>OLRB01000156.1_pt1 | contig 66934 bp, 60 predicted proteins | sample 1672751 | NCBI WGS metagenome assembly OLRB01 (sample SAMEA3136720, study PRJEB25190) | human gut metagenome | biome: human gut; feature: human-associated habitat; material: faeces | place: Austria | collected 2013
TAATGTATGGAGCTGACTGTTACTAATCGGTCGAGGGCTTGACCTAATAGCTTAGAAAGCGGCGAGGGAAGACAGGAGCTTAAGGAATGTTTACATTCCGTGAAGCGGAAGTCAGACCGAAGGCATTTGCGAAGCAAAGGACACGAAATAAGCGGAGCTTATGAGTGACGGTTGCTAAGCGGACTAAGCTGAACGGCAGTTGGAAAGTTTCGTTTTATATATGTGGTTTTGAAGGTACAACAAAAACGATTGGATTATTCCAATCGTTTTTTTGATTTAGGGGACTTAACTTTTTTTAAGTAAAAAAGGAGTTGCCTTTAATCTGACAACTCCAAATATCAATTCTATTTTGATTATTTCTCAATTTCACCATTCCAATCAATAATTCCACCGAATTCTACGATATTATCGTATCCCAATCTACTGAGTTTTCCTGCAGCTTGTTTGCTTCGATTTCCGCTGCGGCAGTAAACGAGAATAAGCTGATTTTTATCAGGAAGTTCAGGGATGTCTTTTGTACTGATGGTTTCGTTTGGAATATTAATGGCCTGAGGAATATGTCCTTCTTTATATTCTTCCGGAGTTCGTACATCCAGAATGATATATTCTTTTTCTTCTTTCATTATTTTTTCGGCTTCTTCCATGTCAATTTGACGATAACTATTGTTTTCTGTCTTTGTGTTTTTAGAACTACATCCTGTAAAAAGCAGTATTGCTGAAGCTAAAACAGGAATGATTTTTTTTATTTTCATTGTATTTTCTCCTAATTAAATTTAAAAATTTTATGCTGTTATTTTATTTTTTGTTTTGCATATAAGTTGTGTTATAGTTCCCATAGGGCAATAAACACACCAGCTTCGAGGTTTGAATAAAATCATTGTAATAAAACCAAGAATAGTAGAAGTCAGCATAACGCTATAAAATCCAAAAGCAAATTGTGCTATTCCGGGATGGATTAGTGTATTGTGATATGCCCAGTTCCAAGGTACTTTAAATGTCCATAAAAGTGTTACAACTTGTTTTAAATTCTCTGTACCGGAAAATACCAGATAGGTGTTCCAAAGCATTTGAAAAAACATGATGAAAAAGAAAATTAAAAATCCATAACGGAACGTTTTGCTTTTCATCCATTTAGGAATATCTTTCTTACGTGAAAGTCCGAAGCGTCCACCTAAGAGCTCAAAGAGCTGACCTCTGCCACAGTAGCGATTGCAATAGCCTTTTGTTCCTTTTGCAATAGAAATAATTAAGGGAATAAAGAAACATAGCAGTCCAAGCCAGGCAAAAAGAATATTGAAAAATCCTAATATCAGATAAGTAAGGGATACAATCCAAAGATAGTCGTACCAATGTTTTTTCATGACGTTACCTCCTGAATTTCAATTACAGAAGCAGGACATTCTTTTGCACATTTTCTGCATCCTATACATTTAGCCATATCAACTTTAGCCATTATTCCTTTCCAAATGTCAATCGCATTTCTGGGACAGACTTTTATACAGCAGCCGCAAGCAACACAATCATTCATGTTGATAAAAGCTTTTCGCTTTTTTCTTTCCATAGCAAACCTCCTAAAATAATAACTTTGATTTATTATAGCAAGAAGAAAGGTATGAGTTCAGTGATTTTATCACAATTGTGAAAAAACTGTGAAATTAGCAGCCAGGTGTTGACAGTGTTAGCTATAGGTGCTATATTACAAATAGAACAAAGGAAAGGGAAAAGAAAATCCTAATCCATTGGTTCATGTAATCGACACTCTGGATTTTCCAAAGTGCTAAAATAAAATCTATTGTCTTATATGAAGGGAGATATGACGTATGATGATGCCTAGTATTTTTGGAGAAAACTTATTTGATGATTTTATGGATTTTCCATTTGAAAGAGAATTTTTCGGAAGAAAAAATCCTCTGTATGGAAAGAACGAAAAAAACATTATGAAAACAGATGTAAGAGAAACAGAAAACACCTACGAATTAGATATTGATTTGCCTGGCTTTAAGAAAGATGAGGTAACAGCAAAACTGGAAAATGGATATTTGACTATCAATGCTGCAAAAGGTTTGGATAAAGATAAAACAGATAAACAGGGCAATTATATTCGCAGAGAGCGTTATGCAGGTGCAATGAGCAGAAGCTTTTATGTTGGTGATATTCATCAAGAAGATATTCATGCGAAATTTGAGGATGGAATTTTGAGATTAACTGTACCAAAAGAAGCAACAAAACAGGTGGAAGAAAATAAATATATAGCGATCGAGGGATAAGAGGAAAAAGTTATTAAAAAATAAAAGGAAATTCCGGCTGCGTATTAATTTAGCACAGCCGGAATTTTTTTCTGTTTCTATTTTAATTTTTTCATAGTTCTATAATAGGAACAGGCAAGTGGAATACAGGCTCCAATCCATGCCAGCGGATTAGAAGCGCAGGCGCCGGCAAAGCCAAAGGCTCCGGTTAAAACGAGTGCTCCGACAGCACGCATAATTAGTTCCATTATACCAGCGACAGTAGGTATGAAACTTTTGCCTAAACCCTGAAGGGTAAAACGGTAAATAAATAATAATGCCAGAGCGAAGTAAAAACATCCGCTGATTACCAGATAAGTATGGGAAAGAGAAAGAACTTCTGTTTCTTGTGAGCCTACAAAAATACTGGTAAGCTGACTTCCGGCGATTACATTGATTGCACCGGAAAGAATACTGAAACTGCCGGACATTAAAATACATTGAAAAACGCCTTTTCGAATACGGGAAAATTTTCCGGCGCCATAATTTTGGGCTGCATAAGTTGCCATAGCTGTTCCGAAAGAACCAAGGGGCATAGTTGCAATACTTTCAATTTTTTGTGAAGCAGTGTAAGCTGCTACAGAAGCAGCGCCCAAACCATTTAATGCAAATTGCAGCATCAGAGAACCAATGGCGATAATTGACATTTGGAAAGCCATTGGAAGGGCAATGCTTAAATGGGAGGTAATTACTTCGTAGTGCATTTGAAAATCTGTTTTTTTCAACCAGAGAATAGGGACTTTCTTTATAATAAAGAAAATACATAAAATGCCGGATAAAAGCTGAGAAAGTATAGTAGCAATGCCGGCGCCGACAACTCCCAGATGAAAATACAGTATAAATACCAAATCAAGTATAATATTTATACAGCAGGCAAAAATGAGAAAATATAAAGGAGTTTTGCTGTCACCTAATGCTCGGACCGCATTGGATAAAAGATTGAACAAAACAGTTGCAGGAATACCTAAAAAAATAATGACAAGGTATGCCCATGCATCATCAATAATCTCAGAAGGTGTCTGCAAAAGTTCTAATAAAGGTCGTGCCAACAGTACAGACAGAATTGTTGTAATAATTGCTACAGCACTGCTGATCAGAATGCTGGCTGCAAAACTTTTTCTTACATCATCTTCGTTCTTTGCTCCAAATTTTTGAGAAGTAATAATAGATAGACCGGAGGTAAGTCCTTGAACAAATCCAAGAATTAAAAAAGTAATACTTCCGGTACAGCCTACAGCTGCAAGTGCATTTACACCGATTGTGCGTCCTACAATCAAAGTGTCTGCCATACTGTAAAATTGTTGGAATATATTTCCGATAATAAGTGGGAGAGAGAAGAAAAAAATCAATTTGGCTGGATTTCCCTCTGTAAGTGTTTTTGTCATGAGTGAATACTTCCTTTCTGTTAAAAATCATTATTTTTATCGGAGATAAGCTCTATTATAAAAATTTTTTAAAAAAGTAGAATGTAATTTCTTGTGAAATAGATGTAATATATTGTATAGTTACAAATAGATGAGAAAAGTGAGGCAGGGTATGTGTAAAGAAATGTATGATATTACAGAGGGAGACTTAAATCCGGAATTTTTGTTTACCTGTGTTTCAACAAGAACAGAAGAGGAAGAAAATTATCATGCCCATGATTTTATAGAATTTGCGGTTATTATGGGCGGAAGAGGAAGATTTTATATTGATGGTAAGAATTATGAAGTGGAGGAAGGAGATCTGATTTTACTTAATCCCGGCACGTATCATAGAAGCAGAGCAGGATATTCAAAAGAGGGATTGAAAGAATGTTATATTGGATTTTCCAAAGTTTCTTTTAAAGGGTGCGAAAGTGGATATTTTCCTTTATTTAAGAACAACCAAAAGATTATGAAAATGACAGACAAGATGAAAAAGAATATTTTTCAAATTTGTAATGCGATGAATAAGGAAGCAAGAGAATGCGGCGCAGGGCGTTATTTTATGCTAAAGGCATATTTAATTCAAGCATTGTGTATGATTATCAGAGAACAGAGAGAGGAAAAACAAGAGTTTGAAGGAAAAGGATATATTTTTCAATCTACTGGGAAAAAGTATGTTGTGCAGCAGATTATGAAATATATGGAAGAAAATTATCGGGAGAAAATATCTTTAGAACAAATTGCGGCAAATATGTATCTAAGTTCTTTTTATATTGCCAAAATTTTTAAAAGTGAAACAGGAGATACGCCTATTAATTACTTGATTGGTCTTAGGATGGAAAAGGCAAAGGAAATCTTGGAGGCATATCCTGAAGAGCCGGTAAAAGAAGTTGCGGCAGCTGTGGGTTATTCCGATGCATATCATTTTAGCAAGTTGTTTAAAAAGCATTATGGAATTTCTCCTCTATATTATAAGAAAGAGAGTTTTTCTTGACAGGATTATATAAGTAGAATATAATCCCTATTAAAATAGTCGGATATAAAGGAAGGATTAAAATTATGGGTGGAAAAATATATAAAAATGTACAGGAACTGATTGGAAAAACACCGCTTATGGAAGTGGAAAACATAGAAAAAATGTTAGATTTAAAAGCCAAACTTCTTGTAAAACTGGAATATTTAAACCCAGCGGGAAGTGTAAAAGACAGAGTTGCAAAAAACATGATTGCAACAGCTGAGCAAGACGGCAGATTAAAACCGGGAGCAACAATTATTGAGCCAACTTCAGGAAATACAGGAATTGGCTTGGCTTCCATTGCAGCGTCTAGGGGATATAAGTTGATTTTGACTATGCCGGAGACCATGAGTGTAGAGCGAAGAAATATTTTAAAAGCTTATGGAGCAGAAATTGTTCTCACAGAAGGAGCAAAAGGTATGACAGGTGCTATCGAGAAAGCTAAGGAGCTGGCAGAGCAGATTTCAGGAAGCTTTCTGGCAGGACAGTTTGACAATTCTTCTAATCCTGCGGCACATAGGATTTCTACAGGTCCGGAAATTTGGGAAGATACAGATGGAAATGTGGATATTTTTGTTGCAGGTGTAGGAACAGGTGGAACCATTACAGGAGTTGGAGAATATTTAAAAGAAAAAAATCCTTCTGTAAAGATTGTTGCAGTAGAACCTTCGGACTCTCCTGTACTTTCGAAAGGTAAGGCAGGTTCTCATAAAATTCAGGGGATTGGAGCAGGATTTGTACCGACAGTTTTAAATACACAGGTTTATGACGAAATTATGCCAATTACAGCAGAAGAATCTTTTGAGACAGCGAAATTATTTGCACATAAAGAAGGAATTTTAGTAGGAATATCTTCCGGTGCAGCATTATATGCAGGAATTGAGCAGGCAAAGCGTGAGGAAAATGCAGGAAAAACTATTGTAGTTTTGCTTCCGGACAGCGGAGACCGTTATTATTCTACACCATTATTTGAGGGCTAATATAAAATTTATGGTGTAAGTGTTTGCTTTGTGCTAAACTTCAAATATAAAAATAAGGACAGGAGAATGTAGGATGGATATTATTGAATTTCAAAATAAATTAAAGGAAATACAGACACTTGCTTTAAATAATGGTAAAAAAGTAAAAGCATCATTGGTAGAAAAATTTTTTGAAGGGGATAACATTACACAGGACAAGCTGCAGAAAGTTTATGATTTTCTGGAAATACAGGGTATTTATGTAGATGGGGCAGAGAAGTCACAGGAAGTTTTAGTGACGGAAGAAGCAGCTTCAGAGGAGATAGAAGAAATTCCACTTACTTCAGAGGAAAAAGAATTTTTGGAAGAATATCTTTTGGGATTTAAAACGGAGGAAGAGTTGGTAAAAGAGGAAATTCTTAGAGCATTTTTAGAAGGAAGCCAGGAATGTACGGAAAGATTAATCCGTGTATATCAGGATGAAATTGTCAAAACTGCAAAGAAGTTAAATTGTGAAAATATCTTTTTTGGAGATTTAATTCAGGAAGGAAATATGGGACTTTTAACAGCTTTAGAGTATCTTTCAGAGCAGGAAAATCCAGATGAATGGCTTATCAGAGAAATTGAAAGTACTATGAAATTGTTTATTGAGGAGCAGACACAACAGAAGAAAGAAGACAATATTCTGGTAGAAAAAGTCAGAGATTTAGAAAAGAAAGTAAAAGAGATTACTGAGGATGAAGATGTGAAGTATAGTGTAGAGGAGTTAGCGACATTTTTGGATATGGATCTTGAAGAAATGGAGTCTGTACTTCGATTAACAGGAGATGATAAATAGAGTTTTATTCTTTTTTTATAGAATTGCTATCTTTTCTTCATTGCATAATAATACGTGAAGCAGTATAGTCTATATAACAGGATAAAGCCTGAAACATTGGAGACAATGTAAAAATGGAGGATAGAGAAATGAATATTGAAGAAAAGAAAAAACCACAGCCTCCTAAGAAACCGGTGTTATTTTATTATGGAATAATACTTTTGGCCTTAGTATTGCTGAATACGTTTGTAGTCCCTTATATTGCAGAAAGAAGTATTAAAGAAGCGGACTATAATGAGTTTTTAGATGATTTGGAAGCTGGCAAGATTTCAGAGGTTACTTTGGAGTCGGATGTTATTTATTATGTGGAAAAAGGGAAAGATAATAAAGAGCAAGTGTATAAAACTGGTCGTATTTCTGATTTGCAGGAAGTAGATAGATTACACAAGGCAGATGTTGTCTTTTCAGAGGAAATTCCTACGAAAATGAATCCCCTTGTAAGTCTTTTGCTTACCTGGGTATTTCCTTTTGTACTCATGTGGTTTTTGGGAAGCTGGCTCATGCGGAAGATGATGAAGAACATGGGCGGTGGAGCTGGAGCGGGGGCAATGACCTTCGGAAAAAGCAATGCCAAGATTTATGTAAATTCATCTACGGGAATTAAATTTTCAGATGTAGCAGGTGAAGATGAGGCGAAAGAATTGCTTTCGGAAATTGTAGATTATCTGCATAATCCTGAAAAATATAAGGAAATTGGTGCGTCTATGCCAAAAGGTGCACTTTTAGTAGGACCTCCAGGTACAGGTAAAACACTTTTAGCGAAAGCAGTAGCAGGTGAAGCAAGTGTACCTTTCTTTTCAATTTCTGGTTCTGAGTTTGTGGAAATGTTTGTAGGTATGGGTGCGGCAAAGGTTCGAGATTTATTTAAACAGGCTAATGAAAAAGCACCATGTATTGTGTTCATTGATGAAATTGATACTATCGGAAAAAAACGTGACGGAAGTGCAATGGGTGGAAATGATGAGCGTGAGCAGACTTTAAACCAGCTTTTGACAGAAATGGATGGATTTGATGGCTCTAAGGGAGTTGTTATTTTAGCTGCTACAAACAGACCTGACTCCCTTGATGCGGCACTTCTTCGACCTGGACGTTTTGACAGACGTATTCCAGTAGAATTACCAGATTTAAAAGGTCGCGAGGAAATCTTAAAGGTTCATGCCAGAAAGATTAAAATTGCAGATAATGTGAATTTTCATGAAATTGCAAAAGCGGCATCCGGGGCTTCCGGTGCAGAACTGGCAAATATTGTAAATGAGGCAGCTCTAAGAGCAGTCCGTGACAGAAGAAAATTTGCAACACAGGCAGATATGGAAGAAAGTATAGAAGTTGTTATTGCCGGTTATCAGAAGAAGAGCAGGGTTCTTTCGGAAAAGGAAAAATTGATTGTATCTTATCACGAGGTAGGGCATGCTCTTGTGGCAGCACTTCAGACGAATTCTGCGCCTGTGCATAAAATTACAATTATCCCAAGAACTTCCGGTGCGTTGGGTTATACCATGCAGGTAGATGAGGGTGAACATTTCCTTATGTCAAAGGAAGAACTGGAGAATAAAATTGCTACCTTTACAGGAGGAAGAGCAGCAGAGGAACTGATTTTCCACTCTGTAACAACAGGTGCATCCAATGATATTGAGCAGGCAACGAAAATTGCAAGAGGCATGATTAGCCGCTTTGGTATGAGTGAAGAATTCGATATGGTTGCAATGGAGAGTATGTCTAACCAGTATTTAGGCGGAGACAGTTCTCTTGCATGCTCTTTTGAAACACAGACTTTGATTGACAAAAAGGTTGTAGAGCTGGTAAAGAAACAGCATGATAAGGCGTATAAAATTCTGGAAGATAATATTGCAAAGCTTCATGAACTGGCAAAATATCTGTATGAGAATGAGACCATTACAGGCGAAGAATTTATGCGGATTTTAAATACGAAGCCAAGGATTGGCATGAATGAAGATGTAGTGGAGGAAGGAACTAATGATTTACACAATTAAAAATGACAAAATAGAAGTTTCTGTAGAGGATTTAGGCGCTCAGATGCGTTCTATAAAGGATGCAACAGGTAAAGAATATCTGTGGCAGGGAGATGAAAAATACTGGAATGGTTCAGCACCTAACTTGTTTCCTTATATTGCACGTCTGACAGAGGGAAAATATATTTTAAAGGGCAGAACTTATGAGATGCCGAAACATGGTTTTTTAAGGAACTCTGTATTGAAGTTAAAAGAAAAGACGCAGACCAAAATGGTGTTTTCCTTAACAGACAGTGAAGAAACTTATAAAATGTATCCTTATCATTTCGAGATTAAAGTGAAATATGAGTTGTTTGAAAACGAACTTAAAGTTTCTTATAATGTGGCGAACAAGGATAAAAAAGTGATGTACTTTGGTGTAGGAGGACATCCCGGTTTTCAGGTTCCAGTAGAAAAGGAATTGTCTTTCGAGGATTATTTTATTGAATTTGCCAAAGGAACAGATATGAAGCGTGTGGGGATGTCAGAGGACTGTTTTGTTACCGGAAAAGATGAAGCATTTCCTTTAGAGGAGAACCGAAGACTATATCTGCATCATAATCTGTTTGATGATGATGCAATTATTTTAAAAGATGCTCCGTCCAAAGTCGTGCTTGCATCAGAAAAAGGCAGTGCAAGAATTGAGATGGAAACCAGTCATTTAAAATACTTGGGAATTTGGCATAAACCCGCCAGTGATGCTCCTTATGTATGTATTGAGCCGTGGAGTTCTCTTCCATCCAAAAAAGATATTATAGAAGATTTAGAGAAGCAGGATAATCTGGTGAGTTTGAAACCGGATGGTTATTACACAGGATTTTTTAAAGTGAAAATTGTGAAATAATAAAGCTGTTGCATGGAATGCAGAAATCAATATCCGTTCCATGCAACATTTTTTTCTGTTTTTTATAAAAGAACTATCCCCCTGGGAGGCTTGTGTAACTTATAGAATATGATAAAATAATATCAAAATGCCAGAATAAAGTATAGAACTCATCAGGCATAGTTTGATTTAACATAAAGAGGAGGATGTATGAATATGAAGAAACGAACAAAGCTTTTGGCATTACTTTTGACAGCATGTATGACAGTAGGAATGGCAGCATGTGGAAGTGACAGTGGAAAAGCAGAAAATAAAGATACAGACACAAAGAAAGAGACGCAGAACACAGAAGAAAAAGATGGAAAAAGAACGATTGTAGACAGTATGGATAGAGAAGTGGAAATTCCTGCAGAGGTAGACAGTGTTGTATGTTTAAATGTTACAAGTCTTCGTTATACCTGTTATATGCAAGCACAGGATTTGGTTGTAGGAGTGGAAGATTACGAGCAGAAGCAGAGTATTTCCAGACCATATAATTATGTAAATTTTGATAAATTCAAGGATTTGCCTGTAGTAGGCAATAATGGGGAGCACTATATTGAAGAAATTATTACAGCGGATCCTGATGTGATTATGATGTCTGCATTGGGAAATTGTGATGCGGATGAGGTTCAGGAAAAGACAGGAATTCCTGTTGTTGTTATTCCCGGAAGCGACCAGATGATGGATGAAAAGGTATATGAGACTTTCCGAATTATGGGAGAAGTTTATCAGAAAGAAGATAGAGCAGAGGAGCTTATTTCTTATTTAGATGATACAAAAAAAGATTTGGATAACAGAACAAAAGATATTCCTGAGGCAGAAAAGCAGAGTGTTTATGTAGGTGGTGTAAGCTTTAAAGGACATCATGGATTTGAGGGGACAGAAGCAAATTATGGACCATTTTCTGCAATTTATGCGAAAAATCTGGCAAATGAAACAGATCAGACAGGAGCTTTTAATATTGATTTAGAGCAGGTTCTTGCATGGAATCCAGATGTGATTTTTGTTGACTTTAACGGTATGGAATTGATTAAACAGCATTATACGGAAAATCCTGATTATTATAATCAATTAAAGGCAGTACAGGAAGGAAAAGTATATTCACAGATTTCTTTCCGCTCCAGTGCTTCAAATTTGGATATGGCACTGGCTGATACATATTATGCAGGTTCTGTATTGTATCCTGAAAAATTTGCAGATATCAATCCGGCAGAAAAAGCAGATGAAATCTTTGAAAAACTGCTGGGAGAAAAATTTTATGGTGTATTGAAGGAGAACGGATATGAGTTCAGACAAGTCCAAATTGGAGAATAATGTAAATGATACCGCGTACCGGAAAAATCAGCGGAAGAGTGTTTTCTTTTTAATTATTTTAGCAGCAGTGTTGGTCTTTACTGTTTTATTTTCTATGTGGGCGGGATCTTATGACACTCCTTTAAAGGAACTGATATTAGGAATATTTGGACAGGCATCCGATAATAAAATTAATGTAGTAGTGCGAAATGTAAGACTGCCTCGTATATGTACAGCAGCAATTTCCGGAGCGGGACTTGGGGTAACAGGCTGTATTTTGCAGGCAATTTTAAATAATCCACTTGCTTCATCCAGTACTCTTGGTGTATCTCAGGGAGCAGGATTTGGGGCTGCTTTTGCAATTATTATTTTGGGAGCGGGAAGTGCTGCAAATGGGAATTTTATTATTCCTATTTGCGCTTTTGTAGGAAGTATGGCAGTTGCTATTGTAATCTTTGGATTGTCTCGGTTTTGTCAGATTTCAGCGGAGTCCGTGGTACTTGCCGGCGTTGCAATCAGTTCTATGTTTACTGGAGCGACTACCCTTCTTCAGTATTTTGCAGATGAAGTGGAATTAAATGCTCTTGTATTTTGGACTTTCGGAGATTTAGGAAGTACCGATTGGAAAGAGATTAGTTTTATGGCAATTATTGTTTTTCTTACAGGAATTTACTTTATTATTCATAGATGGGATTTCAATGCATTATTAAGTGGAAATGAAACAGCAACCAGCCTTGGAATTCATGTAAGAAGATTGATTATTATTAATATGATTTTATGCTGTTTTACAGCATCTACCATTGTTTCTTATATTGGCTTGATTAGTTTTATTGGTCTTGTGGCACCTCACATTGTGCGAATGGTAGTGGGAAATAATCATGTATATCTTATTCCGGGTTCTATGTTGGCCGGAGCTGTTTTACTCCTTCTTGGGGACTTGGCAGCGAGAACTCTTATTAGCCCGATTATTCTTCCTATTGGAGCGATTACCTCCTTCCTTGGAGCACCATTGTTCTTATATTTATTGTTTAAAGGAGGAAGCCGTTCATGTTAAAGGTGGAAAATCTTCAATATGGTTATCCGGGAGGACCGGAAGTGTTAAAAAATATCAGCTTCACCTTAGGAGAAGGGGAATTTATGGCAATCTTGGGTAATAATGGGGCTGGAAAGAGTACTATGTTGAAATGCTTTAATCAAATTTTAACACCCAGACAGGGTAGTATTATGTTAAATGATGAGGCAATTTTAAAGTTGTCAGCAAGGGAAATGGCAAAGAGAATTGCATTTGTAGCTCAGAGCGTGCCCAATGTAAAAATGACAGTTCATGATATGGTAATGCTGGGAAGAAAACCTTATATGAAGTGGGGGGTAACAGAAAAAGATCATGAAATGGTTCATGAAGCAATGGATAAATTAAAAGTATCTGATATGAGAGGACGTTTTTTAAATCAGTTAAGTGGGGGAGAACGTCAGAAAGTTATGTTGGCAAGAGCTCTGGCACAGGAGCCAAAGTTACTGCTTTTAGATGAGCCTACCAGCAGTCTTGACCTTCAAAATCAATATCAGGTATTGCAGATTGTACGAGATATTTGTCGTGAAACAAAAATCTCTGCGATTGTTGTCATCCATGATTTAAATTTAGCTCTTCGCTTTTGTGACAGATTTTTGCTGATGCAGGACGGGCAGGTGTATGCCAGCGGAGATGCGGAAGTTCTTAATCGAAAGGCTATATGGGATGTTTATCATATTCATGGTGAGGTAGTATCTGTAGGCGGACAGAAGATGGTATTGGTAGATTCACAGGTGACAGATATATAAAGAAAAGAGTGATAAAATGGACTTAAAGCAACTGGAAAAAGAATGGAGCAAAAAGGACAACGGACAGGGTGAATTGCAGGCAAAGATTTGGGATAGAAAGGCAGAACAATATAAGGAAAAACCAATTCCAAGTCCTGAAGAAAATTCTTTTTTGAAACAGGTTTATGAAGAAATGCAGATAGATGAACACACCCGTATTCTGGATATTGGATGTGGTGCAGGACGATTCAGTCTGGCATTGGCAAAGACAGGAGCACAGGTAACAGGCACAGATGTATCATCAGAAATGATTATGGCGGCAAAAGAGTTGGCAGAGCAAGAACAGCTGGAAAATGTATCCTTTTTTCATGCTGATTGGAGTAGCCTTGATATTGAAAAAATGGGGTTTTTAAAAAATTTTGATTTGGTATTTGCTCACATGACACCTGCTATTGCAGACTATTATACGCTAGAAAAAATGTGTAATTGCTCAAGAAATAAGTGTTTTTTAGTAAAGCCTTCCAGAAGAAATGATAGGGTTCTTGATGGAGCATTTGATGCAGCAGGAATAGAAAAAAATAAAAAGGAAGTAGATTCTTCTGTTGCTATGATATTTTCTTATTTGTGGCTGAAAGGATATTCTCCATATATTTCTTATCGCGATGAGCAGTGGGAAATCAGCCAAAGTCTGGAAGATATGCTGGCATGGTGTATTGACAGAGCAAATTTACAAAGTGAAGTCACATGGGAACAAAGAGGAAAGATACAGGCATATTTATCGAACATAAGTAAAAACGAAAGAATTACAGAAAGGACAAACACCACCATTGTGACAATGAGTTGGTGTGTATAGAGGTGAAGAAAATGAGAAATGAATTGTGGAAAAAATGTGTTGCTTTTCATGGGCATGAATGCGGAGGTCTTACCATTGGGTTTCAGGCTGCATTATATGCCATTGAATTATTGGGGTTAGAAGCAGATGAAAAGGGATGCCTTTCCGGAGATGAAGAACTGGTTTGTATTGCAGAAAATGACGCTTGTGGACTTGATGCCATTCAGGTAATCTTAGGATGTAGTGTGGGAAAAGGAAACCTTTTATTCCACATAAGAGGGAAACAGGCATTTTCTTTCTATAATAGAAAAAATGGGAAATCTGTGCGTCTGGTATTAAAACCAACACCGGAAGGTATGAGCAGAGCAGACTCCTTTGCTTATTTCCAAAGCCATGAACCAGCAGAGCTATTTGACGTAAAGGAGGCTGTAATTGAACTGCCGGAACCAGCCAGAATTTTCAAATCAGAGAAATGCAGCTGCTGTGGAGAAATTACAGCAGAGCCTATGCTTCGTTTACAGGGTGGGAAACTGTTTTGTCTGGATTGCTATGATAAATATAATCGTTTTGAGGTGTAAATATAAGAGAAAAGTGATAAAATAGAGTAGACAACTATTTTGTATTATGAAGGAGGTTAAAACTTATGGGAAATAACAAATATGCAGGAACAGAAACAGAGAAAAATTTAAGAAATGCTTTTTCAGGCGAGTCAGAGGCAAGAAATAAGTATTCTTATTTTGCTTCTGTGGCAAAAAAAGAGGGATACGAACAGATTGCTGCATTATTCCAGAAAACAGCGGATAATGAAAAAGAACATGCAAAAATGTGGTTTAAAGAGTTACAGGGAATTGGAAATACAGAAGAGAACCTTAAAGCAGCAGCAGAAGGGGAAAATTATGAATGGACAGATATGTATGCCGGATTTGCTGAAACAGCAGAGAAAGAAGGTTTTCCGGAATTGGCTGCAAAATTCCGCCTTGTAGCGGAAATTGAGAAACACCATGAAGAAAGATATAGAGCATTATTGAAGAACATAGAAACAGCACAGGTATTTGAAAAGAGTGAGGTGAAGGTGTGGGAATGCAGAAATTGCGGACACATTGTAGTGGGAACTGCGGCGCCGGAGATTTGTCCTACATGTGCACATCCACAGAGTTATTTTGAAGTCAGAGCAGAAAATTATTAGGAAATGTATATCCGTCTTGCAGCATTGAGAAATGCAGCAAGGCGGATTTTTCCGTTCACAGGAGATTGCGCTGTTGCTTAATCTTTTTTCGTTGATAAAATTCTTTGTTATCTGTTATAATGAATGTTATAGAATTCCTCTGCAAAATGGAGGAAAAGTATGAATACATTATTGAAAAATCTTACAATCAAAAATAACTTTATGTTTGCAGCAGTGATGTCGGACAAGGAGAACTGCAAAGGTTTTTTGGAACGTGCGCTTTCTATTCAAATTGACCATGTGGAAATCAGTACAGAGAAAAATATCGTCTACCATCCGGAGTACAAAGGTGTGCGATTAGACGTTTATGCAAAGGATGAAAAGAATACCCGCTATAATATAGAGATGCAGGTACTAAAGCAGCCTGCATTGGGACGCAGAAGCCGTTATTACCAAAGCCAGATGGATATGGAGCTTTTGGCAAAGGGATGTGAATATGAAGAACTTCCTGACAGCTATGTGATTTTCTTATGTGACTTTGATCCTTTTGGTGAAGGGAAATACCGATATACTTTTCGCACAGCTTGTGAGGAAACTAAAAAAGTATCTTTAAAAGACGGACGCTGTATCATGTTCCTAAATACCTGCGGAGAAGATGAACAAGATGTGCCAAAAGAGCTGGTTTCTTTTCTGAGATTTGTACATGCAGACTTAAAAGAAAGTCAGAAGGATTTTCAAGATGATTATGTAAGACAAGTGCAGAAATCAGTCACCCATATCAAGGGGAGCAGAGAAATGGAGGAGAGATTTATGCTTTTGGAATTATTGATGAAAGATGAACGCAGAGAGGGAAGAAAAGAGGGGAGGAAAGAAGGATTAAAAGCTGCAATAGAGATGCTTCAGATGGTTTTATCCAAATTCGGACAATTACCGGACAGCCTTTTGGAAACATTATATGAACAGGAAGACATAGAAGTAATTAAAAACTGGATGGAGATAGCTTTGAGAGCAGAGTCCTTAGACGATTTCATTTCTAAAATGTAGTATCTAAATCATATCTAACTGAAAAATGAGGCTGTTGTATTAAGTGCATTTTTACTTAATACGACAACCTCGGATGAAAACATTTCAATGCCATTTCAACGCCGTTTCAGGCAAAATTTCAAGAAAAGCAGAGGAATTCTATTATTACATTATTGTAAGAATATTGAAATGCAGTTGTAAGCTATAAGCAGTATAATTGAAAGAAATATAAAAGCTTCAATATTCAATAGAGGGGGTGTTTTTTTGAAAAATGACTATTTATTTTCCATGACTATTGATGAAATAAGGGGGAGAAAAAGAAGCAGTTTTTTGATTTTCTTTGTATTATTTCTGAGCTTTACCTGTGCCATGATTTCTCTTTCTCTTACAGAAAGTATGGATAAAACAAATGAGGAATGCAGATATGATACTTATGGTATATGGGAAGGTGCAGTTTTAAATGCAAACGAGAGGGAGCTGGATTTTTTAGGGCAGACACCTTTTATTCAAGAAAGCGGAATGGCGCAAGGCTATGGAAAAATTGCGGGAAACAGTGGAATAGGAACAGTGGATGAACACCTTTGGAAACTGGGAAGACTAGGGTTAAATAGCGGAAGACTTCCGAAATCCGGTGATGAAGTTGCAGTAGAAGCAGATGTTCTTAGTGCTCTGGGCTATGATTATGAGCTGGGACAAAAGATAGATTTGACAGTTTCTGTACCTGCTCAATATTTAGATGAACAGAAGCAGGAAGAAGATGCTTTTCCTTCTATTCAAGTGACCAAAACTTACACTCTTTGTGGCGTTTTAAAAGAATATACAAATCTTTGGGAAGCAGGGAGAAAAGCGACATTAAACAGTGCAATTCTCACAGAAAAGGGTGCACAGGAGCTTCTTTTGGAGGCAAAAACCAAGCAGGAGGAAATGGTGCCATTACCGCCTGAAAAGAACTGCTTTTTCACTATGAAAAACCATGATACTTCTAAAATTTGTGAGATTAATGAGGGATTGAAACAGGAAGACGCAGAAATTCAACAGGAAGTTCTTATAAACACATACGCATACCCTGATGTACAGCAGATGGAGAAAAAGCAACTGTTTCATTGGGCAATTTTTATAGTGTCACTTGTTGCGATTGTGTATCTTTATATGTTGCAGGTGCGCAGGCAAGTATATCAGATTGCTCTCTTTCGAAGCATTGGAATTACAAAGAAGCAATTACGAATTTTGATTTTTTTCGAGACAGCTCTGCTTGGCTTTCCGGCAGCAGTATTGGGGAGCATTACAGGGGCATTGGGGACATGGTGTCTGGTAAAAGTCTTACTGAGACAGAAAAATGCAGTCTTTGTTTTAGATATACCGGTTGTTTCGCTTGTGTTATTTTTTACTTTGTGGATTATCGCTCTTGCAGGTATGAGGATTTTGGTATTACAAATGGCATTAAAACAGCCTCTTACAGGAAGATTTGAAATCCAGCAGGTAAAAAAGCAGAAGGTAAACAGGATGAAAGGTGTGTTATTGGCGGGATTGTCGGTGTCTATGGCAGGCATTGTGATTTTTGTTTGTATGGAAGCCTTTCCAATATTTTATAAAAGGGAAATAAACGAAAAGTCACGTTCTTATAGTATCAATGCGCTGGAAAATCCATTTGCCTGTATTCCAAAGGAAGAACTTTCTAATATAAAAGCGATACCGGGAGTCAGTAAGATAGATGCACAGTTGGTAGAGAATTGCGAATTGCGTTTTGAAGATATGGAAGAAAATGATTTTTTTCAGGCAGTCAGAGAAAATTCTGAAGATACACAGCCGGTATTACTAAATATGATAGATGGCGCAGGAAATAAAAAAATTATTGATTATCCAAACGGATTAGGGGTATCTATCTATGGGATACCAGAGGAACGAATGGAAACTTTACCGTACGCAGAACAAGTAAACAAAGAAGCTTTTCGTCAAGGGAAACAAGTTATTATTATATTTTCCACAGATGTAGATGGTAATCTTGTGTATGGAGGGAAGTCTTATACAGAAGCAGGAATAAAAGCAGGTGATGAGATTGAGCTGAATTTTTATGGTTTTCCAGTAGGGGAAAGAATAGAAAGAAAGGCGAGTGATGTATCAATAGTCGGAAATATGACAGCAAAAGTAGGAGCTGTTATAAAAGTAAATAGGGAGAAGTCAGCTTATGATCCGTTGTTATTTACAGGAAAACCGTATATGGTGTTATGTTCTTATGAAAGCCTAAAGGAAACCTTGGAAAATGCAAAAGAGGGTTACGAGCTGGGATTTAATAAAACCGGTACGGAATTAGGTTATAATTCTTTAGATATTTATACATCAGAAAGTGCAGGATATTTATCTACGGATTTTATTGTGGCAGATTTATGTGAGCAGTATGAAATGAATTTACGCAATGAGCGTGAAATGATAACGGCGTCTGTACAGGAAGCAGAACGTGAATTTTTCTTGCTGTTTTTTGGAGGAGTGTGCATTATATTGATTTTACTTCTTACAGTTTGTAATATTCTGGCTTTTGATTATGAAAATCAGAAACGTAAAATAGGAGTTTTAAAAGCACTGGGAATGTCAAAAAGACAGCTTCAAAATAGACTAAGAAGAAATTCTTTGAAAACAGCAGTTTTTTCTGTTCTTTGCGGTTGGGGTGTATATGGAGTCTGGATTTTGGGGAATGTGTGGAAACAGCAGAGGTATTTGCAGCAAGAATTTCAGGAAATGCGCAGCTTTTCTCAAGTTTTACAGCAGCAAATAGAAGGAATGAAAATTTTCGGAATAGGAGGATTTGAGGCGTTTTGGATTAGCGCAGCAGCATTTTTAGCAGTATTTTTAATGTTATATTTACCGAAGCGCAGGTTGAAAAACGCAAAGCTTTTTTGATATAATGCTTACAAGAATTTTGATTTACAGAGGTCTAAAATGAAGTTTCATATTTTGATTACAGAAGACGATGAAAATGTTGCAAACGGTTTGTCAGATATTTTGAAAAGCTATGGTTATCAAGTGTCTGTATCAGATAACAGTGCAGATACCATAGAGATTTTAAACAGAGAAAATATTGCTCTTGTAATTTTGGACGTTTGTCTCGGTGAGGATAGTGGATATGATTTATGTAAAAAAATCAGAGAGTTTTCGGATGTTCCTATTCTTTTTCTCACAGGCTGCAGCAGCGAATTAGAGCTTATACGGGGATTTCAGGTTGGGGGAGATGACTATGTTACAAAGCCTTTCCGTATGCAGGAATTGCTGGTGCGTATGCAGGCAATTCTTCGCCGTTCTTCCTTAAATAAGGGGGAATATTATCAAAGCGGAGAGTTGTATTATAATCATTTTACACACCAGATGATAAAAGGAAAAGAAGCGCTTCCCCTTACTTCCGTGGAATTGAAGATTGCCGTGTTGTTATTGAAAAGCTGGCCGAATACCATTACCAGAAAGGACTTGCTTTACCATGTGTGGGATAATGATTTTCAGTTTGTGGAGGAAAATACATTGAATGTAAATGTCAGTCGTTTACGGGATAAACTGGGGACTTTTGAGGAAGCACCCTACATTACAACCATACGTGGGGTGGGTTATCGCTGGGCAGTGTCGGTAAAGAGGTATCAGAAACCATGTTGACAATAGTTTGTTTTATTATAGCGTGTATCAGTACCATTACTGCCATTTTTTTCTTTAGAAAAAGCAGAAAAATGGAAGATAATATTAGACAGGCAGAAGCAGATATCAGCCACTTCCTTTTATATCCTGAAAAGGTAAATAAAAAGTCTTTGGAGGAAGGTGTTTGCTTCAATCTACTCAATCAGGTTCGTGAGATGGAGGAACAGCTTCTTCATGAAAGACATCAGAAAAAGCAAAAAGAAAGCTATACAAACAGTTTTATCGAAAATATGGCGCATCAGATGAAAACATCGGTTACAGCCTTACAGATACGTCTTGATTTGGCTGATTTTCATGCCAAAACAGAGGAAGAAAAAGCAGCTTTAAAAGAGGGACAGAAATGTGTTACCCGACTTACAGAGGAAATTGAAAGAGTTTTAAAATCCAGCCAACTGGCCTCCGATAAGGTACTTATGGACTATGAGGAGCTGGATTTAGAAAAGTTGATAAGTGCTTGTATTGAGCGATTGGAAGTGATTGCACATAAGAGAAAAGTAAGCTTTGAGATGAAAGGGGAGCTTCCTAAAAAGTATTTTGGAGATGGTTTCTGGCTTATGCAGGCTTTCGAAAATCTCTTAAAAAATGCTGCCGAGCATACCAAAAAGGGCACAATAGTTTGGGTGAATTTGGAAGAAAAAGAAGGGGATATTAAGGTTTCTATATGTGATGAAGGAGAGGGAATTTCACCGGAAGAAATTCCAATCTTATTCCAGCGTTTTTGCCGTGGAACTTCCAGAAAAGCAGGATATGGTATAGGGCTTAATATGGCACAGGATATTATAAAATCCCATCACGGAAGTATTTCCGTGAAGAATATTCAGGGGAAGGGCGCTTGTTTTCTTGTAAGTCTTCCAATGCTTTATGGCACAGAACCTTACAAAATCGTAAGGGAAAATGAGAGAAAACTGTAAGCTTTTCTTGTTATAATCTTTATATAGAAAGTAGCAGAGAGGGGCGTGGGAATATGAAAAATGAGTTGTTTTTTCTGGCGGTACAACGGATAAAAGGAACAAAGAGGAATAGTTTTCTGCTTGGGATTATTCTTCTTTGTTCCTTTGCGTTTACGGTAATTACGCTGGGAATTACAGACAGTTTGAATGAAACAAATGCACAATATAGGCTGGATACCTATGGTTCGTGGAAAACAGCAGTTTATAATGGTACTGAGAAGGAAAAAGAAGTTTTAAAAGAAAATTCTCTTTCCAAACAAGTTGGAACACTGCTATCTTATGGTAATATCGGAGGTCCAGATACCATCGGAACACCGGATGATGCTCTCATCGAGATGGGAAATCTGGAGCTTTTGGAAGGACGTTTTCCTGAAAAATCAGGAGAAATCGCTATGGAAGCCAGTCTGCTAAGTGCGCTAGGTTACGATTACGAGCTTAATCAAAAAATCGTAGTTAATTTCCAGAAGGATGTGGAAACATGGGTGGAGGCAGAGTTTACTCTTTGCGGTGTATTGAAACAATATTCTCATTTATGGAACTGTGAGGAAAACATCAGTCTTCCTGCCGCCTTTATTGTAAAAGAGGATGGGGAGAAACTACAGCCATTTCCTGCTTATCATTACTTTGTCATTTCTGAAGAAGAACAGGAGACTTTAACAGGTAGTATTCGGAGCACATTGGGGAAGAAAGAGAATGAAAATTTAAAGATTGTGGGTAACACATTTGCATATAATTCTTTATCAGAGAAAGCAGATTATTACCTTTATCTGGTATTGATTTTGCTTACTACGGTATTGGCAGTTGCTTGCGTTTATTTTGTGCAGATGCAGGAGCAGCTTCGTTCCATTGCCTTGTTTCGCAGTATCGGAGGCACAAAAAAGCAACTGATTGGACTTTTATTTTATGAAACAATGTGTATGGTTGTACCCTGCATTTGCTTAGGAACGATAATTGGAAGCGCAGGCTTGTGGGGGATTTTTAAGGTATTTATCAATGTAAGTTTTACGGATTTCCGAATTTCTATTCCGATTTTCGGATTTTTGGTTGTAACACTTTTATGGCTTGGATCTATCTTTTTCTGTCGTTTGCTGGTGCTTTATCTAGCTATGAAGCAGCCGTTAACGGGAAAAATTACCATGTCCGGAAAGATGGGAAAGCGTTACAGAAGTATAAAAAAAGCTTCTCTTACTTTGCTGGCAGGAATGTTTTCCACAGTAATGTTATTTGTAATGATGGAGAGTATACCGGAGTTCTTTGAAAAGAGATGGGCAGAAAAGGAAAGCTCTTACAGGATAGATGCGGCAGAAAAAACAATCAGTGAAGAAGAAGTAAAAGTGTTGGAAGAACTGCCGGGAATAACCAAAGTTTTGCCCCATGGGGAAATGGTAGGAGAGTTGAGCTTTGACAATATGAAAAAAGTGCCTTTAGCATCAGCTTGTAAAGAAAATAAGAACAAAAATCAGCCTATTTTTATGGAACAGCAGAATGCAGACGGCACAATGGAATATATATGTTTTCCGCAGGGAATTGGCGTTCGTGTAATTGGTATTCAAAAGGAGTACTGGAAGGATTATTTTGATACAGACATTTCCGGATTTGACGAGAAAGCTTTTGAAGAAGGAAAAACAGCATTAGTTACTTTTGTTACAGAAGATGATGGAAAAATTACTTTTGACGGTACGGTGTATGAAGATACCGGTTTAGAAAAAGGAGATATCATAAACTTACGATTTTATGATAGAAACTCAGAGGATTTTCAAAATCCAAGTCTTGCATCGGAACATTCTTTGAAGCTTGCCGCACAGCCTGTGAAACGGAAACTTCGAGAAGGGGCAGGGAAAGGATATATCGGAAGCTACGGAGCTCATTATAATATTTTAGTATCAGTTAATTTCATGCAGAAGGTGCTTGATGAAAGTAAAGATGCAGAAGTCAGCAGTCATTATACAGGAGGCAATATATACGGTGACAGTAATGCAGAGATTTATACATCTGTAAATGCAAAATATCTTTCAACAGATTATCTGGTTGCTCAGACTGCCAAATCCTATGGTACAACCTTGGATAATAATCGAGAAGAAGTGTCTGCACAGGTTCTTTCGCATTTGCAGAATTTGCTTCTTATTTGTGTCTGCGGAGGATGTATTGGACTTACACTGTTCTTACTTTTATGGAATTTGATTACACTTGCAGCCAGATATGAATGTAGAAAGTATGGAATTTTGCAGGCAATCGGTATGTCAAACAAGCAAATGTACATTGAAATTTTGAAAAAGGGAGCGCTTACAGGTGTTTCTTCTCTATTCTTAGCATTTTTCTTTTACGGCGTCTATTTTGTAATCAGAGAATGGCTGAGTGTAAGATATGTTATAGAAAATTTTGGAGACAATTATACGTTGAAGGAAGGGATGAAAAGCACTTATTACTATTTAGAAACATGTGGAGTCAGTTTTGAACTATTTATTTCGTTTATAGCTGTGATTTTGATTTTTTTCTTAATCTTATTTTATTGGTGCAATCGAATTTTGACAAAAACAACATTGATGGAAAAGTTAAAACAATAAGGAAAAGGGGAAATTTTTTATGGGAACTATTTTATCTGCAAAAAATATTTATAAAACATATAAGACATCTTCCGGTGATGTACCTGCACTTCGAGGTGTAAGTCTGGAGGTGGAGAAGGGAATGTTCTATGCCATTATAGGAAAAAGCGGTTCAGGAAAATCTACACTTTTGCACACATTAAGCGGACTTGACCGTCCCACAAAGGGTGAAGTATTTATAAACGGAGAAAATCTTTATCAGTATTCAGATGAGAAAATGGCGGTATTTCGCAGAAGGTATATGGGCTTTGTGTTTCAGCAGTTTAACTTATTGGACGAATTTAATGTATTAAATAATATCTGTATGCCTTTGAAGTTAGACCAGAGAAAAGTAGATAAGCAATTTTTGGAGGAAGTGACAGGACTTTTAAGACTTGAGGATAAATTGAAGAAATATCCATGTGAGCTTTCCGGTGGAGAACAACAAAGAGCAGCCATTGCCCGCTGTCTGTTGGCGAGACCGCAGATTATTTTTGCAGATGAACCTACGGGAAATTTGGATAAAAAGACAGGGGAAGATACGCTGGATTTATTGCAGCAGTGTTCGGAGCAGTTTGGACAGACTTTAGTTGTAGTGACACATGATTTGGAAATTGCAAGACAGGCAGATGTAATCGTGCATATTGAGGATGGAAAAATAATTTTATAATTTGAGCTATTGATACAATTCTTTGTCGTCTGTTATAATGAATGTTATAGAATTCCTCTGCAAAATGGAGGAAAAGTATGAATACATTACTAAAAAATCTTACAATCAAAAATAACTTTATGTTTGCGGCAGTGATGTCAGATTAGGAAAACTGCAAAGGTTTTTTGGAGCGCGCGCTTTCCATGAAAATTGACGATGTAGAAATCAGCACAGAGAAAAATATCGTCTACCATCCGGAGTACAAAGGTGTGCGATTAGACGTTTATGCAAAGGATGAAAAGAATACCCGCTATAATATAGAGATGCAGGTGTTAAAGCAGTCTGCTTTGGGGCGGAGAAGTCGCTATTATCAAAGCCAGATGGATATGGAACTTTTGGCAAAGGGATGTGAATACGCAGAGCTTCCTGATAGTTATGTGATTTTCTTATGTGACTTTGATCCTTTCGGGGAAGGGAAATATCGCTATACTTTTTGGACAACTTGTGAGGAGACAGAGAAAGTTTCTCTAAAAGACGGGCGCTGTATTATGTTCCTAAATACTCATGGAAAAAATCCGGAAGACGTACCAAAAGAATTGGTTTCTTTTCTGAAATTCGTGCATGCAGACTTAAAAGAAAGTCAGAAGGACTTTCAGGACGATTATGTAAGACAAGTGCAGAAATCAGTTATCCATATCAAGGAAAACAGGGAAATGGAGGAGAGGTTTATGCTTTTGGAATTATTGCTGCAAGATGAACGCAGAGAAGGGAGAAAAGAAGGAAGAGAAGAAGGTCGTAAGGAAGGCAGAAAAGCCGGAGAATTAGAAGGAGCACAAGAAATGCTCCAGATGGCATTAAACAGATTTGGAGAATTGTCGGAAAATCTTCTGAAAACCCTGCATCAACAGCAGGATATAGAAGTAATCAGAAAGTGGATGGAAACAGCGTTACAGGCAGAGTCACTGGATGATTTCATTTCTAAAATGTAATATCTAAATCATATCTAATTCAAAAATTAAGTCAAAATACCCGTAAATCTCATAAATTGAGGTTTACGGGCAAATAAAAACATTTCAACGCCATTTCAGGCATAATTCAAAAAAGCAGAGGAATTCTATTATTACAATACAATATAATATAAGTATTTCATTAAAACACTTGACGAATGTAAAAGAAATGCTTATTATAGATTTTAAGAAAAAGAGTAAAATTCGTTGATGGGAATAAGTAGCCCTTGGTGGAATTTACAGAGAGGCAGCGGTTGGTGGAAGCTGTCAAGGAAACCAAAAGGTGAAATCATCCCGGAGAAGTAAGCTGAAATAAGTAGGTACGCCGGAGTAGAGCCACGTTATAGGTGATACACATTAAATTGATGTGTGAATGAGCCCACGTATTTGTGGGGAATTAAGGTGGTACCACGACGAGAGTTGTCCTTTTGATAGGGCAACTCTTTTTTATTCTATAGGAAGCTGTGGCCTATGGAATAAAAAAAGCTCACATAAGAGATGTATTTACTCTTAAATACTAAGGAGGATTTGTAATGAAACTAGGAAAGAAAAAGATGTTGCTGGTAAGTTTTATGTTGTTTTCTCTGTTCTTTGGTGCAGGAAATCTGATTTTTCCACCTTTTTTAGGACAGAATGCAGGAGAGAAGATGCCACTTGCTATTTTAGGATTTTTGATTACAGCAGTAGCATTGCCAGTATTAGGGGTTATTGTTGTTGCACGTTTTGATGGACTGGATAAACTTTCTCAGAAAGTAGGAACTCGTTTTTCTATGATTTTTACTATTTTAATTTATTTGTCCATAGGACCGGGGTTGGGAATTCCTCGTGCAGCTTCTGTACCTTTTGAGATGGCAGTAGCTCCTTATCTTCCAAAAGAAGCATCGGTTACTATTTGCATGGTGATTTTTTCATTGGTATTTTTTGTTTTGGCAGCATGGCTGGCTATGACACCGAATAAATTAGTGGAACGTATTGGAAAGTTTTTGACACCTACATTATTGTTACTTTTAGTATTTGTATTTATAAATTATGTATTTCGAGGAGAAGTGAATATAGCAGCAGCACAGGAAGCTTATGCCGGAAATCCTCTGGCAAAGGGCTTTTTAGAAGGTTATCAGACCATGGATACGATTGCCGCATTAAACTTTGGATTGGTGATTGCGACAACGATTACAAGTCTTGGAATTGAGAGTAAAAAGAGTGTTATGAGCTATACCGTTCGTGCCGGTATTTTTGCCGGAACGATTTTATCACTGGTATATTTAATGCTTTCTTATATGGGAATGGGAAGCTCTAACGTATTTCCTATTCAGGAAAATGGTGCTTGGACTCTTCGTTGCATTGTAAAACAGTTGTTTGGAGGTCCGGGAGCAGTGCTTCTGGCAGCGATTTTTACGCTGGCATGTCTGACAACCTGTGTGGGACTGATTACTTCTATTTCCCAGTATTTTTCCACACTTACAAAGAAGATTTCTTATACACAGTGGGTATTTTTAATTTCCGGTTTTTCATTCCTTGTATGTAATCAGGGACTGAATACAATTTTGGGAATATCAATTCCAATTTTGAATGCAATTTATCCAATTTCTATTATGTTAATTGTTTTGGGAATTTGTGAGAGATGGATTAAAAATAATCCGTATATTTATCCATGTACAATTACAGCAGTAGGATGTATTAGTGTAATTTATGTATTAGATGACTTAAAGGTTCCGCTGGGATTTTTAAGTGACTGGTGTCATGCACTGCCGCTGTATTCTATGGGCCTTGGCTGGGTTGTGATTGCAATCGCAGCAGTGGCACTTACCAGTGTGTTGTATGCTTTTAAGAAACGTTAAACTCTGAATTGTTTGAAAATCCCTTTTATGGACTCATAAAGGGGATTTTTTATTTCTTCCAAAGATATCGGTTGATTAAAAAGAATCGTATTGTAACTGGTACCGCTTACCAATTCTAAAATCATGTACATCATAACCTCTGGTGTGCGGTAGGTATAGGTGGACTTTGCCAGTAAATCCTCATAAATAGTATAAATAGGCGGTATATCCTTGCCGGGAGCAAAGAATAGAGAATTTTTGAAAAATCCCCAGCTTAAATGCTTTGACAATAATTTTACAAGGTTATGGTTTGCTGCTAACTGGTTCAAAATATTGTCAATGATAAAAAGCACTTGTTCTTCAAAGTCTGTAATACTTTCATGTTTCAGAAGGTCATTATAGGCAATTTGAAATACCTGACTGGCCTTATGGCTAATTAAATGATTGCGGATATCGTATTTATCCTTAAAATAAAGGTAAAAAGTACCTTTTGCCACACCTGCCTGATTTACGATATCCGAGATAGAAGTTTTGTTAAAACCATTGTTAATAAATAAAGAGAAAGCGGACTCTAAAAGGGAGTCCCTTTTTTGTTGCTTGTTGTTATCAATTTTACTCATTTCTCCAACCCTCTTTTTCCAAAAAACTTAAAGTTCTTGCTCAATTATAGAAATGAAACGGCCAAAAAGTCAAATGAAAAAACAGCTGTAATAAATTTTCCACATTTTGCATAAAAAATAAAAATGACTTTTAGTCATAAATTATATAAAACATATATTGACTATTAGTCAGTTTTGGAGTATAACAATAAATGACCAATAGTCATAAAGGGAGGAAAGATCATGCTAAAGTTGGGAAGAAAAATTGTTAAGTTTCGTATTCCAATTTTTATTTTAAGTCTTTTGCTGTTAATTCCATCAGCAATCGGGTATTTGAATACGAGAGTAAACTATGATGTACTGTATTATTTACCGGATGATATTGAAACTATGAAAGGGCAGGATATTCTGGTAGATGAATTTGGTACAGGAGCGTATTCCATGTTTGTCTGTGAAGGCATGGAAAATAAAGATGTGGCTGCTTTAAAGAAAAAAATTGAAAAAGTAGACCATGTTGCCAAAGTAGTCTGGTATGACAGCTTGTCAGACATCAGTATTCCGGCAGAGATGTTACCGGAAAAAATTAAAAAAGTTTTGTTTGCAGATGACTCAACGATGATGTTTATTATTTTTGATACAACAACATCTGCAGATGAAACAATGGATGCAATCGGAGATATTCGTAAGTTGGCAGGAAAACAATGCTTTGTCAGTGGTATGTCAGCAATTGTTACAGATACAAAAAATCTGGCAGAGTCAGAGGTTACGGTTTACGTATTGATCGCTGTTGTATTGTCCTGTATTGTTCTGGCACTTACCATGGAATCTTATTTAATCCCGTTTTTATTTCTGGCGAGTATCGGAATTGCCATAGCCTATAATATGGGAACGAATGTATTCCAAGGAGAGATTTCTTATATTACAAAAGCTTTGAGTGCAGTACTTCAGCTGGGTGTTACTATGGATTATTCCATTTTCCTGTGGCATAGCTATCAGGAACAGAGAGCACGATTTGGTGATAATCATAAAGAAGCCATGGCGCAGGCCATTGCAGCTACCATTAAATCTGTTGTAGGAAGTTCTATTACTACAATTGCCGGATTTATTGCTCTTTGTTTCATGAGCTTTACATTGGGTATGGATTTAGGAGTTGTTATGGCAAAAGGTGTTATCTTCGGAGTAATCTGTTGTGTAACAGTATTGCCTTCCATGATTATGATTTTTGATAGAGCATTGGAAAAGACAAAACATCGCCAGCTAATACCGGATTTTCCAAAAGTGCCGGAATTTCTGGTGAAACATCATAAGGCTCTTGCATTTTTATGTGTAGCGTTGTTTATTCCATTTGCATATTTTCAGGCAAATACAAAAGTTTATTATAATCTGGATTCCAGTTTGCCAAAGGAATTAGAGTCTATTCAGGCAAATGAAAAGCTTCAGAAAGATTATAATATGGGCGCAGCCCACATGATTTTGCTGGATAATAAAATTTCAGAAAAAGACACCTATAAAATGATTGATGAAATGAAAAAGGTTAAAGGTGTAAAAGAGGTATTAGGACTGGAAACAATTATTGGTCCGTCCTTCCCGGAAAGTATGATTCCTGATGATATAAAAGAAATTTTGAAAAGTGATAATTACGAATTGATGTTAATTACAAATCAGTATCAGACAGCATCAGATGAAGTAAATAAACAGATTGATGAATTAAATAAAATTCTGAAAAAGTATGATCCGGCAGGAATGCTGGTAGGTGAAGCACCATGTACTAAGGATTTAATTGAGATTACAGACCATGACTTTAAGGTTGTAAGTGCAGTTTCAATTTTGGCAGTATTTTTGATTATTTTGTTTGTATTTAAGTCTATTTCATTGCCGATTATTTTGGTTTTGGTAATTGAAGGTGCAATTTTTATTAACATGGGTATTCCGTACCTGACAGGAACAGAGTTGCCTTTTATAGCATCGATTGTAATTGGGACAATTCAGTTAGGAGCAACGGTTGATTATGCTATTTTGATGACCAGCAGATATGAGCAGGAACGATGTTTCGGACATGATAAAAAAACATCCATTAGTATTGCACTGGGAAGCAGTATCAGACCGGTTATGGTATCTGCATTCAGTTTCTTCGCAGCTACTTTTGGAGTTGGACTTTATTCTAAGATTGATATGATTAGTTCCTTGTGCCTGCTTATGGCAAGGGGTGCGTTAATCAGTATGGCGTCTGTTCTCTTGTTCTTACCGGCAATGTACTGGATTTTTGATGGAGTTATATGTAAAACAAGTAAAAATTTTAGATTAAGAAAACAGAAATAGGAGGTTTTTTAATATGAAGAAAAAAAATGTTCAGGCTATGTTGACAGGTATGGCAGTCATGATGTCCGTAATGCTCCCTACAACTTCTGTATTGGCAGCAGTTCCGGAGAAAGAGCAGACCGTATATGTAAATGCAGATGAAAATGGAAAATCTGAAAATGTGATTGTAAGTAACTGGTTAAAAAATATAGATGGCGATACACAGCTTATAGATAAAAGTGAATTAAATAATATTCAAAATGTAAAAGGTGATGAAGGATTTAAACAGGGAAGCGACAGCAGTCTTACATGGGATGCTAATGGAAAAGATATTTATTATCAAGGAGAAACAACAAAGGAACTTCCTGTAGGTGTAAATCTTACTTATTATTTAGATGGAAAGGAAATTCAACCTTCTGATTTGGCTGGGAAAAGTGGAAAAGTGAAAATTCGTATTGATTATGAAAATAAACAACAGGAAACAGCAGAAGTAAACGGCAATAAAGAAGAAATTTATACACCTTTTATGATGATGACAGCTATGATTTTACCAACAGATGTGTTTACCAACATAGAAATTGAAAATGGTAAGGTGTTATCAGACGGTAACAATAATATTGCTGTGGGGTTTGGTTTTCCGGGACTTTCTGACAGTTTGCAGCTTTCTGAAACAGAGGAATTAAAAGATTTGGAAATTCCGGATTTTGTGGAAATCACAGCGGATGTAAAAGATTTTGAGTTATCTATGACAGCAACAGTGGCAACTACAGGACTTTTAGATGAATTAAATCTGGGTGAAATAGACAGTGCAGATGAATTAAAGGAAAATATGAATAAGCTTACAGAGTCTTCTACAGCATTAGTGAAAGGAAGCAAAGAATTACAAGACGGTATTTCAAAATTGAATTCTTCTGCAGATACTTTTGTAAATGGATTAAATAGCGCTGATAACGGTGCCGGACAGTTAAAAAACGGTATTGATAAGATGAACAGCAGTAAAGGTGAGTTATTAAGCGGAATTTCTCGTCTGACACAGGGTATGGAAGCTCTGGAAAATGGCGCATCTCAGTTACAGACAGGTGTAGGTTCTTATACAGCAGGTTCTGCGAAATTAGGAGAAGGTATTGCTAAAACAGCAGAAGGAGCATCTACTTTAAAAGGTGGCATTGATACTCTGAATGAGAAGAAAGAAGCACTGGTTCAGGGAATTGGAAATTTAAGTACAGGAAGTAAAGATTTGAAAGATGGTGCACAGACATTAAAAGAGGGTGTTAGTGCATATACAGCAGGTGTTGATAAGGTAGATAAAGGTCTGGGGTTGCTGAACAGCCAGATACAGGGAGCACTTGGTCAGACAGAGCAGCTTCCGGAAGCAATAAAAGGAATTACAGAAGGCTCAAAAGCTTTAATTAACGGAGCAGGACAGTTACAGGAGGGTGCGAAACAGGCTGAAGCTGCTGCGGGGAATATGGAAGCCAGCGTAGGAGCACTTGCACAGGCAGCAGGTGGAGTAGCCCAAGGTGCAGGAGGTGCAGCCGGAATTATTGAAAATTATATTGGAAGTTTAAATGATAACGGTTCAGCAGTAGCCACAGAGCAGGCGAAAACAGCCATTGCAAAAGAAAATGCAGCAGTGAATGCACAGGCAAACGCACAGCAGCGTACCAATGTAGCGGCTGCACTTTCAGCCGCAGGCTTAACAGAAGAACAGCAACAGGCAGTTTTGTCAAATCTGGGTAATATTTCGGTAGGTGTTCAAACTTCTGCCAATATTGAGGTTCCGGTAAATGCAGGAAATACAGAGGCAGTTGCTCAGTTGAAGAATATTCAGGCACAGATGTCAGCGGTACAGCAGCAAATTGCAGGTACAGATTTTGGAGCAGTTCAGGAGCAGATTGGACAGTTAAAGACAGGAGCTCAAACAGCAGCAGCAGGAGCAGAGGAATTGACAAAGGGTGTAACAGCTTTTGGGGAAGCTGTAAAGCCTCTGGGCGGATTTTCTACAATGGCATCTACTTTGAAAGATGCAGTAGCTGCATTAAAAGCAGGAAGTGGGGAATTATGTAAACAGAATACTGCATTAAATGAAGGAGCAGCACAAGTTGCTGTAGGCTCTCAGAAATTACAGGGAGGACTGGAAGCATTATCAGATGGAGCAACACAGTTAAGTACAGGTATAGAACAGCTTACACAGGGAGCAGCCAGTCTGGCAGATGGAACAGCACAGCTTCAGAGCGGTTCACAGGAATTAAATCAAAATAATGAACAGTTAAATGCAGGAGCAGCACAGGTTACAGCAGGCAGTCAGGAACTTTTAAAAGGTGGTAATACTTTAAATCAGGGAGCAGGTGTATTAAGCAATGGTATTGCACAGCTTGCATCAGGAGCTTCTTCCTTAAAGGATGGAACTTCTAAGCTTGCATCAGGAGGAAAAGAATTAAAATCCGGTGTAACACAGCTTCAGGATGGCTCAGTAAAACTGGCAGACGGAATGGCTGAATTTGATAAAGAAGGTATTCAGAAATTAAATGATACATTAAATGGAGATTTGCAGACTGCTTTGGATCGCTTGAAAGCAATAGAAAATGCGGATAAATCTTATACAGCATTTGATGGAGCAAGTCAGGATATGAATGGAAAAGTTAAATTCATTATTGAAACAGCAGGAATTGAAAAAGAATAAAAACTTTAGAATTAATTTATTCTTTGTTTCTTGTATAGGAATAGGTGTGAGGAATATACTGTTAGTACTGACCTTATAGGAGATGAAAAAAATGTATATTGATTATACGTATATTATGTATGTTTTACCCGCAGTGCTTTTTGCTATGTGGGCAAGTTCAAAAGTGAACAGTACCTTCAGGAAATATTCCTCACAGTATTCCATGCGGAATATGACAGGGCGAGATGCAGCCAGAGCTGTGCTGGATGCCAATGGTTTGTATCAGGTAAGAATTGAGCGAGTAGCTGGAAATCTTACGGATCATTATGATCCAAGAAATAATGTTATTCGTCTTTCAGATGGAGTGTATTCACAGACATCTACAGCTGCAATCGGAGTAGCCGCACATGAGGCAGGTCATGCCATACAGCATGCACAGGGATATATGCCCATTAAGCTTAGAAATGCCATTATACCAATTACGAACCTTGGGTCTAAGCTTGCCATGCCTTTGATTTTAGTAGGACTTTTATTTGCAGGAACAGGTTCAGCAATGGGAAATCTTGCCTATTTAGGAGTGGCATGTTTTGGATTGTCAACGCTTTTTCAGCTTTTAACATTGCCTACAGAATTTGATGCCAGTAGGCGGGCACTTCGTGCTATTGAAAGCTGCAATATTTTAACGGATACAGAAATTGCCGGTTCCAGAAAGGTGCTGACAGCGGCGGCACTTACTTATGTAGCGGCACTTGCTGTGTCACTGACGCAGCTTTTAAGACTGTTGACTATTGTAAACAGAAGAAACGATAGAGATTGATAGGGATTTTATAGCAGGCAGTTGCAGATTTTGACATTAGGAGGCAACTGCTTGTTGTAAAATTTTTAAAACCACTTACATGGAATTGTTAGGAAACAATCATTATTTTCTTTAAAATCTAGTTTTTCATAAAATTTTTTGGCACAATCTGTTTGAACCAGCCACTCTGAAGTTTTACACGCATTTTTGCAGTGTCTGATTAATTCTGTTCCTATCCCTTGATGTTGATATTTAGGTAAAACAGCTAAGTCATAGGTGATGGAACGGAAATGCAAGTCACTTAGCACTCTTACACATCCTATTAAATGTTCATTTACCCACGCTGAAAAAACAAATGTTGAATTAATAAAACCTATATTAAAATTTTTTAATTGTTCTTGAGTTGTTGTTTCTTTTGATGCCCAACCTACTGCAAGAAATAATTCGTAGAGTTCATCACAAGGTATGTCTTTTTGTGTTCCATCATCGTATCTCAGTTTTCACTGCCCATAGGAACACTTTCAATAATAGATTTTATTTTTATGTTTCTTTTCCTCCTCTTGGCAGTGCCGTGTTCAGAACTGTTAAAGCGAGGAATTTTAAAATTTCTGGAAATGTAAAAAACTATACATTTCCAGAAATAAAAAAGACCATCTTTCCGTAGAGTTACAGCTTAAATGGAAAGTAAGAGGCTGTTTTATATATTAGGAAAGCACCTAAAATAAGAACAGTCCATTTGAGCATAAAAAGGATAGAATTTTTCAAAGGGGACATATTGGCGTAGTCTATTTTAAAATCTACAAAACATGTGGAAAGGACACAGGTTAAACTTAGAGCAGGGCAGTCATACCATAAGTTTGAAGTTGATAAAAGTATATAAGCGGTTACAAAAAAAGTTATCCATGCTGTTATGCGAACAAAATAGATAAAAATTTTATGGTTGAATAAAGCGGGTACAGAAAATCTTTTCGTCATACTTCCTCCTTGCTGACAATGCCTCCTATTAAACTGGAGGTGTTGATGGGTTTTTCACTTCATACCATTGCTTACGAACAATAATAAATGCTTGTTCATCTTGAATTTCATATCGAAAGCCGCCGAACTTTCCATCTACCACGAAATCGTAGTATTCATTTTCGGTTATGTTGTCCGGCTTTTCACAAGCTTTTAACTCTAACTCATAAAACCAATTTAAAATGGGCGATACAGAAGTATCTTTGGGGTCATAAATATCAGAGCCTATTATAAATTCAGTTTCAGTGTCATTAAGAAAATGTGTGACTTGAACTTGTATTGTCGGCTCAGGAAAAGAATAAATACTTGCAGCATCTGTACTTGAAGATATTTTTGTGTTTATAGATTGTGATGTAGCGGATTTACATCCGCCTAGAATAAAAATAAACATTTCAATTATCATAAATGCTGTAAACTTTTTCATATCAGATATTCCTCTTTACGATGCAGCCTTTTAAAAATATAGATTTTAATCTGCTAATTTTGAAAAGTCAGTGTTTGGTGGTCATAGCAATATTGGTAGTGAACCGGCATAATAGAAGAAGATGTCGTAAATGAAATATGCACATAATTGTCTTCTGCAAAGTCTAAATCTGTATTATCAGACATGGTCATTGTACCATTGTTGTAAAAATCTCCATTCACGATATATTCAAGCTCATATCCATTTCTAAACCACATATCCACATCGCCTGAAAACTGTTTTGAAGAACCATCGTGATTTTTTTCCATATTTACAAGGTATATATTGGATAATCCCCAATAATGTCCCGACTCACTTGTTTCACAGTATAATTCCAGCTGAGGCTTATAAGTAGCAGTCACATCAAGAGGTATATTTAATATTCGATGGCATTTGGAAGATGTGTCGCTGTCAGCGCTTTCTTCAGGAAATAATTTGAGAGCTTTATCGTAGGATATCTCGGCTGCTTCAGCGTAATGCGTTACCATTTCTGAGAAACTCATTGGCTCACTGAAGGTTACATTTGAGTTTTCAGTGCTACGAATGTCTATAACGTCTGTGGTATTAAGTTTTGTGTTTTTTTCTGTATAGATAATAGAAGAAAGGGCAGCTAGGGAAAGAGTTGCAGCTATTAAAATTTTTGTTGCTTTTTTCATTGCGATACCTCCTTGCTCTATAAGGCTTTTCAACATTATTTAAAAATTTTCTTTTTTTTTATTATATCACAGTTTATCATATTATCATAATAAAATTTGTTTCTTCTTGCATTTTAGGGAAAAATATGCTATTGTATTTTTACAAAGTATTGGAAACGTTACCGATATCGTTACCGGAAACGCATGAGAAAGAACAGGAATATAAGGAGAAAGAAAAATGAGAGCGAGCGGAGTGCTGCTTCCGATTTCATCACTGCCTTCAGCTTATGGAATTGGCAGTTTTTCAAAGGAAGCTTATGAATTTGTGGAACAGTTAAAGACAGGAGGACAAAAATATTGGCAGATTTTGCCGTTAGGTCCTACGGGGTATGGGGACTCGCCATACCAATCTTTTTCTACTTATGCAGGAAATCCTTATTATATAGATTTAGAAACATTGATAGAGGATGGTCTTTTGACAAAAGGGGAATGTGATGCGTGTGATTTTGGAGATAATCCTTCTTATATTGATTATGAAAAAATTTATTACCAGCGTTTTTCTATTTTAAGAAAAGCTTTTGCACGTTTTGAGGCAGATGAGGATTTTTATGATTTTGTAAAGGAAAATGAATTTTGGCTTGAAGATTACAGCCTTTATATGGCAATTAAAAACAGCCTTGACGGTATTAGCTGGAGTCAGTGGGAAGAGCGTTTAAAATGCAGAGATGCAAAGGCGTTAGAACAGAAAAAGCAGGAATTGGCAGATGAAGTGCAGTTTATTCGTTTTCAGCAGTATGAGTTTACAAAGCAGTGGCAGAAGCTGAAAGCATTTGCTAATGAGAGAGGGATTTCTATTATTGGAGATATTCCCATTTATGTTGCTTTTGACAGTGCAGATGCGTGGGCAAATCCTGAGCTTTTCCAATTTGATGAAAATTCAGAACCCACAGCAGTTGCCGGCTGTCCGCCGGATGCTTTTTCAGCAACGGGACAACTGTGGGGAAATCCTTTGTATAATTGGGAATATCATGCTTCTACGGGGTTTGCGTGGTGGATACAGCGTTTAAAATATTGCTTTAAACTTTATGACGTGGTACGTGTAGACCATTTCAGAGGTTTTGATGAATATTATGCAATTCCTTACGGAAATGAGACTGCCGAGTTCGGTGCATGGCAGAAGGGACCGGGGATTGACTTATTCCGTGCAGTAAAGCAGGCACTTGGTGATGTAAACATTATTGCAGAAGATTTAGGGTACTTAACTGACAGTGTACTAAAGCTATTGCAGGATACCGGCTATCCGGGAATGAAAGTACTTCAGTTTGCTTTTGACTCAAGGGAAGAAAGTGATTATCTTCCACATAATTATAATAAAAATTGTGTTGTTTATACAGGAACACATGATAACGATACCATTTTGGGATGGCTGGAAGAAATGGCGCCAGAGGACAGAGCTTTTGCTCAAAGATATATGAATAATGAAAAGTCTGTTGCCGAAGAACTTCCTTGGGATTTTATTCGTCTTGCAATGGCATCGGTAGCGGATTTAGCGGTTATTCCTGTTCAGGATTATTTGGGGCTTGGAACAGAGGCCAGAATTAATAAGCCTTCTACTTTGGGATATAATTGGAAATGGAGATTAAAACGGGGACAGTTACAGGAAGATATATTAGAAAAAATGTATGATATGACAAAACTTTATGGAAGGATTTCCTGAGAAGGGCATAAAGATGGGAAACATGACGATTAAGGATATTGCAAAAAAATGCGGTGTTGGCGTAAGTACAGTATCAAGAGCAATGAACAATCATCCGGATATCAATCCTAAGACAAAAGAGCTGATTATGAAAACTATTGAAGAATTTAATTACGTACCGAACAACAGCGCCAGAAATTTAAAAAGAATACAGTCAAAAGCCATTGCTGTACTGGTAAAGGGAATTGGGAATACTTTTTTCAGTGATATTGTAAGCGGTTTGGAAAGAGAGTGCCAAAAGAAGAATTATAGCTGTATTTTACAGCATGTAGAGGAGCAGGAGGATGAGCTGGACATTGCGCTGCATATTATTAAGGAAAAAAAGCTTCAGGGATTAATTTTTCTGGGGGGAAGTTTTTCGCACCCAAAAGAAAAGATGGAGCAGCTTGAAGTACCTTATGTGCTCAGTACCATTCGAACAGCAGGAGAAAATTGTGAGCAGTATGCTGCCGTATCCGTAGATGATTTTAAAGAGAGCTATAAAATGACAGAATATCTCCTTCAATTAGGGCATGAAAGGATTGCGATTTTGACAGCACCTAAAGAGGACGAGAGTATTGGAAAGCTTCGTCTTATGGGATATGCACAGGCATTAAAGGATAAAAAAATACCTGTTCAGGAAGAATTGATTGGTTATATGGATGCGAAAAAAGACCGATATTCTTTTCAGACAGGATATAAGCTGACAAAGGAACTTTTAAAAAAGACCGATTTTACAGCTTTATATGCTACCTCGGATACTTTGGCGATTGGCGCATGCAGAGCTTTAAAAGAAGCCGGAATTTCTGTTCCTGATGAATGTTCCGTGGCAGGGTTTGACGGTATGGAGGCAGGAGAATTTTATATTCCGAGTATTACAACCATACGTCAGCCTGTGGAGAAAATTGCGAAAGCAACGGCAGAGCTGCTGTTTGATATGATAAAAGGAAAGGAAGTTCCCAGACAGTTGGTTTTTGAGGGAGAACTTTTAGAAAGAGAGTCAACAGCTTTCAGCTCTTGCCATGAGAGTGTAAAATAAGCAGAAATAGAGGAGAAATGACGTGGAAGAAAAATTGCAAATATTATTAAAAGAGAAATTTAACAAAAATCTGGATAATTGCAGCAAGGAAGAAATTTTTGAAGCATTACTTCTGCTAACGAAGGAAGCAAATGGAAAACTTCCGAGAAACGAAGGAGAAAAAAAGCTGTATTATATTTCCGCAGAATTTTTAATAGGAAAGCTCTTATCTAATAATTTAATAAACTTGGGATTATATGAAGAAGCAGAGCAGGTTTTAAGAAAACATGGACATGAGCTTTGCGAAATAGAAGAGTTGGAATGTGAACCTTCTTTAGGAAACGGAGGCTTGGGAAGATTAGCTGCTTGTTTCTTGGACTCTATTGCCACATTGGGACTTCCGGGAGATGGAATTGGATTAAACTATCATTTTGGATTATTTCAACAGAAATTTGAAAAATTAAAACAAAAAGAACTTAAAAATCCATGGATTACCAAAGAAAGCTGGCTTACAAAGCAGCCGGAATGTTTTAAAGTTGATTTTAAAGATTTTTCTTTGAACGCAGTGTTGTACGATATTGATGTACCGGGATACCAGTCAGGATGCAGTCGTTTACACTTATTTGACGCAGAGACCGTAGATGAAACCATAGTAGGAGAAGACAGTATTGATTTTGATAAAGAAGAAATCAAAAAGAATATTACGCTTTTCCTTTATCCGGATGACTCTGACGAAGCAGGACGTAAACTGCGTATTTATCAGCAGTATTTTATGGTAAGCGGTGGCGCACAGTTTATTTTAAAAGAATGTGAAGACAAAGGCTATGATTTGCACAAGTTGTGGGAGCATGTCGTAATTCAGATTAATGATACACATCCGTCTATGGTTATTCCTGAGATTATTCGCTTGCTTCTAAAAAAAGGATTTTCTATGGATGAAGCAGTGGAAACAGTTACGAAGACCTGTGCATATACGAACCATACGATTTTAGCAGAAGCTCTTGAAAAATGGCCGATAGAATATTTAGAGGAAGTAGTTCCTCAGCTTATTCCGATTATAAAAGAACTGGATAAGAGAGTTCGCAGAAAGTATAAAGACAAATCTGTATATATTATTGATGATGAAGACAGGGTGTACATGGCTCACATGGATATTCACTATGGTTTTTCTGTAAACGGTGTTGCTGCGCTGCATACGGATATTTTGAAAAATCAGGAACTGAAAAATTTTTATGATATTTATCCCGAAAAATTCAATAATAAAACAAACGGAATTACATTTCGTCGTTGGCTTTTACACTGCAATAGGCAGTTAAGTGCATATATTGAAGAATTAATCGGAAGTGGGTTTAAACAGGATGCAAGTCAACTGGAAAAGCTTATGGATTTTGCAGATAATCAGGCAGTTTTCCATAAACTGGCAGAGATTAAACGAGAAAAGAAGTTGGAATTTAAGAAATTCCTTCAGGAAACACAGGACGTTGAAATCAATGAAAATTCTATTATGGACGTTCAGGTCAAGAGACTTCATGAGTATAAACGTCAGCAGATGAATGCTTTATATGCCATTTATAAGTATTTGGATATTAAAGCAGGAAATAAACCAAAGACACCGATTACCATGATTTTTGGTGCAAAAGCAGCACCGGCTTATGTTATTGCAAAAGATATTATTCATTTAATTTTGTGTTTGCAGGAGTTGATTGAAAACGATGAGGAAGTACGTCCGTACTTTAGAGTTTTGATGATTGAAAATTATAATGTTTCTAAAGCTGCAAAGATTATTCCGGCAGCAGATATTTCAGAACAGATTTCTCTGGCATCAAAGGAGGCTTCCGGTACAGGGAATATGAAGTTTATGCTTAATGGTGCATTAACCTTAGGTACAGAGGATGGCGCAAATGTAGAAATCCGAGACTTGGTAGGTGATGAAAATATTTACATTTTCGGAAAGAAACCACAGCAGGTTATTGATTTATATGAAGAAAAGGGATATTGCTCAAAAGATATTTATGAAGAGGATGAACTTATTCATAAGTTGGTAGATTTTATTGTGGGCAAAGAAATGCTTGCTATCGGTGATGAAAAAAATCTGAAACGACTTCATAAAGAACTAGTAGGTAAAGACTGGTTTATGACACTTCTCGATACTAAAGAATATATTGAAACCAAAGAAAAGGTATATCAGGATTATGAAAATCAGGAGGAATGGAATAAAAAGGTACTTGTAAATATTGCAAAAGCAGGATTTTTCTCATCTGACAGAACTATTGAACAGTATAATAAAGATATTTGGAAATTGAAATAAAAGATTGAAAAGCTTTGCCGGAATATTCATTTTTATTCTTAGGCTATACAAGGCAAAAAAATTGTGTTAATTTTATATGTGTTAAATTTTGAAGCTAGGAGGAAAGAAATTTGAAGGAACTGGCAGAGCTTTTTTGGATTTTTGCAAAAATGGGAGCCGTGACTTTTGGGGGCGGTTATGCCATGCTTCCGATTATCCAAAGAGAAATCGTGGAGAAAAGGCAGTGGGCAACTGAGGCAGAGGTTATGGATTACTATGCAATAGGTCAATGCACACCCGGTATTATTGCAGTAAATACTTCCACTTTTATCGGATATAAGAGAAAAGGAATTGCCGGAGGTTTTACAGCAACTTTTGGTTTTGTATTTCCGTCTCTTGTGATTATTACAATTATTGCGGCATTTCTTCAGAATTTTGCACATATTTCTTATGTAGCGCATGCTTTTAACGGAATTCGTGCCTGTGTATGTGCTCTGATTTTAGATGCAGTTATCAAATTAGGTAAAAAGTCTGTAATTGATAAGTGGTGTGCCGTAATCTGTGTTGTGATTACATTATTAAGTGTGTTCACTTCTTTATCCCCGGTTATTTTGGTAGTGCTGGCAGCAGTTGCCGGAATTTCCATTAAGAATATTCAGAAGATGCAGGGGGAAAAGAAATGATTTACTTAAGACTTTTTTATGAATTTGCCAAAACCGGACTCTTTGCAGTGGGTGGTGGTATGGCGACTATTCCATTTTTATATGCAATTTCTGAAAAAACTGGTTGGTTTACAGCAGCAGATATTGGAAACATGATTGCAATTTCTGAGTCTACACCGGGAGCTATGGGTGTGAATATGTCCACTTATGTAGGATTTTCTGTAAAAGGCGTTTTGGGTGCAGTGATTGCAACGTTGGGGCTGGTGTTGCCATCTATTATTGTGATTTTAATTATCAGCAGGATGTTAGAGAAATTTAAAGACTCTAAGCTGGTACAGAAGATATTTTACGGTTTGAGACCGGCATCCACAGGCCTGATTGTTGCAGCAGGCGTAGGAGTGGCAACAGAAACTTTCTTTGGCGGCAGTGTAATACAGTGTGTGGAGAGAGGAATTTTAGCAGTGGTATTGTATTTTGCCATTTGTAAGTGGAAAAAGCATCCTGTGGTCTATATTGCAGCGGCAGCAGTTGCGGGGATTATTTTTCAGTTGTAGAAATAAAAGAAAGGGACAGCCATATTCAATATTTTAAATATATATTTTATGGTTGTTCCTTCTTAAATCATTTCATTTTACGCCAATCACTTTCTAAAATTGCCATGAGAATATCATCGGCATAATTATTTTCATCCATAATGGCATCTCGCCGAATACCTTCCCTTTTAAATCCGGCTTTTAAATATACTTTTTCTGCACGTGGATTAAAGGAGTAAACATTCAACTCTAAACGATGTAGTTTTAATTCTTCAAACGCAAAATCACGGGTAATTTCTGTAACCCAAGTGCCAATTCCATGCCCTTGCTGGGAAGAGGGGAAGATGAAAGCAGAAAGCGCTTATGCAGAAGATAAAGAAAGCTATCTGATAGCAAAAGGAAAACGGGAGAAAGAAATTTCAAAATTGATTAAAAAATTGCCGGTGAAAAGATAAAGAGGAGTTGCTGCATTAGCAACAACTCCAATTATAAAAATGTGATTATAAAAGTCTATTGCACATTTCTTCAAAATCTTCTACAAAATCTTTTACTGCATTTTCGTTTGTCGCCCATGAAGTACAAAAACGCAGACAAGTATGGTCTTTATCCGGTTTACACTGGAAGGTAGTCAGATATTTTTTATTGATTTCATCCGCAAGAGCATTTGGGAAAATAGGGAAAATCTGGTTTGTAGGTGCTTCGCATAAAAGCGGAATACCGGCTTTCTCAAAAGCTTCTTTTATTGGCTTCATCATGGCAATGCTATGAGCGCCTGCTTCAATATAAAGATTATTTTTAAATAATTCTTCAAATTGAACACCTAAGAACCAGCCCTTTGCCAGAATAGCTCCTTTTTGCTTCATGTTGAAACGGAAACGTTCCTTGAAGTTTTCATTTACAAGAACTAAAGCTTCTCCAAACATAGCTCCGACTTTTGTTCCTCCGATGTAAAAAGCATCACACAGCTTTGGCAAATCGGGGAAAGTAAGGTGTGTTTCCTCTTTTGCTGCCAGTGCGGCGGCAAGACGGGCGCCATCTATATAAAAGTACAGGTCGTGACGTTTACAGAAAGCATATAAATCTTCTAATTCTTCTTTGGTATAAACAGTTCCCACTTCCGTAGGATTGGAAACATACACAAGACGAGGGTCTACCCAATGTTCGTTTTCGTGCATATCAAGAACAGGACGGATTAAGTCAGGAGTCAGTTTCCCGTCTTTGGTAAGGACTGGGCATACCTTGTGTCCTGTGGCTTCAATAGCGCCCGTTTCATGGGTGTTGATATGACCTGTTTCTGCACTGATTACTGCCTCAAACGGTTTTAAAATGTGAGAAATAAAAGTCAGGTTTGTCAGAGTTCCCCCTGCGATAAAATGAATATCGACACTAAAGTCCTCTAATGCTTCCTGAATATAATCTCTGGCAGCATCAGAGTGGATATCCTGCCCGTAGGAATGATTTTGATGATAGTTTATAGTTTCTAAAGCACGAAGAATAGCAGGCTGCATACCTTCGCTGTAATCATTCTGAAAACTGTACATGTGAAATCCTCTCTTTCTGTGTAAACATTATGTGTTTCTATTCTACCATAGAATTGCCATTATGCCCATTTGAAAATTCACGATTTTTCGCACTGGTATGGAAATGTTTTTTGTAGGCTCTGGAAAAAGTAGAATAATTTTGAAAACCGCTTAAATAACAGGCTTCTGTTACAGGTGTTCCGGACTGTATCAGAGCTTTGGCAAAAAAGAGCCGTTTAATGGTAATATAATTCCCAACGGTATAGCCGGTGGAAGCCTTAAACAGGTGCATCAGGTGGTAACGGCTGATGAAAAAGCGTTCAGACAAATTGTCGATAGTTAAATTATCAGAAAGGTGTTTGTTAATATAGTCTAAAATGAAAAGAATTTTTTCGTTTTGACAGGTGTTGTCAGGATAAATGCTCTGCTGATTTAAAGCAGCCCGATTAAGTAAAATGAGGAGCTGAGAAACCAGCGTTTCCTGATAAAGTTTTCCGGCATAAAGAGAATTTTCTTTTATTTCATCTTCCAGACACAGCAAAATATCCCAAATATGTTTTTGATACAAAGATGGAACACGCATAACGTAAGATTGCCGCTTTCTGGCATTGGTAAAGCACAGAGATAGGTCATTATCCTGAAAGCTTTTTAAAAACGTGGAGGAAAGATATAAAATTTGTCTTTCATAGCAGGTGTCACTTTGTAATTGCGGACAGTGAATTTCTTCCGCAGGAATTAAAACAATATCTCCCGGCAGCAGATGAAAAGCACGTCCTTCGATGTGATAGATAACATCCCCTTTTAAAAAGAAAAGGATTTTATAAAATTCGTGGTAATGGTAATGAAAATTCTGTCGGGAGGTTGTCTGTAAATGAAAATAGCGGAAATTTTCGGTTAAATAGCCTGTTTTTTGATAAGTATTCATGGCGCTCCTTTTAAACAGCATTATTTGCAATGTTTTTAACACTATAAGGATATTATAACACAAAAGTGTTTGATACACTAATAGTATCAAGCATACTATATTTAGAGAAGAACTTTTTTCGGAAGAAGGAACAGAATATGGAATTTTATAAATATCACAGTTTGGGAAATGATTATCTTATTTATGACTGCAATAAAAATCAAGAGGCGCTGGATAAGGAGAAGATTGTCAAGCTTTGCAATCGCAATTATGGTATTGGAGCAGATGGAATTGTAGAAGGCCCTTATAAAAAAGAGGGGAAAATGTATGTGAAGGTTTACAATGCGGACGGCTCGGAGGCAGAGCAGGGAGGAAATGCTATCCGTATTTTTGCTCATTATTTAAAGACAATAAAAGAAGTACAAAGCGAAAGCTTTTCTCTCTACACAAAAGGGGGAGAAGTGAAGCTGCGTTTCCTGAACAGAGAGGGTACTCGAATTCAGATGACAATGGGACAGCTCTCCTTTGACAGTGAAAAAATAGGACTTACAGGACCAAAAAGAGAGGCGCTTCATGAGTATTTTAATTTTGGAGGGGAAGAATATGCGTGTACCTGTGTGTCTGTGGGAAATCCTCACTGTGTGATTATTACAGATGAGATTTCAAGGGCAAAGGTTTGTGCAATCGGAAAATATTCAGAGGTGGCAGATTATTTTCCGGAGCGTATCAATACTCAGATTGTAAAAGTGCTGGATAAAAACAATATTCAGATTGAAATTTATGAGCGAGGTGTAGGTTATACGCTGTCCTCGGGAACTTGCAGTTGTGCAGCAGCAGGGGCAGCATACAGACTGGGACTTATTGACTCTGATGTTATGGTACACACGCCGGGAGGAAAGCTGTGGACGCAGATTGATGAAAAATTCAATGTGAAAATGATTGGAAGCGTAAAGGGAATTTGCAGAATTGAGTTATTTGAAGACTTTTTCAGACAGATATAGGAATATGGTTTAAAACATTTGCTCTTTTGATGAGAAATGTGTTATACTTACCAGCAGGGACAGGGGCGGAAGAAGGACTTTCGTCCCCTTTTGAAATGTAAATATGAGTTTATGGAAGAGGAGATGTGTGTAATGACAAAAATTGACATTTTTTCAGGATTTCTCGGTGCAGGAAAAACAACTTTAATAAAAAAACTTCTTACAGAGGCATATAAAGGAGAACAGGTGGTTCTTATTGAAAATGAATTCGGTGAAATCGGTATTGACGGAGGCTTTTTAAAAGAAGCCGGTATTGAAATTCGAGAAATGAACTCCGGTTGTATTTGTTGTTCTTTAGTAGGAGATTTTGGCGAGGCTTTAAAAGAAGTCATTGAAAAATATCATCCTGACAGAATTATTATCGAGCCGTCAGGAGTAGGAAAACTTTCAGATGTAATCAAAGCCGTTCAGAAGGTAGAAGACGCAGTTGACATAAAATTAAACAGCTTTACAACTATTGTGGATGTTACAAAATGCAAAATGTATATGAAAAACTTCGGTGAATTTTTCAGCAATCAGATTGAGTATGCGGGAACAATTATTTTAAGCCGTACAGATACAGAAAAAGCAACAGAAGAGAAGATTGTGGCAGCAGTGGAAATCATTCGTTCTTTAAATAAAAAAGCAGCGGTAATTACGACTCCGGTAGAGAAATTAGCGGGAAAGAAAATTTTGGATATTATGGAAAATAACCGCTCTTTGGAAAAAGAACTTATGGAAGAAGAAGCTTGTCCTGTATGTGGCGGACATCATCATGAGCATGAACATCATCATCACGACCATGAAGAATGTGGCTGCGGACATGACCACCATGAGCACGAACATCATCATCACGACCACAAGGAATGTGGCTGTGGACATGACCATCACCATGAGCATGAACACCATCATCACCACCATGCAGACGAGGTGTTTACAAGCTGGGGTAAGGAAACTGTAAAAACGTATTCACAGGAGGAAATCAAGAGTATTTTGGATACACTTTCTAATGATGAAAGCTACGGTATGATTTTAAGAGCAAAAGGTATGGTAGAAGGAAAAGACGGACAGTGGATTTACTTTGATATGGTTCCGGGAGAAGCGGACATCAGAGAAGGTTCTGCTGATTACACAGGACGTATCTGCGTTATCGGCTCTAAAATTCAGGAAGACAAGCTGTCAGAATTATTTGGTATTTGAGATTTTAAATAAAGGGAGAAAACAGAAATGGATGAAATCAGAGTGCCAATCTATTTTATGGCAGGATTTTTAGAAAGCGGAAAATCTACATTTTTAGATTTTACCATTGCTCAGGATTATTTTCAGATAGAGGGCAACACCCTGTTAATTCTCTGCGAAGAAGGCGAAGTAGAATTTGATGAAAAGATGCTGAAGAAAAGCAGAACTTCCGTGGAGGTATTAAACAGCTTAGATGAATTAACACCGGAAAGACTGGTAGCTTATGATGCTTTTTATAGTCCGGAACGAGTGATTATAGAATACAACGGAATGTGGCAGGTAAGTAAATTCGAGGAAATGCAGCTTCCAAAGGACTGGGGCATTGTGCAGCACATTGTTACCGTAGATGCCAGCACCTTTCAGGTGTATATGAACAATATGAAATCCCTGTTTGTGGAAATGGTGAGAAATGCAGATATGGTATTGTTTAATCGTTGTTCTATGGATATGCCTCTGGCATCCTTCAGAAGAAGCGTAAAAGTAGTAAATCAGGGAGCAGAGATTATCTTTGAGGATGAAGAAGGCGAAATCGAAGATATTTTTGCGGAGGAAATGCCATTTGATGTCAATGCAGATGTAATTGAAATCATGGACGAGGATTACGGCATCTGGTTTATTGATGCTATGGATCATCCGGAGACTTATAAAGGCAAGAAGGTTGCTTTTACGGGTATGATATTAAAATCCAGAGAATTTCCCAAAAATGTTTTTGTTCCGGGAAGAATGGCAATGACCTGCTGTGCAGATGACACCAGCTTTATCGGATATATCTGTAAAAGTCCGGAGGCGAAAAATTTGCGTACAGGTAAGTGGGTAAAAGTTGTGGCAGAGGTGGATTATGAGTACGTTTCTTCTTATCACAAAGAAGGACCGGTGCTTACAGCTATTTCTTTAGAACCCACAGAGCCTTTAAAGCAGGAACTGGTATATTTTAACTAAGGAGAGGGATATGTTATTAATAGCGGGACTTGGAAATCCGGGCAAACAATATGAAAAAACAAGACACAACATGGGTTTTGATGTTGTGGATGAACTGATAGACCGTCATGAAATTCCACAGGCAGGAATTGCTCATAAAGCTTTATACGGAAAAGGAATAATTGGCGGAGAAAAAGTAATTGTGGAAAAGCCTTTGACTTATATGAATTTAAGCGGAGAGTCTGTAAGAGAATTTATCGATTACTATAAAATGGATCCGGAAACAGAGATGATTGTCATTTATGATGACATTGATTTAGAGCCGGGACAAATTCGTATTCGAAAAAAGGGAAGTGCAGGAGGGCATAATGGAATTAAAAATATTATTGCTCAGCTCGGCACACAGAATTTTTACCGCATTAAGGTAGGTGTAGGAGCAAAACCAAAGGGATGGGATTTGGCTGACTACGTTTTGGGACGTTTTTCTTCCAAGGAGAGAGAAGTGGTAGATGCAGCTATTCAGGATGCGGCAGATGCGGTGGAAATGATTATTGAAAAAGGAATTGATGCAGCAATGAACCATTATAACGGTTCAGGAAAGAAGAAAAAAGAGGAGTAAAATCATGCAGGTATTCATGCAGCCTTTAGAAAATCTGAAAGAATTTGAAGAAATTACACAAAAGCTTCCAAAAAACGAAGGTATTTTGCAGCTCTCAGGCTGTGTGGAAACTCAGAAAGCCCATATTATGTATGGGCTTTTTGAAGCGATGAAAAAAAAGACAGGACAGGAAAAGGCTAACTGTCTGATTATTGCGGAAAATGATTTAAAGGCAAAAGAGCTTTATGAGGATTATCGTCTTTATAATCGTGAGGTTATGTTTTATCCTGCCAAGGATTTGATTTTCTTTGAGGCAGATGTACACGGAAATCTTTTGACAAAAGAAAGAATGAAGGTTTTGGCTGCGCTTTTGGAGAAGAAGGGCGTTACGGTTATTACCAGCATGGGAGGCTGTATGGATTACCTTCTTCCCCTTGAAACCATAGAGAAGCATGTACTGCATTTTCAAAGTGACAGCCCCCTTGATATGGATAAGCTGAAAAAACAGCTTTTAGGAATGGGATATGAGAAAAATGCACAGGCGGAAGCACCGGGACAGTTTTCTTTTCGAGGGGGAATTATTGATATTTTCCCACTGACAGAGGACAATCCTGTGCGTATTGAGCTTTGGGGTGATGAGATTGACTCTATCCGAAGTTTTGATGCAGAAAGTCAGCGTTCCATTGAAAATTTGGATGAAATTACCATTTATCCGGCAGCAGAGATGTTGTTAAGTGATGAGGTTTTAAAAAAGGGAATAAAAAAAATCCAGAAAGACAGAGATGCAGCAGTACAGAAGTTTCGAGATGCTTTTTTAACAGAGGAAGCAGGCAGATTAAAGCAGGTGGTAACAGAAACATTGGAAAATCTGACAGAATTTCATGATTTTTCGGCAGCAGAGCATTTTCTGCGGTATTTTTATAAAGATGTAGTTACTTTTACCGACTATTTTGATACGGAAAATACGTTGATACTGTTGGACGAAACCAATCGTTTGCTGGAGCAGGCACAGGCCGTGGAAACAGAATTTCGGGAAAGTATGGAGCACAGGCTGGAAAAGGGGTATTTGTTGGCAGGGCAGACGGATTTATTAATCAGTACCAGACAGATACAGCAGAAAATAAACAGGAAGAATTGCGTTTCTCTTTGTACCATCGAGCAGCACAAAGGAGACTGGGATATTACGGAGCAGTATTATATTACGGCTAAATCTGTCAGCCCTTATAACAACAGCTTTGAACTTTTGGTAAAGGATTTAAAACGCTTTAAAAAGGAAGGGTATGGTGTGTTGCTGCTGTCGGGCTCCCGTACCCGTTCAGCACGTCTTGCCGAGGATTTGCGAAATGAGGAATTGAACAGCTTTTATACAGAGGATATGGACAGAGTCATTGAACCGGGAGAGATTATGACAGCTTTCGGTCATGCCAAGAAGGGATTTGAATATCCTCTGATTAAATTCGTGGTGATTACGGAGTCGGATATTTTCGGACAAGAAAAGAAGAAAAAACGAAAGAAATCCGAATACAGCGGCAAGCGAATACAGAGCTTTAATGAGCTTAGTATCGGAGATTATGTGGTTCATGAAAATCATGGACTGGGAGTTTATAAGGGAATTGAGAAAATTACCGTAGATAAAGTTGCCAAAGATTATATTAAAATTGAGTATGCAGGTGGAAGCACTCTTTATATTTTGCCTAATCAGTTGGATATGCTTCAGAAATATGCAGGAGCGGATGCCAGAGCACCAAAACTGAATAAACTTGGGGGACAGGAATGGAATAAGACTAAGACAAAGGTTCGTGGGGCAGTAAAAAACATTGCCAAGGATTTAGTTCGCCTGTATGCCGCAAGACAGGCAACACAGGGCTTCCAGTATGAACCGGACACGGTATGGCAAAGAGAATTTGAAGAAATGTTTCCTTTTGAGGAGACCGATGACCAGCTTATGGCAATTCAGGCTACCAAACAAGACATGGAAAGCAAGAAAATCATGGACCGTCTGATTTGCGGTGACGTAGGTTACGGAAAGACAGAGATTGCTATTCGTATTGCATTTAAGGCGGCACAGGAAGGAAAACAGGTGGTTTATCTTGTACCAACTACAATTTTGGCACAGCAGCATTATAATACTTTTGTACAGCGAATGAAGGATTTTCCTGTAAGAGTGGATTTGTTATGCCGTTTCCGTACACCGGCACAGCAGAAAAAAACCATTGCAGATACCCAGAAAGGGCTGGTAGATATTCTGATTGGAACACACCGGGTTCTCTCCGATGATGTGAAGTTCAAGGATTTGGGGCTTTTGATTATTGATGAAGAACAGCGTTTTGGTGTTACTCATAAGGAAAAAATTAAGAAGCTGAAGGAAAATATTGATGTTCTTACTCTAACTGCCACACCTATTCCAAGAACACTGCACATGAGTCTTATTGGTATTCGTGATATGAGTGTGCTGGAAGAAGCACCTATGGACAGAATGCCCATACAGACTTACGTTATGGAATATAACGAGGAGATGGTGCGTGAGGCAATCAGCAGGGAGCTGGCAAGGGGCGGACAGGTTTATTACGTTTATAATCGTGTCAATGATATTGATGAAGTTACAAATCGTGTGGCAAAATTAGTGCCGGAAGCCAACGTAGCCTTCGCTCACGGGCAGATGCAGGAGCATCAGCTGGAAAAAATCATGTATAGTTTTATTAACGGAGAGATTGATGTGCTGGTTTCTACTACCATTATAGAAACAGGTCTTGATATTTCCAATGCGAATACCATGATTATCCATGATGCAGACCAGATGGGACTTTCCCAGCTCTATCAGCTAAGAGGAAGGGTTGGACGTTCCAACAGGACCGCTTATGCCTTTTTGATGTATAAGAAAAATAAAATGTTAAAGGAAGTAGCTGAAAAACGACTTCATGCTATCCGTGAATTTACGGATTTGGGAAGCGGATTTAAAATTGCCATGCGAGATTTGGAAATCCGTGGTGCAGGAAACCTGTTAGGAGCAGAACAGCACGGACACATGCAGGCAGTGGGTTATGATTTGTACTGTAAGATGCTGGATGAGGCTGTGCGGGAGGAAAAAGGACTGAAGCAGCAGGAAGACTTTGAAACAGCCATTGATTTGGAAGTAAATGCCTTTATTCCGCCGAAATATATTCCAAATGAATATCAGAAATTGGATATTTATAAGAGAATTGCAGGTATCGAGTCAGAGGAAGAATATGAAGATATGCTGGAAGAGCTTATGGACCGATTTGGCGAACCTCCAAAAGCTGTTCAGAACCTTCTGGCTATTGCTAACTTAAAAGCGCTGGCTCATAAGGCATATATCAAGGAAATCAAACAAAATGGCACTGATGTGAAGATTACCATGTTTGAAAGAGCAAAAATTGACGGGGCAGGATTTCCGCAGATTTTGGATAAATATAAGAATAATTTAAAGATGAAGTTAGATGAAGTGCCGTATTTTATGGTTTCTTTAAAGGGAAGAAGACCAAAAGAGATTTTAGATGTGCTGAATATTCTTCATGATATTTTAATGGATTTTCAAGAACTGATACTGAAATAATTCTTGCTCAGATAAGGAAAAGCATCTATAATAAAACAAGATATTTATACCTACAAAAGGGATTTACAGGAGGAACTTATGAACAGAACAATGAAAAAGCTGTTATGCCTTACAACAGCAGGTGTGTTGGGATTATCCGCGCTGGCAGGCTGCGGAAGCAAAAAAATAGATGGAACAAAACCACTTTTAACAGGAAAAGAAGATACAGTAACAGTAGGAACAGGAAATTTGGTGCTTCGTATGAACCAGGTACAGATGATGTCTTATATGTCCATGATGGGCGGCGGCACAACCGGCATGTGGGAGCAGAAGACAGAGGATGGAAAAACTTACGGCGAGCAGACAAAGGACAGTGTACTGGAACAGTTAAAAGCAATGATGCTGTTAAAAGAACATGCGGCAGATTACAAGGTTTCTGTTTCTGATGAAGAAAAGAAAAGTATTGAAGAAGCTGTAAAAAAATTCATGGAAGCGAATACAAAAGAAACGATTGAAAAGCTTTCTGTACAGCAGTCCGATATTGAACAGCTTTTGACATTGTTTACTTATCAGAATAAGATGTATGACCCGATGACAGCTGATGTAGATACAAATGTGGAAGATACAGAAGCAGCTCAGAGCGCCATTACTTATTGCAAGGTAAGCACAGCAGACAAGACAAATGAAGACGGAACAACAACACCTCTTACTGATGAGGAGAAAAACGAGAAAAAAGCACAGGCACAGAGTGTCTTAGATAAGCTTTTAGCTTCTGATGACCCTGCTATGGCAGATGTAGATACTCTTGCAAAAGAAGTGGATGAGAATTTAAGCGCTTTAGACACGACTTTTGGTGCAGAAGATACTTTATTAGATGAAAAACTTCTGGAAGCGGCAAAAACATTGCAGGACGGAAAGGTTTACGAAAGCGTTGTAGAAGGCGAAAATGCTTATTATGTAGTCAGAATGGATCAGGTTTTGGACAGAGAAGCAACAGACGCTGAAAAAGAACAAATTGTAAACGAAAGAAAACAGGAAGCATATCAGAAGCTTTTAGATGAATGGAAAGAAAAAGCTGAAATTACTGTAAACGAAAAAGAATGGAAAAAGGTGACTTTGTCTGATAATGATGTTTATACATTAAAACAACCTGAGACAGAAGAGACACCGGAAGAAGGAACTGAAAACACAGAAGATACACAGGAATAAAAAGAAGGAGTTGTTGCATTAGAGATATCTCGGAAGGATACTTAAAGCAGCAGCTTCTTCTTTATGTCATAGGAAATCCGTCCTATGAAACAAAAAGTAATCCACAAGAATTGTACTGCGGCGGATAAAAGTGATGAGAGCTTCCAAAATTGATTATATATGGTTGATGCCAAAAGAAAGGGGAAAAAGTAATTTATGAATAAACACAAAATTCTGTTAATTGAAGATAATGCAGAAATTAGCGAAATGCTGACTAAGTATTTGACGACTGAAAATTATGAAGTTATTTGCGCAGCTGACGGACAGGAAGCCTGTAATCAATTTGCTATGTCTACGTTTAGCTTAGTTCTGTTAGACCTTATGATACCCAAAATCAGCGGTATGGACGTTATGCAGTACATCAGAAAAAACAGCGTAGTTCCTGTTATTATTGTGTCGGCAAAGGACACCGAAGCAGATAAAACCTTAGGTTTGGGATTAGGTGCTGATGACTATATTACCAAGCCCTTTTCTGTTGTAGAAGTTTTAGCCCGTATAAAAGCAAATATAAGAAGAACAACCCAGTATGATAATTCATCGGTTACTGCTCCGGCTATATTGGCTGCCGGAGATTTGATAATGAACTTATCCGAATATTCCGTTACTAAAAAAGGGAAAAATATTGAATTGACCGCAAAGGAATTTGATATTTTGAAATTACTATTGCAAAACCCTAAAAAGGTATATACCAAAGAACAAATTTATTCTCTTGTTTGGAATGACGCATATTTAGGAGATGAAAATGCTGTTAATGTACATATCAGCAGATTGAGGAATAAGATTGAGGACGATAACCGAAATCCCCGTTATATTCTAACAGTTTGGGGGATTGGATATAAATTAGGAGATACGTTATGAGTGAGCCGACGATTATCTTTTTTCTTTTGATGTGTATTGTGGTTTTACTCGTAATTGTTTTGTATCAGCAATTTGTTTTTCGTACCGGAATACAGAAAAAAATACAAAAAATCAGCGGAAAGCTAAAAGAAATAACTGATACAAACAGCTCCGAGCGCGTAATGATTTTTACCGAGAACAAAGAGCTTATGGAACTTGCTGCACAAATAAACCGTTTGTTGGAAAATCATCTAAAAGTAAAAGCAGATTATTGTCGTTCGGAAATTGCTTCTAAAAAAATGCTTTCTAATATTTCACATGATATAAAGACACCCATGACTGTCATTTTGGGATATTTGGAAATTATGCGTATCAATGGGACAAGTACAGACGAAATGTTAGGGAAAATCGAACAGAAGGCAGAAAACGTCATGGAACTGATTAACCAGTTTTTCACTTTGGCAAAGTTAGAGTCCGGCGATATGGATATAGAACTGTCGAGAATTGATGTATGTGAGGTTTGTCGTGAAAGCACATTAGATTTTTACGAAATACTGACAAGCAAAAATTTTCAAGTTGATATTGATATACCGGAAACATCTGTCTATGTTCATGGGAATAAAGAAGCTATACAGCGTATTTTATTTAATCTTATTTCTAATGTTATTCGGTATGGAGCAGACGGGAAATATTTAGGAATAAATTTAAGAACTGATAAAAATGCAGTATTTATTGATGTGATTGATAAGGGTAAAGGAATTGACAAAAATTTTGCAACCAGTGTATTTGACCGCCTTTTTACTATGGAGGACTCCCGAAATCGTAATATACAGGGAAATGGTTTGGGGCTGACAATTTCTAAAAACTTAGCATTACAGCTTGGTGGGGATATTATTTTAGATAGCACTCCGAATGTAAAGACAGTATTTAGCGTCAAACTAAAAAAATGTCTTACTAAATACTGCGAAAGAAATTTGTAAGGATTATTCAAGAGTTTTGAAAATCGAAACCGCTACAATGGTATGTAGAAAGGAGATAAGAAATATGCAGTACATTTTACAAACTAATCACATTACGAAAACCATTGGCGGAAGAAATCTTGTAAATGACGTTAATCTCCACATAAAAAAAGGAGAAATCTATGGCTTCTTGGGACCGAACGGAGCAGGTAAAACAACAGTTATGAAGATGCTTACAAACCTTTGGAAACCTACCAGTGGAGCCATTGAGATTTTTGGAGAAACACTTTCGCCACAATCCTATGAAGTCTTAAAACGAATGGGAAGTATCATTGAATTTCCCACCTTTTACGACCACATGACAGGATATGAAAATTTGAAAATCCATTGTGAATATATGGGGTACTACAATCATGGCAGTATAGAAAATGCGCTTGATATGTTGGGGTTATCCGACACAGCCGGAAAAGCCGTTAAAAATTATTCTCTCGGCATGAAAGAACGTCTTGGAATTGCACGCGCTATTCTGTGTAAGCCGGAGTTACTTATCCTTGATGAGCCGACAAACGGACTTGACCCAGCGGGAATGAAGCAAATCCGCGACCTGTTGAAAACACTCTGCACCGAATATGGCATAACAATTATGATTTCCAGTCATATTCTTTCAGAGATTGAAAGTATTGCTGATACTGTTGGTGTAATCAATCATGGTGTGATGATGAAAGAAATCAGCATGAAAGAAATCGAGCAGATGAGTTTAGCCTATATTGAATTGTCTGTACTCAATACGAAAAAGGCAGCCTATGTGTTAAGTGAAAAACTTGGAGTTGATAATTTTAAGATTATCGAGGACGAAAAAATCCGCATTTATGACAGCCATGTATCCACTCAAGAATTATCGAAAACGCTTGCTTTGAATGATGTTGAGGTAATATCTCTTGGTAAAAAAGCGGAAACTTTGGAAGATTACTTCCTAAAAATGACTGGGGAGGTGGAGAAATCATGTTAAAACTGATTAAACTGGAATGGAAGAAAAACAATATCGGCAAATATATCCGTAACGCTGTAATATTGGCGGCGGTTCTCTGCCTGTTCATGTTCGCACTTGCCTATCTTGGTATTGCAAACGACCCGGATACAGGCGTACCAGACGCAGCTCCCGGCAATAATACCATATCTTCGCCTATTGAGTTGTTTACAAGTATGTCTTTCCTTGTATTTACCAGTGTCATGCTTTCATCATTTATTGTGAGCGCATACAAGAATAAGACCATGAATTTAATGTTTTCTTATCCGATAAAGAGACAGAAAATACTTATTTCACAAATGCTTGCGGTGTGGATTTTTAATTTTTCCGCTTTGGTTCTTACGAAATTATTGCTTTACGGGTGCATTTTGCTTGGTTCAAAATTTATGGTATCTGCTTTCCCTCTTGATTTTAACATGGCAAGTTTGGGCTTTTATGTGCAGCTAATCTTGAAATCAGTCGTTATAGTGACTATGAGCTTTATCGCCCTGTTTATCGGCTTGGCTATGAAATCGTCAAAAGCAACTATCATATCTTCATTTTTGCTTATTATACTGACACAGGCAAACATAGGCGACCTTACTTTGGCAAACAATGCTATATTTCCTGTCATATTAACGATTATATCACTAATTTTTGCTTTTCTCTCCATACAGGGTGTTGAAAACAAAGACTTAATGTAGGAGGGGCTGCTGCCTTCAACATTTAAGATATGTATGAAACGCAACAGCCTCTTAACAGTTTTTAGTAGTATTCTCTACACTTGAGTAGGTTTAAGGTCTCTAATCCGACCAAGTGATATGGTTTTCAGTATTACGCTTGAAATTTTATCCTCTGTTTCTCCAATCCATGTATCCAATCCGACTTTAAGAAGTAGATAAGGAAGGTAATAGAGCTTAATGTCCATGTCAGCGGATAAGCCCAGAAGATAACGTGAATATCAGGGATAAAGTGTACCGCTGCAGTGATATAGCTTACGCGGATAATACACCAGCATATCAGCATGACGAACATAGGAACTGTGGATTTTCCCGCACCACGCAAAATTCCTGCCATACAGTGTGAGAAGGCAAGAAGAAAATAAAACAGGGCGTCAATACGTGCCTGGTCTGTTCCATAGGCAATAACCTGAGGGGTGTCGTTAAAAGCTGCCAGAAATTGGGGTGCAAAGAAGTAAATAACAACTCCAATCAATTCAGCTATGGAAAGAGAACAGATAACACCGAATACAGCCCCTTTTTTTGCTCTTTGATATTCCTTTGCACCTAGATTTTGGCTGATAAAGGTAGTTAGCGCCATGGCAAAGCAGGTGATAGGGAGAAACGCAAAGCCCTCTACTTTGGAATAGGAACCGCAGCCTGCCATTGCCATTTGTCCGAACTTGTTAATATTGGACTGAACAACTACATTTGCCAGTGAAATAATGGAGTTTTGCAGTCCTGCCGGCAGACCATTGGAAATAATCTGGCGGAGCATCAGCCAGTCCATACGAATACGGGACGGATGTATTTTGTATTCTTCCGGGCTTTTTAAAAGTTGAAGCAGGCATAAGAGCGCACTGATAAACTGAGAAACTACAGTAGCAAAAGCAGCAGCACCTACACCCATGCCTAATCCTGCTACGAGAATTAAATCCAGCACAATGTTAATAATAGAAGATATAATTAAATAAATTAAAGGGTGCTTGCTGTCACCTACAGACTGAAGAATTCCCACAAGGAAGTTATACATAACAAAAGTCAGAGAACCGCAGAAATAAATGCGGAAATAGGTGACTGAGTTTGGCAGAACTTCAGCAGGAGTTCCCATCATCACCAAAATCTGAGGCGCTGCGGCCACACCCACAACAGTCAGTAAAATTCCTGACACAATACCGAGAGCTACGATGGTATGAATAGCTCTTTGCACTAAATCAAATTTCTTTGCACCGAAATATTTTGCAACGACAACACCTGCACCAATGGCAATACCATTGAAAAATCCAACCATAAGGAAAATCAGATTTCCGGACGAGCTTACGGCTGCCAGAGCGCTGCTTCCCAGATAATTTCCTACGATTAAGGAGTCAGCAGTATTGTAAAGCTGTTGAAATAAATTACCGAAAAACAGTGGGACAGCAAATGCGATGATTTTCTTCCAGATAGGACCGCTGGTCATAAGAGTTGCTGAAGAACGATTGTCCATAGTTGTAATGCCTCCGTTTTGATACTATAATTAGATAATCATACTATTAAGTATAAGGTCACTGTAAGGGAAAAGCAAGTATTGAGGAGAAAATTATGTTTATATCAGATTTGCATATACATTCTAAATTTTCCAGAGCAACCAGTAAAGACTGCGATTTGGAGCATCTGGAAATGTGGGCACGAAAAAAGGGAATACAGATTTTAGGCACAGGAGATTTCACCCATCCTGTATGGCAGGAGGAAATAAGAGAAAAGCTGGAGTCTGCCGAGGACGGTCTTTATCGGCTGAAAAAAGAATATCGGATTTCAGACGGATTTGTGCCGGATACCATAACACCTAGATTTGCAGTTACAGGGGAAATCAGCTCTATTTATAAAAAAGGCGGAAAGACAAGGCGAGTTCACAGCCTGCTGATACTTCCCAGTTTAGAGAAAGCACAGAAATTATCGGAAAAATTAGAAAAAATCGGAAATCTTCATTCTGACGGACGTCCGATTTTAGGGTTGCCCTGTAAGGACTTGCTGGAAATGCTCCTTGAGACCACGGAAAAAGGAATTTATGTACCGGCACATATCTGGACACCGCATTTTTCTATGATGGGAGCATTTTCTGCATTTTCATCTCCTGAAGAATGTTTTGAGGAATTAACACATTATATTCATGCCGTGGAGACAGGCTTGTCCTCTGACCCTGCCATGAATTGGAGAGTTCCTGCCATTGAAAAGATGCAGCTTATTTCCAATTCTGATGCACATTCTCCGTCAAAACTGGGAAGAGAAGCTAATTTAATGGAAATAGAAATGTCTTATAATGGTTTGGAAAAAGCCATTCAGACGGGAGAAGGGCTTTCGGGAACCATAGAATTTTATCCTGAGGAGGGAAAATACCACCTTGACGGACACAGAAAGTGTCAGGTTTGTCTTACGCCAAAACAGACAAAGGAGCAGGGAGGAATATGCCCTGTATGCGGGAAAAAGCTGACCGTAGGCGTACTGCACAGAATAGAAGAGCTGGCTGACAAGGAAGAAGGATATATAAAAGAAGGAGCAAAGCCTTTTGAAAAGCTGGTTCCGTTAATGGAAATTATTGCAGAAGACATGGGATATTCCACTGCTTCTAAAAAAGTTTTTGAGAAATATCAGCAGGCTCTGTTAAAGCTGGGTACAGAATTTGAGATTTTAAGAGAAATTCCTTTGGAGGATATTAAGAGGCAGATGGGAGAAACGATTGCAGAGGGGATTTCTCATATTCGAAAAGGTGAGGTACAGTGTATTTCCGGTTTTGACGGAGAATACGGAAAGATAAAGGTTATGGAACCTTGAGGTGAAGAGATTGAAAAAACGAAAATGGTCTAAAATTTTTCTTATCTTGTATGTAATATGTGTATTATCTTACACAGCAGCCAGAATTATTTTAAAGGAATACGGATATTTTTATTATGACTTTTTTGAAAAGGGTAAAATGCTGTTATTATTGATAGGCGCTGTTTATATTTGGTGCATTGGCGTAGGAAATCTGAAACGATATAAAATGCGATATCCTGGCAGGAGCATTACAGGAGGCTGTATTTTACTGGGAATATTTACCGTAGTATCCGTAGGATTTTTCGGAAATTATTTTGTCAGGACTATGTCAATGTGGGAAACTTCGGCATATCAGCCTGTCGAGGAACGGGAAGAAAAAGCGGAGGAAACGGAGGAAAGCAAGACGCAGGAGCAAAGGGGAGTTTATGAAACCGTCGAGGATGCGTATCAATATCTCTATGATGAGGTTCTTTCTCTCTCCTATTCCTCCAGCAGCTCTCAATATAATGCAAAAGGAAATTTCTATGCTGTTTTGGAAACCGGTATGGGTACTTATGAAGGACAGGAAAATGTTCCGTATACCATAGAGGTGGTTTACGATAGAATTTCGGACGACGGGGAGTCTTATATGTTTAATTTTTATAAGATATATGAAACAGCGGAGGGTGACATCACAGATTTCGGATTGCGTTATCTTGTGAATAAATATACGGGAAAGATTACGGCAGAAGAAGTACCGTGGGGAAATTAAAAAAAATGGAGCATTGCTTAAAGTGACCGCTCCATTTTTTATGTTTAATTTTATTAAGGAAAATGATTAAGCTCTGGCTTCTTCTAAAGCTTTTGCTAACTGGTCAGGACAGGAAGTTCCTCTGCCATTGCAGTCAGTTCCTTTTAATCTCTGAATAACATCGTCTACTTTCATTCCCTGAACAAGGCTTGCAATACCCTGTGTGTTTCCATTACAGCCACCGTTGAACTTTACGGATTTTACAATATCACCTTCAATTTCAAATTCAATAGAGCGTGAACATACGCCTTTTGTTTTATATACAGCCATCTTAAAATCCTCCTTTGTTTGTTTCTTCAGTGTGAATTATAGCATGGCTGAAAAAAAACGTAAAGACAAAGAAACAACTGGTAACTAAGGGAAGATTATGTTAAAGTGAAAGGCAGAGAACATTATTTTACAGGAAAGGTGAGAAAATTATGAATATCATTGGAATTATTGGCGCTATGGAAGAAGAAGTAGAGCTGCTGAAGGAAAAAATGACAGATACAGTAATTATAGAAAAAGCAGGAATGAAATTTGTAAAGGGTACTCTGAAGGGACAGACAGCGGTTGTGGTTCGTTCCGGTATTGGTAAAGTAAATGCAGGTATCTGCACACAGATTTTAGCAGATGAATTTCAGGTTGGAGCTGTGATTAATACAGGAATTGCAGGTTCTTTAAAGGCTGAAATCAATATTGGAGATATTGTATTATCTACGGACACTATGCACCATGATGTGGATGCCAGAGAATTTGGATATCCGCTGGGACAGATACCACGTATGGAAACATTGACATTTTTAGCAGATGAAAAGTTGAGAAAACTGGCAAAGGAAGTATGTGAAGAGGTTAATCCTGACATTCAGGTGTTTGAAGGACGCGTTACCAGTGGTGATCAGTTTGTAGCAGATAAAGAAACAAAGGAAAAAATTATTGAGAATACACAGGCATACTGTACAGAAATGGAAGGAGCTGCCATTGGTCAGGCTGCATATTTAAATAAAATTCCATATTTAGTAATCCGTGCCATTTCCGATAAGGCAGATGACAGTGCCCATGTGGATTATCCTACATTTGAAAGACAGGCAATTCGCCATACAGTAAATCTTGTGAGCAGCATGATGGAAAGATTATAAAACAGGTAATGGCATAAAATGTCATTTCTGTCGAGCATTTGTCGAGCGAATTTTGTTTCCAAAAATGATCAGGTGCTATATAATAGAGTTCATAGAGAAAAAGAGACGCAGAACATAAAATGTCTATGCGCCGAAAATGAGGAGGAGCTATGGAGTACCTGATTTTTTATTATGGGACATGCCTTATGGGGCTTTTCAGCATTGTAAGTATGCTGGCAATTTACACAAGTAACAAAAGAGTTTTGAAGGAGTCGAAAAACCCGGCACAAGCAAAAGAGAAATGGACAGCTAATTTTATTGCAGAGCATCAAAAGCTGTTAAAAGATAACATACAGATACATAACCCGGCAGTTTATGTAATGAAACGCATGAGAGGACGAAAGATAGGACCGTGGAGTATGCACCAGATAAAGGGCATTTCATGGATTACTTTATGCCTCTCATTTTTATTTGCCGGAGCACAGTTTTTTTTATTGGGAGAGGGCAGAGACAAAGTTGTAAGACTTTTCCCATTAAAGGCAGAGCTTCCTGCCATGAGCCTTACAGTATTTACTACCATTGGACTTGGAATTGTACTTTTGGGGTTAAAAATATTAACAGGAACAGGATATCACGAGGAAGAAATAGAAACAAATCTATTGGATTATGTGGAAAATCGCTGTAAAGAGCCTGCAAAAGTAGTTCCGATAAAGAAAACAGTAAAACCTGTTGAAAACTCAAAAAAAGATGAGGTTTTAAAAGAAATTGAGCGGGGAATTTTAGAAACAGCTGCTACGGACAATCGTTATGCACATTTGCTGGATAAAGAAGAAAAAGCCATTGTCAAAGATGTTGTGAAAGAATTTTTGGCAGGAAATCAGAAAAAATAAGAGAATAAAAAAGTAACAGAAAACCTTCTTTGGTAAAATTTTGCCAGAGGAGGTTTTTCTAAACTTTATGGAAAATACATGACATAGAATGGAAAAAGTGCTAAGATAAAAAGAATAAAAATTTGGGAAGGAATGAAGAATATGGAACAAGAAAAAAAGACAGCAATGCGAGTATCAGCAGTTACAATTGCGTGGAACGTTATCCTTTCTATTTTTAAATTAATAGCAGGTGTTGTAGGACATTCCGGAGCAATGATTTCTGATGCTGTTCATTCTGCGTCTGATGTATTCAGCACAATTATTGTGATTTTAGGAATTAATATTGCCAGCAGACAATCCGATGACGACCATCAGTACGGGCATGACAGACTGGAATGTGTGGCGGCAATTTTATTGGCGGTTGTGCTGTTTGCCACAGGTATTGGCATTGGTATCGGAGGTATTAACAAGATTATTGAGGGTACGGCAGGAAAAGATGAAATCCCCGGAATGATTGCCCTGATTGCAGCGGTTGCTTCTATTGTGGTGAAGGAAGGAATGTTTTGGTATACCAGAAGCGCTGCCAAGAAAATAAATTCCGGCGCTTTGATGGCAGATGCGTGGCATCACCGCTCGGATGCCTTGTCTTCCGTTGGCGCTCTTATTGGTATCGGCGGCGCACGTCTGGGATTTCCGGTGTTAGACCCGATTGCCAGTGTGATTATCTGTGTGTTTATTGTGAAAGCAGCTTACGATATTTTTAAAGATGCCATTGATAAAATGGTGGATAAATCTTGTGATGAAGAAACAGAAGAAAAAATGCGCCGGTTAATTGAAGAACAGCAGGGAGTTTTAAAAGTGGATGTACTGCGCACCAGATTGTTTGGGGCAAAGATGTATGTAGATATTGAGATTGCGGCAGACGGAGATATTACCTTGAGAGAAGGACACGAAATAGCACAGGTTGTTCATGATAAAGTAGAGGAGGAATTTCCTCTGGTGAAACACTGCATGGTACATGTAAATCCATTATAAAAGGGGGAAATAAATGAAGGCATATCAGTTAAAAGTACAGATTAAAAATTCACATCCGCCTATTTGGCGAAGAGTTATAGTGCCTTCCGGTATTACTTTTCAGTATTTATCAGAAATATTGAATGTGACTATGGGATGGATTGGGTATCATTTACACAGTTTTGAGTTTTTTCATTCAGGTATTTCGGTTGAAATGAAGTCAGACGAACTGAATTTTTTTGATGCTATGGATAATAAAAGTCTGGATGAACAAGAAACTGTGATAGATACTTTTTTAGAAAAGGAAAATACCTTTACTTATATATACGATTTTGGAGATTTCTGGGAACATAAGGTTACTGTGGAAAAGGTCTTATATGATTATGAATATTCTTATGCTCAAGTCTTAAAATATAAGGGTGAAACACCTTATGAGGATTGTGGAGGTATATATGGTTATTATGAAATGCAGGATATTTTAAGTAACCCAAAACATCCTCAATACAAACAGACAAAAGAATGGGTAGAAGAGCAGATTATTCAGAAGTATGATTTAGAGAGCATCAATGAAGTGTTAAGTGAGTTAAAAGGGATGAATTTTGATGCAACTTTAAAAGAAATTTTAACAGAATACTCAAAACCAGAGTTGGTGGAAATTGCAAAAATACATCACTTATCCGGTTATTCAAAATATAAGAAATCGGATTTAGTGGAATTTTTAATAAAAGAGCTGTTGAGTAAAGAGGTTATGTGCAGGTATTTCAGATTTTTAAATGAAGATGAAATCCAGTTTTTAGAAGGAGATGAGAGAACACGTAAGGTTTTTCTCCAGGATACGAGATATGTGTACTTATTAGAAGGAGGTTATGCAGGAGTCTATGCAGACTGGGAAGATAGTGTATTTTGCTTGCCGGAGGAAGTAAAAGCTGCTTATAGAGAAAACTGTACAGAGGAGTGGAAGAAAGAACTTCGGGAAGAGGAAAGGTTTTTGATGTATTTTAACGTGGCAGCAGAGCTTTATGGAAATTGTCCTGTAGAAAATGTAGTAGAATTATATAAGAGAGATACAGGAATAGAAAAAGACGAATTTTCTGTGTTGGCTTTTCTAAAAGATGTTCCGGAAAACAAAAAATGTTTTGTGCTGCAGGGTAACCAAATCGTATTATCATTATATAAAGAAAAAAATGAATACAACAGACTTCTCAGAGAACAGCAGGGAGAGGATTTTTATATTCCATCCCAGGAAGAAATTGAATGTTTAGGGAAGAAAGGCTATCTGCCATTTGGAAAGAATATGGAGCAGTTAAAAGCTTTCTTTATAAAGGAAGGAAAAGAAGAAAAGGAAGATGCAGAGCTTTTGTGCCGAACTATTCAGTTTATTATTCGAATTGGTGGAACAATGGAAGAAATTTTGGATATGTTAGAACATGCCCTTTGGGAATATGAGGAAATGATGAAGAATGACAGCATGAGAAGCAGGCTGTTGTATAAAATAGAAAACGCATGGAAAGAAACCAATACCGTTACAAAACGAGGAAATACAGAAAAGACAAAAATGTCGGCAGAGACATCTGATGATAAGATTATTTTATTTCCAAGGAAATTGCCTCCTATGAAATAAAGTAACAGTTCAGCCATATCAGTTCGAATTGGTGGTTTCACCACCTATACGCTGCAATGCAGCGCAAATTCTCGCTTATGGCAGAGCGCCATATACAAATCCAACAAAATTGTCTTGTTGCAAGCAAGCTTGCCAATCCATTTTTGTGGATTTGTGCATGGCTGAACTGTTACGAAATAAAAAATATTAGAGAAATTTTTCTTGTAAATCATCAAAGTCTATTTTATAATAGAAACCATTCTTGATAAAATATTTCAGATATAGAGTGTTAGGAGGAAAAAGCGTGAAAAACGAAGTAGTCATCGTTCTTGATTTCGGTGGACAGTACAATCAGTTAATCGCAAGACGTGTGCGAGAATGTAATGTTTACTGCGAAATTTATTCTTATAAAACAGATATTGAAAAAATTAAAGCAATGCAGCCGAAGGGTATTATTTTTACAGGTGGACCAAACAGCGTTTATCTGCAAGACTCTCCTACTTATACAAAGGAAATATTTGAGCTTGGTATTCCTGTTTTAGGAATTTGCTATGGTTCTCAGCTTATGATGCACCTTCTGGGCGGAAAAGTTGAGAAAGCGCCGGTCAGAGAATACGGTAAAATTGAAGTGACTGTTAAACAGAATTCCAAGCTTTTTGAAAATGTGTCAGAGAAAACTATTTGCTGGATGAGCCATAATGACTATATTTCTCAGATTGCTCCGGGATTTGAAATCAGCGCTCATACAGCAGACTGTCCGGTAGCAGCTGTTGAAAATACAGAAAAGAATTTATATGCAACACAGTTCCATCCGGAAGTGCTTCATACACAGGAAGGAAAGCAGATGCTTTCGAACTTCGTTTATAATGTATGTCAGTGCTCCGGTGACTGGAAGATGGACTCTTTTGTAGAGGAGTCTATTCAGGCAATTCGTAAAAAGGTAGGAAACGGAAAAGTTCTCTGCGCTCTTTCCGGCGGTGTGGACTCCTCTGTTGCAGCAGTTATGCTTTCAAAAGCAGTGGGAAATCAGCTTACCTGTGTATTTGTAGACCATGGTCTTCTTCGTAAAGATGAAGGTGACGAGGTGGAAGCTGTATTCGGACCAAACGGCCAGTACGATTTGAATTTCATTCGTGTAAATGCACAGGAACGCTTTTATACAAAATTAAAAGGCGTGGAAGAACCGGAACAGAAACGTAAAATTATCGGTGAAGAGTTTATCCGTGTCTTTGAAGAGGAGGCAAAGAAAATCGGAGCTGTTGATTTCTTAGTACAGGGAACAATTTATCCTGACGTGGTAGAAAGCGGCGTTGGCGGTGAGTCTACGGTTATTAAATCACATCATAACGTAGGCGGACTGCCGGATTACGTTGATTTTAAGGAAATTATTGAGCCACTGCGTGATTTGTTTAAGGACGAAGTGCGTAAAGCAGGTCTGGAGCTGGGTATTCCAGAATATCTTGTGTTCAGACAGCCGTTCCCAGGACCGGGACTTGGTATTCGTATCATCGGTGAAGTTACTGCTGAGAAAGTAAAAATGGTTCAGGAAGCAGATGCGATTTGGCGTGAGGAAATCAAGAAAGCAGGACTGGATAAGGAAATCGGACAGTATTTTGCAGGCCTTACCAATATGCGTTCTGTGGGTGTTATGGGTGATGAGAGAACTTATGACTACGCAGTGGCATTAAGAGCGGTAACAACTACGGACTTTATGACTGCGGAGAGCGCAGAAATTCCGTGGGAGGTTATCGGAAAGACAACAAGCAGGATTGTGAATGAGGTGAAACACGTAAATCGTGTTATGTACGATTGTACGGGAAAACCGCCTGCGACGATAGAGTTTGAGTAGAGTGGAATAATTTATATATCGGGCAATCTAAGGGTTGCCTGATATATTTTAAAGAGATAACGTTAGACGTATTTAAAGGTAGTAAAAGAATTAACATTTAGGATAAATAGGAACATAGGATGTATACTGAAATTTTTTAACGGCAAGGATAGGCTTTTTTAAATCCTCTCCTTGTTTTTATTATAAACAGTATCTATATATCAGTAGTAAAAGATTTAACAAAATATTGAAAAGATAAGTAGAATAATGTATATTATTTCTAGTAAGAAAGAACTAAAATATAAATAATTAGTAAGAGGTATTACAAATGGAAGATTTATTTGGAAAAAAAGGAATTTTAAATGATGCTGGAGATGTATTACGGGCACGAATTACTCATGATAATAAAAAAATTTTAACAATATCCCGAGATAATGGTAATTATAAATATAGTAGGACAGAATATGCGAATGGTACGATTGTGAAAACTAAAGTAATGAAAAAAAGAACAGGAGATTTTTAAATGCTAGGAGTTTATATTTTGTAGAAATGATTTTAGGAGTAGAAGAAGTAAAAGTTATACGAGCTTAAGTATAATTTACCAGGCGATATAAAGTAGAAAGAGGGGGAAACTTTATAAAATCAAGAAAAATGAGAAAAAAATGTTAGAAGTGTTAAAATAGGATAGAGGCTGGTAAAAAGTAAGCGCAAAATATTGCTACGCTATCCATGAATTACGCTTGCACCAAAATGATAGATGCAAGCGTTTTACTCTAGTTTAGTTTTGACAGTTCGCTTTCGCAGTCTCGCTCCATGGGGCAAGCTGTTCCAACTGTTCATCTGACATTTTAGCGTCTGGCCGCTGTGATAAGAGATATGTCAGATATTTGTAGGTATTCAGGTCATTCGCTTTTGCCATCTCAACCATTGTATACACAATAGCGCTAGAGGCAGCTCCCTTCGGGCTGGCACTGAACAGCCAGTTTTTCCGGCCAACAGTGAATGGTCTGATTGCATTCTCGCTAAGATTGTTGGATAAACTGCAATGACCGTCTTCCAGATAGGTCATCAGGGTGTCTTTCCGATTTTGGGCATAGTTCACCGCTTTCGCCAAACGGGTCCCCTTGTTTGGACGCTGTTGATCCAGCCAATTCCAGGTCGATATCCGCGCTACGGAAAACAGTATTGAAGTTTTTTACCATAGCAACCGTATAGCATCGCATGTGCGCAGATCTTACTCTCCGGAACCGATTTATGTACTGGAGCATATGCCTGAAAACCACAGAAAATTTTTGGAATACAACACAGACAGTTTTCTGGACTGGGGAAAGAGTGTTGGCCATTCCACCCTTATTGTAGTAAAACATTTTTTATACATGCATAAGGTAGAGCAACAGGGATATAAATCCTGTGCATCGCTGATGAAGCTTGCTGACCGCTATGGTACGCAACGTTTGGAAAACGCCTGTATCAAGGCACTTAGTTACACACCAAGCCCAAGTTTAAAAAATATCA
>OLRB01000165.1_pt1 | contig 64533 bp, 56 predicted proteins | sample 1672751 | NCBI WGS metagenome assembly OLRB01 (sample SAMEA3136720, study PRJEB25190) | human gut metagenome | biome: human gut; feature: human-associated habitat; material: faeces | place: Austria | collected 2013
CTCAGACAATGGTTCTGCCACTTGAGAACGGCACAACAGAAGTACAGGTTGTTTCATGGTATGACAATGAAAACTCCTACACAAGCCAGATGGTTCGTACAATCAAACACTTTGGAAAACTTCTGAACGCTTAATTAAGTCCATAAGTTAAAGTGTGGAGTAAGTTGTTGCATTTTGCAATGACACAAATAGACTCAGTCAGGGTCCGGTCTGATTTGGACCGGACCCATTTTTTATGAATTTGGAGGAATATTAGCATGGGATTAAACAAAAAATCCGTTGATGATATCAATGTAAAAGGCCAGAGAGTTCTGGTAAGATGTGACTTTAATGTACCTCTGCAGGACGGCAAAATCACAGATGAGAACCGTCTGGTAGCAGCTCTTCCTACAATCAAGAAGCTGATCGCAGATGGCGGAAAGATCATTCTTTGCTCACACCTTGGCAAACCGAAGGGAGAGCCGAAACCGGAACTTTCTCTTGCACCTGTTGCAAAACGTCTCACAGAGCTTCTGGGACAGGAAGTTAAATTCGTTCCGAGCCCGGTTGTTGTTGATGATACCGTAAAAGCAGCAGTAGCTGACATGAAAGACGGAGAAGTTATTCTTCTTGAAAATACACGTTATCGTGCAGAAGAAACCAAAAACGGTGATGAGTTCAGTAAAGAACTTGCTTCCCTTTGCGATGTATTCGTAAATGATGCATTTGGTACTGCTCACAGAGCACACTGCTCCAACGTTGGTGTTACCAAATATGTAGATACCGCAGTTGTTGGATATCTGATGGAAAAAGAAATCGCATTCCTTGGAAATGCAGTAGAAAATCCGGAGAGACCATTTGTAGCTATCCTTGGTGGAGCGAAAGTTTCCAGCAAGATCTCTGTTATCAACAACCTTCTTGACAAAGTTGATACTCTGATCATCGGTGGTGGAATGTCCTATACATTCTCCAAAGCTCTTGGCGGACACATTGGTAATTCCCTCTGTGAGGATGATTATCTTCAGTATGCATTAGACATGCTTAAAAAAGCAGAAGAAAAAGGCGTTAAGCTTCTTCTTCCTGTTGACAACAGAATCGGTGATGACTTCTCTAACGACTGCAATATCCAGGTTGTAAAACGTGGATGCATTCCGGACGGCTGGGAAGGAATGGACATTGGACCAGAAACAGAAAAGATTTTCTGTGACGCTGTAAAAGATGCTAAGACAGTTGTATGGAACGGACCAATGGGTTGCTTCGAAATGCCGAATTTTGCTCATGGTACAGAAGCAGTTGCAAAAGCTCTTGCTGAGACAGAAGCTACAACTATCATCGGTGGTGGTGACTCCGCAGCAGCAGTAAATATCCTTGGCTATGGTGATAAGATGACTCACATCTCTACTGGTGGTGGAGCATCTCTGGAATTCCTTGAAGGTAAGGAACTGCCAGGCGTAGCAGCAGCTAACGATAAGTAAAGAAACAGCGTATATAATCCAGACACTGTGTTAGATGCGGCTCGACGTACCAGCTTTTGTACGACTTTGCCGCATCTGCCTTGTGTCTGAAATCATATCCGCAGTTTCTTGTGGATGAAAATATACATTTTGACTCGTAATTGTGAGGGTACTGAGCAGTTACAAAGTTCGGTGGATTTGAGTACAACTTCATCGAACTTCCTTATAAATAAAAAAGGAGATAATAAAAATGGCAAGAAAGAAAATTATCGCTGGAAACTGGAAAATGAACATGACTCCAAGCGAAGCAGTTAAATTAGTAGAAACTCTGAAACCACTTGTACAGAACGATGAAGTAGACGTAGTATTCGGTGTTCCGGCAATCGACATCGTTCCAGTTGTTGAAGCCTGCAAAGGTACAAATATTGCTGTAGCAGCAGAGAACATGTACTTCGAAGAAAAAGGTGCTTACACAGGTGAAATCGCTCCGGCTATGCTGGTTGACGCTGGTGTTAAATATGTTATCCTTGGACATTCCGAAAGAAGAGATTACTTCGGAGAAACAAGCGAAGACGTTAACAAGAAAGTACTTAAAGCTTTCGAACATGGCATTACACCAATCATGTGCTGTGGAGAATCTCTTGAGCAGAGAGAACAGGGCATCACTATGGACTGGATCCGTCAGCAGGTTAAAGTTGGTCTTCAGAACGTAACAGCTGACCAGGCTAAAACTATGGTTATCGCTTACGAACCAATCTGGGCTATCGGAACAGGTAAAACAGCTACAAGCGAACAGGCTCAGGAAATCTGCAAAGGTATCCGTGAGTGTGTTGCTGAAATCTATGACACAGATACAGCAGAAGCTATCCGTATCCAGTACGGCGGATCTGTAAATGCAGGAAATGCAGCAGAACTGTTTGCAATGGGTGATATCGATGGTGGACTTGTTGGTGGAGCTTCCCTGAAACCAGATTTCGGAAAGATCGTTAACTACAAATAATTATCAATAAGATGATTTTAAGAGTCAGATACTTCAAACCGGCCAGGTAAGAGGTATCTGGCTTTTTTTTGTTTCCAGAGACGTACAAATGTCCGCGCTTGACAAAATCCGCTTTATACAATACTATTAAACACAAGTGGTAAAATATTCACTGTTCACTTCGTTCACAGTAGCTTGGTTAAAATGCATTCCACATCACCTTCGGTGATAGCATTTTGCCCCGTATGTCTCGGGATTTTGCCATATTCATGGAAAAACACCTCGCGGGATATTACCTGTGAACAGTAATATAAGAATAAAGAGATAAGGGACGAGGAGAAAGGAGCCTATTTCAAAATGGATAAAAAAATCATTCGTGCTGCCCTTCTGGGCTTTGGTACAGTAGGAACAGGTGTATATAAGGTATTACAGAAGCAGAAAGAAGACATGATTCCGAAGCTTGGAAGTCAGATTGAAATCAAGAAGATCCTGGTACGTAATCTTGAAAAAGCTGCTGCAAAGGTTGAAGATCCGGCCGTTCTGACCAACAATTGGGATGAGATCGTAAATGATCCGGAAATTGATATTGTGATCGAGTTGATCGGTGGAATTGAACCGGCAAGAAGCTACATACTGGCAGCAATAAATGCAGGAAAACATGTCGTAACGGCAAATAAAGATCTGATTGCGGTACATGGTAAAGAACTTCTTGATGCAGCAGAAGCACATCATGTAGATTTTTTGTTTGAAGCAGCTGTAGCAGGTGGAATTCCGATCATTCGTCCATTGAAAGAATGTCTTGCCGGTAATCATATGGCAGAAGTTATGGGTATTGTCAATGGTACAACAAACTTTATTCTTACAAAGATGACCCAGGATGGAATGGAATTCAAAGATGCACTGGCACTTGCAACAGAACTTGGCTATGCAGAAGCCGATCCGACAGCAGATATTGAAGGACTGGATGCAGGAAGAAAAGTGGCAATTCTCGCGTCTGTAGCATTTAATTCCAGAGTTGTTTTTGATGACGTTTATATTGAAGGAATTACCAAGATTACAGCAAAAGATATCAAATATGCCAAAGAAATGGGATGTGACATAAAACTTCTTGGAGTTGCAAAGAATACAGAAGAGGGAATTGAAGCATATGTTTGCCCAATGCTGATTCCAAGCAGTCATCCGCTTGCATCTGTAAATGATTCTTATAATGCTGTATTTGTCAATGGTGATGCAGTAGAAAATGCCATGTTCTATGGTCGTGGCGCAGGTGAGCTTCCGACAGCAAGCGCTGTTGTAGGAGATCTTTTTGATATTGCAAGAAATATTAAGGCAAACTGCTGTGCAAGAATCGGATGTACCTGTTATAAAGAACTTCCGGTAAAGAAGATGGCAGATACTTATAATCGTTATTTTATGAGATTGATCGTAGAGGATCGTTGTGGTGTACTTGCTGAAATGACTGCTGTCTTTGCAAAATATGGAGTCAGCGTAGCACAGATCATTCAGAAAGCTGCCCGTGCAGAAGAAAGTGCCGAAGTTGTTGTCATCACAGCCAAAGTTCGCGAAGGCGATTTCCGTACGGCAATGGAAGAACTGAGTGGAAGAAGCTCAGTACGTAAAGTAAGCAGCATGCTTCGTGTATATGGAGAATAAGATCGTATAGATCAGAGATACCTTAAGTTGCTTTGTGGACGGAGTATAAAATTTCACAAAAGGGGTTGCTTATGGGAAATATTATGGATTATATCAGTTGGAGAGGGGATCTTTCCTTTGAACAGGCGCAGTTTAACGAAGTGGACAATTTGATTCTTGCATGTTTTTCATATGTGAATCTGGATGGAATTTCGGCAGTGACAAAACAGAAGGGAATCGGACTGAAAAAGCTGACGAAAGAATTTATGAAACTTCATACGATGAAAGAACTGGAGGCGGATAAATCTTTTATCCGCCTGGCTCCGTTTATGATGATGGAAATGGCGAAGTCTGTCAGATTTGGAAAGTGTGTGGTAAGAAATTATGTGAATGATATTGTAACGGAAGCTGAGCAGCAGTTTGCTGCAATGGAAATTGTTTTGGAGGACGGCACTTCCTATGTCTCTTTTCGCGGAACGGATGATACGATCATAGGATGGAAAGAAGATTTTAATCTCAGCACAGGTGTAGTTCCGGCACAAAAAAGAGCCATAGAGTATTTGCAGAAAATCTCGGAACATACAGATGGAATGCTCAGAGTCGGAGGACATTCTAAAGGTGGAAACCTTGCGATTTATGGCTCGGTGATGTGCAAAAGTGCTCATGAAAAGATACTTGAAATCTATTCTAATGACGGGCCCGGATTCTCCAGAGAATTTCAAGAGCTGCCGGAAATGAAAGAAATGATGCCGAAGATTATTCGTATTATTCCGGAGTATTCTATTATAGGGACGATTCTGGAGCATGAAAAAGAACCAGTTATTGTTGCAAGCTCCAGTAAGGGACTTCTCCAGCATGATGGATTTTCCTGGGAGGTGCAGGGACCGGCGCTGGTACGGCGAGACAGTCTGAACAAAACGGCACTCCGATTTATTGAAATCCTGCACAAATGGATCGATGGTATGGATACGGAACAGAAGAGACTTTTGATTGAAGATCTTTTTGCAACATTACAGGCATCCGGTTACGAGAATCTGAGTGAAGTACAGTCCGGAGGACTGAAAAGTCTGGCTGCGATGGTGAAACGTGTGGAAAAATTTGCTCCGGAATCCCGCGGAATGATGATGGAACTTCTGACAGCAATCTGCGGAGGCTGGCTTGAACAGCTCCAGGCAGATACGAAAGACAAACTATCCGTACTTCCGTTAAGCTTTTCTGATAAAATCCTTGAAAAATTCTAAATTTTTGGTACTATATAATAGGAAAAGATACCAGTAATACTGCACTAAAATGCAGAACAAATATACAATAAAAGGAGAATATTATGAGTAAGAAACCAACCGTTTTAATGATCCTGGATGGTTATGGACTGAATGACAGACATGAGGGAAATGCAATTTATGAAGCAAAAACCCCTGTTATGGATAAATTAATGAAAGAATATCCATTTGTAAAAGGAAATGCCAGTGGACTTGCAGTAGGTCTTCCGGATGGACAGATGGGTAACTCTGAAGTCGGACATATGAATATGGGCGCAGGCCGTATCGTATATCAGGAACTTACAAGAATCACAAAAGAAATCAATGATGGAGATTTCTTCAAGAATGAAGCACTTCTTGCAGCAATGAAAAATGCAAAAGAAAATGATTCTGCTATTCATTTTATGGGACTTCTTTCTGATGGTGGTGTACACAGCCACAATACACATCTCTATGCACTGCTTGAGATGGCAAAGAGAGAAGGCCTTAAGAAAGTTTATGTACACTGCTTCCTTGATGGACGTGATACACCTCCGGCATCTGGTAAAGAATTCATCGAGCAGCTTGAAGCTAAAATGAAAGAAATCGGTGTTGGACAGATCGGTGTTGTTTCCGGACGTTACTATGCAATGGACAGAGATAATCGCTGGGATCGTGTAGAACTTGCATACAAAGCCCTGACAGAAGGTGAAGGTGTCAAAGGTACAGACGCTGCAGCAGCAGTTCAGGCTTCCTATGATAATGATAAGACAGATGAATTCGTCCTTCCGACAGTTATTGAGAAAGACGGACAGCCGGTTGCAAAGATCCAGGACAAAGATTCTGTAGTATTCTTTAACTTCCGTCCAGACCGTGCACGTGAGATCACAAGAGCATTCTGTGATGATGAATTCAAAGGCTTCGAAAGAGCTAAGAAACTGGATCTTACTTATGTCTGCTTTACAGATTATGATGAAACAATTCAGAACAAACAGGTTGCGTTCCACAAAGTACTTCTTAAGAATACATTTGGTGAATATCTTGCGGCTCATGATATGACACAGGTTCGTATTGCTGAGACAGAGAAATATGCACATGTTACTTTCTTCTTTAACGGTGGAGTAGAAGAACCAAACAAAGGAGAAGACAGAATCCTCGTTAAATCTCCGAAGGTTGCAACTTATGACCTTCAGCCGGAGATGAGCGCACCGGAAGTTTGTGACAAGCTGGTGGATGCAATCAAATCTGATAAATATGATGTGATCATTATCAATTTTGCAAACCCGGATATGGTAGGTCATACTGGTGTACAGGCAGCAGCTGTCAAAGCAATCGAAACAGTTGATGGATGTGTGGGAAGAGCAGTAGAAGCTCTCAAAGAAGTTGACGGACAGATGTTTATCTGTGCTGACCACGGAAATGCAGAGCAGCTGATTGATTATGAGACAGGAGAGCCATGGACTGCTCATACAACGAATCCGGTTCCGTTCATTCTTGTAAACGCTGATCCGAAATACACTCTGAGAGAGAACGGATGCCTCGCAGATATCATCCCGACTCTGATTCAGCTGATGGGAATGGAACAGCCTGCAGAAATGACGGGAGAAAGTCTTCTGGTTGAGAAATAATCACAATATCTAAAATAAACAGAACTTTGAACAAACCTCTGAGTCTTAAGATTCAGGGGTTTGTTACTATAATGCTCCAACCCTCGGAAAAAGAATATAAAAAAGCAATAAATTAAGGTGCAAAAATACAGAAGTATGTTATAATGGAAACGTTACAGGAAAAAACAGGATAAATAGATGGTTGTATTCAATTGTTTATATTCAGGGAGTATATTAAATGAGCAACAAAGAAATGAAGGACGGACTTCAGGAAGACACTTCTGGAGTGTCGGATGAGAATACAGGCATTGAAGAAGAAATCAATGCAACCATGGATAAAATCATAGCTCCACCGGAAACGGACGAAGATGAGATGGATGACCTTGGAGATTATGATGATTCTGCAGAGGAAGAACCAGATCCACAGCCGGTAAGACATCATCGCAAATCTGCCAGACCAGGTCCGGTTGTATATGTTCCGGTAGATGATATGGAAATGCCGGATCAGACAACTTCCAGGAAGAAAAAATCCCAAAAAACAAATACGCAAAAGAACAGATCAGCAAAACCAGAGTATCAGAATCCTAAACCTGTGAAGAAACACAAAGGGGCGCGGATTTTTGGCCTTATTATGTTGATGATCGTAGTTCTTGGTGGGTGTGCTTATGCGGCTGCAAGTTATTATTTTGCGGACAGATTTTTTGAAGGTACGTGGATCAATGGTGTGAACTGTTCTCAGATGACGGCAGCAGAGGTAGAAAATCTTTTCAAACAAAAGTTTGAGAATTATACCATTGAAGTTTCAGCCAGAGATCAGGCACCACAGATGATTTCCGGAGCGGATATCAGCTATCAGTATCTTTCTACAGGAGAGGTTCTGAAGCTTCTGAAACAGCAGAAGCCATATGAATGGATCAAAGGACTCTATGAACAGAAAAGTTATACTGTATCCGAGAATACAGGGTATAACAGAACACAGTTGCAAGAACAGCTTAAGACTCTCAGCTGTGCTCAGGCAGAGAATCAGACAGAACCGGAAAATGCATATGTTGCATATCAGAACGGACAGTTTGTAATCGTACCGGAAACCGTGGGAAGTAAACTGAATATCAAAGAAGCATATAAAGTACTGAATGCTGCTGTAGATGCAGGACAGACTTCGGTAAATTTCAGTGATACACCGGAAGCATATGTGAATGCAGATGTTACACAGGATGATCCGGCACTGCAGTCTGCACTGGAAGCATGCAACAATTATACAAAAGCAAGTATTACCTATACATTTGGCAGTCAGACAACAACTCTGAATGGTGACACGATCAAAGACTGGCTACAGTTTGATGAGAAAGGTCAGCTGATCTGGGACGATAATTCCTTCCAGCAGCATGTTGCAGATTATGTTGCACAGCTTGCAGCTACTTATGATACGGTCGGTACGGAGCGTGAGTTCCAGACCACAAGTGGCAGAACCGTTTACGTTTCCAGCTCTGTATATGGCTGGAAAATCGATCAGGCTGCCGAGGCTGCTCAGCTGAGCAAGGAAATTCAGTCTGGTACACAGACGACCAGAGAGCCTGTTTATTCACAGACGGCCAATTCTTACGGAGTGAATGATCTGGGTGATACTTATATAGAAGTAGATTTAAGTGAACAGCATATGTATTATTATCAAAATGGTTCCGATATCTTTGAGTCAGATTTTGTATCTGGAAATATGAGTTATGCTGATCGTCAGACACATGCAGGTATCTTTACATTGTACTATAAGAAAAGTCCGGATGTACTGAGAGGAACCATGAAAGCAGACGGAACTTATGAATATGAATCAGAGGTACAGTACTGGATGCCATTTGATGGAGGTATTGGGTTCCATGATGCGTCATGGAGAGATGAATTCGGTGGCGATATTTATCTTACGGACGGATCTCACGGATGTATCAATCTTCCACCGGATAATGCAGCGGTTCTGTATGATATCATACAGTATGGTGTGCCAATCGTATGTTTTTACTAATATATAATTACAGGAGATAAAAAATGGACAGATCATTTGATTTTATCCTTGCGGGAATAGCATTGATCGTTGGAATCATGCTTCTGACAGGACATGGCGATATTTTTCTGAAGGGTGGAAACACAAAACTTCGCAAAGAAAAGTATGATGAGAAAAAAATGACTAAGGGATCCGGAGTGACATTGATTCTGTTTGGTATCGTGACATTTATAGATTCTTACACAACAAGTCTTACTGCAAAGTTTATTTATATTCTTGCAATTCTTGCGATTCTTGTAGGATTTGTGGTATATCTGAAAAAGAAATGCATCAAGAAATAAATACAAAGATAAAACAAGGCATGGGAGATAAAAATCTTCCGTGCCTGTTTTGTTTGAGAGAATTTATAAAGAAATATTGACAAGATCCATTGGTTTGCAGATGCGTGCATCCGGTTTTGGAACTTCTCCGAATCCGTATTCAGCAAAGATAAAAGGAACATTTGCTTTCTGGCATGCCTGGTAATCGCCAAACGTATCACCGACATATACGGGGGATTTCAGATCATATGTGTCTGCAAGTTTACGGATATTGGAGCCTTTGTCCAGACCGGTATCTCCATTACAAAGATGACCTTTGAAATATTTTTCAAGACCTGATGTCCGAAGAAAAACTTCAATATAGCCACTCTGACTGTTACTGACAATATAGAGTGGACATTTCTTATACATGATCTGCAGCATTTTTTCAAGATCCTTATAAAGTGGGGCACATTTTTTTAAGAGAGCTTCATGTTCGGCCTGGCAGCATCCATCAATAAGGCGAAGCTGTTCTGCTTCTGAACAGTCAGGGAAAATCTGGCGTGCGATATCAGACAGAGTCTGTCCAAAAAGTGTCATCAGACGGGCTGATGTCAGGGTAATATCCATATGTTCTTTTTCCTGCAGATATGCGGTCCAGGACTGAGCAACACTTTCTGTTGAATCCCACAGAGTTCCATCAACATCAAAAATAATACTGTCCATAATAGGGTCCTTTCGTATCAAAAATAATATTAATTTTAGTAATGGGAGATAATTATTTACAGGTATAATCCCAAGTAATAACATTCTATCCGGTAAAATAAAAAAAATCAACTGGCATTTGGCTGAAATTATGTTATACTAAAACATACTGAGGGTAAAAGATGAAAAATGATCAGATAAAAGACAGAAGCATGCTGAATGAAATCGTACAACCTCTTACAGACTGGTACAGACAGAATAAACGGATTCTTCCCTGGAGAGATCAGAACAATGCCTACTATACGTGGGTATCGGAGATTATGCTTCAGCAGACAAGGGTTGAGGCCGTGAAGCCTTATTTTAAGCGTTTTATCGGAGAGCTTCCAGATGTCCAGGCTTTGGCAGAATGCCCGGAAGAGAAGCTGATGAAGCTCTGGGAAGGTCTGGGATATTATAATCGCGTCCGCAATATGCAGACGGCAGCCCGGACGGTAGTTTGTGAATACGAGGGAGTACTTCCGGCTTCTTACGAAGAACTGCTGAGTCTGAAAGGGATCGGGAATTACACAGCAGGTGCGATCGCATCCATTGCTTATCAGATTCCGGTACCAGCAGTAGATGGAAATGTTCTTCGTGTGATATCCAGAATTACAGAGGACAGACAGGATATTATGAAACAGTCAGTACGCCGGCAGATTGAAGAAAACCTTTTGGGGATAATGCCGGAAGAGACACCAGGAGATTTTAATCAGGCGCTGATGGAACTTGGGGCAGTGGTTTGTGTGCCGAATGGATCAGCACGCTGTGAAGCATGTCCGGTGTCGGAGTACTGTCTTGCATACAGACACGGAACAGTAGAGGAGCTGCCGGTCAAAGCACCGAAGAAGGAGCGTATTCTGCAAAACAGGACAGTGCTTGTGATTCAGGACGGAGAGAAAACTGCTATACAGAAACGACCGGAAAAAGGTCTTCTTGCCGGATTATATGAGCTTCCGAATCTCCTGGGCCATCTTACACGGGAGGAAGTGCTGGATAAGGTAAAAAATATGCAGCTGGAACCGCTCTATATTGAGAAACTTCCGGATGCGAAGCATATTTTTTCGCATATTGAATGGAGGATGACCGGATATCTGATTCGGGTGGCAGCTCTGGACACAGACAGAGGATTGCCATTTATTTTTGCTGAGAAAAAACAGTCTGAAAAGCAGTACGCGATTCCGTCTGCATTCAGAGCTTATGTAAAATACATGAAGGAGGAATCTGGAAAATGAAATTGTTGAGTATAGCAATTCCGTGTTATAATTCAGAAGCATATATGGAGAAATGTATCGAATCTTTGTTAAAAGGTGGAGAAGAAGTGGAGATCCTTGTGGTCAATGATGGTTCTTCTGACCGAACTGCTGAGATTGCGGATGCTTATGCCGAAAAATATCCGACGATCATAAAAGCTATTCATCAGGAAAACGGTGGTCATGGTGAAGCAGTAAATTCCGGAATCCGTAATGCGACAGGCCTTTATTTCAAAGTTGTTGACAGTGATGACTGGGTAAATGAAGAGGCATATAAACAAATCTTAAAAACACTTGAAGAACTGACAAGAGGACCAAAAACACTGGATATGCTGATCAGCAATTTTGTATATGAAAAACAGGGTGCTTCCAGAAAAAAAGTCATGCAGTACAGACATTGTCTTCCGGTGAATGAAATTTTCGGATGGGACAGTGTGCATATGTCAAAAGGTAAATATCTGTTGATGCATTCTATTATTTATCGTACAAAACTGCTTCACGAATGTGGATTGGAACTGCCGAAGCATACATTCTATGTGGATAACCTGTTTGCATTTGAGCCGCTTCCGTTTGTGAAGAACATGTACTATCTGGATGTCAATTTTTATCGTTATTTTATCGGAAGAGATGATCAGTCTGTCAATGAAAAGGTAATGATTAAGAGAATTGACCAGCAGATCCGTGTCAATAAATTGATGGCGGACGCATTCCATAATTGTCAGTTTGACAGTAAACATCTTAAGAAATATATGCTCAGCTATCTGGATATCATTACGACCGTGTCCTCGATCATGCTGGTACGTGCAGGTACTCAGGAAGCACTGGATAAGAAAAAAGAAATGCTGGAGTATATTCGTGAACAGGATCTCTGGCTGTATCATAAATTGCGTTACAGTATTCTGGGACGTGCAGCCAATCTTCCGGGCAGAGGTGGACGCAAAATGTTTGTAACTGCTTACAAAGTATGTCAGAAATTCTATGGATTCAACTAAAAAACTTCCCCTTTATGGGGAAGTTTTTTGCGTTGCAGAAATTACTTCTATGAGATCATATTGATTTGTTTCGGTTCCATACATACAGAAAAATCATGCAAAAGACCAGCGGATTCTCCGTCTTTATGTACGGCCAGTCTGGCTTCACTGTGGATATCAATTTTTTTACAGCGAAAAATGTGGATACCATTGAAATGTGTATGTTTTCCGAAGAAAGCAGTAGGAAGACAACATATTACTTTGGGTTTGCTCAAACTGTCTACAACGATCACATCCAGATAGCCGTCGGAAGGACTGGCATCGGGACAGAATTTGAATCCACCGCCTTCGTATTTCTGATTCATGATGGCAGTAAAATATACTTTGGAAAACTCTTCTTTTTTATTGTCATCCATGAGCAGTGTCATAGAAGAGGGCTTCAGGAAAAGCAACTGTTTCAATGCGACAAAGAGATAGACCAGTTTGCCGAGGCCGATTTTGTTCAGGACTTTTTTCATAGGAGTGACGCCAACTTCATGGCATACCGCTGCGTCAAAACCGATTCCACAGCTGATCGCGAAACGACTGCTGCTGGAACCACAGGAAATATGAGGAACGTCCATCAGATGTGGGCGTTTATCGGAAAGAATCAGTTCGAGTGCCTTCATAGGATCCTGTGGAAGTTTCATACTGCGGCAGAAATCGTTTCCGGATCCGGTGGGAATGTAGCCGAAAATGACACGGGAAATATCTTTTACTCCGCTCAGGACTTCCTGTATCGTACCATCACCGCCAACGGCAATCAGCTTGATTTGACTATCTTCCGGAATCGAGGCAGTAATGGAAGCAGAAAGCTTAACAGCATGTCCTTTATATTCTGTAAAAAAAGTTTGGTATTTAATATTCCGTTCACGCAGAATGTTCTCCAGATCCCTCCAGATCAGAGCACCTTTGCCGGAACGGGAGTTGGGATTTATAATAAAATAGTACATGAGTTCCTCCCTTATGTTCTCGTTTATCATAGCATGTTCGACAGAAATTTACAAACATTTAACACTGTGCAGGCCGGAAATTTAACGTTCATTTTTTATACTTTGCAAAAAGCTAAAAAAGAACCTGTTTGTGAAAAAACAGACAGGCAGGAGGAAATAAATGATCTATCTTGTAGAAGACGATGAGAGTATTCGTGAACTTGTAGTATATACATTAAAGAGTCAGGGAATGGATGCAAAAGGATTTGAACGACCGTCCCTGTTCTGGAAAGAACTGGAGAAAGAAGTGCCGGCATTGATCCTTCTGGATATCATGCTTCCTGAAGAAGACGGAATATCGATTTTACGAAAACTGCGTACCAGACCGGACACACGCAAGATTCCGGTAATCATGCTGACGGCCAAAGGCACAGAATATGATGTGGTCATGGGACTGGACAGCGGTGCAGATGATTATATCCCGAAGCCGTTTCGTATGATGGAGCTGATCTCACGTATCAAGGCACGGCTTCGTCGGGCAGAGGATAAAGGCGCAGAAGAATATCGTCTGGAAAACCTGTATCTGTGTCCGGGAAGACATATAGTGACGGTGGATCAGGAACCTGTTAATCTAACATTGAAGGAGTATGAGATGCTGGTGCTGCTTCTGAAAAACAGCGGAATGGTTTTATCAAGAACACAGCTTCTGAATCAGATATGGGGATATGAATTTGATGGTGAAAGCAGAACTGTGGATGTACATATCCGGACACTCAGGCAGAAGCTGGGAAGCGCCGGAGATCTGATTGAAACAGTGCGTGGCGTAGGATATAAGATTGGAAGGTGACATACCTTCCTTTTTTTGTTGGGATATGATATACTCACATCAAAGCAGATTTAACTGAAAGCTTGCTGGGAAAACAGACAGCAACGGATAATAACCTGAGAAAGAGGCAGAAGTATGAAGTCATTGGTAATAGCAGAGAAGCCATCTGTAGCAAGAGATATTGCAAGAGTACTCCATTGTACCCAGAAGGGTAACGGAATCCTTGAGGGCAAAGAATATGTTGTAACATGGGCCCTGGGACATCTTGTGACACTTGCAGATCCGGAAGAATATGATAAGAAATATATGAAATGGGATATGGAAACTCTGCCGATGATGCCGGATAAAATGAAACTTGTCGTTATCCGACAGACTTCCAAACAATATCAGGCAGTGAAGACACAGCTGTTCCGAAAAGATATCGGTGATATCATCATTGCAACCGATGCCGGAAGAGAGGGAGAACTGGTTGCCCGCTGGATTCTGGATAAGTCCGGATGTCACAAACCAATTCGCCGTCTGTGGATATCTTCAGTAACCGATAAAGCAATTCGTGACGGATTTCACAGTCTGAAAGACGGCAGAGATTATGATAATCTTTATCGTGCGGCAGTTGCCAGAGCAGAGGCAGACTGGCTGGTTGGAATCAATGGAACAAGAGCGCTGACCTGTAAACATAATGCACAGCTTTCCTGCGGGCGTGTACAGACACCGACACTTGCAATCATTGCGAGAAGAGAAGAAGAAATACGTAAGTTTAAACCAGAGGATTACTTTGGAGTAACTTTGCAGGCTGGTGGAATACAGTGGACCTGGAAAGATGCGAAGAACGGAAGCTATCGAACTTTTCAGAAAGAGCGTGCGGAGGAGATCCAGAAGAAGATTTCCAATACGGATCTGGAACTTGTATCTGTGGACAGAAAGCCTAAGAAAACAATGGCTCCCGGACTTTATGATCTGACGACTCTGCAGCGGGAAGCAAACCAGAAATATGGATTTTCCGCAAAAGAAACACTCAATATCATGCAGAGATTATATGAGAATCATAAGGTACTTACGTATCCGAGAACGGATTCCCGTTATATCGGCAAGGATGTTGTCCCGACGATCAAAGAGAGACTGAAAGCCTGTGGAACCGGCCCATATCGAAAACTTGCCGGTGCGCTGCTTACTAAACCAATCCATACAAACGGAAGTTTCGTGGATGATAAAAAGGTCAGTGACCATCATGCGATCATTCCGACAGAGCAGTTTGTACAGCTGGATCATATGACAAATGAAGAGCGCAAAATCTATGATATGGTTGTGCGGAGATTTTTGAGTGTTCTTTATTCTCCATTTGAATATGAACAGACTTCCATGGAAGGGAAGGCAGCGGGACAGAGTTTTGTGGCAAGTGGCAAGACGGTTGTGAGTGCTGGCTGGAAAGAAGTTTACGAAGGCGGAAGCACGGACGATGACGAAGAAGAGCAGACACTGAAAGACCAGAAGCTTCCGGTATTGAAACAGGGAGAGAAGCTTCCGATAGGCAGTGTTCGTCTGACAACAGGTAAGACCAAGCCGCCGGCACATTTTACTGAGGCAACGCTTCTGGCGGCAATGGAGAATCCGGTGAAATATATGTCCTCAAAAGATACACAAGCAGCAAAGACGCTGGGAGAAACCGGTGGACTTGGCACAGTTGCTACCAGAGCAGATATTATTGAAAAACTTTTCCACACCTTCCTTATGGAAAAGAGAGGCAATGAAATCTATCTGACTTCCAAAGCAAAACAGCTTCTGGAACTTGTACCGGAAGAGCTTAAGAAGCCGGAACTGACAGCAGACTGGGAAAAGAAACTGTCTGATATATCCAAAGGCAAACTGAAACAGAAAGTCTTTCTTGATGGAATTCGCGAATATACCAAGGAGATCGTTGTTGAGATCAAGACAGGAACAGGAACCTTCCGTCATGATAATCTGACGAATAAGATCTGTCCGAACTGTGGTAAACGAATGCTTGCAGTAAATGGCAAGAACAGTAAGCTGCTGGTGTGTCAGGACCGTGAATGCGGATACAGAGAGACAATTTCACGTACAACAAATGCACGATGTCCGAAATGTCACAAGCGAATGGAGATGCTGGTCAAAGGCAAAGAAGAAACATTTGTATGTGTATGTGGATATAAAGAGAAACTGTCATCTTTCCAGGCCAGAAGAACCAAAGAAGGAGCTGGTGTCAACAAAAGAGACGTACAGAAATATCTGAAAAAACAGCAGAAAGAAGCAGCAGAACCAGTAAACAATGCGTTTGCACAGGCACTTTCCGGGATTAAACTGGATTAAATTTCTGCCGGAAGTTTCACAGATAATAATAGAATAAGGTAAAAATAGAACTGCTGTAAAGGGCAGTAATAAAAAGGAGTGTGGGCTTTATGAAGTTACAGAAATATCAGAAATGTTCAAAAGTAACCCGTGGACTGAGAAAAGCAGAATTTGTACTGAAAAATGCCCGTATTGTGAATGTTTTTACCAGAGAGATCCTGGAAGGTGATATTGCGATTCAGGATGGAATGATCGTTGGAATCGGAAACTACCAGGGTGAAGAAGAAACAGATCTGGGCGGCAGGTATGTCTGTCCGGGATTTATAGACAGTCATCTGCATCTGGAATCTACACTTGTGACTCCGGCAGAGCTGGTAACAGTGGCGTCCAGGCATGGAACGACAACGTTTATCGTAGATCCACATGAATCGGCCAATGTATCCGGATTAAAGGGCATTGATTATATTTTGAATCAGACAGAAGACGTGGATGCCAATGTTTTTGTTATGATGCCATCCTGTGTTCCGGCAACTGCGATCGACGATAATGGATGCACGCTTACTGCACAGGATATGGAACCTTATCTTTCAAAAAAAAGAATTCTCGGACTGGGTGAAGTCATGGACTACATATCAGTTGTAAAGGGTGATGAAGCCATGCACCGGAAACTGGAACTGTTCAGTGATAAAGTTAGGGATGGACATGCACCATTTCTTTCTGATATGGATCTGCAGGCATATGCGATGGCCGGAATTGCTACAGATCATGAATGTTCAGATTTTGCATATGCGATGAAAGAACGTCGAAATGGCATGATCGTACATATTCGTGAAGGGAGTGCTGCAAGAAATCTGAAAGCAATTGTGAATGGAATCGTAGAGAATCAGATGAATGGAGAGGGATTCTGCTTCTGTACAGATGATAAACATATCGAAGATATTGAAAAAGAAGGTCATATCGACCATAATGTACGTAAGGCTATCGGACTCGGAATGAATCCGATAGATGCAATCTGTATGGCAACCATCAATTCTGCAAAATGTTATGGATTAACACATCTTGGGGCGATTGCACCTGGATATCAGGCAGATCTGCTTGTGGTGGATAATCTTGAAAAGATGACGATCCAGGATGTTTACTATAAGGGCAGAAAAATTGATCAGGACGGAGAGATCATTGTAAAAGAATGTCCATCAGAACTGAAAAATACAGTTCATGTTGGAGAATTCTCAAAGGAAGACTTGCGGCTGGAATCTCCGGATGGTATATTCAATGTAGTCGGAATGCAGGAAGGTGAAATTACAACTGTCCGTAAAAATGTACAGATACTTCATGAAATGGGAGTATTCATCGCAGATGAACAGTATCAGAAGATTGCGGTGGTTGAAAGGCACAAAGCAACTGGAAAAACAGGTGTCGGTGTTGTGAGTGGATTTGGTATTCAGGGTGGCGCAATTGCGTCAAGTGTATCCCATGATTCTCACAATATCATTGTAATTGGTGACAATGATGAAGATATGTATCTTGCTGTACAGGAACTGATCCGTACGCAGGGCGGTTATACACTGGTTGCAGATCATCATGTATATGATACACTGGAACTTCCGATAATGGGACTGATGAGTGATGCAGGTTTTCAGTACAGTCATAGAAAACTGGAACGAATGATCCGCAAGGCACACGAGATGGGTGTGCCGGATGCTATGGCGCCATTTATCACTCTGTCCTTTATGGCTCTGCCGGTCATTCCAGAGATACGCGTTACTCCACGGGGAATCTATAATGTGTGCAGCGGTGAGTTTTATCAGAATTAAAGACAGATAAGTGATTACAGATTCATGGTAATCATTGCAACAATACAAACAATAAAAGAGGAGCAGCAGTTTATTATGCCAGTATTTGATTTCAGCAACAGCAAAACAGAAAAGAAAGATCCGGAATGTACTTATACGACGTTCCAGTCGAATGAAAAAGTACCGTCACCGGAGAAACCGATCCTGATCATTGATAATAAAAGTTGTCAGTGGAAGCATCATTCCTGTGGTGTCTTTTCCAATCCAAACCAGAAATCTTCTTTTGAATTCAAAGAACAGGACGGTGTTTTCCCGGCAGATATTCTCAAAATTGATGCACGTTTTGTGAACCTCGTAAAATGGCTGGGCGAAAACCATATTAGTGTACGATTATCTGGACAGAATACAGAAGATGGATATGCAATCTATAAGATTCGTGAAACTGCGTTTGGGGGAGCCGGAAAACTTTCAGCAGAAGATGGATTCCTGCAGTTTATGATCGAACGTCTTCTGGCAAGTAATGCACCGACAGAGCTTCCGGATGGAGATGAGGAAGATGAAGACGGCGATGATATGAAGCTGACCAGTATTCAGAGCATCACGGATTTTATGACCTGTGCAGGAAGGACCATGCCGGATAATATCCGTCTCTGGGCAAGAAGAAACCTTGCTGTTGCGAAATCTCATGAGGTGTCGCAGGAAGAACGCAGACATGCACAGAGAGCACTGTCCATTATGATGAATATTCAGTGGAAAAATAACTATTTTGAATCCATTGATCCAGTAGAGGCGCGCCGTATTCTGGATGAAGAACTCTATGGAATGGAAAAAGTAAAACAGAGAATCATTGAGACGATCATTCAGATTAACCGTACGCATACACTTCCGGCATACGGGCTGCTTCTGGTTGGTCCGGCAGGAACCGGCAAATCCCAGATTGCTTATGCAGTTGCACGTATCCTGAAACTTCCGTGGACAACATTGGATATGAGTTCCATTAATGATCCGGAGCAGCTTACCGGAAGTTCCCGTGTCTATGCCAATGCAAAGCCTGGAATCATTATGGAAGCATTTTCCATGGCAGGCGAGTCTAATCTTGTATTTATTATCAATGAGCTGGATAAGGCAACCAATGGCAAGGGAAATGGTAATCCGGCGGATGTACTTCTGACACTCCTTGATAACCTTGGATTTACAGATAACTATATGGAATGTATGGTTCCGACTGTCGGTGTTTATCCGATTGCGACAGCCAACGACAAAGCACAGATCAGTGCTCCGTTAATGTCCCGCTTTGCGGTCATTGAACTTCCGGATTACACAGCAGAAGAAAAGAAAGTTATTTTCTCCAAATTTGCACTTCCGAAAGTATTAAAACGCATGAGCCTCAAAGAAGAAGAGTGCGTAGTGGCTCCGGATGGACTTGATGCAGTGATCGATCAGTTTGCTGATACGACCGGTATCCGTGATCTGGAACAGGCGGCAGAACACATTGCTGCAAATGCTCTGTATCAGATTGAAGTAAATCATGTTTCTTCTGTGATTTTTGACGCGGATATGGTGAAGAAGTTATTTGAATAAAATCGGTAAATACTTATTTCATACACAGTAACTAAAATTTTACTCCGGAATGTAAAAATATACTTGCATTCCGGAGTTCTTTTTGTTATACTACAAAAAGTTTCATAAGTAGATTTTTATGAAATGTTTTATAAATTTCATAACTGGTTCGAAACCCTCCCAGTATAAAAAACTAGGTCATGCAGGTATCTTCCGATCGTCGATACCTTTTTCTGTGGAGGATTTTTATAAAAATCACCTGGAAGAAGGAAAGGTTGGAAGTTTTTTTATGCGTAAAATTATTATAGACTGTGATCCGGGAATTGACGATGCACTTGCGATCATGCTTGCTGCAAATTCTCAGGAACTTGATATTCTGGCAATCACAACAGTATCAGGTAATGTGCCATCTGATATGGGGGCGGCTAATGCACGAAAGGTTCTGAAGCAGCTTGGCAGAATGGATATTCCAATCTATATTGGAGAAGAAGTTCCGCTCCGGGAAGAATATATTGATGCGAGGGATACCCATGGGATGGATGGACTTGGAGAAAGCTTTTTTCCGGAAGTGGAAGGTGAATATGAGAAGAAGAATGCAGTTGATTTTCTGACAGAACTTCTGGAGAGAGAAAAAATATCCATTATCGCACTTGGCCCGATGACGAATCTGGCAAAAGTATTTTCGAGAAAGCCGGAACTGATCGCTAATGTAGAAGAGATGGTATCCATGGGAGGAAGTTTCAAGAGTCATGGAAATTGTTCGCCGGTAGCTGAGTATAATTACTGGTGTGATCCGGATGCAGCTGCCGTTGTGTATGATCTTTTTGCAAAGGCAGGAAGCAAGATTCATATGATTGGACTGGATGTAACGCGTGAAATTGTCCTGACACCGAACAGGCTGGAATACATGTGCCGCCTGGATCCGGAGATGGGAGAATTTATTCGTAAGATCACAGGATTTTATATGGATTTTCACTGGGAACAGGAGGGAATTATTGGTTGCGTGATCAATGATCCACTGGCAGTGGCATATTTTATTGACCGATCCATGTGCGATGGATTTGATAGCTTTACAGTCGTTGCAACTGACGGAGTTTGTCGTGGTCAGACTGTTGTAGATTCTATGAACTTCTGGAAAAAAGAACCGAATAGCAGGATTCTTACAGAAACAGATTCTGAAAGATTTTTTGCATTCTTTATGGAACGTGTACTCAGAAAAAATGATGGAAGCAGATGGAAGAAGGATGAATTTAAACTTCTGCATGAGCTGTAGAGAGGTGACAGAATGAAGATAACAATGAAAAGAAACAAAAAAGATTATTCAGAAAACAAGATCAATGTTTACCAGATCTGTCTGGTGGCACTGGCAGTAGGAATCAATATTGTCGGGGGACAGATTGCACTCTTTATGAAACTGCCGGTTTATCTGGACAGCATTGGAACTATTCTGACAGGTGCAGTTCTGGGACCGTGGTTTGGTATGCTGCCGAACCTGATCAGTGGAATTTTTATGGGTATGACAGTGGATATCTATTCGTTATATTTTGCACCTGTGGGTATGATCACAGGTATCATGAGTGGACTTGTTTTTCGTAAGTTATCCGTAAAGAAAGTAAAAGTGCTGTTTGCTGCAGTACTGATCACTGTACCGGGAACGATTGTAAGTTCTGTGATCAATGCAGTATTATTTGGAGGTGTGACCTCATCAGGATCTTCGATTCTGGTCCAGCTTCTTTGCAGAACACCGCTTGGACTGACCGGAAGTATCTTTGCAGTACAGTTTCTGACGGATTATCTGGACAGATGCATTTCTGTATTTGCGGTAAGTGTATTTGTGACGATGCTCGGTGGAGAATTGCGACAGAGACTGACGGGGAATGTGCATAATAGAGCAATATAAAAGAAAAGAGGAGTAATCACACGAAAATTGTGTGAGATACTCCTCTTTTTTGCATCGCTTAAGAAAGAATCGTCGATTTGCGATGCAGTATGCCTTTTATAATATGAATCAGCAGAAGCTCTTGAGCCAGTTGACCAGAGAATCGTGCCATATATTGTCGTAAACTGTTTTCTTCATCTGATCGGTGACGGGACCGTTGTTTGCCATCTTTGCGAGGATGCCAGCCTGGAGCTCTTCGATGGACATGTCTTCCGGAGCTTTGTTCGGATCGAAATTGACAGGCTCCTTTTCAGTAGAGGCAGGAGTTCTATCGGTGTCTTCTTTTGTACTTGCAGCTTCCGGTACAGAGGAAGCAGAGGCTGTTTTGGTTTCTGCAGAGCCTTCGTTTTTGACTTCTTCCTGAGTAACAGGTGTTTCTTCAACGATAGAGTCCTTGTTTTCAGAAAATGTTTCAGGAACAGATGTTTCTTCTGATGGTACCCAGATTTCGCCACTGTTTGCACCCACGCGTACATTGATGTGTCCACCTTCTACAGAAACTTTCTGCCCGGTCAGTGTGCCAATATATTCAACAGCATTTCCGGCAGGAAGATTCATCCAGGCATCGTTGTCGTCATTGTTGACAGTCACAATCACACGCACGCTGTCCAGATCACGTGCAAATGCAAACTGACGATTGGTAAGCTGCAGTTCTGTGTAGCTTCCATAGCTCAGAGCAGGTGTATTCTGTCTGATCTTACCAAGAGCTGCAATGAGAGCAGTGCAAGGATTATCACTGAGGGCAGATTCGTAATCTTCAAGATTAAGTGCCGGCCTCAGACTGTCATCGGAAGAGCGTTCTTTACGTCCTTCGATCCCAAACTCAGAACCATAATAAATACTTGGAACGCCCGGAAGGGTATAGAGCAGAATATGAACCGGAGTAAAGTGCGCCTTATTGGATAGCTTTGTATAGATTCTTTCTACATCGTGGTTATCAACGAAATTATAAAGATCCAGATTTCCCATATTCTGGAGATATTTTACCGTATGGGCGATCTCGAAATAGTTGTGATCATTATGTCCGCTATAAAGTGCTTTGTGCAGAGCATAGTTTGTAACACTGTGCAGAGTCTCTCCATTTACCCAGCGACTGTAATCTCCATGAATTACTTCGCCCATCAGCCAGAAATCCGGTTTGACTTCTTCTGCAGTACGGCGGAGCGCACGCATGAAATCAAAATCCAGTACATCGGCAGCATCCAGGCGGATTCCATCTACATCAAACTCAGAAACCCAGTAACGGATCACATCACAGATATAATCCTGAACTTCTGGATTTCTCTGGTTTAATTTGACAAGCAGATTGTATCCACCCCAGTTATCATAGGAAAATCCATCGTTGTATTCATTGTTTCCCCAGAAATTTACATTACAATACCAGTTCAGATATCTGGAATTTTCACGATTCTGCTGAATATCTTTGAATGCAAAGAAATCGCGTCCGGTATGATTGAATACACCATCAAAAATTACTTTGATTTTTTTGTCATGACAGGCTTTTACAAAAGCAGTCAGATCTTCGTTTGTTCCAAGACGGGAGTCCAGTTTCTTGTAATCTGTTGTCTCATAGCCATGGCCGACACTTTCGAAGAGCGGTCCGATATACAGGGCTGTGCATCCGATTTCTTTGATATGGTTGATCCATGGAAGAAGAGTGTTCAGGCGATGTACCGGTTCTGTGTACTCATTCTGTTTGGGAGCACCGGTAAGGCCAAGTGGATAAATGTGATAAAAAATAGCTTCGTTATACCAACTCATGTCTCATCATCTCGTTTCGTAGTATTTTCTTTTTCATATTTAAATAAAATGTATCTCACCGGGAGATAAAAATTATGGGGCTGTCGTTAAACGGCAGCCCCTGGATTTTGTTATTTAATATGAAATTATAACTGAGGACCAGCAGCAACAAGTGCTTTACCAGCAGCATTTCCTTCGTATTTAGCGAAGTTCTTGATGAATCTTGCAGCAAGATCTTTAGCTTTTTCTTCCCACTGAGCAGCGTCTGCATATGTGTCACGTGGGTCAAGGATTCCTGTGTCAACACCATTCAGTTCTGTAGGAACTTCGAAGTTGAAGTAAGGAATTGTCTTAGTAGGAGCGTTGTTGATATCTCCGTTCAGGATAGCATCAATGATTCCACGAGTATCTTTGATGGAGATACGTTTTCCAGTTCCGTTCCATCCTGTATTAACGAGGTAAGCTTTTGCTCCGCTCTTTTCCATTTTCTTAACAAGCTCTGCTGCATATTTTGTAGGATGCAGTTCCAGGAATGCCTGGCCAAAGCAAGCAGAGAATGTAGGTGTAGGTTCTGTGATTCCACGCTCTGTACCAGCAAGTTTTGCTGTAAATCCAGACAGGAAGTAGTACTGTGTCTGAGCTTCTGTCAGGATAGATACTGGCGGAAGTACACCGAATGCATCTGCGGACAGGAAGATTACGTTCTTAGCTGCCGGTGCAGAAGAAATCGGGCGAACGATTTTTTCGATATGATCGATCGGGTAGGAAACACGAGTGTTTTCTGTTACGCTCTTATCAGCGAAGTCGATTTTTCCATCTTTATCAACAGTTACGTTCTCAAGAAGAGCGTTACGTTTGATTGCGTTGTAGATGTCTGGTTCAGAATCTTTGTCAAGGTTGATAACCTTAGCGTAGCATCCGCCTTCGAAGTTGAATACACCGTTGTCATCCCAGCCGTGTTCGTCATCACCGATCAGGAGACGTTTCGGGTCTGTGGAAAGAGTTGTTTTACCTGTTCCGGAAAGTCCGAAGAAGATTGCTGTGTTTTCACCGTTAAGGTCTGTGTTGGCGGAGCAGTGCATAGCTGCGATACCTTTCAGTGGAAGGAAGTAGTTCATCATAGAGAACATACCTTTTTTCATTTCTCCACCGTACCATGTATTGATGATAACCTGTTCTTTGGATGTAATGTTGAACATTACAGCTGTTTCAGAATTCAGGCCAAGTTCTTTGTAGTTTTCAACTTTTGCTTTGGAAGCATTATATACAACGAAATCTGGCTCGAAGTTTTCAAGTTCTTCAGCTGTTGGTTTGATGAACATGTTTGTTACGAAGTGTGCCTGCCATGCAACTTCAACGATGAAACGGATAGCCATACGAGTATCTGCGTTAGCACCGCAGAATGCGTCAACTACGAAAAGTTTTTTATTGGAAAGTTCTTTTTTGGCAAGTTCTTTACAAGCGTTCCAAGCTTCCTGTGTTGCAGGATGGTTGTCGTTCTTGTATTCATCAGAAGTCCACCAAACTGTATCTTTGGAGTTCTCATCCATAACGATGAATTTATCTTTAGGAGAACGTCCTGTGTAGATACCTGTCATAACATTAACAGCGCCAAGTTCTGTTTCCTGGCCTACTTCAAATCCTTCAAGACCTGCTTTGGTCTCTTCCTCGAATAATACTTCGTAAGAAGGATTGTACACAATTTCAGTTGTTCCTGTGATGCCATACTTAGTTAAATCGATTTTTGCCATCTTACATTTACCTCTCTTCTTTAATAGAGCCATCTATATGCTGACTTCTTTAACATCTAAGAAGTGGAACGTTCCAACTTCTCATAGAGTTAATTATACATAATTCATCAATAAAAGCAATAAAAAAACAATGAAATTTTTAAAAATGATAATAATTTAACATGATACCAGAGGAGAAAAGAAATTTTATCTACATAAGTTTACTTATTTGTTGATAAAATAAAAAAATCATCTACAGGATCAGAGTTTCCTGTAGATGATGATAAAGTAAGTAATCTCCGCGATGGATGTGATGATCCAGGAGAACAGATACAGAAGAAACAGTGCTGGGATGGTATGAATCCAAGCAAATACGGTGTAGATCCATACGATACGGAACACGCAGGATCCCATGATGATAATGATCGTCGGGATGATAGTCTTTCCGATTCCGCGCGAAGCCGCGATCGTGCAGTCCCATAAAAGACGAAAAACAGTACGAAAATGCCATGATTTTGATTCGCTGCATGCCGGCGTCAATGACTGTTGCATCCGTGGCAAACAGAGACAGGAACTGATGTCCGAAGATAAAGAGGAGCAGTCCAAGGATCAATCCGATCGTGAATGAATAAAACAGACTGATAAAGTAGCTCTTGAGCACTCGTTTTTTGTTTCCGGCGCCATAATTCTGTCCCATGAAGCTGGAACATGCAATGTAAAATGCATACATGACATTGTAAATAATTGTGTCTGCGTTGGTGGCAGCAGCACTACCGGAAACCATGTAGGTATCAAAGGAATTGACACCGCTCTGTACGAACAGGTTTGCAATTGCGAAGATTGCATTTTGAATGCCGGCCGGAATACCGATGACCAGAATGTCAATACATGCTTTTTTGTGAAAACGGATTTTTTTCAGTGAAACATGACATTCATCTTTTCGGCGGAGCAGATGTACCATGATGAGCATTGCAGAAACATACTGTGCGATCGCAGTGGCAGTAGCAACACCTGCGGCAGCCATATGTAATACAATGACGAAAAACAGGTTCAGTATAACGTTCAGTACACCTGCGGCAGCCAGATAATAAAGTGGCCGTTTTGTATCCCCACGTGCACTTAAGACACCGTTACCAAAGTTATACACACCCATGGCAGGAAGTCCGATCGCATAAATCTTCAGATAAAGAGATGCCTGTCCGATCAGATCATCTTTGGTGTGTAGCAGTTTCAGCATTCCACCGGAAAAGAAGAAACAGACAGCGCCTACCAGCAGTCCCATCAATGCACACAGAATAAGTGCTGAATGAATGGTATCTTCTGTATTCTGGAGATTTCCGGAACCAAGTGCATGGGCAGTTCGTACATTTACACCGCTGCCCATTCCGATCAGAAATCCGACAAATAAAGTAACCAGCAGGGTGGTGGAGCCAACTGCTCCGAGTGCTTTATAATCCGCGAACCGACCGACAACGGCAACATCGCTCAGGTTAAAAACAACTTCCAGAAGCTGTGAGCACATTAGCGGAATGCTGAATAAAAAAATATTTTTCCACAAAGAACCCGTTACCATCTCAATGGAACGGGCCTTTTTCTTCGTATTTTCACACATAAAGAACTCCCCAGTAACTCAAAAATTTCTCATCCTGTTATAAGATACGCCTCTTGTTTTGGAAAGTAAAGTACTTATGAAACAAAATGATCAGGATTCCTGTTCATGATATTTCTTTCGGTATTCACCAGGAGTCATACCATAGTTTTTTTTAAAAGTCCGCATAAAGTGTTCAGGACTGTCATAGCCAACCAGCTCACAGATTGCGATATTGCTTAAGGAAGTTTCACGAAGTGCCCGACATGCCTGCTCCAGTTTAATACTGCGGATGATCTGAAGAAATGTCTGCCCTGTTCCTTCCTTAATTAATGTGCTGAAGTGAGAACTACTGTAGCCAAAATGAGAAGCAGTTTCACGGAGTGTAGCTGTTTGATAATGTTGGCTCAGATAATTGAGAATATCAGTCATGGAATTACCGGAAGTATCTTTGGCTAGGATGGACTCGATATTGCCTCCATGATAACGAAGCAGCATCGCCCATAACAGAATCAGCATGGAATTTAAAAAAGTATAGCTGTACTTTTCATGGCCAAGATATTCTATATAGAGATTTTCTAACATTTCACGTATTTGCGGATCGTTTGCAGTATGGAAGATAAGATAATTGCCCTCTGTTTTGCGGTACAAAACATGAGCAAAAAAATGAGCCAGAGCACTGTCTTCTGTCAGAGACTGAAAGAAAGTGGACTGAAATGTACTGCCACGAATCAGGATATTAAAAGCGATACTGTCATCAAAAATACCGATACTGTGTTTTGTATGTGGCGGAATGATGCAGACATCGCCTTTATGCAGAGTATGCTCAATTCCCTGAATAGAGGTATGAGCCTGGCCATCATAAATACATAGAATTTCGAAAAACTCATGTTCATGAATGAATTCTGGTGTATAACGGTAATGCTTGTATAACATGATGTTATCTGCTGTATCACAAAACATGGCTTTTTCTTCAAAATAAGAATGCCAGCCTTCTTTTTGTAATTCCGGAACATATAATTGCCGTCTGGAAATCAGATCACAATCAAGATTGAGACAAAATTTGTGAAAAGTCTCAGGATGTTCCTTTTTTTCGAAATATAGTGTCCGATAAAATAGCTCGTCTTCATTATAAGTATATAAAAATTTTTGAAAGTCTTCTCTAGTAAGCTGCATGATTTTCTCCAAAATGAAATGGAATTTTTTAAGTTATGAGACTGAAGATTTGTTAAGTGCTCTAAGTATAACATTGAATCAATCGAAAAAAAAGTCAGTGTTTTACAAAAAAAATAACAATTGGAGGAAGTATAAAAAAGAAGTAAAGTGATGCTAGAAATAAATTAGTATTAATGGAAGGAGAGTAAACATATAATGGCAGAGGTAAGTATTGATCTTAATATGGTTCGAGTGACCAATGAAGATTTTGTAAAAAAAGCAGAAGCATGTGTACCGGAACTTCTGAAAACAGTAGTTCGTCCGGTTGCTATCGTAGACATCGTGAAAACAGAGGATATTTATCCGAAAGTTCAGAAAGCAGATGATATTGAAAATCTCTCTGCTTATCATATGGCAAAAGGCGATAAGATATGCCTGGATTTTGGAAATCATCAGGTAGGCTATGTTACCCTGAAGCTGAACTCCGTAGGAAGTCCGCAGGATTCACCGGCATTTTTCAGACTGAAATTCGGTGAGATCGCAAAAGAAATGACCGAGGATTCAAAAGATTATGACGGATGGATCAGCCGTGGATGGATTCAGGAAGAATTTATCCATATCGATGTCCTTCCGGCAGAACTGAAACTTCCAAGAAGATACGCATTCCGTTATATGGAGATCGAGGCAATCGACACCTCTCTGAAATGGCAGATGGTAGTGGAAGATGTATACTGCACCAGTGTTTCTTCAGTCCGCATGGAAGATGTGAAACCGGTAGAGAGTGATGACGAAATGATCCGTAAACTGGACAGAGTCAGCCTTCGGACCCTGCACAACTGCATGCAGTCCGTATTTGAGGATGGACCGAAGAGAGACCGCCGTCTGTGGCTCGGAGACTTAAGACTTCAGGCACTTGCAAACTATGAAACATTCCATAACATGGATCTCGTAAAACGATGCCTGTACCTGTTTGCAGGGCAGACAAAAGATAACGGTCAGGTAAGTGCCTGCCTGTTTACAGAGCCGAAATTCATCGTAGATGATACCTTCCTTCTGGACTATTCCATGTTCTTTGGTGCAACACTTTTGGATTACTATGAAGCATCCGGAGATAGAGAGACTCTGGAAGACTTAAGTAAATGCGCTTACCGTCAGATGGAGATCGCAGGAGAGCAGTTTGATGAAAAACATCTGATGAAAAATGGCGAAGGATTCTGGGGATTCATCGACTGGACTGACGGATTGAACAAACAGACTGCTATGCAGGGTGTTTACATCTACTGTGCAAAAAAAGTACAGAAGATTGCAGAAATCCTCGGAGATACAGAAAAAGCAGAAGAGCTTAAAAAAGAAGCAGAAGAAAAGACTGCAGCAGTCAGAAAATATCTTTTGGATGAGAAAACAGGCCTGTTTGTAAGTGGCGAAGAAAAACAGATCAACTACGCAAGTCAGGTATGGCTGATCCTTGCAGGTGCAGTCAGCATTGAAGAAGGCAGAGCAATGCTTGATAAGCTGGATGAGCTGAAACCGGAAAAAGGAATGGTCTCTCCATACATGAACCATCATTATGTAGAAGCACTTTTGATGTGCGGCAAAAAAGACCAGGCAATGGATTATATGAAATATTACTGGGGCGGCATGATCAATCACGGTGCGGATACTTTCTGGGAACTCTACAATCCGGAAAATCCGGCAGAGTCTCCATATGGAAGCAGCATTGTAAACAGCTACTGTCATGCATGGAGCTGCACACCGACCTATCTTCTGAGAAAATATTTTAACTAACTGGAAAAGGAATGTCAGATTATGGTAAAATTAACAGTAAAGATCGTATCCATGCAGGATGCAGACAAATTCAATAAACTTTGCAGTAAATTTAACTGTGATATGGATCTGCAGAGTGGTAAATATTATGTAGATGCAAAATCCATTATGGGAATCTTCAGCCTGGATTTAAGTAAACCACTGATCCTGAATGCTGACACGGACGATGAAGAACTTATAAAAGAAACATTTGCAGATTTTATCGGAGAGGAATAATCATGACACGTACTTTAAAAGAAAGAACATTTTCCGGAACAACGAATCCGGAAATTCAGCCATGGGAAATCGAACACCGCAAACTTGCCCGCCTTGCCGCAGCAGAGGGCATTGTTCTTCTGAAAAATGAAGAGCATGTTCTCCCATTAAAAGCAGGAAGTGCAGTTGCTATTTATGGTGCAGGAGCAGGGAAGACGATCAAGGGCGGTACCGGTTCCGGTGATGTTAATGAGAGAGAAAAAGTCTCTATCTGTCAGGGAATGAAAAATGCCGGTTTTCAGGTTACTACTGAAGAATGGATCAACAGCTATGACAAAATCTATGATCAGGCACGTCAGGACTGGAAGAATGACATTCTTTCCAGAACAGGGAACGGTGCAGATGCAATGGATTTCTTTTCTGTTTACAGTACAACACCATTTATCATGCCGGCAGGTGATACGATCCGGAAACCGGCAGAAGGCGAAAATGTAGATACAGCAATCTACGTACTCAGCCGTATCGCCGGTGAAGGGGCAGACCGTACTGCTGATAAGGGTGATTATTATCTGAAAGATGAAGAACATCAGATGCTGGCTGATATCTGTGCATATTATCGTGATGTGATCGTAGTGATCAATGCGGGAGCACAGGTAGACCTTTCTTTTATGGACGAGTTTAAAAATATCAAAGCACTTCTGACTATTGTACAGCCGGGAATGGAAGGTGGAAATGCATTTGCTGATGTGGTTTCCGGAAAAGTCACTCCGTCCGGAAAGCTGACGGATACATGGGCTTACAAATATGAGGATTACCCGAATTCAGAAACATTTTCCCACAATAACGGAAATGTTGAGACAGAAGTTTATAAAGAAGGCATCTATGTAGGATACCGCTATTTTGATACTTTTGATGTGCCGGTTCGCTATGGATTCGGATATGGGCTTTCCTATACGGAGTTTGAGATATCCGACTACAGTCTGGAAAGTGTAAATGACGGTAAGATCAAAGTGTCTGCACAAGTGAAGAATATTGGTGAAGTTTCAGGCAAAGAAGTAGTACAGATTTACGTTTCACTTTCGGGCGGTATCCTGGAAAAAGAAGCACACCGTCTGGCTGCTTATGCAAAAACATCTGAACTGAAACCGGGTGAAAGCGAAAAAGTATCTCTGGAGATTTCTGTGGATCAGCTGACATCTTATGATGAAAAAAGAGCTGCATGGATTCTGGAGAATGGTTTCTATGGTATCTGGATCGGCAACAGCCTTGCATCTGCAAAACTCTGCGGAGGTGTAAAGCTGGATAAAGAAGTGCTGCTCCGTCAGGTCAAAAATCTGTTTCCACTGAAACAGGAATTAGAAGAGATGGTGCAGGAAGCAGGAAACACGACAGCCCGTGAAAGAGCAGCGGAGCAGCAGGCGCAGAAAGAAAATCTGACAGTTGTGGAACTGCATGCGAAAGATTTTACTACAGAAGTTGTAGAGTACAAGAAAAATAATGCATTATATGAAAAAGAGGCAATGGATTTTGTTGATACGCTGTCTGAAGAAGAACTGATCGATCTGGCAGCTGGAGATCCGGGAAAAGCACAGGGCGGAAACCTTGGTGCGGCAGGAATCTCTGTTCCTGGTTCAGCAGGAGAGACACATAGATGTGCTATCGACAAAGGGCTGGCAAGCATTGTTCTTGCTGATGGACCTGCGGGACTTCGTCTGATGAAATACTATCATGTAAACGAAGGCAGCATTGTTACCATGCCGTTCGAATTCAGCCTGGAGGGTGGACTTTTCTACGATGATTCCAGAGAACTTCCGGGAGAAAGATATTATCAGTACTGCACAGCAATTCCGGTAGGAACTCTTCTGGCACAGACATGGGATGAGAAACTGATCCGTGAAGTCGGTGCGATGATTGGAACGGAGATGGAACATTTTGGTGTGACACTCTGGCTGGCTCCAGGTATGAACATTCACAGAAATCCGCTTTGCGGAAGAAACTTTGAATATTATTCCGAAGATCCGTATGTGGCAGGAACGATTGCAGCAGCTATGACAGAAGGTGTGCAGTCCAATTACGGATGTGGCACGACCATCAAACATTTTGCATGTAACAACCAGGAAGATAATCGTATGGGTTCCGACAGTGTGGTATCAGAGAGAACACTCCGCGAACTTTATCTGAAAGGTTTCGAGATTGCAGTGAAGGAATCTCAGCCGATGTCCATCATGACGAGTTACAATCTGATTAATGGTGTTCATGCAGCAAATAACTATGATCTCTGTACAGATGCTGCCCGAAATGAGTGGGGCTTTAAAGGCATGATCATGACAGACTGGACAACAACAGAAATTGATGAGAAATGTACAGCATCCGGATGTATGAGAGCAGGAAATGATCTGGTTATGCCGGGATGCTTTGGTGATCATGATAATATGCGTAAAGCGCTGGCTGAGGGAACTCTTAAGATTGAAGACCTGAAGGCTTGTATTGCACGACTGGTAAGTGTGATCTGGAAATCTAATCAGTATCTGCAGTAAATTGGATAATGTGAGAACAGAGTAATAAATGATATGAAAACAAGGCAGGGTAGAGAAAATCTATTCTGTCTTGTTTTTTACGGAATTTTCAGGTGGAACAGATGCGAGAAAGCTTTTGTCGTGAAAACAGGTTTACAGATGAAGCCTTTCGGTATATGATTAAAAATCAGTAAAGAATGTTATTTCAGATCATATAAAATGAGCTAGAAATTTACAGATAAATGGAGGATTCATGGCGGACAGAGATTACACAGAATTATATGCATCGCTGCAGAAAGAAACAACGATTCTGACGGCACAGATTCGGGCATTATACAGAGAACTGGATAAAAAATATCATCTTCGCGGAGCGCAGATTCCAATTACATTTGGATTTGAGACAGATGCGCTGGGGTCTTATACAAGAGCCGGTCACCATGAAAAAGAACATTTCCATTTTTCGTTGCTTTTTGTTGGATACGGAGTAAAAAATCCTCTCAGTAAAGAAGACCGTATGGATCTGTACAAACATGAATATGCCCATTATATGGAGCATCACATCACGATTCCGAGAGAATATCAATGGCAGCCGGGGCTTCACGGAAGTGCCTGGAAATATTGCTGTTCATTGGTCGGAGCTGCACCGACACCGTATTATAAGGCGGGGGAAGCACTGATGAAACACGACTACGAGAAGAAACTGAAAAGTCCGATTCATGATAAAACGGTGGCAATCCGTGATACATATCGCCGGCAGCAGGAGCACAAAAGCAGCCAGGCCAGCATCGTACAGTATGAAGTGGGAGAACAGGTAAAACATCCGAAATTCGGAGATGGATGCATTGAAAAAATTGAACAGTCAGTCGGCTCTGTGACACTGCACATCCGGTTTGGAGAGGATGTAAAAGTGATTGACCAGAAGTGGCTGCTGCGGACAAAATATCAGAAAAAAGAATAAGAGCAAGTGGGCATAAATGAAGCAATGGAAATGAGAGTGAAGATATGGAGCGACTAATCTTTCATATAGATGTGAACAGTGCGTTCCTTTCATGGGAGTCAGCACGAAGAGTAAAGCAGGGATTGCAGGATTTGAGAGATATTCCGGCATGTATCGGCGGTGATCCGAAAAAGCGTACTGGCATCGTTGTGGCAAAGTCTATTCCGGCGAAAAAATATGGAATACAGACAGGTGAACCGATGGCAATGGCCATTCGAAAATGTCCGGAGCTTGTTATTGTCAAAAGCGATTTTGAACTTTATATCAAATGTTCCAGGGCGTTTAAAGAAATCTGTGCATCGTATGCGCCTGTGATGGAATCTTTTTCTATTGATGAAGTTTTTCTGGATATGACAGGAACTTCACTGATTTATCCAGATCCGATTCAGACAGCTCATGAGATCAAAGATAAGATCAAAAATGAGCTTGGATTTACCGTCAATGTAGGAATTTCCACGAATAAACTGTTGGCCAAAATGGCATCGGATTTTGAAAAGCCAGATAAAGTACATACCTTGTTTCCGAATGAAATACCAGTCAAAATGTGGCCGTTACCAGTACGCGATCTATTGTTTCTTGGCAAGGCATCTGAGAAGAAATTAACAGAAGCCGGCATGTATACGATTGGGGATATGGCACATGCAAGAGAGACTGAAATACAGGTATTGCTGGGAAAGAAAGCGGGGCATCAGCTGTATCGATATGCCTGCGGAATCGATGATTCTCCGGTCAAAGCACAGCCAGAAGAGGCAAAAGGATTTAGTGTGGAAACGACTTTTAATGATGATATTGTTTCGGTGGATCAGGTACTCCCGATACTGCTTGAACAGTGCGATGTTGTGGCAACCAGAATGCGTCGAAAAGGAAAGAAGTGCATTTCTGTATCCGTGACATTTCGAACGTTGGATTTCAAAAACAAATCTCATCAAACAACACTTCCGAATGCAACTGATACAACAGATGAGATATACAAAAAAGCCAAAAAACTTTTTACAGAATCCTGGAAGGGGGAACCGCTTCGACTGATTGGAGTTGCATTGACGAACCTGACAGATGAAAGTTTTGAACAACTGTCTTTATTTGAAGATAACGAAAAGAAGGAACGAAACAGGAAACTCGATGCGACAATGGATGCGATTCGCCAGAAGTTTGGAAATGACAAAATTACCCGCGCCAGCATCATGAATAGCAATTCGGGAATCGCACGAAAAGCACGAGCACAGATGAAAAATGAGGATGAGAAGCCGGAGTAGAGAATTAGCAAAGGAATGAGTTTAGTAAACGAATGATAGGAAGCTCCAGAAATACAGTTTGGAAATATAGGAAAGAATTTGAAGTGTATAAGAAACCAGAAGAACTTAAAAACGAGGATAACAAAAATGGAAATATTTGATGTGATAGATAAAGACGGAAATCCGACAGGTGAGACTGTCACCCGCGAACAGGCACATACAGAGGGCATCCCACACCGGACAGCACATATATGGATTCTTCGCAAAAAAGAAGGACGCATACAGGTGTTGTTACAGAAACGGTCGAAGAATAAAGACTCTTTCCCGGGAATGTTCGACACTTCTTCAGCCGGACATATCCAGGCAGGTGATGAACCGCTCGAATCTGCACTCCGCGAACTCGAAGAAGAACTCGGGATTCATGCAACACCGGAACAGCTCCACTTTGCTGGAACCTTCCCGATCTCCTTCGCGAAAGAATTCCACGGAAAAATGTTCCGCGATGAAGAACTCGCATTTGTGTATATTTATGATCAGCCAGTGGATATCACGGAGCTGATTTTACAGAAAGAAGAAGTAGAAGCCGTGGAATGGTTTGACCTCGAGAAGACTTACGAAGAATGCAAGTACTGCAGAGATACGTTCTGTGTACCAAGTGGCGGATTTGAAGTGGTGAGGAAGTATTTGAGGGAAAATCAATAACAAAAGACTGATAACAGACAGCAAGAAAAGAAGGTACAAAATATGCAGATCAGTTTATTATTAATGGAAGAAATCGCAAAGCTTTTTGCAATTATGCTTATGGGATATGCAGTTGTAAAAGCCGGACTTATGAAGTCATCGGAGAGCAAAAGTATCTCTGTGGTCATGGTTTATCTGGTCATTCCATGCGTGATTTTAAATGCTTTTCAGGTAGAGTATACACCGGATGTACAGAAGGGACTGCTCCTGGCATGCGTGGCAGCAGTTCTGGTACATATCCTGTTTTTGATGCTTACAGCAATCTTAAAAAATATCCTGCACCTGGATGTGATTGAACGTGCAACCGTTATTTATTCAAATGCGGGGATTCTGGTAATTCCTCTGGTACAGGAATTACTTGGGCAGGAATATGTTATTTATTCCAGCGCGTATATTGCAGTACAGCTGATTCTAATCTGGACACACTGCAAAAATATGCTCTGCGAAGAAGATAAATTAGAGTGGAAAAAAGTATTTCTGAACGTAAACATTATTTCAATTATTGTAGGAGCAGTGCTGTTTATTTGTAGAGTCCAACTGCCTTCAGGTGTACAGGATGTCATGAATATGATGAACAATATGATTGGTCCGATTGGCATGCTGCTTGCAGGAATGGTCATCGCAGAAGTACCACTCAGGACGGTATTTACCAAGAAAAGAAACTATGTTTCTACGGTGCTGCGATTGATCGTTTATCCAATATTTGTACTGATTTTAATGAAAGTAATTAACACATTTGCAGGAATAAATGATTCCAAACAGATACTCCTGACTGTGTATCTGGCATCCGTAACACCTGCCTGTGCGACCGTGACATCCATGGCACAGCTGTACGATAAAGATGCTGCATATGCGAGCTCATTGTATGTACTAACGACATTGCTGTCGATTGCGACCATGCCGGTAATGGTGGGATTGTATGAAATGTTTGTGTGAGAAAAGAGAATAGTTGAGATGAGAGAGACACTGACTGCGGTTGGTGTCTTTTTTATGTAATAGGAAATTACTTCGTAATGTTCCTATTACATAAAAACGCTCCGCTTTGGTCTTATTTATTAAGATTGACATTTTTTTGTCAAGGTGTTACAATGATGGAAACCAAAAAACCAAAAAGAGTTTCCGGGTTTCCAAATGGAGGATTGAATGCGGGAAAAAATTATTGATGCAACGATTGAGGAATTTAAACAGAACGGCCTGAAATTTACAATGAATGATCTGGCTAAGCACCTTGGAATCAGCAAGAAGACAATTTATACAGTCTTTGAAAGCAAACAGGCAGTTCTGGTAGCTGTGTCAGACCGTTATGCGGCAGATTTAAACAGTATGCAGGAAGAACTGGAGGCGAACGTAAGTCTGAATGTAGTGCAGAAACTGGAGAAGCTTTTGTGTGCACTGCCAGAAAGGTATTACAACATTGGACTGAGTCGGATCTACGAACTTGCGGAAAAGTATCCAAAGCCATACCGACATCTGATGAGGTCAGTAAACAATGGATGGGAACAGGCAGAAAAGTATCTTGAAAAAGGCATGGAAGAGGGCATGATTCGAGAAGTTTCCATTCCGGTAGTAATGGCAATGGTAAAAGGCACTGTATATTGTTTTATGGAGTCAGATATTCTGTATCAAAATGAACTGACTTATGAACAGGCAAAAAAAGAAATGGTAGAAATACTGATGAAAGGAATAAAAACAGGTGGGAAAAGTAAGGATTCTGGAAATTAAAGAGAGCGTGTTTGCGGACAATGACAGACAGGCAGATCAGCTTCGGATCAGACTGAAAGAAAAAGGTGTCTTTCTGATGAATCTGATGTCGTCACCTGGATCAGGAAAGACGACAACTCTGAAAAGAACGATAGCAGCTTTAAAAGATGACCTTCGTATCGGGGTCATGGAGGCGGATATTGATTCAGATGTGGATGCACTTGCAATTGCCGAAACCGGGGCAAAAGCAATTCAGCTGCATACAGGTGGCATGTGTCATCTGGATGCAAAAATGACAGAGCAGGGAATCGAAGGCCTGGGCATTGAAGATGTAGATCTGGCGATTCTCGAAAACGTAGGAAATCTTGTCTGTCCGGCCGAGTTTGACACAGGCGCATCAAAAAATGTAATGATTCTTTCTGTTCCGGAAGGTCATGACAAACCTTTGAAATATCCATTAATGTTTGAAGTATGTGATGCAGTTCTGATCAATAAGATTGATGTACTTCCATACTTTGATTTTGATATGGAACTGGTAAAAAAATACATTCACCAGAGAAATCCAAAAGCGGAGATTTTCCCGATCAGTGCAAAGACCGGAGAAGGCATAGAAGCATGGACTACATGGCTGAAAAAGCAGGTTACTGACTGGAAATCATAACAAAACAGAAGAGAGAAGGGAAAGGAAAGAGAGATGAAAAAAGAACTCGATAAGGAGCTTTATCCGGATTATGTGTACCCGGAATTTACACCGGATCCGGGTAAACCATTTCGCGAGCCAATTGCGAAACTGGGCAAAAAGATCACAGACCGTATTCCGCAGAAGCTGGGTCTTAAAAAGATCACCAGAAATGATCCGGAGTATTGGGGACTGGCCGGAGTGCTTACTGATGAGGAAGCACTCCTGGCATTGAAGCTTGGGGTAAGAAAGCCAAAAACACTGTCGGAGATTGTGAAAATTTCAGGGCTGGAAGAGAAAAAATGTGAGGCACTTCTGGAAGAAATGTCACGCAAAGGACTTCTCGAATACAACTGGGAAAATGCGGCACATGAGAAGCAGTATGTCCTGCCGATGTATGTACCGGGATGTGCGGAATTCTTTAATATGAACGCAAAAATACTGGAAGCCAACCCGGAAATGGGTACATTTTTTGAACATATGTCCCGTTTGCCACTGGAGAAAATTACTCCATTTGTACCGGAGGGAGGTGCCGGAATCGGTATGCATGTCATCCCTGTTGAAAAAGCAATCGAGATGGAAAATGAATCTGTTGATCTGGAACATATTTCCTACTGGCTTAGTAAATATGAGGGAAAATATGCAGCAAGCCCTTGTTCCTGCCGTCGTTCCCGACTGACACATGACGAAGGCTGCGCCGATGATCCGGAAGGATGGTGCGTTGCAGTTGGTGATATGGCAGATTATGTTGTAGAGACACAGAAAGACGGACGCTATATTTCCAAAGAAGAGGCACTGGATATTTTCCGACAGGCAGAAGAAAATGGTTTTGTACATCAGATTACAAACATTGACGGAAAAAACAAGATTTTTGCTATCTGTAACTGTAATGTAAATGTCTGTTATGCGCTTCGTACGTCACAGCTCTTTAATACACCAAATATGTCTCGTTCTGCATATATCGCAAAAGTAGAGAAACAGAACTGTGTCGCATGTGGAAAATGTGTGGAAGCCTGTCCGGCAGGAGCGGTGAAACTGGGACAGAAACTTTGCGACAAAGAAGGATGCGAGATTACATATCCGCGGATGCCGCTTCCTGGTGACCAGCCATGGGGCGAACATATGTGGACACATAATTACCGTGATGTCAATCGTATCAACTGCTATGATGCCGGTACAGCACCGTGTAAAACAGCCTGTCCGGCTCATATCGGAATACAGGGATATCTGCAGCTTGCAAAAGAAGGCCGCTATGAGGATGCACTTGCACTGATCAAGAAAGATAATCCACTTCCGGCAGTCTGCGGGCATGTATGTAACCGTCGCTGCGAAGATGCCTGCACAAGAGGCACAATCGACGAAGCTGTTGCAATCGATGAAGTCAAACGCTTTATTGCAGAACGTGATCTGAATGCAGAGACACGCTTCATTCCAAAGAAAACAATTCCGTCACTGAAAGGCGGATTTGAAGAAAAAATCGCAATCATCGGAGCCGGTCCAGCTGGTTTATCCTGTGCATATTTCCTTGCACTGACCGGATACAAACCGACGATCTTTGAAAAAAATGCAGAACCGGGCGGTATGCTTCGCTATGGAATTCCATCCTACAAACTGGAGAAAGATCTTCTGGCGGCAGAAATTGATGTGATCCGTCAGCTTGGCGTAGAAATCCGCTGTGGCGTAGAAGTTGGAAAAGACGTTACGATCGAAGACCTGAGAGAGCAGGGATATAAAGGATTTTATGCTGCGATCGGCTGCCAGAGAGGAAGAAAACCGGGAATCAGTGGAGAAAATGCCGAAGGTGCATATGCGGCCGTGGATTTCTTAAGAGAAGCCGGTGCAAAAGAGAGTTTTGCGCTTGAAGGTGATGTTGTTGTAGTTGGTGGCGGAAACGTAGCCATTGACGCGGCAAGAATCAGCAGCAGATGTACCGATGCAAAGATTTCCATGTTCTGTCTGGAAGCAAGAGAAAAAATGCCGGCAAGCAACGAGGAAATCGAAGAAGCACTCGAAGAAGGAATCGAGCTGAATTGTGGCTGGGGACCAAAAAAAGTTCTGGAAGAAAATGGCCATGTAAGTGGCGTTGTTTTCAAAAAATGTACCCGTGTATTTGATGCACAGGGCAGATTTTCACCGGAATACGATGAGAACGATACAGTAACAATTCCTTGTCGTCATGTCATTTTCTCAGTAGGCCAGGCAATCGACTGGGGCCATATGCTGGATAATCTTCATGTAGAACTCCGCCCGAACGGTGGCGCACTTGCCAACAAACTGACTTACCAGACTTCTGAACCGGATATCTTTGTAGGTGGTGACGTATACACTGGACCGAAATTTGCCATTGATGCGATCGCAGCCGGACGTGAAGGTGCAATTTCTCTTCACCGTTACGTCCATGAACATTGTACACTGACGATCGGACGTAATCGACGTGATTTCATCGAACTGGACAAAGAAAACATCAAAGTGGAAACTTATGACTCATCCAGTCGTCAGATTCCGCCAAAAGCGGATGTAAAAGAACAGGCAAAAACCTTCCGTGATCTGTCACAGAGTCTGACAGAAGAGCAGGTGAAAAAAGAAACTTCCCGCTGCCTGTCCTGCGGAGCATCTGTTGTCGACCCGAATAAATGCATCGGATGTGGTGTCTGTACAACGAAATGTATGTTTGACGCAATCCACCTGCACAGAGAGATTCCGGGAGCTTCCATTATGCGTGCTTCGGAAGATAAGCTGAAATACATTCTTCCAAACATGGTGAAACAGTCGATCAAAGTGAAATTCAAAAAGAAAAAATAGGAGCTGTGCAGCAGCTCTCAGATAAAGGAGCAAAAATATGCACGAGCTTGGAGTAACTTTTCATATCATGGATCATCTGGAAAAGGTGGCCGCTGAAAATAAAGTGACACATGTACGAAAAGTCACACTTGAACTGGGAGAGGTCTCGACAGTGATCGAGTCCTATTTACAGAATTGCTGGACATGGGCTGCAAAAAAGCGGCCTCTGTTCGATGAATCTGAATTAGTGGTGGAAACATTACCTGCACTCACGTATTGTGAAGACTGCAAGCAGACATATCCAACGGTAAAACATGGAAAAACCTGTCCACATTGCGGAAGTGAGCATACCTATTTATTGCAGGGAAATGAGTTCAACATTAAGGAAATAGAAGTAGAATAAACAAAAGAGGGAGAGTAAAGAGTATGTTTTTTCAAATCTATGGAGAGACAGCCGGATGGCAGCTTCTTGGATGGCTGCTGGTATTTGCCGGACTTGTCGTAATGAATGAAATCGCAAGAAGATCCAAAGCGGGCGGTATTGCCTGTTTCCTGATCCTTCCTGCAGCACTTAGCGTGTACTTTATCGCTATCTATGTTGGCGCAGCAATGGGAGCCGACTGGGCACTGAATAATGATACATATGTGCACATGAACAGCTGGTTCCATTATGCAAAGCTGTATGCAGCAACAGCAGGATGTATCGGATTTATGATACTGAAGTACCACTGGGGAAAGCTTGGAAAATCTCATGGATTTAAAGCTTTTCCGTTTATCATTGTTGCAATCAATATCCTGATCGCAGTAGCATCAGACTTTGAATCAGCAGTCCGTGCCGGTTCTCTGGCAGGTGGCTGGTGGCTTTCTTCCGAGGGCGTGTGGCTTTACGGAGGCTGGTGGAACGTATTAAACGGACTTGCCGGAATTTTAAATATTTTCTGTATGACAGGATGGTGGGGAATCTATTCCTCAAAAGACAAAAAAGATATGCTTTGGCCGGACATGATCTGGGTATATGTCCTTGCATATGATATCTGGAATTTCCAATATACATATCTGAACCTGCCGACACATTCCTGGTACTGCGGACTGGCACTTCTGCTTGCACCTACCTTTGCAGCAGCACTCTGGAATAAAGGCGGTTGGATTCAGAACCGTGCAAACACACTGGCTCTCTGGTGCATGTTCGCACAGGTATTCCCGCTGTTCCAGGATGCGAGCCGTTTCACAACAGTCACTTCCGTATACGGACAGGGCGGCATCGCAGCAGCAATGGGAAGCAGCATGCCGACTATCGCAGAACCGACCGCACAGGGAATAATTTCCGTACTGTCATTTGCAGTGAATGTATTCGTCTTCGCATACATCCTGAAACGTGCAAAAGTACAGAAAAAGAACCCGTGGAAGAACGAGATCTTCACAGATACAAAAGATTACAAAGAAGCAATGGAAAGAGCATAAAGATGAGAAAGGCACTGACGGAGGTCGGTGCCTTTTTTTGACAATATAAACAACAAAACGGTAATTGAGGTGTGAGTGGTTAAATGATATAATTAACCCAGAGAAACTTTTGAAACCAAATCTAAAGAATCTTATTATAGTACGAGAAGGTAACAAACGTAAGGGAAGATGGGTTATAAAAAACGATAATGAGCATGAACATCACAAAACCAATTATTAGAAAAATAAAAGACAATGAAACTGCACTGGCTGAATTTGAGAAAGAAATCAAAACAAATGAAGCAGAAGATACCAAAGACATTATCATGAACTTTCCGACGGTATACATCCACAACTGGCCGGAAACGAATAAGTATGATGTATATGTCGGTGAATCCAACAATATCTTTGCGCGTACGAGACAGCATTATCAAAGTAGAATCAAGCATGAGACATGGCAATATAGAATGATGAAAACAGATGCTTCATTATATATCATCGGCCATGAGCATTTCAATAAGTCCCTGACATTGGATGTCGAAAATCGTCTTATGCATTATCTTATGAGTGTGGATAAAGTGCATCAGGTGCATAATGGAAGAGGAAATCCTCAGAAGCATTATTATCCATCGGCAGAATTCGAAGAAATATTTCGAAAAATATGGACGGAATTACATGAGTCAGATGAAGAACTTTTTCCGGATGAAAATATCGTGAAAGATTCTGCGATTTATAAAGCATCTCCGTTGCACAAATTAACGGATGAGCAGGAGAATGCCAAAATCCAGATTTTGGAATGCATTGATCTTGCCAGACAAAAGCATGAAAAGCAGATCATATTTATAGATGGTGAAGCAGGAACTGGAAAAACGGTTCTGAACAGCAACATTTTTTATGAATTGTACTGTCAGGAAGAAGAAAAAGACAATGCAGAATTCAAATGCTGCATGGTAGTCAATCATGATGAACAGGTAAAAGTGTATTCTGACATTGCAAAGAAGCTGGGGATTACAGAAAAATATGGTGAAGTAGTAAGTAAGGCTTCCACTTTTTTGAACAGGCATAAGGATCTGGATTCTGTAGATGTCGTTTTTATTGATGAGGCACATTTGCTTTTTACCCAGGGAAATCAGGGATACAGCGGAAAAAATCAGTTGGATGATATCATAAAAAGAGCAAAAGTAGTTGTCATTGTATTTGATGAGAATCAGATACTCAGAATGGACCAGTACTGGGAAAAACAGATGATTGACAGATACCGTAATAAAGCAATCGAGCAGCAGAATTATATTACGCTGACAAAGCAGCTACGCATGCAGGCGGATAATGAGACACTTGCATGGATTGATGCCTTTACGAAGAAACAGATTATAAACAAAATCCCACATCATGATTATGAAATAAAAATATTCGATTCGCCGGAAGCGTTAGACCTGGAAATAAAAAAGAAAGCAAGCAGCGAGAAGAGTCGATTGTCGCGTGTTATTGCCAATTATGACTGGGATTATAAGAAAGGCAAAAAGCCGGAGGATACATCAAAAAAATACTGGGAAGTAGATGTGTGGATTGAAAATCAGAGATGGCATAAGCCATGGAATTATGAATTGGAACAAAATCTTAATAAAGATGAGAAAAAGAAGATAAAAGAACAGGCATGGGCAGAGCAGGCACACACAATTGCCGAAGTTGGTTCAACTTATACAATTCAGGGATTTGATCTCAACTATGCAGGAGTGATTCTTGGAAAATCTGTAAAATACCGAAATGGCAAAATTGTTTATGATCCAAGTGAAACCAGTAATGGAAAAGTAACCAAGAACAGAACCATGGAAGATGGTACAAAGCAGAACTTTGCAAAAGAATTACTGAAGCATGAGATTCGTGTCCTTATGACACGTGGAGTAAATGGCTTGTACATATATGCATGTGATGATCAGTTAAGAGAAGCACTAAAAAAAGCAGCAGAACAGGAGTAAGAAAAATGACAGAAGAAACAATAAAACAGATTTTGAAATTCCGAGATGATCGTGACTGGAAGCAATTTCATAATCCTAAAGATCTGGCAATCTCCATTTCCCTGGAGGCAGCAGAACTTCTTGAAGTATTCCAGTGGAGCGGTACAGATGTTTCCAATGAGGGAAAACAGGAAAAAATCAAAGAAGAACTCGCAGATGTGCTGAATTATTGCGTACTCATGGCAGATGCCTGCGGGCTGGATATTGATGAAATTGTGCAGGAAAAGATTAAGGTTAATAATGAGAAATATCCCGTGAGCAAGGCGAAAGGGAAGAAAGAGAAATATAATAAATTGTGAAATATGTTTATGAAGCATCTATCAGAAATGGTCGGTGCTTTTTCTTTGGAAAAATTATTTTTTGATGTCGCTTCGGTGGTGACCATTTGGGAATGGCTTGTAGATACACTATCATCATAAAATCTTTTTGGGGGTGATTATGTGGGCAATGAAACAAGATCCGAAACAGAACAGTTCGAATATCTTTTTCTGGATTTGGAATGGAATCAGCCGATAGGAACTACTGAGCTTACAGACAGAGCGGCTGTTCAGATTGCAATTGTGGCAGTTGATGAAGCGATGAATCCGGTGAAGAGTTTTTCGAGAGCAATTCGGCTGCGGAATCCTGAATCACTCAATCCACATACAGTTAAGATTATTCATATGCCGGAGTACAATATTATGCAGGGAAGAAGCCGAGAAGAAGTAATGGAAAGCGTGAGACAGACATTTCCAGCATACAAGCATATTGTAGTTTGGACCAGGGATACATATGATTTGTTTAAAAGAGATATGAGAGAATGTGGGATTGCAATGTGCAAACATCGAGTGGTAGTTTTGCAGGATGATTAACTGGGAATGCAAGGACAAAGATATGCTTGCATTGATTAAATATATTGCCAATGAGGATAAACTGGAAAAGGTACTTGAGAATCCGCAGGTGATCAAGACACCGGTGGTCAGAAATGGAAAGCAGTCTACGCTCGGATATCAGCCGGATATATGGAAGGATTGGAAATGATTTTATGAACCAAAATGAAACACAATGGGATAAATTGCTGAAGATCAAAACCACCGGACGGGACGATTCTCGTTCGGATCAGTATCGATATCCATATGAGCCGACGCAGTATTGTGTATTGGAGCGGCTGGCAAACAATGGCTTGATAACGAAGAAAAATGTGCTTCTGGATTATGGTACAGGAAAGGGACGAGTATGTTTTTATCTGTCTTATCAGACGCGATGCAGATCTATTGGTGTTGAGTATGATGAGCGAATTTTTGAGAGTGCCGAAGCAAACCGAGAACATGCTGTATCAGGCAGGAAGGTTTCGTTTGAACTGACCAGTGCAGAAAAATATACAGTCCCGTCTGAAGTGGACAGATGTTATTTTTTTAATCCGTTTTCTGTGGAGATCCTGCGCAAAGTTCTTGCTGGAATTTATGAGTCATATTATGAGAAACCAAGAGAAATTTTACTGATGTTTTATTATCCGTCAGAAGAATACCTTGGCTGTCTCATGACCGAAGAACAATTGATGTTCTACGATGAGATCAATACAGAAGATTTGTTTGAAGGGAAGAATGATCGAGAGAAAATACTAATATTTTCAGTTGATTGAATAAAAAATAAACCTCAAATGCCTTTGATCCACTTGTATAATAAAACTATAAACAATACTTACGATTTATATAGGAGCTGAAGAAATTTGAAATGTTTTATGGGATATGAGACAAATTGTCTTGTATCCTTTTTTCTATATTTCACCGGGAAAAGTTATAGAAAAAAATCTGTAGTTTTTTTGTGTTCTATCTTGACGAATAGTAAAAAGATTGTATTATATAAATATAAAGTAAAAACGTTGTACTAAATAAAAGCATCACAATGCATGGAGGGGATTTTATTCTCGAAGTAGGTGGCGGCGATTGGGCAAGTCATATGATGGAACATGAACTTGGAGGAATGTTTGATGTGGCACATGGTGCAGGATTTGCGACAATCTGGGGAATCCGGGCTATGGAAGAATACGATGGCGAAATGATTTTGTGGTAAGATAAGACCAAAAGCACAATGGGAGCAGGAAAAATGGCGAAATCAGGAGTCAACAATACACTTTTAAAACAGAGAAACCGGGGGCTGATCCTAAAACTGATCGCGACAGGACAATGCAGTTCCAGGATCGAGTTATCGCAGAAAACGGGACTTGCCAAGATGACCGTCACTTATATCGTGAATGAGTTTTTGGAACGAGGGATCTTTGAGGAACGGCAAAAAGTACAGGTAGAAGGAAAGGGACGCAATCCGGTACAGCTATGCATTTCAGATAAGGCACCGAAGCTGATCGGTGTGCATCTTTATCGGGAAATCTGCAGTGTGATTCTCTGCGATATACAGTTGAAACTGCTAAAAAAGATTTGTTTTCCGGTAACTGAAGAGACAGCACCTCAGCTGATGGAGCACATCTTTCATGCACTGGATCAGATTATGGAAACACTGGGAGATGAGAAGATATACGGGATTGGAATCGGCGCAATCGGGCCGGTGGATAAGAATTGGGGTAAGATCCTGGCACCGCCGAATTTTTATGGGCTGCATGACCTGGAAATTGCCAGGGAAATAGAGGAACATTGTCATATGCCAGTCTTTTTTGATGGGGAGAGTAACTGTGCCGCGATCATGGAGAAATATTATGGCGCAGGAACGGACTGTGAGGATTTTATTTATGTAGATCTGGCGAACGGTGTGGGCTCCGGACTGGTTGTAAATGGGGAATTGTATGCGAATACCAGTGGAATGATCTGTGAACTGGGGCATACGAGCATTGACTGGCAGGGAGAACCATGCAGCTGCGGAAACCGGGGATGCCTGGAACGCTATATTTCCAGCAATGTACTTGAAAGCCAGCTTCAAAAAGTAACTGGGGATATGAAAGATTTTCGGGGATTTTGCCAGGAAATGGATGAAGCAATCAAGGAAGGTGAAGGGAATACATTTACCAAAAGACAGCAGGATATGGATCGGGTCTTTACCGAAATGACAGAGAAACTGTCTTGTGCACTGGTAGGGTTTGTCAACAGCCTGAATCCACAGAAGATTATCATCGGCCATGAGGGTTACTGGATTCCAGATCCATATCTCTGTAAGATAGAGAAACTGGTTAATGAACGGCATATTGAACGGAAATATCGCCAGATACAGGTGGTAAAATCCGGTTTTAAAGATGAAGCGACCGTTTATGGGTGTACAGGAGCACTGCTGACAGCGGTATTTGAGGGAAGTTTTTTTGACTAGGAAAAGTTAATAGATCTTGTAGTGAAAATTTGGGATTAAAAAATGGAAAGTGAGGCAAAGGCTATGAGAAAAATCAAATGGGGCGTTATGGGAACTGCATTCATCTGTGAGAGGAGTACTTTCCCAGGCATGCTGCAGGCAGAAAACTGTGAAATGTACGCAATTGCAGGAAGAAACATGGAAAAAGCAGAACGGTTCAAAGAAACCTATGGCTTTCAAAAAGCCTATGGAAGCTATGAGAAATTACTTGCAGATCCAAAAGTAGAGGCTGTTTATATCCCGCTTCCCAATACCATGCACTATGAATGGACGATTCGGGCTCTTAAAAGCGGCAAACATGTGCTCTGTGAAAAGCCGCTTGCACCGACAGAAGCACAGGCAGAAGAAATGTTTAAAGCTGCAGAAGAAAATCATGTATACCTGATGGAAGCATTTGCATACCAGCACAGCCCGTACATTGCTGCGGTCAGAAAAGAGATTGAAAATGGGACCATTGGAGATGTGCGCTATATGGAGTCTGCCTACATCACTTCGGATTATGACCCGAAGAATATCCGTATGAGAAGAGATACCCTTGGCGGTTGCACCTATGATCTTGGTGTTTACAATACCAGCCTGATCTTGCGCATTCTGGGTGATGAACCAGCGAAGGTAAGAGCAATCGCCAGCTTTTCGGAAGAAAAAATTGATACGCTTACATCTGCTATATTTGAATACGCGGACGGTAAAAAGGCAGCATTTTCCTGCGGCATGGCACTGGCAACGGACCTTGACAGGCATATCGACCGGTTCGAAATCCAGGGAACGAAAGGCAGTATCAAAGGAACGGGTTTTGAATTTAATGGAGACGGGGAATTAAGTTACACAATAACTTTCTTTGATGGCAGGGAAGAGATGAAAACCATCTCTGTTCCACAGAACTACCGCCTTGAAGTTGAACAGATGGGACGCTGTGTGGAAGGAAAGGAAACACCGGCAGTGACCAGGGGATTTTCCCTGGCAAATGCGAGGATGATTGATGCGATCCTTGAAGAAATCGGATATTAATTATTTTATTTTGATTAAATCATCTAGCTAATAGTTTGCATCAGAAATGCTGACTTGAAAAGTTAAATTCCAGTGAAAGAGTAAATTCCATCAGGATTTAAATTTTACTGATTTTGTGCAGGATTTTGAGCAAAATCCTGCATTTTCTGTTATAATTAGCTCAACTTATCGAAAATCTCTTGATTTTATGGCATGCTAAACGGACCACTGGAAGGTAGTGTGTCAGACTAAATTCCACCGGTCGCATTCAAAAAATGTGAAAAGTTTACTTCCAGTCTGACAGCAGATTTCGATTAGTTTTGTTCTATTAAGAGTTAAAGCGTATCAGCTTAGGCGTCAGATTGACCTCATCCGGGGCAATCGGTCTAAGCTGAAATGCATTTAACACTTCTTCACCTAATGTTTCAAGCACGACACTGTATGGTGTCCGTCCTCCAAGGCTTTCCCTGGGCGTTGAATTGATATGGTTTACAATCAGGTTTACATCCCACTGGGTGAGAAATTCAAAGCTGGTTCCTTTGATATGTTGCTTTCGTAAGGCAATTTGTTGATAAAGCTCAGAAAAAATAGACGGTATGTTAATTTTTTGGTTACTTTTCCATGATTCTATGGTAAACTATCCATGCATATTAAATTTAATGGAGGGAAACTCGAGTATGAGCAAAAAAAAGGGAGATGGCCTGAAGTCATTTAACAAGGGATTCCAGGTGCCGGATACCTACATTATCATCTTTTTTGTAGTTGTTATCGCGGCAGTTATGACATTCCTTGTGCCGAAGGGATACTATGAAACACAAGACGTTACGTATATGATGAATGGTGTTGAGAAAACCCGTACTGTAATCAAGGACGGTAGTTTCCAGTATCTCAGAGATGATGCAGGAAAGGTTGTAACAGAAGGAGTTGCACTTTTCAGTGGAGATGGTGGTACAGGATTTTTTAACTACATGTACAATGGAATTGTAAATAGTTCTGCTATTGAGATCATTGCGTTTCTTATGATCGTTGGTGGCGCATTTGGAATTATGATCCGTACCGGCGCGATCGAAGCTGGTCTGATCGGACTGATCCGTAAAGCAAAAGGAGCAGAGAAACTGCTGATACCGGTACTCTTTGTACTGTTTTCTCTTGGCGGTGCTGTTTTTGGAATGGGAGAGGAAGCACTTCCATTTACCATGATCCTTTGTCCGCTGTTTGTTGCAGTTGGATATGACACAGTTATTGCAGTCCTGGTCACATATGTTGCAACTCAGATTGGTTTCGGTTCATCCTGGATGAATCCATTTTCTGTAGGTATTGCACAGGGTATCGCTGGTATCGATGTATTTTCCGGTGCAGGCTTCCGTATGGTGATGTGGGTTGTTTTCACAGCACTTGGTTGTGGAATGACTATTTTTTATGCAGCCAAAGTAAAGAAAAATCCAAAAATATCTGTTGCATATGAGTCAGATCAGTATTTCCGTGATCAGAACGAAAAAACAGGTATCGATGAAGGGCATTCTTTTGGTATTGGCCATATTTTAGTCCTTCTGACACTGGCTGCTACAGTAATCTGGGTAGTTTGGGGCGTTATGACAAAAGGTTATTACATGCCTGAAATTGCTACACAGTTCTTTATTATGGGAATTGTTTCCGGTGTGATCGGAGTTATCTTTAAGCTGAACGATATGAGATTGAATGATATTGCAACTTCTTTCAAAGATGGAGCAAAAGATCTGATCGGTGCAGCACTTGTTGTTGCTATGGCTCAGGGTATCATGCAGGTTCTTGGTGGTTCTGACCCGACTACACCAACAGTTATCAACACGATCATGTATAATATTGCAAATGCACTTTCAGGAGTTTCTGGTGCAGTTGCAGCGGTACTTATGTATCTGTTCCAGTCTGTGTTTAACTTCTTTGTTGTTTCTGGAACAGGACAGGCTGCGATCACAATGCCGATCATGGCTCCACTTTCTGATCTGTTAGGTGTTACACGTCAGACTTCTGTAGTTGCATTCCAGCTCGGTGATGCGTTTACAAACCTGATCGTTCCGACATCCGGATGTCTGATCGGTTCTCTGGCTATTGCAAAGATCGAATGGTCCAACTGGATCAAATTTATGTGGAAATTCCTTGGTGTACTGATGATTGGTGCTATTATAACAGTATTGATCGCTGTAGGTATTGGATTCTAAGCAGGCATTTTAAATTGAGAGTGAGATTATAATGAAGTTAATTCAGAATATTGATGTATATGCACCTCAGCATCTTGGGAAAAAAGATGTACTTACGATCAATGACAAGATTGTAAAGATCGCAGATGCAGGTACAATATCAGCAGGTGGAATTCTTGCTGATGCAACAGTGGTTGATGGCAGCAGCCTGATCCTGACGCCAGGTTTTATTGACAGTCATGTTCATGTGCTTGGAGGAGGCGGCGAAGGTGGTTTTGCTAACCGTACTCCGGAAGCAACATTGGAGGGACTCACTAAATTTGGAGTAACGACAGTTGTCGGCTGTCTTGGTACAGATGGAATTGGCCGAGATATGTGCTCTCTTGTTGCCAAGACCAAAGGATTAAACGAACAGGGAATGTCTGCTTACTGTTATACAGGCAGCTATCAGATACCGGTTCACACATTGACCGACAGTATAACGAAAGACATTATGATGATTCAGGAAATCATCGGAACCGGAGAGATTGCCATTTCAGATCATCGTTCTTCACAGCCGACATTTGAAGAATTTGCGCGAGTTGTTGCAGACACCAGACTTGGCGGTGTACTTTCTGGGAAAGCAGGTGTTGTAAATGTTCACCTCGGTGACAGCCCAAGATGCATGGATCTTATTGAGCGTGTTATCGATGAGACAGAAATACCAGCTTCACAGCTTCTTCCAACGCATGTCAATCGCAATGAAATGCTCTTCTGTAAGGCAATCGAGTATGCTTTAAAGGGTGGAGCAGTTGACTTTACTGGAAATGAAGATATTGATTACTGGGAGACAATCTGTGATGAGGTACGTGTGTGCAAAGGTATGAAGCGTATGCTTGAAGCAGGTGTAAATCCAAACAGGATGACGATTTCTTCTGATGGACAGGGCAGTCTCCCTATGTACAGTAAAGATGGAGAATTTCTTGGGATGGGAGTTGGACAGTCCAGCTGTCTTCTGAAAGAAGTCAAAGAATGTGTGTTTAAAGCGGATATCCCGTTGGAGATTGCACTTTCTACGATAACATCCAATCCGGCAGAAATCCTTCGCCTTAAGGGAAAAGGAAAGATTGAAGAGGGCTATGATGCGGATCTTTGTATCCTGGATCAGGACCTGCAGCTTGTTGAGGTAATCGCAAGAGGCAAAAAAGTGTATACGAAATAGAATCAGAAATATCCGGTATCAGGAATCGAGAGTTCCATACCGGATATTTTACTAGCTTGAATTATGGTAAATGGGGGAGGAAAATCATGCTGACTTATACATATGTTTCAAAAGGGAATTTTAAATTAATGGAAAAACCAAAACCGGTGCTCCTGCATGAGCGGGATGCCATTGTAAAGGTAACACTTGCGAGCATCTGTTCAAGTGACCTGCATATTAAACACGGAAGTGTTCCGCGTGCAGTCCCGGGAATTACCGTTGGCCATGAGATGGTAGGTATTGTTGAGTCAGTCGGTTCTAAGGTGACTCATGTAAAACCTGGAGACCGGGTGACTGTAAATGTAGAAACCTTTTGCGGAGAATGTTTCTTCTGCAAGAAAGGCTATGTAAACAATTGTACAGACGAGAATGGCGGCTGGGCACTTGGCTGTCGTATCGATGGGGGACAGGCAGAATATGTCAGAGTTCCTTTTGCAGATCAGGGCTTGAATAAGATTCCGGATGGTGTCACTGACAGACAGGCTTTACTGGTAGGTGATGTTCTTGCCACCGGTTATTGGGCAGCTCGTATTTCTGAGATCACAGAGGAAGATACTGTACTGATCGTTGGAGCCGGTCCTACAGGAATATGTGCTTTGCTCAGTGTTATGCTGAAAAATCCAGCGAAGATCATTATATGTGAAAAGGATGAAACTCGCATTCAGTTTATTAATGAGCATTATCCGGAGATTCTTACTGTTTCACCAGAAGATTGTATGGAATTTGTTAAAGCTAATAGTGAGCATGGTGGAGCAGATGTAGTTCTTGAAGTTACCGGAGCAGAATCAACATTTAAACTGGCGTGGGAATGTGCCCGGCCAAATGCGGTCGTGACAGTAGTTGCGCTTTACGATAAAGCGCAGACCTTACCGCTTCCGGATATGTATGGCAAAAATCTCACCTTTAAAACCGGTGGTGTGGATGGATGTGATTGCGAAGAAACTCTGAAACTAATCGCAGAGGGCAAGATCAATACAGAACCACTGATTACACATACTTATCCATTAGAGAGAATCGAAGAGGCGTATGAACTGTTCGAAAACAAGAGAGATGGTGTAATCAAAGTCGCAGTGGAATGTTAATAGCTTTATGGAATTTAAACTAATCAGAACAAACAGAAAAACAGTAGCAATTCAGGTGAATCCAGATTTAAGTATAACAGTGAGAGCCCCACGGTATGCTTCAAAAAGAGAGATAGACAGAATTGTTGAGAAGAACGAAGCGTGGATACATAAGCATATTGAAATAATAAAGAAGAACAAGGCTGATTATGAAGCATTAAATGTTGAAAAACTGACGTCTGAAGAGATCAAAACTCTAGCAGAGCAGGCACTTAAGCTCATTCTACAAAGAGTAGAATATTTTGCCAGGCAGGTAGGCGTTGATTATGGCAGGATAACAATTCGAAATCAGAAGACTCGCTGGGGAAGCTGCAGCAGCAAAGGGAATCTGAATTTTAACTGCCTGCTGATGCTGGCACCGGCAGAGATACTTGACTATGTAGTGGTTCATGAGCTATGTCACAGAAAAGAAATGAATCACTCCAAAGCATTTTGGGCAGAGGTTGAGAAGGTACTTCCTGATTATAGAGAGTCAGTTAAGTGGTTAAAAGAAAAAGGAATAGTCAGATGATCACAGAGCATATGGAGAAATCCGTATGCTCTGTTTTTTTACTGTTATAATAATTGATGTGCATCGGAGAAAAGTGTTATACTGATGAAAATAAGATTTGAGGTGAAAATACCTGAATCATTCAGGAGTATAACAAATTATGATTACAGATTTTACAAAGGAGCATCCTGACCGGACATTGTGGAGATTCTGGATTCCGATGATGTTCAGTGTGATGTTTCAACAGATCTACAATATTGCGGACAGTATGATCGCAGGAAAATTTGCTGGTGAGGATGCTTTGGCAGCGGTAGGAGCTTCGTACCCAATCACGATCATCTTCATGGCATTTGCAGTGGGAATGAACCTGGGTTCGTCAGTAGTTGTATCCAGATTATTTGGCGCAGGTGACAGAAAAGGAGTAAAGTGTGCAGTGACGACAGCTTTTGTCTCTTCACTCGGACTTGCGGCGGTACTCACTGTTTTTGGATATTTTTTCAGCAGTAATATGATGGAATGGATACATACACCCCAGAATATTATGGCAGATGGAATTTTGTATTTAAAAATATATGTATTTGGAATGGTCTTTCTGATGCTTTATAATGTATGCACTGGTGTATTTACAGCATTGGGAGATTCTAAAACTCCATTGTATTTTTTACTGGGATCATCTGCCGGTAATATCATCTTGGACCTGATATTTGTGGCTCAGTTTCACTGGGGTGTTGCAGGTGTTGCATGGGCTACTTTTATCGCACAGGGAATCTCAGCAGTGCTTGCATTGGTTACTCTGTTTTCCAGACTCAGATCTTTTGCAGGAGAAGAAAAGCAGTCATTTTTTAACAGAGGATATTTTACCCAGATTTTTGCAATTGCAGTACCAAGTATTTTACAGCAGAGCGTCCTGAGTGTCGGAAATCTTTTTGTACAGGATATTGTCAATCGCTATGGCTCGGCAGTTGTTGCCGGTTATTCAGGTGCTATTAAGCTGAATACTTTTGCTATAAATATTTTTATGACACTGGGATCATGTCTTTCAAGTTATACTGCCCAGAATATTGGCGCTGGCAAAGCAGAAAGAATACCGCTGGGATTTCGGACAGGTCTGAAACTCTCAGCGGTGGCAGCTGTACCATTTGTTGTTCTGTATGTAGGATTCAGCAGACGGATGATGGGACTGTTCCTGAATGCAGAGAGTGGGGCAGCGATTACAGCAGGAATGGAGTTCCTTCGGATAGTCGCACCCTGGTATCTTATGATCGTAGTAAAGCTGATGACAGATGGAATCATCAGAGGAGCCGGTGCAATGACATATTTTGTTGCTGCAACTGTGCCGGATCTGATCATCAGAATTCTATTTGCATTGATGTTCAGCAGAAATTATGGAAGTACTGGAATCTGGATGGCATGGCCATTTGGCTGGATCGCCGCTACCGTGTTGACATTGGTTTTCTATAGAAAAGTCAGAAAGCAGCCGGGAGATTTAGCATGAAAAAACGAGCATATTACCATCTTCCGGGGCTATTTGAGTTTTATGAACTGTACCGAGTATTTCTGCCGTTGTTCCGGGAACATAGAGAATATTTCTATGACTGGTGCGAGATTAATTCAATATACGGGGCTCCGTCAGACTGTATCTGGTCTCATCAACTACAAAAGTACTGACAAATTTCAGTGATTTTTTACAGGAAATCAACAGAGAGGAATTCAGATATGTAGTGCCGGATTTTCGTCTTAATAAAAAGTTTGATCAGTTAAATCAGATGAATACACAGCAAAAAGAAAAAGTGGAATTCCTGCTGTATTATATGACCAGACCAGAATACCAGATTCATGTCAGAGAAAAGATATATCAGATGTGAGATGACTCCCACCTCTGTAGGTGGTGAGCAACAAATCAGTATCAGTGGTGGGAGTCAATCCCCCATCTGATATAGCCTCCGGCAGGATTGCAGAGATGCGCAGAAGAAGTATGTCATGCATTGCATGACGCGCATCTCGCAGCAAGAATGCAGAGGCATTCTTGAACTGGATAATATGTTGGATCTTTTTTGAGTAAGAAGTGCAGAAGTTATTAGGTCAATATCCATATATAGAATGCAGGAAAGAGCATCAGGAAACTGGTGCTCTTTCCTGGTTTCTATAGTCAGTAGGAGTCATCTTATATGCTTTTTTGAAAGTTCGGCAAAAATGATCTACGTTGTTAAATCCGGTGTTATTAGAGATTGTGGCTATTTTTTCTTCTGTATTTATTAGAAGAAGTGCTGCTTGTTTAAGGCGATAGTTGATAAGATACTTAACCGGAGTCAGTTTAAGGTTATTCTGAAAAAGATGAAGGGCAGTACTCTTGCTGATATTTGCAGTTCTGGCAATATCCTCAAGTGTTATATTTTCCGAATAATGTGCATGAACGTATTGCATCATCAGCTGAAGCCGTGTTCTGGAAATTACAGCGCCCATGTTTTCAAATTGATCAAAAGTCAGATTTTCTAAAAGTAATATCCAGAGTTGCTGAACTGACATAGATACAATAATCTCACGGTTAAATTCTGTTTCCTGTACTGCAATTATTGTTTTTATGATTTCAAGAGCTTTTTTCTGCCAGGGAATATCCGGTTGAAAAACGAGATATTCAAGAGAAGATGAAATTACAGGATTGATATATTTTTTATAAATGAGACTGTCCTGTGGTGCAATAAATGAAGGCTGAAACAGAAAATTGGGAATGATGGCATCGCTTGAGGACTGTAATCGATGGAGAATTTTGGAATTGATCATTATGCCGTTACCCTCATTAAGTTCAAAGTGAATCGTACCAATATCAAAAACCACATTTCCGCTTTCGATATATATAAATTCCAGTTCACTGTGCCAGTGCCAGTCGATGCACTTAAAATCAAACAGAGCTATATTTTCATAATAGTAGCGAAAAGGATACTCGGCGCTTCCATGATGGACGGTTTCCATTAAGTTGGCATCAGTTGTTGTTTTGGTGAATTGATTTTGAAAACTCATGGCTATTAATACCTCATATAATTGAACAATACGATATATTACAATAAAATATGAAAAAATTACAATGAAATTAGTATCCACATATTATATAATACAAACAAATATTATTCAAGGAGCATCTTACATGAAGAATTATAAAAAAACCAAACTGGCCTGTTATCTTGGATTTATAACACAGGCAATCGCTGCTAATTTCGCACCGCTTTTATATTTGAAGTTTCATGCGGAATACAATATTACACTTGGAAATATTGCACTTATTTCCACCTGTTTTTTCTTTACTCAACTTATAGTTGATTTATTTTGTGCCAAATTTGTTGATAAAATAGGGTACAGAATATGTATTGTAACTTCAGAAGCCTGCTCAGCCATAGGTCTTGTAGGACTGGCTTTTCTTCCGGGAATTCTCCCGAATCCTTTTGCGGGAATTATAATAAGTGTAATTATATATGCAATAGGCAGCGGGCTTATTGAAGTGCTTTGCAGCCCGATCATTGAGGCATGTCCATTTGACAATAAAGAAGCAACTATGAGCTTGCTTCATTCTTTTTATTGTTGGGGAGCAGTAGGAACAATTCTTGTTTCAACAATTTTCTTTGCAGTATTTGGAATCGACAGCTGGAAATGGCTGGCAGTTCTGTTGGCCTTGATTCCGACAGTAAATATCTATAATTTTGCAACCTGTCCTATTGAATATCTTGTAGATGAGAACGAAGGAATGAGTATATCAGCACTTTTTAAAACACCATTATTCTGGATTGCTATTATTTTGATGGTATGTTCCGGTGCTTCTGAATTATCTATGGCACAATGGGCTTCTGCATATGCTGAAGCAGCGCTTGGCTTAAGCAAAACAATGGGAGATCTTCTGGGACCATGTTTATTTGCTGTCTCCATGGGAATCAGCAGAATACTATATGGAAAATACGGAGAAAAAGTAGATCTGTCAAAGTTCATGCTTGGTTCAGGTGCATTATGCGTAGTATGTTATGTTCTTGCATCACTTTTTTCAAATCCTGTAGTAGGACTTACAGGATGTATCCTGTGTGGCTTTTCTGTTGGAATCATGTGGCCGGGAACATTAAGTATCTCATCTAAGAAGTTTCCGGCAGGTGGTACTGCAATGTTTGCACTTCTTGCCATGGCTGGAGATCTGGGAGGAAGCATCGGTCCTGGTATTGTTGGACGAGTAACCCAGATGGCGGGAGATAATATAAGGAGCGGTATGTTGGTCGGCCTGATCTTTCCTGTGGTAATGGTAATCGGACTCTTATTTTTTGATAAGATAAAGTCCAGATAACTTTTCAAAATTTGTCTACAGAAAAGAGATGAAAATACGAATGGAAACAAAACAAATTATTCTTGAAACAAGGACGGATGAGGATGTTATAGAAATAACACTGGCAATGATTGATCTACAAGTGCCTGTATTACATGAACCACGATATACTGATTTGGGTTATGAAAGTTGTTTTTTGTGTGGGAAAGACCTGCAAATGCGTGTAATTCATAGAAAAATAATTATATAAGAACTCTTTTGAAGAATGTCTGATTTACAAGGCTTAGGAACTTTTTGACAGTGATATTGATTTGATATATGATTGTACCAAATAAAGGGGAGTAACCTACGCTTTTAAAACGTGCGTTTGTGGTATCGTCAGTACGGTGGAAACATCCGGTGCCGCAAGAAAATAGTGAGACTTTTATTGCATTTTTGTTATGCAATAAAGGTTTCTTTTTTTATACATTTTTATCGAAAAGATCTTTCATTGCATAAAAATCCAATAGACATTTATGAAAAGAGGAGGCATAAGTGATGAAAGAAATTTATCAACAGACAGTAAAGGATAAAATCCAACGTCAAAACCAGGAGTTTTCGATGGAAGGTCTGCGAGTATTGGCTTTTACTTATCGTGAAATTCCAGAGAATCACACATTAACTATAGAAGATGAGAATCACCTGGTATTTCTTGGTTTGATCGCGATGATGGATCCGCCAAGAGAAGAATCAAAAACTGCAGTTACAGAATGTATAAAAGCAGGAATCAGGCCGGTTATGATCACAGGAGATCATAAAATCACAGCAGCAGCAATTGCAGGGTTGCCGGTTCCATTTGCCCCGGTACATCTGCTGTTTATTAATCTTTTGACAGACAGCCTTCCGGCAATTGCATTAGGAATGGAACCACATAGAAGTGAAGTGATGAATGAGAAGCCAAGATCAGCAGATGAATCGATACTGACAAAAGATTTTCTTAGTAAGATCAGTCTGGAAGGTTTTGTAATTGGAGCTATGATAATGATTGGCTTTTTGACAGGATATCATCAGGATGGTGCATTGCTCGGAAGTACATATGCGTTTGGAACTCTTTGCCTTGCTCGTTTGTTTCATGGATTCAACTGCAAATCAGATCATTCGGTCATTTCTACAAAAGTATTCTTCAACAACAAATGGTTGCAGGGAGCATTTGTACTTGGTGCAGTATTAATTACAGCGGTATTGAGGATCCCGGGATTACATCGGGTGTTTAATGTGGAAACTCTGAATCTGATTCAGCTTGGATGTGTATATTTGTATGCGTTTGCCAGTCTCTTGATTATACAATTGATTAAATGTATACGTATGAACTTTATTGCTGAAAAACATTCATAATTAATAAAGCCGATACAGGATTTTTAAATCTAGTATCGGCCTGGTTTAGCACCATCACAGCCGGCAACCAGGAAGAAATGGCGGATTGCACCTGATTTTACAGCTTCTACTACAGTATTTGCATGAGACAGTTGGTAGTGTAAAGAATAGGAGCAGGAAGATGATCAAACTCTTTCTGCTGATTCTGCCATGCGGTTCCAAAGTGTCCTTTTAAGTGAGAGAACCTGGTCAGTGTCCTGGCAAATAAGATACTAATCCTGAACGATAAGATTACACATGTTGGCAAGCGAACGACAAGGGATAAACTATTGTCATATTTGTCGGCAGAATCCATCAGACATTCGTCGTTATCTTTTGACATTCCCTTTGACCGGCAGCAGCTGGCAGATTATCTATGCATAGACCGTGCGGCAATGTCTACGGAGATATCAAAGTTACAAAAAGAAGGCTTTATAAAAACAAATCGAAATCATTTTGAGTTGTTTGCCTGTAATGAAACAGATTTACAAGCTGACAAATGATGGTATAATTCTATTGTTGAGCGGATAGAAAGGGTATAGATATGAGAAAAGCAATCGTGTATGCATCGGTACATCATGGAAATACAGAAAAAATAGTAAAGAGAATAGCAGAAGAGTGTCAGGTGGATTTGATTGATGTAGTAAAACAGTCAGATGCAGATCTGAGCAGTTATGATATGATCGGGTTTGCATCAGGAATCTATTTTTCGAAATTTCATCAGTCGATATTAAAATTTGCAGAAAAGAATTTGCCAGATGACAAAAAGGTATTCCTGATCTGCACTTATGGTGGAAGTGCGAATTATAGATCCATAGAGCAGATTCTGGATAAAAAACATGCCAGCATAGTAGGGAAATTTGGGTGCAAAGGATATGATACATTTGGTCCGTTTAAACTAGTTGGAGGTATTGCAAAAGGACATCCAGATGATAAAGATATCCAAAATGCAGTAGAATTTGTAAAAGACTTATAAGAATATAAAGAAGAAATAGAAATTTTCTCTGTTTTCACCACAAAATATATAATTAAGTGAGTAGCTCATTGAAACCTTTATTGCAGGAATCAATGATGTGGATGATGGACAGAATAATACAAAGGAGCTGCAGAACAATGAAGACTCAAGTTCTGCAGCTTCTTTTGTGTAAATATGATGTGTCTTTTGCGGTTGAGATACAGCTATAGATTTTCTGGTCTGCAAAATAACGGCAGAGGGGACCGGGAAATCAGGTATGGCTTCCTTCGGTCAGGGAACAGCCATCCATCATGCGGATTCCGTTTATGGTATCCAGATAGGTGTCATACATTTCCTTCCATTCGTCAGAGGCATCCTCGGAGTACTGGCTGATGGTGGAAAGAAGATCGTATTTTTTGCCATCGACTGTTTCGATGCGGCCGAGATAGCCCTGCCATACACTGTCCAGAGGCTGGTCTTTACCATCGTAATATCTGGCTTCCAGGGTCAGCACAGGAACATCCTTATTGTAATAAGTCAGTTTATATCCACCATTTTCGGTTTCGGTCGTTTCATAATGGCAGAGATATTTCCAACGCTCCGGAGTAAGAACCTGGAAGTAATCCGTCATGGCCATATCCACATTCTCTGCGTAAACAAAATCTATGGATTTGATCAGCTCTACAGCTTCCTTTTCAGCAGCTTTATCATAGGTGTCTGACGGAGTCAGGATAAAAAGTCCAAATGTATAATCGTCAGTCTGGCATACAAGCGCATCTACATTTTTTTCTTCTTCGTTGACTGTGGTTAAATATTGATATTTCGTAGCAGGATAAGATTCAAAGGTAAGGTCCTCTTGGGTGATGATCTCACCTTTTACCGGATAGTATTCTGCCAGAAAATCTTTCAGGGAAGAAGCCTCCAGAGAAGAATTAGCTACTTTTAAAACAAAGGCAGTACTTTTTCCCTCATTTACGGAACGCTGCTCGAAATAACCTTCTTTTTCGGGCATGGATTCTCTGATCATATCATCAGCAGTGAATCCAACCCGCATATGAAGCTCGCCACGCTTTTCTGATTCAGAGGATTCTTCTGGAGAATCCCCGGATGAGGAATCAGCTTCTGAATCGGAATATTCCTGAAGGTTGCCGTAGTCATCAATATAGTATTTATCTCTGGAGCCAATATAAGTGGTTCCGGTAGCGTCCTCCAGCCACACACTGCCATCCTCATAATAATAATGAGGTTCAAAATAACCGTCCTGTTTGGTCCAGCCGGCATCGTTGCCTTCCATCAGTTCACCGGAATCCGGATCAGGGGCATAATTACCTTCGCCGATATATTCATCCTCGGAACCATTGCGGTACCAGTAATCTCCGTTTTCATCCTGCCAGATGTACTGACCATCGTCAGTTGGAGGGTCAGAAGCGAGGACTGGGACTGCAGATATGGAAAGAGCGATCGAGCCTGTTAAAAGAACTAAGAATTTTTTATGCATAGGCACCTCCTGATAAAAAGAACTTGTCTGTTAAGTATATTGTAACAGACAGATTCTGATATTCAGAAATGTGAAGAAAAAGAGACATTTACCGGCAGGTAAAAAGATATCCCTTACCATAAACCGAGACAATGTCATATTCATCGGTATCCTCGGCACCGATCTTGACACGAAGATTAAAGATATGCCGCCGTACCGTGCTGGTATCTGTTCCCGCACAGCTGCCCCATACTGCTTCATAGAGCTCCTTTGCAGAAAAAATCTTCTCCTGGTTTTCGGCAAGGAGACGCAGCAGGGAGAATTCGGTACGGGTAAGACCTGTGTCGGTATTATTGAGATATGCGTGACCGTCCGAAAGATCCAGCCGCAGGCTTCCGATGGTGATCTGGCGGGAAGCCTGATATTTTTCTTTTATTTTTTCTTCTATTCGTTTCTGGCGTTCCAGAAGCATCTGGATCACGGCCAGAAATTCGTCGAAATTATAAGGCTTGGTGAGATAATAGTCGCCTCCCTGCTGAAGCCCTTCTACCTTATCACGGATATCACTTTTTCCTGTGAGAAAAAGAACTGGGTTCATGGCTTTTTCGCGGAAGTGGCGGCAGATATCCAGGCCGTTTCCATCCGGAAGCATAATGTCCAGGATGAGAAGATCCGGCAGCTGTTCTTCAAGCTGATGATAGACTTCGGAGACTGTCTGCGCAGTGCGGACTTCGTAGCCACGGCGCCGCAGCATCCGGCAGTTGGTATTCAGCACCTGTTCTTCATCCTCAACCATAAGGATAAGCGATTTCTTTTCATTCATATATTTATGACTCCTCCTCCGGAAGTGAGAAGAACACCTGAGTTCCCTCACCTTCCTGGCCTTTCAGCCATATTTTGCCGCCGTGGGCAGTGATGATCTGATGACAGACATAGAGGCCTATGCCGTGCCGCCAGTAATCTTTATCTGCAGAAACATAACCCTTGAGCGCGTTTTTTCGCATTTCTTCTGACATGCCGGTTCCGGTGTCGGAAACGCAGATGGTCTGCCAGCCCGGTTCGCCTGTAAGGGAAATGGTGATGGTTCCGTTTTGAGTGTGACGATCTGCATTGGAGATCAGATTGGTGATAACCTGGATCAGCCGTTCCGGGTCTGCAGAGATTTCCGGGAGGTCAGATTGTATCGTAAGGACCAGCTGGTTATTCCCGGAACTTGGATGACTGCTGAAATCTTTTTTTACAGAATGTAAAAGTGCTCCCAGATCTGATGGTACAAGAGAAAGGGCCAGCCGTCCCTGCTCAATGGAAACGGTATCCATCAAATCCAGCACGATCCGGTCGATCCGCATTACCGACTGTTCAATGGTACGGAGATTTTCCTGCATAAGAGAGAAATCCAGAGGTTCTTCCTCAAGGAGCTCGGATGTGTCGCGGGCGTGGAGGGAGATGGAACTCAGAGGATTTTTAATCTCGTGGGCAACGGTGGTCAGAAAGGTAGACTTGGCATTGTCAAGGGAGCGCAGCCGCCGGTTCTGTTCCTCCAGAAGGAGCTGCTGCTGGTTGTATTCCTTCAGATGAAAATAGAGAACAATGCCGCAGACAGTACTTACAGAGACAAATGCCAGAAGAATATCTGCCAGCCGGTCTGCTTCCGTAGCAAAAGGAGTTACAATGTGCGGAAAATGGTATGCGACCAGACACAGTCCTATATATAGGACAATCTCCAGCAGAGAAACGATCAGAGCTCGTCTTTTTTCCAGCATCAGCACGGTAAAAATAATGGCAAACACGAAGAAGGCCGGCATACCGCCATGATATCCGCCGCTGGTAAAAAACATCACCGGAAAAACGATCAGAAAAATCATGACAATGGTGATCAGATAGCATCGCTGATATTTCCCACTGTAATAGGAATAAAGAAAAAGTCCTCCTGAGACTGCGACCAGCACAAGGTTGATCAGGACATTTCCCCAGGAACCGGTTCCTAGACTGAGAAGGGCCATGATCAGGCTGATCACAGTGCCTCCTAAAGCCAGGATATTAAACAGCCGGACACGAAAATCAAGGGTGAGACTGAATAATGAGTGAAAAAAATGATGTATTTCCTGCATTGAAAAATCCTCCGGTAAAAAGAAAACAATGGGAAAGTTTCTGAAGTTACTGTGATTTTATCACAAACAGAGTAAGAAAAACAGTCTGGTTATGTGAAATCGGAGGAGGCGAAAACCTGGAACAATTATGAAGTGAAGCGAGTACTTCAGGATGTTCATTGCACAGGTGATTCTGTATTTGGAAAATATCAGGTAAACTTTCTATTTTAAGAAATAGAACTCTTGCAAATGTATTTTACAGACTGGGATTTGTAGAGATATTTGGAACAGGAATTACACGAATAAAACAACTGTATGCAGAGAGCATGATAAAACCAGAATTTGAAGTGTCAGAAAAAACTATAAAAATTGTGTTGCCAGTATTTGAAACGAATGCTGATTTAACCGAAGACGAAAACGTAATTTACAAATTCTTAAGTAAGACAATGTTGAAACCCATAAGTGAAATTGCACCATATGTCCCATTTGGTAAATCGAAAACAACACAGTTGCTGAAAGCAATGGGAGAAAAAGGCGTGGTTGCAGTTGAAGGAAAAGGCAGTAAAATCACGGTCCGGAGGGCATAGGCGGTTAGAAAATAACCCGGAAATAACCCACGGTATTTTGTGCAGATATTACATGTAAATATAGATGATATTGGGGACGCAATATGATAGAATGGTTACAAGAAAAATTTGTAGGAATATAAAAACATGGAATTAAGACTATTACGCTATTTTCTGACAGTAGCAAAAGAACAGAGCTTTACAAAAGCAGCAGAACAATTGCATATTACCCAGCCAACGCTTTCCAGACAAATGGCGGCATTTGAAGAGGACCTGGGAATAACATTATTTATTCGAAACGGGAAGAAAATATCGCTCACTGATGAAGGAATTTTATTAAAAAGGCGTGCCTTGGAGATTCTTAATCTTGAGGAAAGGACGCTTGAGGAACTGAAAGGAAAAGAAGAGGTTGTAGAGAGCACGATAACCATTGGATGCGGTGAATTTGCAGCAGTGGAGACATTGGCGAAGATATGTAAAACATATAAAGAAAAATATCCGCTGGTTCAGATTGTATTGCATACTGCAACAGCAGATG
>OLRB01000170.1_pt1 | contig 63436 bp, 50 predicted proteins | sample 1672751 | NCBI WGS metagenome assembly OLRB01 (sample SAMEA3136720, study PRJEB25190) | human gut metagenome | biome: human gut; feature: human-associated habitat; material: faeces | place: Austria | collected 2013
GCGCCGAATGATTGCCACCGAAGTTCATCGATGGCTTATCTCAGACTGTAATGGGCAAAACGCTGGTTTAAGAGGAAGAGCTATGCCAGAGATGCCATGGCGTCGTCGATCAAGGCGTTGGCTTTGTCGAGCAGCTCGTTGCACTCGGCTCCGTTCATCGCAGCCATTTCTCCAGCCGTCTTCTCGCCCTCATCGGTCGTAGCAAGCTGGAAAAGATAGTACACATTCGCCGTGTTGTAAGCATCCTTAGCGGCATCAAGGGTCGCCTGGTCTTTCGAGGATGAAGCAACGGCAGCAGCAAGAGCGTCATGGAAACTCGCAAGCTTCTGCTTGGTTTGCTCCTGGCGAGCACCCAAATCCGCCATCTTGCCCTTCACGAACGAGACCATGGCATCAGCCCCATCGATTCCCTGGGCCTTATGGCAGGTGAGGCATTTTTCAATAGCATCAGGATTCTCGAGCGGAGAAACGGTCATGTTGTGGCTCGTATATTCGGTTCCGTCGCTCGACGTGGCCTTAGGCATGTGGCAATCGGTGCAAGTGAGGCCCATATTCTGGTGCGTGCTGTTCTGGAACATCTCCACAGCGCTGCACGCATCGGTCAGGTAGAGCACAGTGTCGATCTCGGGATCATAGTAAGGCACTCCCACCATGCCAGCGGCGATATCGGTCGAGGTCACGTTGTTCTGCGACCAGTATTCCTTCATGGCTTTCAGCATGCTGTCGGGGTCGTAGCCGTATTTATACTGGTCGATGCCCTTGTTGGCATCCTTCATGTACGCCGTGCCCGGGAACATGGCATGGCACTGACCGCACACGTAGTCACTTTCCGGGAACAGGTCTTTGGCACTTGCGCTCGTGGCATCACCGTAGGCGTTGCCGCCCTTAACCACGCCCTCACCTGGGTCACCAACATGGCAGTTCGTACAGTTCGACCACTCCATTTGGTGATCGCGCGCGTTATCGGCGAGAATACTCTCGCCCTTCTCGGCGTATTCGGCATTGAAGTCGTCACGGGCATGGCACGACGCGCACGCCACGGGCGCATCTTCGGCGCCAAATGCCATGGTGCAAGCACCAGCAAACGCCTCGTAGGTATGAGCCATACGCGATTGCATGTAGGAATCGCCCTCGAGCGGATAGGTGGATACCCATTCGCCAAGCGACTTCTTTACGACGGTTGTATCTTGTTGCTGAGTCGCGTCGCTGGCCTGCTGCGTGGTCGGCGAGCAGCCGATGCAGCCGGCGACCACAACGGTCGCGATGGCGGTCACGGCAATCGCGAGCTTGCGCGTTTTCGTTTTTTTCATTTTCGTTGACCCCCTTCTTGTTCGATTTGGGCGCTTGACCCAGAACTCCACGCCCTCCACGGCGAAATCGTTGCCAAAGTCAATGCGAAAGTCGCCCGTGAAAGTTCCTTATTCGCATTCTAAGGGCGACATTTCACGCAACACAAATTGCAATCGGGAACCAATTGTTGCAATTTCGCAATAGTTGGAAAATACGTGCGCGAACGTAGGGGGCGCGGCTGCGAAAAAGAAGGATCTTGGGCGAGCATGGCGAGGCATACGCCGACGAGCGCATCGCGACGTTTCTACCAGCCAAAGCCGCCTGGCTGCAATTAGAAAAGGAGAGCCCATGTAGGCTCTCCTTCCGGGAAGGGTTTTGAGGTTCGCTTGACGCTATTTAGCCAAGTCTTTGCCGAGCAAATAGCCGTACGTGATGCAACGGCCGTGGCTGTTGCCCGCAACGTTAATCGGGTAATCGACAGCGGTAATATCGCCCATGCAATTGCCGAGCGCATACAGACCCTCAATCGGCTTGCCGTCAGCGTCGAGGCACTCAAAGTTGATGTCGGTCTTCAAGCCGCCCGTCACAGTAAGCAGCGCCGGACCAACCTTCAGCGCATAGAAGGGGCCTTCTTTAACCGGAGTCAGGAACACGGGCTTTTTGTAGTAGTCGGTATCCTCACCAGCCTCGCAATGCTTCCGCCACAGGGAAAAGCCCCACCAGCCCCGCCCCGAGTGATGGCAAAACGCCGACCGCAACCAGCGTTTGCCAAGACGATGGCATTCCAGGTGCAACTGCCCACGCGCGGCATGAATCGCGAGATATCTCCTACAACTCAGGATGTCTCGGCGGCGCGAACCCAATTTTAAGGGCCGAATGCGGACATGCATCCACGCATTTCCCGCACAGCATGCAATCACCTGCGACAACACGGCCTGCCTTGCCCGAAAGGACATCGTCAAGGATTTCGGGATCGCACAGACACGCCACCTGGCATGCGCCACAATGCACGCACAAATCATGGTCGATCTTCACGCTCACCAAACCCACGCAACCGAGCGTTTCATACATGCCGCCAAGGGGGCACAACGCGCGGCACCACACGCGGTGCGCCCAGAATAGCTCCGCAAACACGATTGCCACCAGCGTGAAGACCCCCGCAAACGAGCCGAACAGCACGGCCTTGTTCACGGCGCTTATGGGATTCACCAATTCGAACACGGGCACGCTGCATACTGCGGAAAGAGCAAGCACTGCCGCCGCGATTCCGACCTTCGCCTTGCGCGGAACCGCGCGCTCGCGCACCGCAATGCCCAATTTGCCGCGAAGCCAATCGACAAACTCGCACAGCAGGTTCACCGGACACGCCCAGCCGCAAAAAGCGCGCCCGCGAACCATGCCGTAAGCCACCAAAACAGGAAGCGCCCAAGCAAGACCGGCAAAAGCAACGCTTTTCGCCGCCGCCGCAACCTGCAGCGCAGCGAAGGGGTCGAGCAAATCGAGTCCGAACAAATGCGACGACGAGAGACTTCCCCACCAAGCAAACCCACTCGGCGTCGCAAGCGGCTCTTCGGGAGAAGAAAAGCCCAACCCCAAAGCGCTCCAGCCCGCCACGGAAAGCGGCACGAAGAAAAGAATCGCTACGACAATTTGGACCACGCGGCGCGCAATCGTCCAACGTCCCTTACGCTTCTTTGTCACGGCAAACCTACTTCCCCAAATTGTCGTCTTCGAAATTGGCGTAAACAAGATCGACGCCACGAACCGTATCGATGTTCACAAAATCGCTCGCGATACGATGGCTTTCATCGATACCATCGGCCTCCACGGTCACCACCACTTTGCCTTGCTTTGCGTCAATGCCATGCACCTCCACGCCGTCGTGAGCGGAAAGCTCGGCGGCAACGGCGTCGCACGCCTCGGGAGCGCATTCAACAATCAAACTTGAAATAGTCATCGGAATTCCCCTCAAACATGACCCGTCAATAGCTCAGCAATGAAGGCCCCACGCATTTCTCCGCACGTTTCGGCCCCTCCGGGGCTCCCAAGCAAACGTTAATCGTCAAGCCCCTCCTGCCCGGTTTCCACTTCGGCCTCTTCATAGGTCGCGTCGTCGCCGAGCTTCTTGTTCGGATCAACCGAATGGCAGCTGCGACATTCGTTGCGAATGGGATCGAGCTCGAATGTCGACGGGTCGTTGTTCACGTAGTGGCCATTCGGCATGGCAACCGCATTTTTTGCCGTAGGATTGCCCTGCACGCTGGCACCGTGGCATCGATAGCACTTATACGCCGTGCGATCGACGTATTTCTGGTGCTGTGCCGGCATGAGCTTCGGCGTGGTTTCGGTGCCGGCAACCGCATTAGACGGCTCAGGCTGCTGAGCCGCGCAACCCGCGCCCGCCACGCAGCCAACAGCCAACGCGACGGTCGCAACCGCAATGCCCACACGCGTTTTGGAAATCTTCATCGTCAGACCCTCCCTAAGCCTTCTTGATGCTGACACACGTCTTTTTATAGTCGGTCTCTTTCGAAAGCGGGCAATAATAGTCCTGCACAACACGATTGATGAGCGTTTCGGCCGCAAAAAACGGCGCAAATACCATGCCCGAAGGAGGCTCAACGCGACCGGCGAGCGACACCTTGATCTGCATCGTTCCATGCGGGCTCGTAAGCTGAACCATATCGCCGTCGTTTACGCCAAGCGCGGCAGCGTCTTCGGCGTTCATGGAAAGCAAGGCCTCGGGCAGCGCGCGGTCGAGCTCCTCGACGCGACGCGTCATGGTGCCGGTATGCCAATGCTCGAGCAAACGGCCCGTGCAGAACCAGAACGGGAATTCCGCGGAAGGCTCCTGCGCCGGCGGCTCATACGGACGAAAGACCACCGAAGGCTTGTGATCGGCGCTCTTGTACCAGCTCATGCCGCCAGCAAGACCCTTATCGCCATACATCTCGATACCGACCTCGTCATAGCCATCGGCCTGCTTGCCATCGGAAAAACGCCACTTGGTGGGCAGCCACTGCCCATCGACCTCGCGCACGGGCCAGGTAAGGCCGTGGTGCGCCAGATATTCGTCATAAGGAGCAAGCTGCTTGGCTTCCATCTTGAGCTTCTTTTCGGCATTGATGGCTGCGGCGCGTTCGTTCAAATCGGGGTTCGAGAACGTGCGGTACTCCTCCCAAATCGCACGGTTGACCTCGCGGGAATCACCATTGAAATCGTCTTTTTCAGCATCCCAAATGAAACCGAACAAGCGCGTGAACGCATCTTCGCCGTCAATCGTTTCGCCTTCGAGCACGCGGCGCGCGACTTCGAGCAGCACCCACACGTCCCACTTGGCATCGCCCACAGGATCCACGGCCTTTTCGAACACCGAGGTGCGGCGCTCCGCATTGCCGAATTGGCCCTCGCGTTCCACCCACATTGCCACGGGGAAAACGACGTCGGCATACTGAGTCGTAAGCGTCGGATACACTTCGTTCACCGCGATGAACGTGTCGAAAATACCCGTGTGCTCGCCGTCTTCGCCCAAGAAACGCGTCAGATTCGGCAGAGACTGCGCCCAGTTGTTGTGTGCACTCCACAGGAAATCGATGTTGCCTTTCGACATTTCACGGAAGAGCTTGATCGTGTGATAGCCGGGCGTTTTGATTTCGTCGAGGTAGCCTTCAGGCAAATTCCAAACGGCTTCGGTATAGCGACGATGCGCCTCGTTGGCCACCACGAGGTCGGCCGGCAGGCGATGGCAGAACGTGCCCACCTCGCGCGCCGTTCCGCATGCGCTCGGCTGGCCGGTGAGCGAAAATGCCGTTGAGCCCGGCTTGCCGTACTTGCCGGAAAGCAGGTGGATGTTATGCAGGTTGTGGTTCATCCACGTGCCGCGATTGTGCTGATTAACGCCCATGGTCCACAGGCTCATCACGCGCAAATCGGGGTCGGCGAACACTTCGCACAAATCAGTAAGGTCCTCGACGGAAACGCCCGAAAGCTCGCTCGTGTACTCGAGCGTGTAGTCTGCCAAGCGCGCGGCGTATTCCTCAAACGTGCATGTGGTGGTTTTATCGACCGATTTGCCCAGGTCGCTTTTATCGTAGCCATCCTCGTAGGCGTTGCCGATGTTTTCGGTGCCCATTTTGAACTGCAAGTGGTCACGCACGAAATCGGCATCGTATTTCTTATTCTGAATAAGGTAGTTCGCAACGCAATTCGCAATGGCCAAATCGGTGCCCGGGCGGAACAACAAAACCTTATCGGCGCTTGCCGAAGTTCGGGTTTTCATCGTGGTGATGTCGATATGGCGAACGCTTTCATTCTGAAGTTTGTGCGCGGTGAGTCGCGAATAGAGCATCGGATGTGCCTCGGCCATGTTGGCACCCCAGGTGATGAACACGTCGGCGTTGTCGAGATCTTCATAGCAACCGGCGGGCTCGTCGGTCTGGAACACGTTCATGAAGCCGACAACGGCGCTCGCCATGCACATGCGCGCGTTCGGATCGATATTGTTGGAAAGCAGGCCAGCCTTCCAGAACTTCGCGGTAAGGTAGCCTTCCGTAATAGGCTGCTGGCCGCTGCCCCAAAATGCCAGGCGGCCCTTGTCTTTCTTCCATGTTTCGCGCAGCTTGGTCGACACGAGCTCAAGCGCTTCTTCCCAGCTAGCTTCACGCAGGCCGCTTTCGGTGCCCTTGGTGCCAGCGTCATCGCGAATAAGCGGCGTAGTCAGGCGATCTTTTCCATACAGAATCTTGCCAAGATAATAGCCCTTCACGCAATTCAGGCCGCGATTCGATTGGTTGTCGGGATCGCCGGTGACAGCCGTGATCTTCCCATCTTTCGTCTCGACCAGCACGCCACAGCCGCAACCGCAGAAACGGCACACTGCGGTATGTGTTTGCGCATCGCCCGTGCCCTGCTGCCCCGCATCGGGCTTGCTGGCGCATGCCGCCAGGCTGCCGCCCGCCGCCGCCATCGCCGCGGCAATCGCCGAAGCCTTCACGAAATCGCGTCGCGTAACATCCATGGTGTCTTCCTTCCCTTAATAACGGTTCTTCCCTATAGCCCTTTAGAAAGCGCCCTTTCGGAAGCGCTCTGTTGCCTGGCTCGATTTATTCGGCACAGCTCATCCATCGTCGCCCTGCGACTTCGGCAACGCCGCGCCTGGGCTCCAAACAAAACCACGGTATCCCGCGCTGTCCCGCGCGACCCCGCGCGGCCAAAATAGCCGGAACTAAAACGCTGGACGACGAAGGCCAATCGGCTTTTATCCCGCCCAAGGATTCGATATGTGTTTTGCCTGCTCTTCATCGATACGTCGGCGCGCCTCGCCGTAGTCGCGCACGATTTCGATGGCAACTTGCGGGTCGCTCACAACGCAACGCTGCACGCACAAGCCGCAGCCGACGCATTTTTCAGGATCGACCAGCGGCTCAAACACCGCGTGAATCGCGTCGCCCTCGCGCACGGAGGCGCCAATGGCGATGGCGGAATCGATGAAGGGGCATGCGCGATAGCACACCTCGCAGCGCATTCCTTGAACGGCTATGCACAAATCGCGATTGATTACCGCGCATCCCATGCGCACCTCATCGCGCGCAGACACCGGGTGCAACGCCTCGGTGGGACACGCAGCAATGCAAGGAAAATCGGCGCACAAGCGGCACGCCTGGGCGCGCGCGTCAATCACGGGGGTTCCGGTTTCGGCGCCCGTTGGCCCTTTCGCCATGCGAATCGCCTGGTAGGGACACGCTTCCAAACAACGCCCGCATTTAATGCAGCGCGCGCGAAAATCGGCTTCATCCGCCGCCCCCGGCGGACGAAGAAGCCCCTCGCCATTGCCGGCGAAGCAGACCGCAATGCCACCAGCGGCCACTCCGGCCGCGGCGATTGCGCCAAACGTTGTCGTTTCCATTTCCCACCCCCATGTGGCCCAAAAGCCTACAAATTGCATTATTCGACAGAAAATTGCCTGCCAAAAGGGATGGTTCGCGCTATATTTATGGGGACGATTCCAGCAATTCAGGCGACAGGGAAGCGCTTGATGGGGACGCTTAATCAGCCAAGGGGTGACGGCGATGATTTCGCTTGACCAAAACTCGCGAGACCCGCTTTACGTGCAAATTTACGATTCCATTCGACGCGACATCACCGAGAACGCGCTCAAACCGGGCGAAAAACTCATGCCCATTCGCAAGCTCGCCGAAAGCCTGGATGTTTCACGCAACACTGTAGAAAACGCCTACGCGCAGCTTTTGACCGAGGGATACGTCACAAGCCGCAGCGGGTCGGGATATGTGGTGTGCGACGTTGACTTTTCGCCTCTTTCGGAAGCGAGCGTCGAAAAGGACCGCGCCGCAGCGAGCCGAAAAACCAAACAGGTCACCTCATCCGCGGCCATAGGACGAGTAAGCCCGTCGCTCACCGAAGAGGGGCTCAGCGGCAGAAACGCCGCCGAGCATGCAGCCGTGCGCAGCACGAAGCTCACAAGCTTGTCGCCTTCCGAAAACCGCGCTCCGAACGCACCCGCCATTGAGTTCGACTTCACCTACGGCGATCGCCCGCGCGGAAGCTTCCCCGAAGTCGCGTGGCGCAAGCTCACGGGCGATGCGCTTTTTTCGGTCGACAGCAAAGCGAACGCATACGGCGATGGACTGGGCGAAATGGAGCTGCGCGCCGAAATCGCACGTCGCATCCATGCGACACGCGGCGTGAATTGCGATCCCGAACAGGTCGTTTTACAAGCGGGCACACAGGCGGCACTCGGCAATCTGCTCGATTTGTTCGACCCCATGCGCGACGGCGTCGCCATTGAAAACCCGGGATACGACGGGGCCATGGCGGTGTTTCGCAACCGAGGATTCCGCATTACGCCGCTGCCCGTTTGCCCCGACACAACCGAAGCCCAGCAGGATGCCTTCGCCTCAAGCCTTTACGCAAGCGGCGCGAAGCTCACCTTCTGCACGCCATCGAACCAATTTCCGCTCGGCATGACCATGCCGCTTTCAATGCGCGTGCGCCTCATCAAATGGGCCGCCGAGCGCGATGGATACATCCTGGAAGACGACTACTGCCGCGAATTCCGATACACCGAGCGACCCATACCAAGTCTGCAATCGCTCGACACACGAAATCGTGTGATATATATGGGCACATTCTCAAAGGTACTCTCACCAGCGCTGCGCATGAGCTATCTCGTGCTGCCACCGCAACTGCTCGATCGCTGGCGCGAGAAATTCGCTCGTCACTATTGCCCCGTCCCCTGGCTTTCCCAAAAGGTACTTTACCTATTCATGAGCGAAGGATATTGGGATAGGTACACCCGCGCGACCATGACGGCATACCACAAACGCCGCAACCTGCTTATGGAATGCCTGCAGCATGAAATGGGTGGCAAAATTGAAGTTTTCGGCGGCACAGCAGGCTTGCATTTGCTCGTGGCGACCCACGATGGCCGCTGCGAGTGCGAGCTGCTCACCGCCGCCGAAACGGCAGGCGTGCGCGTATACCCCACCAGCGGCTATTGGATGCCGCGTCATCAAACCGACCCCTGCGGAAGATGCGTGCTTGTGGGCTTTTCGAGCATCGAACCCGAACTGATTCCGGAAGGCGTGCATCGCCTCGCGCAGGCGTGGTTCCCTGAAAAATAACGCTGCCAACGCCAACGGCAGCCAAGGTAGATGTCCTTCGTGCATTTTTATGCAAAGGCTGAACCCATACCCGCATCGAATGCGAAAAAGGCCGCGAAATGATTCGCGGCCTTCCAAGGGAGGGCGGGTTTTGCTTTTCTTGCTCCGCGCTATGCCAGCAGGGCCAGCGCTTCGTCAACGGCTTTTTCTGACTTGTCGAGCGTCTCATCGGAGAGCTTCGAGTTGTGCGCGCCGTCACCGTTTTCGACCATCACGAAGTCCCAGTAGAACTGCGCATTGCGATGCAGTTTCTGGCATTGCGCGAGCTTGTCGCCCGCAAGCGTGCCGGCTGCAACCTGATCGGTCATGGTATTGGCGAGCTGCTCGATTTTCTTCGAAATCGCCTGCACGCGCTCTTCCTGATGAGCCTGAATCTCGGCGACTTCAGCCTTCAAGTCGCTATGACACGTCGAGCAATCATTAGCCAGCAAGTCTTCGTTTTCGAGCGGGCTCGTCCACTTGTGGTTCACATACACCGTGCCATCTTCCGCGGTTGCCTTACCCATATGGCAATCGGCGCAGGTATAGCCAAGGTTGGTCATATACGAACCGCCACCGCCGTAGTTCGTCTCAAACTCGGGGTGCTGCACCTTAATCATAGGCGTGTCGGTGCCAGGATATTTCCAATCGGCGAAGCCCATGCTGTCGTAGTACGCGAGAATCGCATCAGGCGTCATTTGCTCGCGACCCGAGTAGGGATTCGCGGGCACCTTGGTTTGGCCATTGAAGTAGTACTCATTGTGGCACTGTCCGCACACCTGAGCGTCCTTCGGAATGCTGTCAGCGTCAGCCCCGAGCGAATCGAAGAAAAACTTGCTCGCAACGGTGTTGGATTTCGGATCGTTCTCATGGCAGTTGTAGCAGCTGACCGGCTCGTCGAACTGGCCGATCATGTCGTTGAACTTCTCGGCGTACACGCCGTCGCCTTCAGAATTCACCAAAGCGGTGAACTGGGGCGTTTTGCATGTAATGCAGTTTGCGAGCTGCTCTTTTTGCTGCGTGCGCGGCGTTTCTTTCACGCTCTCAAGCGTATACAAGTGGCCGGCCGCCTGGTCGTAGCCCAACGCGAACGCGTATCCCTTGTACATGGTGTTAAGCGCCGGATACGTTTCCAGGTAGTTCTTCTTGCCGGAATCGGGCGAGTTCGACGCATTGTCCATGTAGCTCGCGTACTCGTTCGGATAGATGTCTTTCCACGATTCGGCGGTCACCACGCCGAACTCGTCGGCCTCAGGCGTGGCATGCTTGGCAGCGGCGTTTGGCGACGGTGCAGCCTCGATTTTGCCCGTAGTCGCAGAAGGCGCACATGCGACTAGGCCCACGACCAGCGCAAACGAGGCAACTCCAACACCCCACATGGCGGCTTTCGTTTTCCCGACGCGCGCGAACGCTTTAGGTGACGCAGCTGCAGCCTTGCCCTGCGCATCGGCGCAGTTCGCAGTCTCGATTTTGCTCGCGCTTTCAAGCTTGTCTTTCTTCATGGGATTCCCCCTTCCCCTTGCTAACTATGGGAATGCAGGCCCTCCCTGATCATTCCCTAGGGGCAATATACGTTGGAAAGCGTACCTCCAGAAGGGACGCTTTCGCGCATTTTAATGGGGACAATTAAAATTGACCTGGAAGCATGTTCCGTTGTAGAGCTCGTGAAATCATTCGAGGGAATACCCACAGACGCAAACGCGAGCGGAATCTTCAGCGGGCAAGCATCTACACACCCCATATGCATGCGGACCAGCGCTCAACGCGCATCAAGTACACGGCCGTCCTGGGGTGCGAATCATACGCATGCATACAAGCCAACGCGCCCTTGAACAGCCTTGGCATGGTTGCCGTTTTTGATTCTATGCGTGCAAACGCGCCCGAAACGGCTTATTAAAATACCAAGGAGACATTCTCGATTTACACGCACGCAGGCGTGCCTACGCTCGGTTGGCGCGAGAAAGCACAATTGCCTGCAAAGCACGCTCAGCCATAGGAGGCGCCATTTAACGCACGCGGCGAGCAAAGCACGCAACGTTTCGTCCGCCTGGAACGCCAGCGCTTATTCAACCTAGAGCGCATGCATGCGCGCGCTCATGTCACAGGGCTTCGCGGAAAACGGCGCCGTGGTCGCCAGACCATCAACGCCCGTGGCGGCATAGGCAGCGGCGTTTTCGGGATTGATGCCGCCGGCCGCGATAAGCGTAAGGCGCGGGTCGATCTCGCGCAGCTCGGCAACGAGGGATGCCAGCTGCTCGACGGGAACCTTGTCGAGCTGGATGCCATCGACGCCTTCCCCACCCGCACTTACGCGCGCGAGCGTGCGCGCTTGTTCTGCATTCGCTTCCACAAACAGCTTCTTTTCGATGCACTTCGACTTGATATTCGGCAGCTGCTCGACAAACGCGTCGAAGCCGCCCATGAATTCCATATGATTCTCGAACACGAGCACGGTTTCGGAAAGGCCCAAACGATGAGGGAACGCACCGCCTGCCATGATTGCGCTCGTGAGTAGGTCTTTCGCACCCGGCATGCTTTTGCGCGTCGTGAGAACCTCGCAATGCGGGTTCACTGCATGCGCGGCATTCACCATCATGCGCGTTTTCGTGGCCACGGCTGACAGGTGGTCGAACGTGTTCAGGCACACCTTCCACGCCGCATGCAAATCAGCTGCCGCGCTGCGCACGACGAAGAACGCCTCGCCTGCCGCGAGCCCATCGCCGTCGGCTCGCGCGCTTGCGATTTCGCACCCGCACTTTTCGGCGATGCGGCACGCCACAGGCACACCCGCGAGCACGCACGCCTCGCGCGTGAAGAACTCCATCTCACCCCGCTCGGCGCCTATGCCCAAAACCTCGCTCGTGAGGTCAATATACGGAACGTCTTCGGCAATGAACTGGTCGATTCGAGAATCGAGTATGCGCAGCATGTTTTCCCCTTAATGCGGCTTCGACGCGACAACTATTCTTGCTTTAGGATAGCCGTTCCGGTTGCGTGCGCAAGGCCCTTGATGCGGAATGACCGCCACAGGCCGTCTCGAACACGAGCGCGAAACACCGTCGTTGAACGCTGGGTGGTTATTGACTCTGCAGCAAACACAGGGTTTCGTGGCGGAGCGACACCCTATCCCAGGCGCAGACATGAAATTTTCGATACGGAACGTTGACCGCTAACCGTCGCAGAAGACCATGCAAAAGACTCCATGGAATCCCTTGCAGCAAGCCTTCGCAGAAACGCCCCGAGCCAAAGCCTGGCCAGAGTCCTTCGCAGAAGCACTCGACTGAAATCCAATCGGAAGTCTCAGCGAAAGCACTCAGCAAAAGAGGCCGACGGAAGAGATCGGCAGAAAATGCCACAATGGGGCCTCATTGCAGATTATCGAGCCCGAATTGGCAGAAAACGCCACTATGGGGCCCGAAATGACGAAGTTCAGGGCCCTAACGCACGAACAATAATGCGGCTCGCAAGCGATGTTTTCGCAAAACACCAGGTGAGAGAGATTTGCTGAATTCGAGATAGGCGAAAGGCCCCAAATCTCCACCTGCAATGGGGCCCCATTCTCGCCTTTTCTGACACACAGCCGCGCCAGTCCGACACGCCAACCTAGCGCCAATCCGACGTAGCGCCATATTGCTAGTCTGGCATGGGAAATTTGCACGGAAGGCTATCGCATCGGTCCAACGCCGCACTAACGCCGCCATTGGAGACACCGACAGCATCGACATCGACGGCACAATCAGACGACATCGCCATCGGAAGCACCGACATCCGCGACGCCAACGGCGTCGGCCACACCGCAGCAGCATCATTGATATTCGCCCCAGCGGATTGCGGGCCCGCTCAAGAAGCGGCTGCTTTTGCCAGCCGGCATTGCAGTGGCTGGCTGCGAAACCGCCGCGCCGTTCTTTAGTAGTCGTTCGCGGCGGGAGAATTCATCCAATCTTGGTAGAACGTCTCGTATTCGCCGGCGAGCACTGCCTCGCGCGCCTTGCCCATAAGGTCGATCAGGAAATGCAGGTTGTGAATCGACAGCAGAATACCGCCGAGCATTTCACCCTGTTTCACCAGGTGGCGAAGGTATGCGCGCGTGTAATGCGTACACGTGGGGCAGCTGCACTCGGGATCGAGCGGCGTGAAATCTTCCTTGTATTTCGCGTTGCGCATGTTCATGCGGCCTGTGTGCGAAAACGCCGTGCCCATGCGGGCCGTGCGCGTGGGCAGCACGCAGTCGAACATGTCCACGCCTTCGCGCACCGCGCGGACGAGCGTCGTGGGGTTGCCGACACCCATCAGGTAACGCGGGCGATTGTCTGGCAACGCCTGGCACACATCGCCGAGCGTCTCGAACATCACGTCATGCGGCTCGCCCACCGAATAGCCGCCAATGCCGAAGCCCTGGAAGCCCTTGTGGCCCGCAGCACGGCTCGCGGCGTCAATTTCGATGAGGCGCTTCGCGCTCTCGAGACGCAGGTCACGATGCATGCCGCCCTGCACGATGGCGAAAAGTGCCTGATCTTCGCGGGTATGCGCGGCGCAGCAACGCTCAGCCCACTCCCACGACAGTTTCGTGGACGCAGCCACGGCCTCTTTCGGCGACGGATAGCCAATGCACTGGTCGAGCTGCATCACAATATCGGCGCCGATGCGCTGCTGGATGTCCATGTTGCTCTCGGGCGTCCAACGGTGCTTGCTGCCGTCGTAATCGCGCGCGTGGAACGTGACGCCGTCGGGATCGGTCTTCATCATGTGGTCGAGGCTGAACAACTGGAACCCGCCCGAATCGGTGAGCATGGGGCCGTCGTAGTTCATGAACTTCTGCACGCCGCCGGCCTTTTCGATAATGTCGACGCCCGGGCGCATGTACAGGTGATACGTGTTCGCAAGCACCACCTGGCTGTTGAGCTCGCGCAGCTGCGGCGTGGTGACGCCCTTCACCGTTGCGTGCGTGCCAACAGGCATGAACATGGGCGTGTGCACCGTACCGTGAGCAGTCTCAAACGTGAGTGCGCGTGCGTTTCCGCAGGTCGCATCGATATTTACATCAAAAAGGGGCATTAGGGTTCCTTCCTTGAAGCAGAAACGAGCCGCTTTCGCAGCAAGGTCAGCGAGCATGGGTTCTGGCGAGTGCGATTCGGACGCGGCCGAGGCGAAGCGTACTTCGGTACGTGAAGCCGAAGGCCCCGCCCGAAGCGTGCCGCCAGAACCCAGCGCAGCGTCGACACAATACTTTTGCCGTAGGCAAAAGTATTATTCAATGAACATCGCATCCCCAAAACTGAGCAGGCGGTAGTCGCTTTCGATCGCATGCTTGTAGGCGGCCATGATGTTCTCGCGAGTCGAAAACGCGCTCACGAGCATCATGAGCGTGGAGCGCGGCACGTGAAAATTCGTGACCAGCGCATCCACCACGCCGAATGTGTAGCCCGGCAGAATATAGAGACTCGTGGCCTCGCGGTTGCGGGCGCGCAGGCGGCCCAACTCGCGGTCGTAGGCGCTCTCGAGGCTGCGCACGCTCGTCGTGCCCACGGCAATCACGCGGTTGCCGCGCGCGTGGGCGGCGTCGCACGCATCGACGGTTTCCTGTGGAACCGTGTAGAACTCGGTGTGGATGGTGTGCTTCTCGGGGTCATCCTCATCGACGATGCGGAAGGTGTCCAAGCCAACCTCAAGTTCCACGGTGTGCCATTCGACGCCCTTGGCACGCAGGCGCTCGATGAGCTCGGGCGTAAAATGCAAGCCCGCGGTGGGCGCCGCCGCCGAGCTTTCATGGCGCGAGTACACCGTTTGGTAGAGCCCTTCGTCGCCCGCGTAGTGCTTGATGTAGGGCGGAAGCGGCGTGTGACCCACGGCGTGCAGGGCCTCGTCGAGCGAAGGGCGCGTGGTGGTGAGGCGCGCGATGCGCTCGCCGCGGCCCGAGTCGGCGCCCCAGTCGACAATTTCGGCGGAAAGGGCCACGTTGCCCTCGGCGTCGCAGAAGTCGACGATGGCACCGCTGCCCGGCTTCAAACGCTTGCCTGGACGAACGAGTACTTCCCAAATGGCCTGTTGGTTGCTGCCGAGCGCGCCATCGGGGCCTTCGGTTGCCACATAGGCGTCGGCCGCGGTACCCATGCGCTGGCGCAGCAGAAACACTTCGGCCTGCCCGCCCGTGCCGCGTTTGGCACCCAAAAGGCGCGCAGGCATGACGCGCGTCTCGTTGGCCACGAGCACGTCGCCCGGCTCGAGGTATTCAATAATGTCGCGGAAGATGCGGTCTTCAAGCTCGCCCGTTTCGCGATTCATCACGAGCATCTTGCACGCATCGCGCACCGCCGCAGGCTCCTGGGCGATGCAGCGCTCAGGAAGGTCGTAATCGAAATCGTCAGTTTTCATAAGTTTCGCCGTTCTATCCGAACGGCGAAACGACTCGCCGCTGCGCGCGCCCCTGACGGCGCATTTCGGGTTCAACCTTCGGCTCGCGTACCGAAGTACGCTTCGCCTCGGCTTCGCCCGAACTGCACTCGCCAGAGTCGCGCTCGCTGTCGTTCGTGCGACTCGAGCCGCTTCGCCGTTTCCTCCTTTATCGCTTCAGGCGCTTCGCCCGCTTCAAGCCAACATGGGCGCCAATCGCTCGCCCGCTAGCTCTGGGCTATTCCGCCTCGTTTCCTTTCTCGCAGCAAGCCGCATCGTCGTGATGCGCTTGCTTGTATGCCTTGAGCGCCGCGCGCTGGGCGGCGCGCTTGTTGGCGTATGCTTGCTTTTCGGCGCGCTTCTTCTGGCGGGCAGCTTCGGCGGCCGCACGCGCGGGGGCCTCGGCGGCTTCCTTGGCGGCCTTCGCAGCAGCGCGCTCGGCTTTGCGAGCCTCGCGTTCTTCCGCAGCTTCTATCTTGGAAAACACGCAACCGCAGTAGTTCTGGCGATACATACCCATGGCCTTGCTGCGTCGCGTGGCCTCGGGATATTGCTCGCGATAATCGCGGAACACCGCCGCCAAGCCATGGGGCTCGCACGCACGCTCGAGCTCCTCGCGAATGGTTTCCGTATATTGATAGGGGCTCACCGTGAGCGTAGTGGCCACACCCTCGAAACCATTGGCCGCGGCATACGCGCACGCCTCTTCCAGGCGAAGGCGATAGCACGCGCGGCAGCGATCGGGGCGCTGGTCGGGATCGGTGCCGAACACGCCGGCAGCGCGCGACCACGCCTGCGGGTCGTAGACGCCCTCGATTACCTCGAGGCCCTGCTCTCGCGCAAAATCGAGCAGCACGGCGCGGCGGTGCTCGTATTCCTCGACCGGGTGAATGTTCGAATTCATGTAGGCAATCGCGATGTCATGGCCCTCTTCAAGCAAAAGCCGCAAAGGCTCGAGCGTGCACGGACAGCAACACGCGTGCAAAAGCAACTTCAAAGGCGGCACCTCCATCACGGCCAGTCAACGAATTCGAGCGCACCCGCGCCCCTTTACCAAAACTTGTTTATACTACCATTTTGCATTCGCCGCCGCATGCGCTACAGCGCGCGGATCGGCCCATTTCAAAGAGATTCGAGGATTTTCCATGGCTCGCTCATACACCACCGTTTTTTTCGACCTCGACGGCACGCTTTTGCCCATGGACACCGACGTGTTCATGAAGCGCTACTTCAAGGCGCTCGGCGCGTTCGCTGCGGAAAACGGGCTCGACTCCGACATGTGCCTGGGCGCGGTGATGGCGGGCGTGAAGGCCATGGCGAAATCGGATGGAAGCACTACCAACCACGACGTGTTCTGGGAAGCGTTCACGAAGGCGACCGGCCTTGACGCCGAAGAGATGAAAACACTGTTCGCACGCTTCTATGAGGGCCCGTTTTCCCAGGTGGGAGAAGGCGTGCAGGCAAACCCCGAGGCCGCACGCGCCGTGGCGACGCTCAAAGGCAAAGGCTATCGCGTGGCGGTGACCACCATGCCCATGTTCCCGCTTGCGGCCGTGCATGAGCGCATTCGCTGGGCGGGCCTTGATCCCGACGATTTCGAGTTCGCCACCGATTACGAGACCTGCTATGCCGTGAAACCCATGCCCCGCTACTACGAAGATTGCCTGGCGCGCGCAGGCGTTGCGGCCGACGAGGTGCTCATGGTGGGCAACCATAACCGCGAAGACGGCCTGGCGACCAAGGTGGGCTGCGACATTTATTTCGTGACCGATCACCTGATTGAGTCGGAAGAAGGCCTGGACGTTTCCGAATGCAAGCACGGCAGCATGGCTGAATTCGCCGATTGGTGCGAAGCGTTGCCGAGCTTGAAGTAACAGAAGGAAAACGAGCGCGACAGAAAGCAACTGCGCACTTCGCATGTTATAATACAAGAGACGGCAGCGCCCGCCGTGACTAGAATCCTGGAAGACCTCTAGCTACGGGTGATGCTAGTCGGTTTTAGAATGGCCAGGTACCCGCCTGGTCATTCTCGTTTCCGGGCATCATCTTTCTTTCTCTTGCACGTTATCCAGGCATTACAAGCCCCATATCGGAAGGCATCCGCCCGCCATCCCCTTTTTCGTCGGCCGATTCCGACGCAAAACCGACGCAAATTTTTACGTCGGTTTTGCGTCGGTTTTTTCGTATAATTTCATGTAATAAAGACCGACGATTCGCGAGGGAGGAGTAGGCAACCATGAAAGAAAGCAGAGCCATCGAGTGGAAAGAGTCCGTCTCGAATTCGTTTCTTAAAACGGTAAGCGCCTTCGCCAATTACGGATCAGGCAGCGTTGTTTTCGGCATCGCCGACGACGGTTCCGTCAAAGGCCTCGCCGACACAAGGGCGGCGTGCCTGGACATCGAAAACAAAATCAACGACTCCATCGACCCCACGCCGTTTTTCTCACTCACCGAAAACACGCGCAAGAAAACCGTCACCCTTGCCGTTGAAGAGGGGCCGAACAAGCCCTATCTCTATAGAGGGAAAGCTTACCGCAGGTCAGACACGGCAACTGTAGAAGTTGATAACGTCGAGTTGCGCAGGCTCGTGCTCGCTGGCCAAAACATGCATTTCGAGGAACTTCCCTGCCACAAGCAAGATTTGACGTTTCGCGCGCTCGAAGAAAAGCTCGAGGCCGAGCACGTCGTGAAGGCGCTCAACGGAGACGTTCTGCGAACGTTCAACCTGTTCAATTTCGAGGCGGGCTTCAACAACGCCGCGCTCATCGTTTCCGACCAGAACACCTTCCCCGGAATCGACGTCGCGAGGTTCGGGGAAAGCATCAACATCATTGCCGACCGCGCAACACTAGAAGGAACCTCCATCATTGAGCAAATCGATGGCGCCTGCACAATGTTCGAGCGCTATTACAGCGTCGAAACGATCGAAGGCGCCCGTCGAGCCACGCATTATTCGATTCCCTATGAGGCATTCCGCGAAGCCGTCGCGAATGCCGTTGCGCATCGCACGTGGGACGTTAACGCGAAAATCAGAATCGCGATGCACCCCGACCGCATCGAAATTTCCTCGCCTGGCGGCCTGCCCGCAGGCCTCGGGCGCGACGAATATCTAAGGGGTTTCATTTCGCAGCTACGCAACCCTATTCTCGCCAACGTGCTGTTCAGGCTCAACATCATCGAAATGTTCGGTACGGGAATCGTGCGTATTCGCAGTTCATATGCTGAATACGAGCAGAAACCCGAATTCGACGTAAGCGAAAACGCCGTGCGAGTCACGCTTCCCGTAACCGATGCGAGGTCCGCTTTGACCAGCGATGAGGAGCTGGTATATCGATTCGTCAAAGAAGAAGGCCCGACGGCGAGCGGGCAAATTGTCGCGAACTTCGGGTTCGGCAAAGACAAGGCCGTGAAACTTCTGCGATCGCTTGTCGAGAAGCACTACGTAGAGAAAACGGGCACCGGCCGAGGAACGAAGTACCACGCATAAAAGGTGCGAGCGGAAGATGGCGACCCTCGCACCCAGCCGCCTTCAAACGAAGTAACGAGTACGAAAACGCGAACTACAATCCCCTATCTATTTCGCGTTTTCCAATTTTTTGCGATTTTGCGAAACAAAAGCGGTCGTCTACTTTGCGTTTTCGTTTTTCGTTGCGATGCGCGGAATAGAAACCGCCGCGATACTCACGAATCGAAGCACTCGCAACCCATAGGGAGAGCAAACGAAATCGGCAATTAGAGAACCGCCGAAGCGAACTTCCGTAGCAAAACCCCGCCGCAAACGAATGGCGGGCACCACATACGCGATGCCCGCCAGCTAGAGGGAAAGCCATGCGGAGCTTATAGGAAGGGAAGGGAAACAGGTCAACCTGAACGGCGAGCGCTTCACCAACGAGGCGGCGCCGTACGACTACATTCTGAATTCGACTTTGACCCAGCCCGGCCACACCGTGGTAGACATTTGGGACTCCGACTACGAGAAGTACCTCGAGCAATTCGACATCCATGGCTGCGCACGCGTTTTCCCCTTCGACAACGGCGCACCGACCAATATGACGCTCGAAGCTGCCAAGGGCATCAACGAAGGCCTGATCCAGAATGGCTATATCGTAGTGGCCGATACCATTGAGGAGCTTGCGGAAGGCCTTGGCTTGCCTGCCGAAACGCTGAAGAAGACCGTCGAGCGCCGGAATGAGAATTACGACGCGGGCGTCGACCCCGATTTCGGAAAAGACGCGCATCGCTTGTCGGCAATTCGCACGGCGCCGTTCTATGGCGTTCGCACTTCGGGCTACATGTTGTGCACGCTCGACGGCATTACGATCAACGAAAACTTCCAGGCTGTCGACGACAATGGCAAGGCGATTGAAGGCCTGTACGTCACGGGCGTCGACTCGGGTTCGTACTATGCCCACACGTATCCGAATATGTCGACCGGCAACTGCTGCGGCCGCTCCGTCACCTTCGGCCGCATGATTGGAAAGGCCCTCGCCGCGAAATAGACGAAGCGGAAAACGGCGGAAAGCGACTGGCGGTTATTAACCCCTCCCCCATGATAGTCGCCATCAAGGAAGCCCGTGTTTTGAGCGAGCGCTTTCGATGATTTTCGCCAACAAGCCCGCATCGCACTTCCCTCGATGTGGACGAACGTAGAGCGCCTCTGGCTGGGCAGCCAGAGGCGCTTTTTCGTACGCTTGCTTAGGAAGAGGCGACGGCTCGAACGGGAGGAATTTCGAGCCGCAACCCCATAGACGCTATCGCCAGCTTGTGCCCACTATTCGTTTTCCGCGATGTATTTGCCGGTGAGGTAGCCGAACGTAATGCAGTTCGCGCCGTAATTGGCACCCTCGGTCATGAAGGTGTAGTTCGTCGCGAACATATCGCCAACCATCGTGCCCACGTTGTACAAGCCAGGCAAAGGTTCGTCGTCCGCATCGAGCACACGCATATTGGCGTCAGTATTCAGACCGCCGAGCACGGTGAGGAATACCAGCATGCCACCACTGCTCTGGCCGTAGAACGGCCCTTGCTCGAGCGAGTGCATGTGATCGGCGCCCTTGTGGAAATCGTCGTCGGAGCCTTTTGCGCACAGCTCGTTGTAGCGCTTCACAGTTTCAGCCGTATCGGAAGGCAGACCAAGTTGCTTAATCACGTCTTCGATGGTGTCGCCCTTCACCGTCGCACCGCTTTTCACATCGGCCTCCCAAGACTCAATGACCGCCTTGGCAACCGCGTCGGCGTCGCCTTCGTGCATGGTATCGTTGTTCCAGCTGCCGGAAACGGTCTCTTGGCGCGCGTAGTCCTCGTTCCACAAGGCGAACACCGTCTTGCCCGGTTGTCCAAAGTTGTTCATGCCCGCACACGGCGATAGGCAGTCCTCGTTCATGAACCTCTCGCCATTCTTATTCACCAGCAGGCCAAGAAAGTTGCTGTACAAGTTGCGCGGCCCGGGACCATAGAAGCCACCCATGACGCAATTCGGGAACACCTTCTGCCATGCAGCGCCAACCCATAGGCCCATGCGCTGGCCGTCGCCCTTGAACAGACCGCCGTACTGGAATCCCACATCATAGTTCGTCTCGCCGTCATAAACGTCATCGGAGATGTAGGGCGCGTAGCTGGGCGCGTACGCGTACATCATGTCACGGTTTGCCGAAAAGTCGCCCGTCGCCAAAACCACAGCCTTTTTGCCGACGTATTTCGCAAACGACCCATCCTCTCGTGAGCACACCACGGCACTCACACGGCCTGCTCCGTCACTATCGCGAACCAACTGTTCGCCCTTAGTTTTGAAATAGATTTCCCCGCCAAGGTCCTCGGTCAGATGGCGCGCCAATTCTTTGACCAGCAGCGGCTGCATCATTCCGGTGGTCAGCTGCATATCGGGATCGGCCTGCATGCCATCGCCCAAATCCCAACCAATCGAACACGTCTCGTGATACAGGTCAGTGTCTTCACTTGGCGTGCCAATTTCAACTTTGACCTTATAACCCGCAGATTCCATGAGGTCGATGACCCAATTCATGGCCTTCTCGGAGTTATTGAAGTGCTTGTACCACTTGCGCTCGTCCACCTGGTTGCCAGCATAGAAAATCTCTTTGCGGATCTGAAATTCGCTCAGGCGGTCGACATTCGCCCGCTCCATCGCTTTGCAATAGATTGCGTTGTTCGAGCCGCCGCGCGCAACGGGCGCCGCCGAGGCCGAAACAACAACGACCCCGAGTCCTTCTTCCGCAGCGGAGTTTGCCACCATGAGGCCCGACGTACCGCAACCAACAACGACCACGTCGGCCTCAATCGTCTCGGCAATCTTATCCTCCGTGATAGGATCGGGCGCGACTTCGAACGACCACTTCTTCGTCGCAGTGTCGGCAGTTTGCACGAAGTCCTCGACAGCGGAAGCCGCCGCAGCCTTCTCCTCACCGCCACTTTTCGGCGAGCAGCCCATCATCCCGACGGCGGCCGTCATAGCGCTGGCGGCCAGAGCGCCTTTCAGGAAATTCCTACGATTGATTTCAGTCATTTCTTTCCCTCCTCGATTTGAATCCCCATGCGCCGCCATCGGCGGTCGCAAATTCATGAAAACTTGAAAACAAATCGAATAACAGCCCACTGCGACGCCATTTTTCAGGAAAAACCAAATCTGGCCCTTTGCGGGGGATGCCTTTCATCTGCAGAAATGTAAAATATCCCCATGAAGACACAAGGAAACACGCCAACAAGCAAGAAGCACGACGCGCAATTCGCGCGCAGGGAAGTCGCCCGATTCCGGCGCAGTCTTGCCGAGAACCCATCGATTTGTGCGTCACTCGCTTTGTATTGGTTCTGGCAGATAACACTTTTCCAAAGCCCGGCGGCGACCCTGTGGACCGCCCCCTTCGACGCACCGCAGCTTTCACACCCAACGTTACTCGCGGCGCTCGCGATTTCGTATGCCGCGCTATGGGCACTGCATCGCGGCGCCAGCAAAGTGGCGCGGCGCGCATGGTACCTGCCTGTCATTTCAACGCTCATGCTTTGCGGAACCGCCATCGCAATTATCCCTCTTAGACAGAGCGCCCTTCCGCTGCCTCATGCGCCTATCGCGGCAAGCTGCCTCATCGGCGTGGGGTCGGCGGCGTTCGTCGTAGAAATGGGGAGGTTCTTCGCGAAAACTGGAACCAGAAGCGCTCTGAGCACTGGTATAGCCGGCGCGATATGCGGCACGATGCTACTCTCCCTATGCAATATGCTACCAACCGCAGTGTCCGACGCACTGTTGACGGTTTCCCCCGCAATCGCGTGTGCGCTTCTCGCGACAGCCCAAAGGGACTTTCGGAAAGACCGCTACTATACCCATGGTTTGAACAGCAGACCGAATTTTCCGCCACGCTATGCCGTCACATGTCTCGTGCAGGGTTTGGCCTTCGGATTTATGGCCGACACGGTGTCGTCGGTAAGCCGCCAAGGGTCCATCGCACTTCCTGTTTTGTGCTCCATCGCTTTTCTAGCAGGCGCGGCGCTGCTGGCCTTGACCGCCATCCCGCTCAAGCTCGATTTCAACCACCTACTTTATAAGGTGGGCCATCCCCTTATGGCCATAGGATTCCTGTTGCTATGCTGCGTCCCGAGCAACGCGACGATCTGCGGCTTTATATTCACCGCCGGATATTGCTACGTCTACATCATCATGACGTGCCTCAACGCGCACTTCTCACACGATCTGGGATGTTCGCCGGGATGGATTGTGGCGCTTTCGACTTTTTTTCTGATCGCTGGCCAAATAGCGGCAATGCTCCTGTTTGATTCGGTCATTTGGCTCGCCAGCGCAGACGCGCCCACAGCAGAAATATCCGCCATCATGGCGTTTGCCCTACCGATGTGCTCGCTAGTATTCCTCGACGAAAAGAACTCCTCATCGGGCTGGGGCGCAATATGCCCGGGACAAGACGATACCGACGAAAGGTCCACCATCGCGAAAAGGCTTTCGTCGGAATTCGCACTGACGCCGCGCGAGGTCGACGTGGCACTAATTCTGGCAAAAGGGCGAAACAAGGAACGTGCGGCAGAGGAGCTTCACCTCGCCCGCGAGACGGTGAAGACGCACGCCGCAAACATATACCGCAAACTTGCCATCCATTCGCAGCAAGAGCTCATCGACCTGATCGAAGGGCTCCTATAACATCCCCACGCCAACACATAGGCGCCTACAGCAACGACGCGGATACAAGGAACTGCTCACCCCTCCCTCAATTCAAATAAAAGAGAAACGCCCAAGACGAGTCACGATACAATTGCTGAAAAGCGACCGAATGCTGATCGCGCGATAGTCGAATGGACAATCGATGCTGACGTTTGCGAAGAAAACGGACGGTGGCACAACGGCCACGTACGAATACCTGCCCAATGGCGCGAATCGAGCAGGTCTGGCATCTATCAACCGAATTACAGGCGAGGCTTCGGTCATTGAAAAGTCCCCCGATGACGACGGCATGTGCACGGGCCAGATGCCCGCGCATGTCAGGCGCATGAACCGCGCAGGCAAGCTGGAGCAATCGAGTACACTGTCCTGGTACTAGCGAAACCGATGAACGCAGGCGGACGACGTGCCTACGAAGCTTGACGAGCGCACTTGCGTTGCCCTTATACCACGGCCAGCTTATCGATGCGCTTTTTCGACTGGCATGCAATCGCCCGCGCGATTTCACTATCGGCGCTGTCGGCGGCTTGCGCTTCAAACGCCGCGACAACGCGATCACGTAACATATCGATGCGCGTTTCGGCTGCCCTGCGACTCAGGCCCATGAAGTGTCTCAATTCAACAAAATCTGCCCGTTCGACGGCCTCGAGTCGTTTCTTTTCGCCAACATACAAGCCCATGGCAGTAGTCAGCTCGGGATAAACCGTCGTCGAATTCGACCCCGATGCCCAACCTCATTTCGCGCCACCTCTCGCGTCGGCGCGAACGTCAACGCCGATCGTCGCAAGAACAGCGAGCGCCTTGCCCAGCTCAGCCGTTTCCTTTCCGCGCTCGAGGTTCGAGACGAACATAAGACTGCACCCCGACAGGTCGGCAATTTGCTGCTGCGTGTAGCCTTTCGCTTTGCGGAACGTCCTTACCGCACGCCCAAAATCGGCCGCATCGTAAATTTTCATATTGTCACGTCCGTAATAATTCAGGGTTTTACGGGATGAATTATAGCGAACATGATAATTATGAGCAATGAAACAGCATTATCGCGAACGTAATAATTACTGCGTCGAATTTCTGACTTGTTACAACACGATTCGAGCATCCACCTCGCGCACGACGGGCATACCCGAGTCGTCCAGCTCAACAACATTCAGGCTCTCGATGAAATCAACGGCCGGAAACGCGTTTCGTGCGTCAGGCAGCCATGCGCAAGGGAACGCCACCACCTGCGTCGACTCGTCGTAATCAACAAAGAGCGCAGCCGCCGAGGGCACTTCATTCGCCGCGACCTGCTCGCTCGTCGCATCTCGCTCCCCCGCGACGCGCGCCTCCCCCAAAGCCCAACCGAGAATCGCGCTCGCGTCGTCGCCAACAGCTTTCGCACACTTCAGGAAATAATCCTCTTCGTCAAAATGGAGCCAGCCATGCGCCGCCGCGAACGCCTTATCGAGCAGGAAGCCCTTATTCTGCTGGTAAATCTGCCCTGTATTCTTGTTGTCGAGCGGGCAATAGTGCACCCCGAGCTTCAGGCCGCGCTCTGCCGCGAATCGCATAAGCTCCAGGCATTCCGCCTCGCTGCCTGCAATGGGCAGCCCACCCGCATACCAATAGTTGTACAGAATGGGATACGGGTTTTGGCGAAGCTTCAAGCCGCGCTCGGCAAACGCCTCGGCATTGCACAGCGGAAAGCCGAATTCCAGCAAGTTCACGCCGCGAACGTCCATCGCGTCAAGGCGCACCAGAAGCTCTTTCATCGCCAGCCCATCATGCGGACCAACAGGCATTTCGACCATAACATCGGGAATGAAGGCAACCGCGCGCTCAATCGCGTCGAGCGTACGAGCATGCTCGGGCGCAAGAGTCTCATCGCCATCGAGCTTCACGCTAAAGCGAATCTCGTCCAGGCCGCGATTGCGCAGCTCCGCCAAACACGCATCGTCAAGAAAATCGCCACATGTATACAGGCGCACGTGCGCCTGCGGGTACAGCTCGCGCGCCGCATCGAGAAATGCGTACACATCGCTTTTGAACAGCAGCGGCTCGCCACCGGTAATCGCCAAGCAATCGAAACCGGCACCCGCGGCATGCGCCTCACGCAGCTCGCCCGCAATGTCGCGCTTATGCGAAAGCCAATACTCGTAGTCTTCCTGGTTGGGGTTGAAGCAGAAATAGCAATGCCTCGAGCACTTGAGCGAGGTGAAGAACGTCGCCGTTCGCTCGCCTGTGCGGCATGCAACGCACGCAGGCGAAATCCAGTTCCGCCACAAGCTCGCATTCCCGTTTTCGCAATGGCAGCCGCATTGCTCCGCCACGCACACGCGCGTCTCACGAAGCTGCGTCTCCTTCGCCTCAAACGGCAAACCGAATTCCGCGACCGATTTCTCGAAATCGGCTTTCACCTCGTCAAATGCGGCAATGTACTCCTTCGCATCCACAGCGTTAGCCCTCCAGCTCGCCCGAAGCAACCAACTCGCCTACGAAATCGACGTCGCACGCGACAAACGCGCGCAGCGATTCGACCATCTGGAAGAACACGCCCGATTCGTCTTTGCGATAGAGTTCCTCGTTGAACGCTTCGAGCCATTCGCCCACATGCGCCAACACAAACGCCTGCTGGGCGCCGAGCAATTCGTGCACGCGAGCGTCATCCCCATCGGCAAACGCCTCGTACGACTCGTCGGCCAAGCACGCAAGAAACTGCATCATCATGGCAATATGATCCTCGGGGAAATGGCCCTTCATTTCGGCCTCAAAGCCGTATTTCGCGTAACGCTCGCGCACGTCGAGCGTGCTTTCCTTAAAAAGCGTCGCGTCTTTGCCCAAATAGGGCGACTCCCACGGGTATACGTACGAACCGCCAGGCACCATAAACAGTTTGTTGAACGCGACTTTCATCGCGTCAGCGTATGCCGGATCATTCGCCTGGCGCTCGCCTAAAACGGCGCACAATTCCACCATGCGCGTAAGGGCATCTGAACACGTCGAATCAACTTTGAGCCCTTCATCCCAGGTCGCAAGGCGCTTCGCATTCGCCACGTCAGACTCCGCCAAGCGACCAAACACCGCGCGCGTTTGCTCGCTCGCAAGAACGTCCAGCTCTTCCGCGTTCGGCTCCGCGCCAAGCGCAACATGGAACAATCGATAGGCGTACGCCCTGTCGGCAAGCGCCATGCCGATGCGCTCAATCGTGTTCTCGTTCATAGGTTCCCTCCTTGCGAAGCCAATTCATTCTCCCCGTTCGGCGTTCATTTTCCCAATCTCGACCATTTTATAGCCCATGCAGCCCTGGCAGCACAACCACGTGCGGCGCAAATGGCAATTCTCGCATTCGGGCATTGCCTTAATGCGGTACGCGGGCCGATCGATTCGCCTCATGAAATGCGCCGCGAGGTCGTCGACGCTGGCGTAGTCGCGAATGCCGACCTTCTCGAACGCCGACATGCCGAAGCATCGAACCGCGCGCAAATCGGGCAGCACGTCTATGACCGGGCGGCAGAACGACTCGGTCTCGACGAGCGTGCACTCATCGGCCCCATGGCGGGCCGCCAAATCGCGAAGCCACCGCTTTTCCTCGTCGGACCATATGCACCACGGGGGACGGTTGCAGTCGTAATAGGGCAATACGCCAATCGCATCCATGTCGGCGAACATTTTCAATAGGAACGGCTTGCATGCGCGGAAACGCTCGATGGCGTTTTGACCACAGCCCTCGGGAAATTCCGGCACCGTGAGCGAAATGCGCACCTTGTCGAACCCGTAGCGCTTCAGCAAATCGAGCATGTAGCCGTATTCCATTGTTTCGCCGTGCAAATTGAGCCCCAAATTAATTCGACGGCCCATGCCGCGATTAAAAACCAGCTCGTCGACCCCGCACATAATGCGCTCGAAAGCGCCTTCGCGCAATTCGCTCGGCGCGTTCCAATTCACAAGAAGCGTGACTTTGGGAAGACTCAGCACATCGGCATGCTTTTTGATGAGCAAACCGTTCGTGTATACCGTGAGCATGGCAACGTTTTCGCAGGCCACAGCCCTGTGAATAATCTCGTCAAAATGGGGATGCAATGTAGGCTCGCCGCCGATGAGCCCTATGTTCACAGGGCCCGTGCGCGTCAAGAATTCAAGGGCGGCATCGAAGTTCTCGAGCGTGATGTTGCCCGACCCCGCGCCCATGGTTTCGTGCGCAAAGCAATACGGGCAATGCAGGTTGCATCGCGAGCTCAGGCTAATGTTGGGCACCGTTTCCCTCCCCTATGCGAAAAAAAGCCCGGGAAGACAAGCCTCCCGGGCTCCAGGCACGCCTTGTTTTACCAATCAACCTCGGTGAAACCGGTTTCGGTCGCCGTTTCCTTCGCGTTGATGTACACATTGGGCTTGGTCTTGTCGGACGAAGGAAGAACCGCGATATCGCTCACCAGAGCATCGCCGTACTTCTTCTTGAGCTCTTCGACCTCGCCAAAATCGAGTGCGCGGTTCGGGCACGCCGCAACGCATGCGGGAGTGCCGCCAGCCTCGCGAATAAGGTAGCAGCTGTCGCACTTGCCAGCCTTGCCGTCTTCCCACAGCTTCGGAACGCCATAGGGGCAAGCCTCAACGCAGGCGCCGTCGCCCTTGCACACTTCGCGGTCGAGAATAACCGCGCCGTCTTCGCGCTTGTCGATTGCGCCCGTGGGGCATGCGGCCATGCATGCGGGCGACTCGCAGTGGTTGCAGCTCGCCGAGTAGCTGTAGCACTTCACCTCGGGGAACGACCCAACCGAGAACGTGTGCGCGTTGCGGTAGATGGTGCCAACTTCAAGACGATTCTTGTCTTTGCAAGCGACCTGGCATGCACGGCAACCAGTGCACCTGCTCATATCAAAGTAAAATCCAATGGACATGGTATCCCCCTTGCGCCGTTAGGCGTTCACGATGCGCTGCGGCCACTCGCAGTCAGGCTCAAGCGCGTCACCGGTGTACTTCTCAATGTTGCAAATCTGGTTGTTGTAGCCAGAAACGCCGAAACCGCCGTACTCCGCACCAATCAGGTAGTTGTCGGAACCGGCGCGGTCGATGCCGGTTTTCTCGTCGACGTCGACCCAAGCGCCATGGGGCACGCCCACAACACCAGGCAGCAAAATGTCGAGAACCGCAGCGCGGCGCAGGCCCTTTCCGGCAGGCGTGCTAATGAGCACGGTGTCGCCGTCGGAAATGCCCTTGGCCTTCGCATCTTCGCGGCTGACGAACACGGGGTTCGCCCACGTCTCACGCAGCCACGGGCAGTTGTCGAATACCGAATGGGAACGACGCAGGTAGTGGGGGTTGTACATGATGAAGGGGTAATCGCCCTTCTCGCCACCGATTTTGCCGTCCTTGAACGTGGATTCGTAGCCAACGCACGGAGTGACATACGTCGGGTACGGCTTGTACTGTTCAACGCCCGGATACCCGTAGGAAGCCATGAGGTCGTAGCGCTGCTGGCAGTAGATTTCGATCTTGCCGGAGTTGCTCTTAAGCGGCTTGCCCGCGGGGTCGTCCACGAAGCTCTTCCAGCCGATGAAGCCGTGGCCATCGTCGGGAGTGCGCTCGTACTGGTAACCGCCGTTGGTGATGAACTCGTCCATGGAAATGACGCCCTCTTGGGCCTCGCCTTCCACGCCCATCTTCTGAATGTCGTCGGCGGTAATGGTAACGAGAGGCTTCATTTCGCCATCGTCGCCGAGCACCTGGCAGCCGGCGATTTGCTCGAAGAACTGCTGGGTTTCCGACTTATCGTAGGCAAGCGCAGGATCCATGCCCATGCCCTGGAGCAGCAGCGTGCCAATTTCCTGGTCGGTCTTAGCTTCGCCGATAGGCTCGGTGACCTGGGAGTAGCAGTACACGAATTCGCGGTTCGAAGAAGTCACGCCGCCAACGCGCTCCCACTCAGTGGTGACCGGCAGAATAATGTCGGAATAACGGGCGTTCGTGGTCATGAACTGCGCGCGAGTAAGCACGAAGTCGACCGCGCGATGGGCCTCGATGCCTTCCTTCTGATTGAGCGACGTCTGAAGCGTTGCGTCGGTGGAGTGGAAGATGCCCTTGATGGGGCCAAGCGTGGTAGGAATGCCCTCGTGGAAGCTGCCGTACGCGTTGGAGACATCGAGCACGTCGCCGCCGCCGTTCTTGATGAGTTCGTAGAGCTGCGGCTGGCGCACGCCCGTCGAGCAGGGGTTCTTCGTCTTGGGCATGGTTGCGCTGCCTGCCTTCACGAGCACCGGGCCCGCGTTGCCGCAGTTCGCATGGTAGGCGGAGCCAGTTGCGTGGCCCGACTTGCCCATGTGGCCGCCCATGGCGCCCAAAGCGACAATCATCTGAGGAATCATTTCGGCGCCGTTGCAACGGGCCATGCCGTAGTTGTGCAGCAGCATGGTCTTGTTGTTCTTGCCCATGATGCGCGCGAACGCGGTAATCTTCTCGGGCTCAATGCCGCAGATGGGATATGCCCATTCGGGAGTCTTCGGCGTGCCGTCGTAGGTGCCCAGGATGTAGTCTTTCAGGTTCTCGTTCACCTTAGCGTCGGAAGGCATGCTCTCGGCGTCGAAGCCAACCGTGTAGGTATGCAGGAAGTCCCAGTCGACGATATCGCCTTCGGCCTCGTCGAGGCGAAGCATCTCGTAGGCCGTGGCCAACAGGAAGGCCATGTCGGTGCCGTTGCGAACGGGCAGCCAGTCGGCGTCGAGCATTTGAGCGGAAGCGTTGTACAGCGGGTCAACGCAGATGAACTTCGCGCCAGCCTCGTGGGCCTGGATGTAGTAGTACGTCGGCGTGCCGGCGGCAGACCACGTCGGGTTCGAAGCGTACATAATGATGTATTCGGCATTCTTCATGTCGAAACGGTCGTTGGCGTTGCCAAGACCGCAGCTCGGCAGGCCGATCATTTCCGCACCAAGCGTGTAGGTGCCGTGCGAGGTGGTATCCCAGCCGCGCACGCAGCCGCACATTACGTTAATGCTGGGGTCGGGAGATTTACAATAGAAGCCCGTGGGGCCGTATTCGTCGGAGATGCGCTTGATTTCCTGGCACGCAAGGTCGATTGCCTCGTCCCAGCTAATGACTTCCCACTCGTCTTTGCCGCGGTTCTCACCATTGGAGTTGCTGCCGCCGCCAGGCTGCCAACCCTTACGCTTGAGCGGGTGCATAATGCGGTCGGCGCCGAAGCACTGCTGCTGCTGTGCCTTGCCGCGCACACAGCCACGCTGCTGCGGGTAGTCAGGGCTATCTTCGTGGCTGTCGTCGGTCTTCTGGCGAACGACAGCGCCGTCTTTCACCATGACCTTGTTCACGCAACGGCCGCCGCAATTGTGCCAGCAAGCTGCGTTAACCCACGTTCCGCCTTCTTCCGGGTTCACTGCCTCGGTCTTATCGGTTTTCTTGACCTCGGCATTTGGGGCACAGCCAAACGCAGAAAGCGCAGCGGCGCCGGCGGCAACCGCCATGCTCCCCTGCATAAACTTACGGCGGCTGATGCCGGTATCGGTGATACCCATCTCTCCCCCTTTATTCAATTGGAACTCTTCCCCCTGAAGAGTTCTCCCTCGATAGAAATTTTCTTTCTTAACAAAAACAGGGGCAATCCATTTTTTGTTAAGAATAATTCTCAAATGAGAATAAGCAGAGGTCAGGGGCGAGTTTGCTGCAGGGAGGGGGTGGGCAATAATTGTTATTTGTACCGAAAATAATCCACTCCACAACAGCAATTAATAATTCGGAAAGATTTCGGTAAGAAACACTCAATAAAGGCTGCATTGTCATTAATCGGCACGATTCGTACCCTGTTTTTAGGTCGAAAGGCCAAAAAGGCGAGCGCGAAGCGCTCGAGGGGGAATTAAAGAAGGGGGAAGCAATGAGCTATCTCGATCGCGTGCAGCAAGCAACGCAGATGAGCCGCCGCGGCTTCGTGGCGACAACCGCCGCTGCAACGGCTGCGTTGGCGGCAACGAGCTTGGCGGGATGTTCCACCAACAAGGTCGAAAAGACCGAAGAAGCGGCGGTAACGGCAGGCTCCGACGGCCGCGATATCATCAACGGCGAATGGAAGGCGGCGGCGTGCTGGCACAACTGCGGCGGCCGCTGCGTTAACAAAGTACTGGTAAAAGATGGCGTCGTTGTTCGCCAAAAAACCGACGACAGCCATGAGGACAGCGCCGACTATCCGCAGCAGCGCTCATGCCTGCGCGGACACGCCCAACGCAAACAGGTTTTCGCGGCAGATCGCCTGAAATACCCCATGAAGCGCAAGAATTGGTCGCCCGACAATCCGAACGGCGATTTACGCGGCATCGACGAGTGGGAGCGCATCAGCTGGGATGAAGCTTACAAATACATCGCCGATGGGCTGCAGAAGGCCAAAGAGCAATACGGCAACCGCTCCATCCTGCTGCTCAAGGGCTGGAATTCAGAGCTCACCCGTACGCTCGGCCTGTTCGGTGGTTTCACTAACTTCTGGGACACCAATTCTTACGGCTCATGGGACAAATGCCCCAACATTATTGGCTTCAATGTAAACAAAACGCCCGACCAAACCATTAACGACCGCTACGATTTGCGCAATTGCGAAACCATCGTGATGATGGCAATGAATCCCGCGTGGTCGGCCGCGGGCAGCCAGATGCTCAACTATCTTGAAGCCAAAAAGGCTGGCGCAAAATTCATCTACATCGACCCGATGTATTGCGAAAGCGCCGCAGCGCTCGACGCGGAATGGCTGCCTATTCGCCCCGCAACCGACATGCCCTTCATGTTCGGCTTGGCATATGCGATGCTCGAGCAAGACGACAAGGAAGGCATCATCGATTGGGACTTCCTGAATAAGTGCACAGTCGGTTTCGACGCCGACCACATGCCGGCCGACGCCAAGGATAATAAAAACTTCAAAGACTACGTCATGGGCACCTATGACGGCACGCCGAAAACGCCCGAATGGGCAAGCGAGATTTGCGGCATCGAAGCCGATGCGATTCGCAAACTCGCAGTTACCATGGGCAAGAAGAACAAGGTCGCCTTCTTGAGCTCCGCAGCGAATGCCCGCGTGAACAACGTGGACAGCCTGCCGCAACTCGTAATGACGATTGGCGCCATGGGCGGCCATATGGGCAAATCGGGCCACATGACTGGCACGACCATGCACTGCACGTCGGGCAATGGCGGCTATGCGTTGGTCACGAACGGCAAAGACGGCCTTCCTAAAATTGAGAACCCCGTTGACGACGCCATCAACGGCAACGAGGTTTGGGATGCGATCCTGAACGGCCACTACAAGTTCACCGGCACGGGCCACTACGATCCCGCTGAGCAGCGCGACATCGACATTCACGTCATTTACAGCAACGGCGGCAACAAGCTGCAGACCAATGTTGGCATGACGAAGGGCATCGAGGCCTTCCGCAAGGTCGACATGGTGGTAAGCCACGCGCAGTTCTACACGACGTCGGCCCGCTACTCCGACATCGTGCTCCCCATTTCCACGGAATGGGAGCGCGCCCATGGCCTTATCGGCGGCAACCTCGTCCACAAGAGCAATCGCGAAATGGTGCAGGCCTACGAGCGCATCATCGATCCGATGTTCGAGAGCAAATCTGACCAGGATATCGCCTGCGAGCTCGGCGAGAAGCTCGGTTTGAAGAAGGAAGACATCTATCCGTTCGACGCTGAGCAGCAGTTCTTCAACGTGCTCACCTCGATGAAGGTCATCGACGCCGACGGAAAAACCGAGAAGAACGCCGTGAAAGTCACCGACGATGACATCAAGGCGCTCGGCGTTGACGGATCTGCACAAGATGGCGAGCTCGAATACACCGAGCTCATGAAGCGCGGCGTATACCAGGTGGAACGCCACGTGGGCGACAACTACGGATACATTGCCCTCGAAGATTTCTGTAAAGACCCCGAGAAGAATCCCGTCGACACCCCGTCCGGCAAGCTCGAAATCTACAGCCAATCGTGGGCCGACATGGTCAACGCCATTGGCTGGAGCACCATTGAGCCGATTCCTACCTATATCCCCGTTGCAAACGGCTACGAAAGCAGCTTCGCCGATTGGGGCAGCAAGACCCCCGGCGAATATCCGCTGCAGGTAATCAATCCGCATTACCTGCGCCGCGCACACACCGCATTCGACAACGTATCGTGGCTGCGCGAAGCATGGACCAATCCGGTTTTCATTTCTCGCGAAGACGCAGCAGCGGCCGACATTGCCGATGGAGATACGGTGCTCCTTACGAGCCCGGTAGGCAAATGCGTGCGCCCTGCAACCGTTACCGCACGCGTACGCCCAGGCGTTGTCGCCCTGCCTCATGGCGCGTGGGTGCAAGTCGACGAAGAAACAGGCATCGACCAGGCCGGTGCGGACAACTACCTCATCGCGCAAACCCCGACAGGCGCTGCGGTATCTGGCTACAACTCCGCCCTTTGCAAGATTGAAAAATACACGGGCACCGCTTTGGGAGCCGACGCCGACCTGCCCGCTCGCATGCCCCTGAAAGATGGTGAATAATCATGGCAACTGAAGAAACCAAGCGAATGGGCTTCTATTTCGATCAAAATTCTTGCGTTGGCTGCAAGACCTGCCAAGTCGCCTGCAAAGATAAAAACGATCTCGAAGTTGGTACCCTGTTCCGCCACGTGGTCGACTTCGAGGTTGGCGAGTTCCCCTCGGTGAAGTCGTACCATTACGCAGCGACGTGTAACCATTGCGAGAACCCCGCATGCGTCGAGGCTTGCCCGACCGAGGCCATGTACATCGACGAGACCGACGGCACCGTGCAGCACGACGACGAGAAGTGCATCGGCTGCCAATATTGCGTGCAGTCGTGCCCCTACAGCGTACCTCAGTACCTCGAGGAGCAGAAGATGGTGCACAAGTGCGACGCGTGCTACGTGCTGCGCCAGAATGGCGAGCAGCCCGCTTGCGTGGCCGCATGCCCCATGCGCGCGCTCGAATTCGGCGTCTACGATGACCTAGTTGCAGCGCATCCCGATGCCGTCGACCAAATTGCGATTCTGCCCGATTCTTCCCAAACGGGCCCGCATACCCTCATCGACGCTCGCCCGGCGGCGCTCGAGAACGATTTCCGCAAGGTAATCCTGTAAAAGCACACGCCCTCCAACAAGCCGCGCCAGTATCCCTCCCAGCTGGCGCGGCTTTCGCGTATCATGGTTCGAAGGGAAGGAACCGCTATGGAAGCAAACGAGATCATTGCGAACGCATGCGCAAACCGCGCGTTCATCTATCAATATTTATGGCGCGTGTTTAGCGATGTGCCTGATGAGACGCTCATCGAGACCACGCTCCGCACAGCGCGCGAACAATTCGAACTGTTCTTTGGCGCCGACTCGCCAGAAATGAAAGAGTTCGCGGCACTCTGCGTTGAGCTCCACACAGCATTGGCGCTCGATGCAAAAGCGTCGAGCCTGGCAAATGAATATACGCGCCTGCTCATTGGCCCGGGGAAACTCCCTGCATCGCCCTGGGAATCGGTATATGCATGCGGCGAAGAGCTGGTATTTCAGCAAAGCACGCTCAACGTTCGCGCCGCATACCACGCCGCCGGATTCACCGCGGCGGGCTATCCGCACGTCCCCGATGACCATATTGCAACCGAGCTCGCGTTCATGGCGGCGTTGTGCAGCGAAGCAGAGACACGCGCCTCTTCGGGCGATATGCCTGGCGCAAAGGTCGCACTCGGCCGTCAGGCGATGTTTCTAGCCGAGCATCTAGGTTGTTGGGTGGGCGAATTTGCCCAACGTCTGACTAGCCACTTGCCGAAAAGTGCCAGCAACTTCTACGTTCACGCCGCAAATCTGGCCGCTGTCTTGTGCAAAGCTGATGCAACCGCAACAGCGGAGCTTTTGGAGGCATGCCCGAAATAGCACGGGCAACAGCTCGCCTTAGGGGGAAGGCGCGATGAGGAAACTGGAATCAAATGTTCGAAAAGTGAAACTGCGCACAAAGTTCGCCGTACTCATGGTGACGCTGTTCGCCGTCGCTTTGGCGGTAAACGTCGTGTGGACGACAGAAGCCCAGCGTCAACAAACCGAGAATGAATTGCAGGAAAAGGGTTTGGTGCTCTCGCAGCAAATGACCGCTATGTGGGATTTCATGTCGGCGAACCAAGAGAAGCTCGAAGCTGCCGCATATGGCAGCACGGGCAGCTATCAGGGCCTGCATTGCGCCGTCGTCGGCCGAAGCATAGGCCGGCTGTTCTCCATCGAGTCGGGCTACACCACGCGCTTCGTGAACTTCAATCCGCGCAATTCCGAAGACGAGCCCGACGAATTCGAAGCAGCGGGTCTCGATGCGCTCTATGCCGACCCAACGCTTGCGTACTATGCGAGCATCACGCAATACGATGGGTCGCAGGTATACCGATACATGGCGCCCATGGAAATCAAGAAGAGCTGTCTGGAATGTCATGGCGAACCGGCAGGCGAACTCGACGCTACAGGCCACGCGAAGGAAGGCTGGAGCGTGGGCGACGTGGGCGGAGCCATCTCCATCGTGATTCCCATGGATATCTACATCCAAGCCGAACGCGACAACGTTGCGCACAATATGGAATTCTTCGTCGCAGTACTCGTTGCATGTCTGCTTATCGTATACGCCGCACTATCGTACCTGGTCACGCGACCACTTGCACGCATCCGCGGCGGCGTTGAAAAGATTCAGGCGGGCGAACTCGACGCGAAACTCGAACGGGTCGAATCGTCGCCCGAATTGAATTCGCTGGTCGACGAATTCAATAAAATGACGCGCGAGCTCTCTGACCTCTATGACAGTCTCGAATCCCAAGTCGCCGATCGCACGGCGCAGCTCGCCCAAGCCAACGCCGTGCTCGAGCGACAACGTGCCCAGCTGGAAGAAGCCAACGAACGCTTGGCCCAAGACAACCAGTACAAATCGGACTTCTTATCGATGATGAGCCATGAGCTTCGCACGCCGCTCACCTCGATTTTGGCATTTTCCGAAATACTCAACAGTGAAGGAGCGCCCCGCGATGCGCGCGAAGCCCAGGTGCGCCAGGAGATTGAAACGAATTCGCGCGTACTTCTGCTCATGATTAACGACATCTTGGAAATGAGCCGCGTCGACGCAGGCAAGACTGAGCTTTCATGCGAGCCAGTAGAGCTCGGCGATGTAGTGGGCATGGTGGAATCGGTCATGCGTCCTCTTGCCGAGCACAACGGCATCGACTTCTCGTGCTCCATCGATGCCGACGTGCCGCTCATCGAAGCCGATTTCGAGAAAATTCGCCATGTGGTTGAAAACCTCGTCGGCAATGCGATGAAATTCACGCCCGAAGGCGGAAAGGTGCGCGTAACGGTGAGCTATCATCCCGAGTGCGAGCAGGCATGGATTTGCGTGGCGGATACGGGCATCGGCGTGGCGAAAGCCGATCGGGAGCGCATATTCGAGCGATTCGCGCAGGCCGATTCATCGGTATCCCGCAAATATCGGGGAACGGGCCTGGGCCTTGCTTTGGCGAAGGAATACGTCGAGATGCACGGCGGAGACATAACGCTCGAAAGCGAACTAGGGCACGGGTCGGCGTTTACGGTGCGTCTACCGATTCGCCAAGCGGTAAAGGAGGAATAGCGACATGGCCGAACCGTATAAAGTGATGCTCATCGATGACGATTGCGGCGTGCACACGCTCATTAAGCGCATTTTGGAAGATGCGGGGTATTCATATTGCGGCGCATACGGCGGCGAAGAAGGATTGGAAATGCTGTCGACCGAGCACCCCGACCTGTTGCTGCTCGACGTGATGATGCCTGGCATGAACGGCTTTGACGTGTGCAAGTCCATTCGCGAAAAGGGACGCCGAATCCCCGTCGTGTTCCTTTCCGCAAAAGGCGACATCGTCGACAAGTCGATTGGCTTCAAAGCCGGCGGCGGCGATTACGTGGTGAAGCCGTTCTCTTCCGAAGAATTGCTGTTGCGCATCGAGGCGCATCTGCGTCGCCACAAAGCTAATTTGGCGTACGCGAAGGCAACGCAGCGCGAAGGATCGAGCAAAACGGGTAACCTTGAGATTTTCTTCAATCGCTATGAGGTGTATTTGCGCGGCAAGAAAATCGACCTCACCGCAAAGGAATTCGAGATCCTGGCGTTGCTCGCGTCGAACCCCGGCCAGGCGTTCACACGCGGTCAAATCTACGAGCACATTTGGGGCCGCGACAGCAACGTGGACGAAAGCAGCATCACCGTATTCATGCGCAAGATTCGCGAGAAGATCGAAGACAATCCCTCGCAGCCGAAATACCTGCTTACGGTATGGCGCGTGGGATACAAGTTCGCCGAACGCGTGTAAGCGCAGTGACAGGCGGCCGAGCTAGAGTCAGCCTTCATTGAATCATTCTCTCCGTGTAAACCTCCGCACAAAGGGCCCCGGCTTTACGCCAGGGCCCTTAAAGGAACGCCGCACGGGAGGGAAAGCGGCTTCGGGTATATCGTTTTCGCGTCGGCCTTACTTGAACTCAAGCTTCGTGATAACGGTATCTGTCCCGATTCCATTGACGCCTTTTACGCCGCGTTCGGGCGGTCTTCATCTGTGGGCCAATTGGCCTCTTCGATTCCTTTCAAATTGAGCCCCACCCGTTTCAAGCACCGAAACTTCAACAATGAACCTCATATCCATATTTCATGTGGGAAGAAAAAACGAAAAGCCCCCTGTTTCCTATGAAGAAAAAAACGAAAAGTCCCTGTTTCCTGTGAAGACAAATGCTCAACCCTGCAGCACAATTCTCAAACAACCCGGGTAGCTCATAAACACAAAAACAAGGAATGGGTGGCATGGAAACGAATATCTCCCGCAGAAATCTCATTAAAGGCGGTGCGGCATTTGCCGCGGCCGCAACTCTGCTCGGCGCTTCGGCTTGTTCACCGCGAAAAGATGCGGAAAACGCCCCAGCGGCAAAATCTGATCTCCCCGCTGACCTTCGCGCATCAGATTTTAAATACAGCGTGGTGGAAACCGACCCTATAACCAGCTTCGCCTCCGAAGAAACCTACGACATTGTGGTGGTCGGAGCCGGATGCGCCGGCGTTCCCGCAGTGCTTACCGCCGTTGAAGAGGGCGCGACCGTCGCATGCCTCCAGAAAGAGGCCACTGTTGCCGCCAACGGAAACGGCTGCTCTTTCGTAGTTAAAGAAGCTTCCAACTTGTCGGGCATTGCACGCTGGCGCAGCGACTGGGCAAAACTCAATGATTGGCGAATCAATCCTGCCCTGTTCCAGTATTACGTGGACTATGCCGAAGAAGCGGTACCATGGGTTATATCGCGCGGTATCGAAGAAGGCATTACCCCTATCGAGTTCTTAACCGACAGCTCAATCCACTATGACGACGGAAGCCTTGTCGCCGTATGCGACGCAACCCAAGAATCCAATCAGAGTCTCATGGTTGCCCTAGCAAATCGTGCTGAACAAAACGGCGCCAAATTTTACTACGAAACGCCCTGCGTTCAGCTTGTGCAGTCTGAAGACGGTACCGTAACCGGAGCAATTGGCAAAACCAAAGACGGAAAGTACATCAAGCTCAACGCCTCAAAAGCGGTCATCTTGGCGGCGGGCGACTACATGAACAACGACTCAATGGTCGACCGCAATCTGCATGATTCGTTTATGTATCCAAGGGTACTGGAAAACCACACTGGCGACGGTCACATCCTTGGCATTCTTGCCGGTGGACGCATTGCCCCGCTTGGACATGCGCGTCAAATCCATACCAACTACATCGGCCCCTTCATGTTCTTCCCCTTCCTCGCACTGAGCCTCGAAGGCAAACGCTTCTGCAATGAGACAGTGGGTATGAGTAGCCTCAACATCCCCATGTCTTACACCACCAAGCCAGAAGACGCAGGAAGGCATTTCAGGCTGTTTGATTCCAAAACCGAAGGATTTTATCCGAGCAGCCTGGGCATTCCACCCGTGGCCCTAGTTGGCGAAGGGTCCGCTTGGATGGATCCCGAAATTGTGGTATCGGGAAACACCCTCGAGGAGCTGTGCGAAAATGCAGGCATTCCCGTTGATGAAGGCGTTGCAAGCATCAAACGCTATAACGAAATGTGCGCACAAGGGCGAGATGATGACTTCGGTGTGCCCGGCAGTCATCTGGTGGCAATGGACACTCCGCCGTATTACTGCATCAAGGGCGATGTGGGTATGTCGGCAATTAACGCTGGCGTCATGGTGGACGACCGCTATCGCGTTATCGATGAAGACAGCAATCCCATTCCGGGACTATACGCTGCCGGCGTTGATGCAGGCAACCCATGCGGCGGCATCAACTGGAGCATGCCCGGAGGCTTTTCGAATTCCCATATCTTCACCGCAGGGCGTTATACGGTGATTCACGCGCTAACCGGCGACATGAAACCTAAAAATCCCAGTGGATTTGATGACTTGAAAGAATATTTCGCAGGCGAAGACGGGTCATATATGTGGGAAAGCCCTGATTGCGCCACGGCCATCAGCGTTTGGTAGACGCCTCTACTCTTACGTTCCTGCAGGAGGCCAAGAACTACTCTTGGCCTCCTGGCACATACCAAACAGAACACTTTTGCACTTGTCTATTCGTTTTCTATCGCATCGCACACAAGGTCAATCAGGTCTTGTCGCGAATGTACGCCCATTTTTCGATAGAGGCTTTTCGCATACGTCTGGACGCTGTTAATCGACAGGCCCAAATCCTGAGCAATGCGTTTTTGCGTATGACCCTTTGAAAGCAAACGCATTACATCGCATTCGCGCTGCGTTAAGTCATATTGCGAGGAAAGCCGACGGACGGCTTCCTCTTGCTCGTCGCTTGCCCCTTCGATGCCACGTTGCGGACTAATTCCGTCAACGCCCAAGATCATCCACAAGAAGAAGAAAAACGCCATAAGAAATGCCATGGCTAACGCGACGACGTTCACGGTATTTGCCATAAAACCGCTGTTGCCAAAAGGCATCGCCCCAAATGCGTCTGCCACCACGTTCATACCAACAATGCATAATGGGATTGCGACCGTAATATATTGCGCTATCTTTCGATCAGACCGTCTTGCCCATTCGAAGCCCAAAAGCCAAAGAAGCACCATGGCAAGCGGCAGACTTGGCAACACTATTTCAGCGCACAACCCAACATGGACAGGATTAAGCAGTGCTATGCAATAGAGGAATATAGTAAGCAGCAGCATAAATGATCCCCAAAAGAAAGAACTTGCTCCACTTGCGCTGCGTGATAAAGAGGAACGTTCCTTGCGGTATTCAACAAATATGCCAATAGAGCAAACGGCATAGAGTGCAAACCCTATGATCAGATGCAATGCGTCACCGGTAAACCAAACCCCGCTGGACCTAGAAACATACGAACCCATAAACATGTCACTCACGAACAGATAACACACGAACATGAGTACGAGCAGCATATTCCGAGCGAAAGCACGCTTCGTATACGATTGCAAGCCCACATTGAACATCTTCGCATCTGGTTTAGGCAAAATCTGAGCAAAGCCCCCCGCGGCAAGAAGCATCGGATAATTCGCACCAGCATAAGGAAGCCCGCACACTTGAAGCACAGAAGGAATTATCGCGCCAACAACGAACGATACGAGCAGTGATCCCAGCACAATTGCCGCATGAAGCCGCTCTTCGCAACATGCAAGTGCAAACATCATGCGAACGCCGAGAAACACACCATACAACCCGACGACAACAGGATAGAGCCAGAATAAAATCAAAGGAGGGTTAGCACCCACCTTCTGAAACACCAGGAGCAAAACCACAAATGCGAGCAAAATAAGCGCGAGCATGCACAACGCCACCTGTGCACTCCTAGAAAAAGATATGAGCCCATTGGGGCGTCTAGCCAGCGCCAACGATCCAGAGAGCATTACAAGAAATAAGAGAAGAGAATACGTAAAATTCGATGAGGCGTATGGGAGTTGAGGAAAAAATTCTCCCGGGAAAAGAGGCAGCATAAAGAGCGGCCAATAGAGCGCAAGGGCAAACAGGGTCATCAGAGGAGTCTTCCAAGAGCCTTCGCTTTGCGAAATACTATGCTGCATCAAGCCCATGCTAGACATTTGTAGAAATCCCCTCTGTTCACATGATTGTTCATGCCCACGTACTTCATCTCGCACATCTCGATTGCCGCAAGAGGAGCCGAAATGAAAACCAGGACCCGAGTCTGGCAGCCTAATATCTTACCACAGAGCAGATTTTCACATTAGGATACGCCTAGCAGCTTCATGCTCGGATTTTCCGATAACGACGACAAAAGTTTTAAGCAAACGGCAGTATCGCAAACGCCCATGCATGCAGACGCTCCGCCAACACCCCTGTTCAGCATCAAAAGAAAGGCCCAGCATAGGACCAGAACCTTTTAGACAAGTCCCGTGCGGAACATGGCGGGCCGCCAAATCGCGAAGCCACCGCTTTTCCTCGTCGGGCCATATGCGCCACGGGGGACGGTTGCAGTCGTAATAGGGGCATTGACGAGGAATAAGACCAGCGAGACGCACTCGCTGGGACATTACGCCCTCGTGACCTGCTAAACGCTCGTAGCATTGAGCAGGTGCCTTCTTCGCTTCGAGCGCACCACCCCGCCGCGCGTCCACGGATTGGATTGCATGGCGCACCAGTATCGTTTGATGCACGACTGCACCTGCAAAATGCTCGCAGCATTTAGCAGGTTGCCAAACCGCTGAACGCACGCTGCACCATCGAAAACCTGCTCAATGCTGCGAGCATTTTGCAGGTTCTGACAAGTTCGGCTTTCGCTCGCGCCACAGCCACCCCACGCACGCCTTCCGCAAACGCCACCCGCTCGGCCACATTTCTGGGCCATGCGGCTCATGATTCATCGGAAATTAAGCTTTAAGGCGGTATGACCGGGGCATTCTCTCTTGTATAATGACACGTAATCGCAAAGCTATCGAAAAATGGTACCGCGTCGAAAGCCGCGACACGAACGACCTCAGGCAAGCCGCTACGCCGAGCCCTTGAGGAGGCAACGAAGCCCGTAGCATCAACGCATCGCGGCACTCGCTGCGTACCACCCGTCGGCATTTCAGGCTTCGCCAGAACACGCCAACCGCCGTTTATACCCCTTTGCGAACCCGCCAAAACGAGAGGAACGTCATGAGCAAGACACGGAAACTAATGGGCCTTGCCGCAGCGCTCGCCTTCGCCATGGTGATGCTGCCGGCATCGGCATTCGCCGATACGACGCAGTACGACCTATTCGTCAACGGTGAGCAGTTCACCAGCGAAAAGCTCACCATCGAATGCGGCGAGGGCACAGCGACGTACGACCCCGCAACACAAACCCTTGCACTGAATAACGCGTCTATCGCGAATACAGCTGGCTATGGAGGCATCGCCTCGAATCTGACGGGCGATTTGACCATCGCGCTTCAAGGCAACAATTCCATCACCCTTGACGACAACATGGGCATTATGGCCGCAGGAAACATCGAGATCACGGGGGGCAGGCAACCTCGCAATTAACGTCGACGGAGAAACCAAGGACGGCTTAAGCGTTGCCGGCAACGTCTCGGTACGCGAGACGAGCCTCGCCGTTAACGCCCCTGGTGGCATTGGCATCGCTAGCGACGGCACGGTTTCGTTCGACAACGCGCAAGTCAAATCTACCGCGTTGTATGCGGGCATCGACGCCATCAACCTCATTATCGAAAATGGAAGCGTGGTCGATATCTCTGCGACGGAAGATCGCTGCAACGCCGCGTTCATCAGTTCCCGCGGCGGCGCAACGGGCGGCAACATTCGCATTTCGAGCTCCAACGTTGTGGCGAAGAGCGTCTTCCCCGGCTTGTTCGCCGGCGACAATTTGACGATTAGCGGCGCCTCCGTCCAATCGACCTCTACCGCCGCTGCCGCCTTATGGGCGCGCGGCGACTTGATCATTAGCGGAAATGCGCACGTCACGCTCGACGGCAAAGACCCCTCTGGTTGCAAAGGCAACTTCACGGTCTACGCAGCTGAAATCGACGCCAAGAATACCAACGAAGAAAACATTCCGGCAATCTCCGACAACCTCACCATCGGCAACGATTTCGACCTGACCTACGCCGTCGCCGTCGATAGCGAGGGCACGACCATCGACCTTATCAAGCACGACGGCGCCGAGCAGGCCAAGGGCTTCCTGCATCTCTACAAGAACATCCACTTCGTTACCGGCGAGAAATCTGCCACCTATTCCTTTCCCTTCACAAAGGTCGTTAAGAAGGGCGGCGACATCGCACCTAAGCCTCAGGAATTCGAGCTCGAAATCTTCAACGTCGGCGTTGGTCAAATCGAGGATTACACCGACGTAACCCTAACGGCGACCGTTACCACGAATGGCGCGGGTGAATACGAGGGCTTCCTCACTATTCAGGGTCCGAAGAGCCAGATTCGCGATATAACCTGCGAGGGCTTCTGCGTGCGCGAGAAGAACACGGGTGTGACGAATTGGACTTATTCCGACGCCGTTTACCAAATCTTCTGCCATGAATACGAGATTGCGACCGACGGCCAGTCCGCCACCCAGTTTAGCTACGATATTTTCCCTGTTAAACTCGTAGAAACCGACAACGGCGCGTTCTACGAGAAAACGCAAGATACGCCCGTAGCGAGCATGACGTTTGAAAATGTCTATACGGAAAAGGCCGCTCCCGCCGCGAACGACAAGCCCGCGACCGACAACAAACCGGCCGCCAGTACCAAGCCTGCTGCGAATAACAAGCCCGCCGCAGGAAATATTCCCCAGACGGGCGATAGCAGCGCTCTGACCATTGAATTTGCCGTGCTGCTGATGGCCGCAGGCGCTCTGACCATCGCGATCGCGGCTAAGAAGATGCGCAAGGGACGCGACGTTCGCTAGGGCATCAAAGGCACCAAACGGAGCGGTTGCTGAAGCATGACGCGACGCGGCCGACAAGATGTCTCGCAACCGGCATAATGCGACGCGACCAGCGAAACGCGTCGTGGCCGACAAAACACGCATCGCACCAAGAAGCCCGCTCGGTGTTTCCATCACCGAGCGGGCTTCGTTGTATTCAATACACACAACGGCTACTTCACCAGGCGTTATACACTTTCATGAGCGAGTTTTCAGAGATTCTCGCACTTTTATGAGCGAGTTTCAGGTGCCCGGGTTTGACCATCACACCTGTTAAATACTCGCAGCATTTAACGCATTCCCGCCCGCTAAATGCTCGTAGCGTTGAGCAGGCGCCGAAAGACGCCAGGCCCAACGCGCAGCCGCCGTCGTCGCAAGAATCGACGCGATCAGCGCGCATCGAAATGATTTTCGTAGTCCATTGTCGCGAGAATCGTCGCGGCCGACCCGCGCCGCCTTCCCAAAACCTGCTAAACGCTACGAGCATTTAGCAGGTTTTAAAGCGCAAACGGCCAAGAACCATAATACGCTAGGGCTCTCACCACTGACCTTTTTCAAACCAGGCCACTTCGCCCTTGTCACACGCACCCAGCAGGCGTTTCAGAAGAAAGGCAGCAAAATACGGCATCGTGAAAATGCTGTTCTCGAAGCCGACGTTGCCCGAAGTCAATTTCAAGCCGAAATGAATATCGGGATATGAATCCGACGCAATAAGCGTGCGAAGCGATTTCGAAGTGCCATTCTTCGCCTTCACTTCAACCGGCACGAGGCTCGACTGGGTCCTCACAAAAAAATCCTCTTCAAGCGTCGAATTCTCGCGCTTGTAGTAGAACAGCGGACAGCCGCTCTTCACGAGAGCTTCGCCGACGATACATTCATAGAGCGCGCCTTTGTACACGCCTAAATTGCGATTCGTCCGAAAGTCTTCGCTCGCCTCGTCATCGAGCATCGCGATGAACAAGCCCGTATCGCCAAAATAGAGCTTGTATTTGTTCTCTTCGTAATTCCCCTTCAACGGCAGTTCGGGAAAAGAAAGGCATCGGCACACGTTGACCATGCCCGCCATTTCAAGCCATTCGACGCAGCCGTTATAGTCTTTGAACCGGGCGTTTTTCGCCACCTTGCTCATTTGGAACTTCTTGTTTTCCTTCGCGAGCTGCGCGGGAATGTGATTGAAAACGTTCAATATACGCCCTTTATCCAGGCCTTCGGCGTATTTTTGAATGTCTTCGCGATAGTCCAGCACCAATTGTCGCTGGGTTTGAAGCGATCCCTCGAATGTGTTTCGATCAATATACGAGCGCACGACATCGGGCATGCCGCCAAGAGCGCAATAGTCCAGAAAGACGTCCATGAGCGCTTTATGCTGCACGTTCGTAAATGGTCGCGCCTCGATAAGGTGCGTGAGCATCTCATCGACGATCGAATCGTCATACCCCTTCGCCCACAGGAACTCCTCGAAATCGAGAGAGCGCATTTCGAAATCGGTTTTGTGACCTACGCTATTGCTCTCGATTCTCTGGTAGTTAATCCCGAGCATCGAACCGCTACATATCACGTCGAAGCGTGCATCTTGTTTGAAGAATTTTAGCGCCGTCGCAATTTCGGGGAACTCCTGCAACTCATCAAAGAATAAGAGCGTTTTTCCTTCAACAAACCGTTTTGCAGGGTCCAAAAGGCTAATGTTGCGCACAATGCTCGCCGCTGAATAGCCATCTTCGATAATCGATTTGTATTTAGGCTCTTCGACGAAATTGATTTCTATCACGGAATCGTAGTTCGCAAAGCCGAATCGACGAATTGATTCGGTTTTCCCAACCTGCCTTGAGCCTTTTACAATGAGGGGCTTTTTGCCTGAATCGCTCTTCCATTGTTCAAGAAAGGCATCGATTTTGCGTCTCAAATATGTCATTCTTCGCTCCCCACTTTATAATAACTCCTTTACCAGGAATTATACATTTTTATGAGCGAGTTTTCGACGTAGGGTTGCATTTTTATGAGCGAGTTTTTAGCCTTCCCCTACACTTTTATGAGCGACTTTACCGTTTTTTTCGCACTTTTATGAGTGAGTTTGAGAGGAAGAGTCCGCGTTTGGCCGCCACACCTGCTCAATAATCGCAGCATTGGGCAGATTCTGAAAGACGGCAAGCACCACGCGTAGCCCACCGTCCTCGCAATGATCGCCGCAGCCCACTACCATCGCGAAAATCGTTGCAAGCGACCGCCATCCCTTCCCAAAACCTGCTCGATGCTACGAGCATTTAGCAGGCTTGGAACATGCTAGAGACGAAACCCGCACGAGATAGCGCTGCCCGCCAAGCGCACCTGTTAAATGCTACAAGCATTTAACAGGTGCACCCCACAATGCAAGGAGGCCGCCCCGCGGGGCGGCCTCCTTCGATTCGTGGTTCTGTTAGAGCGAGCGCTTGGTGCTTTGCGCTTTAGAGTTTATGGACGTCGCTGGCCTGCAGCTTGCCGTTCTGACCCGTGGTAACCTCAAAGGACACACGCTGGCCTTCGTCGAGGGTCTTATAACCGTCCATCTTGATCTCGGAGAAGTGAACGAAGAGATCTTCGCCATCGGCCTGGGAGATAAATCCGTAGCCCTTCTCGGGGTTGAACCATTTGACAGTTCCTTCAGCCATTTTCGGCCTCTTTCTCTCCCCGAATTACCGGGGATGTAATCTGCCCAGATTGCTCTGGGTCCACCAAAACCTGCCCCACCGTTTACGATGGAACAAAACGCTTCCATCGTCCACGACGGCACGGGTGCCATTCGGTCTTACTTCGGCGATTGTTATCATTTTAGTGAGATTGCGCGGCATTTCTTTATGAATTTTGAAAACTTGCAATTCGCCGACGAACTGTTGACATGCGGTTAAAAAGCATCAGGCTCACGTGAGGTCTCGACCGCCGCAAGCAATCATTGACAACCGCTCTTCACCCGCCAACGATAACCACCATCAACAGCGTCTCAATCGAGCTACCGTGCGCAACGGCGCGATGGCGTACCAATCAGCTAGAAGAAGCCCGACGGAAGCTACTCCTCACCCGTAATGCCGTCAGCCTCAAGCATTTCGTCGAAATCGTTCATCACGGGAATCTCACCCGCCGCAGGCGCTTCGATGCCATATGCTGCCGCGAGCGCACAAGCCTGATCGAATCGCAGCTGAGCCGCCTGTTGCTTGCCGGCCTGTTCAAGATAATACGACTCAAGGGCCATGCCGCGCACCAAATACTCGACCACATGCGGATCGGTTCCCGATACGCTCAGAATGCCCGCGAAGCTTTCGGGCGCCAGCCCCAGTACCACATTCGCATCCATTTCGAGCGCATTCGCGATGGCGTCTTCCACCGACGCGGCTTTCGCATCGGGGTCGTCGTCTTTCTCAACCGTGCGACGCATCGCCTCAACGAATTGCCAAATCAGACGCATCAAATAATCTTGCTGAAACATGTTAGGAACCCCGTTCTGTCGAACGGGGTTCCCGCTCGACGCTACGCGGGAATCTGGCGGGCGATTTCGCTTTCATTCGTCGCTCGCATAGCGCTGCTACGCTTCGCTTCTCTTTCAAACGAGCCCGCCTCGTCAGATTCCCGCTTGCTGACTTTTGGCGTATGCCCAAAACTCGCCACGAGCTTGTTCGAGTTCGCTTACGCTTCTGTCCCAGGCATCTTCAGGCCCAGATGGTCAAACGCCCTGGCAGTTGCTTGGCGACCCTTCGGTGTGCGCATAATGAGTCCTTGCTGAATAAGGAACGGCTCATACACGTCTTCCACCGTACCCGGATCTTCAGAAAGCGCCGATGCAAGCGTGGTAAGTCCCACAGGACGCCCCGCAAACGAGTCGCATAAAAGCTCGAGGATCTTGTTGTCAAGGCCATCGAGCCCCAGCGAATCGACCTCGAAAAAGCTCAATGCCGCGGCCGCAGTATCTTCGTCGATATCGCCGTTGCCGCGCACCTGCGCCCAATCGCGCACGCGCTTGAGCAGACGGTTCGCCAAACGAGGCGTTCCGCGGCTTCGGCGCGCGATTTCAATGGCGCCTTCCTCATCGACCGCCACATCCAAAATGCCCGCCGAGCGCTTCACGATGTCAGCAAGCTCTTCAGGGGTGTAATAATCCAAGCGGAACACGATACCGAATCGATCGCGCAAAGGCCCGGTAAGCAAACCCGTGCGCGTGGTCGCGCCAATAAGTGTGAAGTGCGGCAAATCGAGGCGGATGCTGCGCGCCGCCGGCCCCTTGCCCACCACAATATCGAGCACGCAATCTTCCAGCGCGGGATACAGCACCTCTTCCACCTGGCGATTCAAGCGATGAATCTCGTCGATGAACAGCACGTCGCCTTCTTCGAGATTCGTAAGAATAGCCGCCAAATCGCCTGGACGCGCAATAGCCGGGCCGCTCGTGGTGCGAATGTTCGCGCCTAACTCGTTGGCGACAACGGTGGCGAGCGTGGTTTTGCCCAAACCCGGAGGGCCGCTGAACAGCACGTGGTCCATGCATTCGCCGCGCTGCTTGGCCGCCTGAATAAGAATGGACAAGCTGTCTTTCACGCGCGTTTGGCCCAGATAATCGTCCAGGTATTTCGGGCGAAGCGAGCGATCGAGCGCCAAATCGTCTTCGGTGAGGTCGCTCGAAACCACACGCTCGCGCGGCGTTTGCTGCGCGAAGCCCGCGCCTCCCGGCGCCGAACCACCCGAAGGTGCCTCGAACACCATTCCTTCTATTTGAATGCCTTCAGCCACGAATTACTTCCTTTACCCCACCGAGCCAAGTCGCTTTAAAGCATACTGCAACAGCGCACCCTCGGTATTCAATTCTTCGGGAGCACCCTTCAGCGCCAAATCGGCCTCGGCCAGCGTGAAGCCCATAGCAAGCAGGCCGTCGCGCGCGCCCTGCAAGCGTTCAGTGGCGGCTGCCGTCGCGGCGCTGAACAGGTCTTGCTCGCCCGCCTGCGCCAAATTGCCCTTCAATTCCAGAATAAGGCGCTGCGCGGTTTTCTTGCCCACGCCCGGAATGGTGGACACCGCCTTCACGTCTTCTGATTGAATAGCGGAAATAAGTTCGGCTGGCTTGAACGTGGAAAGCGCCGCCAGCGCCGCCTTCGGGCCAATGCCCGACACGCCAATAAGACGCAGGAACAACGCGTGTTCTTCCTGAGACAAGAAGCCATACAGCGTCATAGCATCTTCGCGCACGGCAAGGTGTGTGAACAGCGCCACATCGGCGCCCGCCTCGGGGAGTTTCACAATATCGGTCGCAGGCATGTACACGGCAAAGCCGACGCCATTCACGTCGACGAAGGCTGTATCAGCGCTTCGGCCGGCCATCGTGCCTTTCAGGAATGCAATCATCGGCAACCTCTCACAAGCGACAAGCGGCGAAAACCGCGCATGCCACGAATCAATCTACAAACGTCTGTTCGCAAATATACCATAGCGGCACAAACGAAAACATGCAGCCGCCGCTCTTTTTGCGACAACTGCACGTTTTACCCTTAAGACGAAAAGCGTCAGCGAAGAAAGCGGCGCGTAACGTTTCTCCTACTGCACGGCGCGGGCCTCGCCATCGACACCGAGCTGGGCCTCGAGGCGCTCGCCCTTGTCTTCGACCACGACCGATTCAACGCTCGAGACATTGCCGCCAGCCACACGATATTCGGTAAGGCATAAATCCATGGTCTCCATGTCGCTATTCGGTTTCTTCAAGCGCACAACCAACGTTGAGCCCTCCTGGGTTATGGCTTCAATTTCCTTGCCAGGAATCGAGCCGCCCGAAAGCTGCAGCTGAATCCACTCGTCTTGCGGCTTCCAGCCATTGCCCGGCATGGCAACGATTGCGCCGCCGGAGACCTCCATGCACAACACGGGCAAGTCGACGTCTTCTTCCCACGTCCACGCAGAGTCGCCTGCATTCTGTTTTGCGCAATCAAGCATCGCCGCGGTCACAGGGCCGCACGCCGCCGCGGCTACGGCGCCATATGCCGCCGCCACGAACGTTCGCCTCGTCATATGCTTCGCCACGGTCGCCTCCGTTTCGCCCGAATTTCCGCCGAGTTCTTCGTTGCCTTCATTGTCCCATACGTGTGACTCGCGCGTCGAGAAACGAAGTGGGAACGCATGCGACAGGCAAGAAGCGAAAAAACGGGTGCAAACAGGCACAAAGAAGAGCTTCCACACCCGTGGCAACCACAAATTAGCACCGTAAATATCAATAAGACGCCTGATGAAAAACACGCCATTTTCAGCCAAGAAATTCACGGGCGAAACGAGAGAAGCCTCGAGCCGGACGACGTTTCGCACTCCACGCGTCGCATTCCCCCTGCACCTTGCACCCTCCACATTAAGCTCTCGTGCAGAAGCCACGAACCCGATTTCCCAGTGCTACCATAGAGGGGTTTTGCAAACGTTTCACGGGGGACCTTCATGCGCGGAAATATCGAATCGAACACGCAAAGCGGCGTTGGCGCCATTTTCGCCATATATCTTTTGGGCCTTTTGCTCGGCGGGCTATACGTGGGCATGATTTCACCCGTACGTCTCGTGATTCAGCAAGATTTCGGCCTAGGCGACACCGCGGGCATTTGGATGGTGAACATCTACACGCTGTTCTACGCCGCATGCATCCCCGTTATCGGCAAGCTCGCCGACATCCGCGGCCGCAAGCCGGTCTTCATCGGTTGCTTGCTCGTGTTCATGGCAGGCTCGCTTATTTGCGGCCTGTCGCAAATACTCAGCAGCTTCCCCGTCCTGCTCGCCGGCCGCTTGGTACAAGCCGTTGGCGCCTGCGGCATTATTCCCGTAGCGAACGCCGAAATAGGGGCGACGTTCCCTCAAGAAAAGAAAGGCATGGCGCTCGGCATAGCCGCCGCTGTTGCCGGTATCGCGAACGTCATTGGTGCCGCCGTGGGCAGCCTGGTCGTGGGCATCGTAGGAAACGATCACTGGTCGGCGCTGTTCTTCTTCGCCATTCCCGTATGCTTGGCGCTCATTGTCGCGAGCCTGCGCGTTCTTCCGAACCACAACGTCGAAGACTCAACGCCACTCGACATCCCCGGCTCAATACTGCTCGTCGTCACGGTGCTGCTGTTCCTGTTCGCAGTTCAGCACATCGATGTACGGCACGTCGGCCAGTCAATCGCGTCGGCGGAAGTGCTTGCGCCCGCTTTAGGCTTCGTTGTGGCGCTCGCTGCGTTTGTGCTGACGGAACGCCGCGCGGAAAGCCCCGTATTCCATTTGGAATACCTCGGCAATAAGCCCATCGTCATCACCATGGTGGTGAGTTTCTTTGTGGGCTGCGTCATTATCACCATGACAATCATCCCCGAAGTCGCCGAATTCATCATGAGCGCGCCGGTCGGCTCGGGCGGCTTGTATATTTTGCCCGTAGGCATCGTGAGCATGTTCGGCCCGCCGATTGGCGGCAAGCTTATCGATAAATTCGGTCCTAAACCCGTTATGATGGGCGGCCTCTCCGTGGCGGCCGCGGGCTTTTTATTCCTCGCGTTCGTAAGTCTGAACAGCGCAAACGCAATTCTGCTCATCGTCGGTTTGTCTATTATGGGCTTGGGTATGGGTTTTGCGATGGGCGCACCCACCAACTACATGGTGCTCGAAAACACGAGCCCCACAGAAAGCGGAGCCGCAATCGCAACCATTGCACTGGTTCGTCAAGTGGGCACCACCGTGGCACCAGCGCTGCTGCTTGGTTTTGTTTCCGCCACGCCGGGCGCACAGGGCTTCTTCCACATGCTGCTGTGCGCGGCGGCGTTCTGCATTATTTCCCTCGTATGCATGGCGTTTTACCGCAAGAAATAAGGAGGAATCCACCGGCGTCGGAGCTAACCCAAAACGTCGCCGGCTAGCGTGCTTCCCAATATCGCTTGCACGCTTCGGCGAATGTGCCCTCACCCGGGAACGGCACCGCGTACGCTTCAAGCGTTTCGGCGGCATCATCTGCCCCATTCGACACGTCCAGGCCGCACAGCTCGCCGGGAGTGCCCGAGCCACACGAGCCGCACAACCCGGTTGACCCGTCCATTGCACCCGACTCGTCAACAAGCAACATCGACCCATCGCCGATGGGCGCACCATAGCTCATGAGCGACATAGTATCGCATGCCCACAGGGGGTCGCGACCTGCCGTCATCCAACCGCTAGCATAGTTCTCCACGCGCTCGACCGGCGAATGGCCCACAATTTGCGGCACGCCGGGCAACGCATCGTCGAGCATATCGCGCAAGTCGGCCCACAAAGGCCCCGGCAGCGACCAGCCCCCACGCGACGGCGGACAGCTGTCCAAATCGCCCCAATGCGACGAATCGGCGAGCATCTCATTCAAGCGCTGGGCAATCGCTACCGCATCAGCAGGCACGTCGGCCAAAAACCGCTTCGCCCACACTCCCGTCACACCCGCATGCGAGCACAAATACGGCCCAACTGCACAGGCGACCTTTGCCTGCAGGGCATCTTCCAGAATCGTTCGCAGATTGCGCATGATGGACATAATCGAGCCCGGGCCACGCTTGCCACGCACATAGCAAAAATCGTGGTTGCCCAGCAGCACGTCGATTCGCATGCCGCGCCCGCGATGCTCGCGAGCCCATTTCGCATAAAACTCCATAGCGTTTAGCTCATCGGCTTCGTTCGCGCCCCAGTCATCGCACGCGTCGCCCAAAAATACGACACGCCCAATTTCTGCATCACCAGCCAGCATCTCGTCGATGCGAGGCAGCACAAATTGCTGCTTCAAATGCAAATCGCCCACAACCAGCGTTTTCATGAGCCCACCTCGTATTCCGAGCGCAATTCGCACGCCCACGTCAGCAGAACCTCGAGTTCAAAAAGCATCGACAGCGACAAGCCCGGCCGCGCTCTACTCAATTTCGGCCATAGCATGTCCAACGAGGCAATGCCCATGCAAATAGCAGGACCCGGCAATCGCGCGAATCCCCTGCGCATTGTTTTGCCAACATGCCTGCACCCATTCAGAACGACCATTCGAAACCGCCCTGCTACACGGGCGGCCGCGCAAGCGATTGAGCCCGTCAGGCTTTTACTCCTATCTGAAAGACGCGGCACAATTTCACGGTGTCGGAAACATCAAGCCTCGTGTGGGCATGAGTATACTCCTTGCGAGCATACAAATAACGATTCCACGAACGTATCGCCGCCGATTATCGAGCATCCTTAAACCCATTCGAGAATACGCAGATCAGCGGAATATTTTGACTATCAAACGAACGGCCTTCCCCACTTGGCACATGGAATCTGATTCCACATCGTCGCCACCCAGCAGAAAACAACGCGGAAGAAACGCCCAGCAAAGAAATCAAAACCGGCAGAAAATGCCACAATGGGGCCTCCCTGCAGAGAAATCGTTCTGAATTGTCAGAAAACACCGCAAGGGGGCCTCTTTTTAGGCTCCCCATGACGAGCAATCCAGCACTACGACCGCAAAACCGCAGGTCGCAAATATCTTCAACGCCGAATTCCCCATTTCGTCCGAACAACATGCCTGCAATGAGGCCCCCTTGTGGCATTTCCTGGCAGAAACGACCCAACAAGACGCAACGCAAGGTCGAACGGGAGATCGACAATCCGTTTACCAGGCCACAGACGGCACGCGCATCATTTCACCCACCAGACCGCAACCGCATCCGACCCGCGCGCCAAATCGCAAGCGGCACGAGCTACGTTTCCGCGCACCCAGGCCCTAAGCATCTCGATCGCAAGGCCGCGCCAGCACAGCCAGCATTTCGAACACCAGGCATTTCCCACATCGCCCACCAGGCCGCAAGCGGCACGCCGACGCCACGCCCGCCAAGCCGCTAGCCGCATACCCAACTTCATGTCCACCAAACCTCCAATGCCCCTCCCACCAGGCCTTTCGCATTTTCCAGAAAAAGCAGCCGCACTTTTCCATGTAGAGGGCAAGACGCGCGAACGGCGACGCGTCCGAAACGCATCCCCGCCGGAAAAGGAGCCCGCCATGGTCGAGCAAACATTTGAATGCAGCAACTGCTACGAGGTTTTCAACAAGGAACACACCACCGAGGTGCTGTGGACCCAATGCCCCCACTGCGGAGGCAGAGCGTATCCGTACTAGGCCACGATGAGACGGGGCGAGCAGAAGCGGCCCAAAGCCAGGCACGCAACGCACATCGGCCGCCGAAGATGAACGAGGCCGAGCCTGCAACGCACCCGACGGCATACTTCCCCACTCGCCCCATCTGCCCCACGCCGCCTCGTCGGAATAGAGCGCGAAGCACGGCCCCGCGACAACGCAACCGTGCTTTACCCGCCGACCAAGGCGGCGTTGGTTTTCCAGAAAAAGCATCCGCCGTTTTCCATGTAGAGGGCGAAATGCGAAAGCGGCTCACCCAACAAGCACCCGCCGGAAAGGAGCGCGCCATGGGCAAAGTCAAAAAGCCAACGTCGATCACGACAATCAAGGAGTGCGAAGAGGCCCTGGAGTGGATCGACCTCGAACTCGACAAGCTCGACCGCAACATACGCATCACAAGCAGGGCGATTTTCTCGCCGAAGAAGTGGACCACCGCCATTAGCGGCATCCTGTGGTCGAAACAGGTCAAACAGAAAACCTCCGACCACATTTGCAACTCGCCCTTCCTCTCGAAGCTCGAGGGTTCCGCGCGTAGCGACCAGAGCCTCCAGGAAATCCAGCTGAGCCGCGTCATGAACACGGCGAAAGAGGTTCAAGCCGTGTGCGAGGAAACCTGCAGCCGCCTCAGCGGCGCGGTCAACGAAGCCCGAGCCGCGGTTGACCAGCCCGTTCATGTGGACGACCGCAATATCTCAGCGCTGCCCGAGGCCGACCGTGAGGCCATCAAGCAGCACGACAAGGCCGTTCAGGTGGCAAAACGCGAAGCGGCCGCGCGCCGGGTCGAAAGCGAGCTTTCCGCCTGGACCGCCATGCAGACACGCGCGAACCGCATGGTGAACCGCACATCGGAAGCGCTCGAAGCACGCCACGCCTTCACCGCCTGCAACTACGAAGTGCTCAGCGACACGCACCTCAAATGGGCCGCGCGCCGCGGAAACGTGCAACCGCCCTACAACCTCGTCGGCGTGTTGGGCACGCGCAACGTCGACGTCATCGAGAAGGAGGGTTAGGAAATGAACCTGTTCCGCAAGAAGATTACCCTGCCTGAAGGCCCTGCCCGCATGTCAGTTTCGCCTTCCGCCTCGAAGAAGGAAATCGGCAACCCGGCCGCGAGCATCGGCCTCGTCATTCCCGAAGCGCCCAACTACGACGAGGAACGCGGCCGCCAGCTCGCGCGTTCCGACAGCTACGCGACGTTCTTCAAAACCGGCGTGGGCCTGTTCTACCACGAAACCGCCTGCACCGCCGAAAAGCACCTCGCGGAAATCGAGGAGGCGCTCACCCGCTACACCGAAACGATGGAATCCACCTATCGCGCAGCCGTTCGCAGCCAAATCATCCAGGCCGAACAGCGCTTGGAGCGCATCACCCCAAAACGCGCAGCCCACCAAGCCCGTCAAGCTCACCAAACCAGTCAGACACGCGCGCCTCGCGCAACCCTCGAGACGAAGGAGTAGGCCATGAACAAAGTCACGAGCACCGCACTGCTTGGTATGTTGGCGCTGGCCAACGCAGGCCTCGACTATTCAGCCGTGTGCGTCTTCCTCGACGTTGACCCGTTCGGCACCTTCAGCCCGAACAACTTCTTCGCCGGACTCGTAGCCATCGCCCAAAGCCTTTTGCTCATCATTCTGCCTTGGGTCGCGTCGGAGAAAATCGCCGCTGGCGAGAAGGGCCCCGCTGCGTGCGCGGTCATCGGATCGCTTTTCGTGGCCATGGCCGGTGCCTTCCTGCGTGCGACCACCGAAGCGGCCTCGACCACGACGAGCGTCTCGGGCGAGGTCGTTTCCGGCCTCTCGATCGACGGCATGGCGTTTGTCCTGATTATGGCGGGCATCGCGCTTGGTGAAGCCATCGCCGCCTTCCTTATTAAGAGTCTCGACATTCGCGCAGAAGCCGAAGCCCTGCAGGCCGAAATCGAGCGCATGCGCATCATCGAGAGCCACATCGACGAAGACATCGCCACCGCCGCCCGCGTCGCGCTCGCCGCCGGACGCCAGAGCATCGCCGCGGCGAAGGGTTCGTGCGAGCAGGTGTTCCAGCAACTCGTCGCGAAATCGGACGACAGCCACAACTGCTTCATCGGCTTCGTGGACGAAATCGAGGCCCAGCGCAAGGCGGAACGCGAGCAATTCGCCAAGCTTTCCACGGAATTCGACGCGCGCATCGCAAAGAAATACCCCAACGCGATTGCCGCCGAGCAGAAAGCCCCCACAGCCGAAGCCGCAGCAACGAATGAGGCGGCGGCCAACAGCCTTGGCAAGGGCGGCGACGCAGCGGCCGACGTTGACGCTGCAGCCGCCAACCCGACTGGCACCGCTGCCGACGCCGAAACCGCAGTCGACGCCAGCGAGACCGTAGGCGACCCGACCGCAAGCGCCGCCCCCAACGATATCGTCGACACTGAAAACTCCGCCTCTGACCAGGCAAAAGCAGCGTAAAGGAGACCGATTGCCATGAGATTCAAGAACAACACCGCCCTTCACACGGCAACCATCGCAGCATCGTTTCTGCTCACGCTTCTCATCGCGGCATTCGCCACGGGTTGCGCGGCCGAGGGTTCCAGCGGCGCGCAAAGCGCTGCGCCCGGAAGCTACGCCATCGACCCCGCAGCGGTCGATTCATCCACCATTACCGAGCCGGTGAGCTGCATGGTCGTGACCTCCGCCAGCCAGAACAGCGCGTTCCGCATTCCCACAACGTGTCTCGCCTACCCAAAGGCGGCCATTGAGCAGGGCAATTACGCGGGTTACCTCACCTGCGACGCAAATTCGACCCCGCACGGGAAAACCTTCGCCACCACGAAGAACTCGCAGGCCGGCCAAGAGAAAGAAATCGATTCCTTCCTCGCCGACTACTTCGCGAGCGTGTGCGGCGCCCGCGCCCAAACCGGCGAGATCGACACCCTTTCCGCCCTCAGCAACGCCGCCAACGAGCTGCGCGCCCACGACAACGGCTCGAAAATGGTGATCAACGTGATTAGCTCGGGGCTGAACCCCACGGGGCTTTTGGCCGGATCGAGCGACCTTCTGAACGCCGATGCGAACGACATCGCGAATCAGCTGGCAAGCATGGGCGCTCTCGCGAATTTCTCGGGCATCGAAGTGCACTTCTACGGCCTCGGCCAGGCGAGCGGCGATCAGGTGATTCCAAGCTCCATCGCGACAAAGCTCCAAAACCTCTATCCCACCCTCGTTGAAGCGACCGGCGGCGTGGCGATTGTCGAGCCCGACGTGCTCACGCGCCTTGGCTGCGACGCCGACCTGCCAACCGTTTCGACCATCGATTTCGAACAGGATTCGCTCAGCTTCCCCCACCTTGAGCGCGGCCAGAGCGCCCAGGTTGTTCTGAATGAAACGGTGCTCGCCTTCGTGGGCGACTCCGCCGAATTCATCGACCCTACCCAGGCCAAAACGACGCTCGCCGAGCTCGCAGGCACCATTACGAGCAACAGCGGCGCCACCGTGATCGTCGAAGGTTACACCGCCACCTCGCCCGCATTCTCGCGCAGCGACCTGGTCGACTTGAGCCAGCGCCGCGCGGAAGCCGTGCGCGACGCCCTAATCGCAGCGGGCGTCAATCCCGGCTCTATCGAGGCGATCGGCCGCGGCGATGAAGGCGCAACCTCCATGAACACCGGAACGTTCGACGAAACAGCAGCTAAGAGCGACCGCCGCGTGGTGGTTACGCTATCCTTAGCGTAACCACAAAGCCGCATCGCGCGCAAAAGCCCAAACGCAAAAGGGGGTCGGCATGAGCCAAGAATTTCTCACAGGAACGGGAACGTCGACCGTGACAGCGATGCCGGAAGCTATGGCGGCGACCCCGCCATCGACAACACTCATGTTGGCAGATGAATCAGCGCCTACGCTGGCGGATTCGGCCGTCATGCCGGCACCGAGCACCCCTTTCTCGCGCGAGCTGCTTTTCACCCCTGCCACGCCCGAGCACAGCGACATTCGCCAAACACCGCAAAATCTCGCATTCGAGGAAGTGGCGAGCCGCGGCGGACAAGCGACCATTTTCAAAGCGCACACTCCCAGCGGCACGCCCGTCGCAGTAAAGGTGTTCGAGAACAGCGAAGAGTGCCTGCTCGAGTGGCGTTCGTTGAAGAAGTTTTCGAACTTCCGCGTGCTTCCCAATGCCCTCGCGCATGGCACCGTGTGCATGCCGCACGCAGTCGGCGCCCAAGAAAAAAGCTGTATCGTCGAGGAGTGGCTCGATGGCGACACCCTTGCGAAGCACCTTCGCCGCACGGGAAGAGGCATGACGGTCGAGGAGACGCTTTCGACCATGTCGCCCGTCATCGCCTTCCTCGCCACGGCGGAAACGGAACTTCGCGTAGGCGTGATCCACCACGACGTGAAGCCCAGCAACATCTTGCTCGATTCAACGGGATGCGTGCGCCTCATCGACTTCGGCATCGCGCAAACCTCGCGCGACCAGGCTCGACTCGCCTGGGGGACGCAGGGCTTCTCGTCTCCAGAAAGCTGCTTTCCTTCAAGTGGCGAAACTGACCTGCGCAAAGGCAGCGACGCGTATTCTCTCGCAGCCACGATGCTCGCGCTGCTCGCAGGCGAAAACAAGCCGCCCGCGTATGGCGCGGTCGCCCAAAGCAGCGACGGCAGCCTTCGATACGACCCCGCCTGGACCGACGAGCGCGAGCGCCTCGCGCACGAACGCTCGATCGCTCCGTTTCCCGGGTTTATCGAATATGGGCGAGAAAAAGGCATCTACCTCGAAGAAGCCGCGCTCAACGATTTCACGCACGACGCCGAGACGCTCGATTTCTTGAAGAAAGACATCGCCGAAACCCTGCGCTCGACATATGGCACCGAAGAATCCGCCGCTGCCGTCGAGAAGGCGGCACGCGCCGCAGTCGACGCGTTCGATGCGAAGCTTCGCGCGACGCTCGGAGCATGCCTGGCCGTCAACGCCGCCCAGCGTCCGACCACAACGCAGCTGAAGAATGCCCTGCCGCGCGACAAGGCATCGTATCGCCACGAGCTCCACCTGCTTGGCCTGAACGCCGCCCTTGGCGGCGGACGGATTTTGGCGCAAGACGCGCCTTCGTTCGAGGCGGGCACGCTCGCGCAAGCGCTTGACGAGTTCAACTCGGGACACTATGCGCAGGCAGTAGGCGTGTTCGAGCGGCTCGCACGCCAAGGCTGCGTGAGCGCCCTGTACTACCTCGCCATTTGCGCCCGCGACAACCTCGGGGGAACTTCGATCAAGTATTCAGAAGCCGACGTCATGCTGTTTATGGGCGAGGCGGCGGCGAAGGGCGCCGTGGTGGCGCAGTTCTTCCTGGGATGCGCCCTGTATTCAGGGTCCTACATCGCGCAGGGCGCGGTTCACCACGTCGAGGAAAATCGCGAGCTCGGGCTTTCCTATATTAGAAAATCGGCCGCACACGACGAGGCACACCAAAAGGAAGGCTTCCCACCCGCGAAAGCGTGGCTTAAGAAAAACGGCTTCGCGGAACACGCAGAGTAGGGCCGCACATGGGCTAAGGCAGAATCACGCACAACGAGCAGAGACCGGAGAACACGCTGCGCATTGAAGCCGCCCGAAGCGATCGGGAGAATTGGCGCGCACGGCGCCGACGCGGGCTGAAACCTGTTAAATGCTCGTAGCGTTTAACAGGTTGCCGCAAGGTCGAAGGGCGAAGCCGCGCGGAGAGTCGCACGGAAATGGCCGACGAGCACGACCGATGCCAACGCAGCGCCGCCCAACCGCGATGCAAGCATTACCCAACCGCAACGCGGGCACAGCTCTGCCGCGATGCAGACACGGCCCGGCCGCCCTCAACCGCGCACATAGTCGCAGGTCAAACAACTTCAGCAACGAAAGCACAGGAAGCGACCATGGAATACGCCACCGATACGCCTTATGAAGGCAATGCCACCGCATGCTCCCGCTGCATCATTTTCTACACCTGCTCCGTCGCGACGCGCATCGATGCCGACCAGGTGCGCAAGTGCCCGCACACGATTGGCGGGCTCGCCGTGCATCCCGACGAAAGCGACCAAGGCCGCTGGATCGCGACCAACACAAGCGAGCGCCCGCTTTATGTGCAGCAACCGAGCTTTTCAACCACGAACGTGCTCGAACTGCGCCCCGGTTTAAGCTGCGCTCTTGTCGAGGGAAGCCGCATCGCATCTTCGCAGCATTCGGGCTGGGTGAACGTTTCAGTTCGCTAGACTGAATGCCCCATGCGGCGCACGGCCAAACGCGCCCGCTAAGCCTCGCGCACGCGCAGGCACAACGCACCGTTTCGCGCACCGAACGAAACCACTCCGTTGGCATCTTCCATCACGGCAAAGCCGAATACGAGCGTGTCACCAGGCATAATGCACGCTCCGCGCATCTGAACCGCCGCACCCGCACGCCTGGCCGCCTCGCGCAGAAGCAGCTCATCGCCCGCGCACGCAGGCCCAAACGACAGCGCCCTCGCATCGGCGTAATTGTTCGCACCAAAGCCGGCAATCACATTCGACATGCTTCCATCGGCATTCGAACGCACGATGAGCGTGCCATTCGTGGACGCCAAATCGAAGACAAGCCACCCCTTTTCCTTGCCCTGCGGTTCGCTTCCCGCATACAGCAGCAAGGCATGCTCTCTGGAAACCGGGTCTTGCGCGCGACCATTTGCACCGAGGGCCAAGCATTCCTGCTGCCCCGGAAGATTCATGGCACCCCATGCCTTTTCGCCTGAGAATTCCACGCGGCGGCACCCAAGCTGGCGGCATTCGTCTTTCTCGAACGCATGCCCAATGCCCACACGCGGGCGAAGCCACGGATGAACACGCAATTCGCGACCCTCTTCGAGGCCGATACGCGCAGGGCCGTCAACGATATACGCGTCAAACGAAAGCACGCGGCCCGCCTTCGGCTTCTTGCGAGAAGGCGCCACGCCGCCGCCCGTAAGCAGGCCGTCGTTCGCAAGCGCCACCGATTCGTCGTCGGCGCATTCAACGTCGAACATCCAGCACAACATAAGACCAAGCGCATGCTCAAGCGCACGATCCCAGCCGTCGCCGCGCGCCGCTGCCGACGCGAGCAGCCTTTTCACCACATAGGCGCGCGCCGTCGATGCGACGTACTCGCTCGACCCCGTAACCGCCGCATCGTGAATGAGCGCATCTTTGAGCGCCGCGACGAATTCCTCGATTTCGGTGTCGGTCGCTTCGTCGAAGAAGAAATGCCACAGAAGCACGTGCCACGGGTCCTCTTCAGAGAAAGCCTCGCCCGGCACCCTCGCGAGCATCTTGCCCCGCACAACGGCGAGCGGATTCTCGAGATATTCCTCATACGCCTGAAAACAGCCTTCCTTTTCGGCCGCATCCTCGGACAGCTTCTTGTTTTCCCACAGCGCCTTCGCGTGTCCGTTTCCGTTCTTCCCCGATAAATCGTCCGTTTTGACAGCCATCGGAAGCAGCATGCTGTAGCAATCGTCGCGCGTAACGCCCACGGTTTGCGGGCGAGCCGCCGACGCATCGTTGGCTTTTGCTTCGACCGTGGATTTGGTCTTGGGCCTCGCAGGCGCCGATTGCTTCGGAAACATCTCGGCCAGGCGCAGCGCCAACAGGTCCAAGAGCCAGTAATCGCTGTGGAGGCGCGAGCGCTCCTGACGCAGCCAGGTCGAAGTTTCGGCGCCCGAATACACGCCGAGCTCGCCACCGAGCACGAAGCGCTCTCGCAGGCGCAGCTCAATGCGTCGCACGCGGTCGGACTGCATCATCGGCAGCCCGCACGAAACACGAATTCCCTCGGCCGTCTTCGCGAGCGTTTGCAGGCGCGCGTCGGCGTCGACAATAGGGGCGATACGAGCCTTGTACACTGCGCGTTCGAGCGGGGTCATTTCTTGCTCGATGCCGTTTCGGAAGATGAGCGCATCGGAATCATGAACGACCGGCTCGCCCCCCATCGATGCGGAGCCCGCGGCACCTTCGGAACCCGCAACGCATCCCTCCACAGCAGCGGTTTCGGCACCCGAGGCCCGCCACGCACGCTCGGCGTCCGCGAAGCCCGCGGCGTCCGCATCTTCCGCACCATTGATGGTGTCCACAACGCTCACGGCATCCATTGCGCCAGCCGCAAGCTTCGCGGCAGGAACCACGCTCGCGCGTGAGGCAGCAGGCGCAGCTCCTCGACCGCACGGCGATGCGGCGGAGAATGCCACCCTGTGCACGCCATCGGACCCACGATTAAGAATGTCGAGCATGGCTTCCCGGCTCAGCCCACGCGTTGCCGTGTGCTCCGCGAGGGCTTCAAGCAACTCGTCCTCGGTCGGCCTGCGTGCGCCTTGCAATGAATCTTCAAGCTTTCGATACGCCTTGATAATCGCAAAATATTTCCGTGCCTCATGTTCGCTGCGAAGCGCGGTTTTCTGCGCATAGCACTCGCACAGGCGACGCTCCACAGGTTTCTTGTTTGTCGAAACCCAACTGTTCAGCACGTGGCCTTCCGACAAATTGAACTTGTCTATCGAATCTTCCACCGCAAGGCGCACGGCGCGGTGGTATTCGGCGCCCAGGTCATGCGCCTCGAAAAGCCGCTTGTACCCCTTCGTGGCCGCATAGACGGCATCGAGGTGCGCCTCAATGAGGCATTCCCGCGCGAGGCGGCCCGCCTTCGCAAGCAGCGCGAGGTTCACTTCCGCGTTGTTGTCGAGCCAATCTTCCGCAGTGCGCGGCGCGCCGCTGATTCGCTTCTCGGCGATAACGCGCGCATGCTCGAGGCCCTTCTGCAGCAGCGCGTCCGAATACGGCAGGCCACCCCACTCGGAGCCCTGTTGCCCAAAAGCGCCCCGCTGCCTGCGCTGAGCGCGAATGGCCGCCCGATGAGCGCGGCGGCGGGCCTTGGCGTCTTCGGCAGCGGCGGCGCTTTC
>OLRB01000174.1_pt1 | contig 61777 bp, 52 predicted proteins | sample 1672751 | NCBI WGS metagenome assembly OLRB01 (sample SAMEA3136720, study PRJEB25190) | human gut metagenome | biome: human gut; feature: human-associated habitat; material: faeces | place: Austria | collected 2013
CTTCCAAGGGTTATACCCTAAGAGCAAACCACCCGCTATGCGGGTGGTCATGATTTTGCGGTGAGGGCTGGTAAAGTATCTTTCATATGATTTCAACCAGGCGATGGGGGCCGGGCTTATGGATAAACACATGAATCTTTCGCGCCGTGCATTTGTGGGTGGCGCCGCCGCATTCGGCGTTGCCGTTGCGGCGCCGAAATTCGCTTTCGCTGAGCCTTCGGCGGCTGAAAAACAAGCGGAGGCCGATGCTGCGCTTCAGAAATTGCTGAAGCTCAATTCCGATTTGGACCAGAAGGTCAAAGATTACGCCGCCGCGGTCGACGCTCACGATGCCGCCACGGCGAAGATGGACGAGTGTCAGGCGAAAATCGACGACAACAACGAGCGCATTGAAGACCTTCAGGGTAAGCTCGGCAATCGTGCGAACAATATGTATCGCGACGGTCAGACCACGTTTCTCGACGTCATTCTGGGTTCCAATTCGTTCGATGACTTCATGAAGAACTGGGACATGCTTACCAGGATGAACGAAAACGACGCGAAGATGGTTGCCGAAACCAAGGAGCTGCGTGCCGATAACGAAGCGCAGCGCGATGAATACAGCAAACAGGAACGCGAAGCGGCCTATCAAATGGAAGAAGCCGACAAGGCAGTGAAGGAAGGCACGGCGCTCGCCGAGCAATTCCAGGCGTCTTATGATGCACTTTCCTCCGAGGCGCAGGCGCTGTACGATCAGGAGCGTCAGGCTGCGCTTGCCGCCGAAGCCCAGGCGGCCATTGAGCAGATTCAGCAGGAATCCGAACCTGAATCTTCGAACAATAGTGGCGCGAGCAACAACAATGGTGGCAACGGCAACAACGGCGGCGGGAATAATGGTGGTGGCGACACCTCGCCGAGCTACAGCACGAATAATTACATTCCGCCTTCGGGCTCGGTCGTCGATTTTGCGCGCAGCCAAATTGGTGTCCCGTATGAATGGGGCGGCAGCACTCCCAACGTCGGCCTCGACTGTTCTGGCCTTACGTCGTGGTGCTGGCAGCAGGCTACGGGTATCTCGATTGGCCGTACCGATAGCGCTCAGTACTCTTCCGCCCGTTGGCGCGGGCCGCTTTCTGAGGCACAGCCCGGTGATGTTTTGTGGACAAGTGGCCATGTGGGCATTTGCACGTCTGCGGGTGGTGGTTCCTACATTCATGCTCCGCAGCCGGGTCAAACGGTATGCGAGTCGAGCTGGCCTCAATTCGTCTGCGCACTTCGTTGGTAACGAGTAAATACGTATTTGCATGTTTCGGGCCTGTCCGTGCGGACGGGCCCTTCATTTTTTATTCAGGTTGCTGAAGTTTCACGTTTTGCGATTGCATCGTAATAGGAGCATGCAAGTGAATCTAGGGCGCGTCATCAAAGCACAATATAATGTGCTGGCTTTTGAATAACCCCTCATCATGCTGTCGAATTATCTTTGACGTTAACAGTATTAAAAGAAGTAAAGTATATAAAAGATACCTGGTTTCATCTGCGACATTCGATTCTAGGTTTGTGAAAGCCATGTGCCGCTTTGGTTACATGGGGTGTAATTAACGCCGCGGCTTTGCTATCCTCGTTCGTCGGAAGTCTCCATTTCGACTTCCCGATACCATATGAAGGGGTTCGTTTATGACTACTTTAAACGCACGCTTGACGAGACGAGCCTTCCTCGGTGGAGCCGCCGCCTTTGGCGCCGCGGCCATGGTTTCTCCGAAGAATGCCTTCGCCGATCCTACGTCTGCCGATGTGCAGGCTCAGGCTGACGAAGCTCGTCAAAAGCTGAATTCTATGCGCGAGCAGCTCGGTGCTGCATCCGCGAATTACAACCAAGCCGTGCAAGAGCACGACGAGGCAGTCTCCAAGATGGACGAGTGCCAAACTAAAATCGACGATAACAACGCGCAAATCGACAAGCTGCAAGATAAGCTTTCCAAGCGCGCTCGCAACATGTATCGCGATGGCCAGACCACGTTCCTCGACGTTATTCTAGGCTCGAATTCTTTCGACGATTTCGCGAAGAACTGGGATACGCTCACCTCGCTGAATGAAAAAGATTCCGAGATGGTCGAGCAGACTAAGAATCTTCGCGCCGACAACGAGGCCCAAAAGCAGGAATATGCCAACCAGGCCGATATCGCCCAGCAGAAGGTCGAAGAGGCCGATGCGGCGCAGAAGCAGGCTGAAGAGCTTGTGCAGCAATATCAAAACGAGGTCGATTCGCTCGATTCTCAAGTTGCCGAGCTGCTTGCCGAGGAAGAGGCTGCTGCTCAGAAGGCGGCGGAAGAGGCCGCTGCTGCGGCTGCCGCCCAGGCCGAAGCTGCTAATAACGCCTCGAGCGATAATGGTGGCTCGAATAACTCTGCATCCAACGGTGGCGGATCGAGCAATAACGCCTCTAGCAACGCCGGCGGGTCGAACAACAACGCTTCCAACAACGGCGGCGGGTCGAATACGGGCGGCAATTCCTCTTCGGGTGGCGGTTCGAACAATTACGGCGGTTCGGTCGTGGCCGCTGCGCAAAGCCAACTCGGCGTGCCCTACGTGTGGGGCGGCACGGCATGGGGTTCGGGCCTTGACTGCTCCGGCCTGACGTCTGGCTGCTGGAAGCGTGCCGCGGGCATTTGGATTGGCCGTACGACATGGGATCAGATCGCTTCCGCCCAGTGGACGGGCTCGGTTTCCGAGGCTCAGGCGGGCGACGTGTACGCATGCGGCAGCCATGTGGCAATTGCTACGGGCGGCGGCGGATACATTCATGCCCCGCAGCCGGGCGAAGTGGTGTGCTACAGCTCGCTTTCGTGGTACAACCCCTTCTACTGCGCCTTGCGCTGGTACTAAGCGGGAATTGAAAGGCATCGACCCAGGTCGGTGCCTTTTTTCGCTAAGGGTGTGCATGAAGTCGAAAAAAAGTGCTTGCATTGTTCGGCGCGTGTGTTAACATATAGCCCGCTGTTTGCGAGAAGTCGGGACGTGGCTCAGTTTGGTAGAGCGCTGCGTTCGGGACGCAGAGGCCGCAGGTTCAAATCCTGTCGTCCCGACCATTTAATCGCACCAGCTTTTTTGTTTTCCGGCCATATTGGTCGGGCCCCAAAACTTGGAGGCTTGCATGAAAATCTTTGGTCTTGGAGTTCCTGAGCTCCTCATCATTCTGGCCGTTGCTCTGCTTATCTTTGGCCCCAAAAACCTTCCGAAGCTTGGTTCCGCGCTTGGTCGCACGGTGAAGAACCTGCGCGATGGCATGGGAAGCGCCAAGAAGGAAATGGACGCGTCTGAGGAAGAAGCTCCCGCCGACAAGCCCCGTAAAAAGAAGGCTGCTGCTGCAAAGAAGCAGGCTGCCGAAAAGGCCGAAGCGGAAGATGCGACCGAAGCTGCTGAGCCTGCTGCAAAGGCTGAAGAAGAGTAGCACATTCTCCCTTAAGGTAATATGCGGCGTGTCGGCTAGCCCGACATGCCGTTTTCTTATACGAGCACGCATTGCGTGCCCGTTTTAGTAAAAGGGCGGCGTTTTGCCGCCGAATCGATTTTGAAATTAGGTGTCACGAAATGGGTAGCGATTACATCCTTACTCCCGAGGGCCGCGAGAAGCTCGAGCAGGAGCTGCATTACCTCGAAACCGAGAAGCGCGCCGAGGTTGGCGAGCGCATCAAGGTTGCTCGCGAATTCGGCGACATTTCCGAGAACTCCGAATATGACGATGCGAAAAACGAGCAGGGCATGGTCGAGGCTCGTATCGCCGAGATCAACCAGATTCTCTCTGAGGCCACGATCGTCGATACGCCGAAGAAGTCGAACAAGGTTACTGTTGGCGCTATTGTCACGGTGAACATGGGCGGAAAAGAGCGCGTATTCACCATCGTTGGTGGTGCCGAGGCCGACGTCGCTGCGGGCAAGATTTCCAACGAAAGCCCCGTTGGCGCCGCTCTTCTCGGCCACAAGAAAGATGACGAAGTAACCGCCATCGGTCCCACCGGCCGTGAAATCAAGATGACGATTCTCAAGATCGAGCACTAAAAGTACGCTGGCCTTCCGGCCAGCGTACTTTGCTGCCGCTGCTAAGCCACACGGCGGGCATTTTCGCTTTCAGGCTTCGTAGGGATTTCGCCGTTCTGCCGAACGGCGAATGAAGCCTCCGCTGCGAGCCAACCGGGCACCCCATCTTGGCATTCAGGCTTCGGCTTGTGTACCGAAGTACGCGGCGCCTCGCCTTCAGGCCAATATGGGGCACCCGGCCGGCTCTCGCTGTCGTGAGCACGAATGCGGCATCTCCCAGGCTTGAGCGCCTTGCCATCAAACGAATCTGCCTCGCTGAGCCGCGGACGCGAATGCGATTATTCCAACTCGCCATCGAAAGGGGCAGGGGATTGTCCTCTGCCCCTTTTATATTTGGTGCGAAAGCGACGTATAATCTGCGACCTTTCGCACTTGTCGCTTGACCTGCGATAGAATGCTTTTGTTCATCACCACATCTGGAAACGAAGAGGTTTTCAAATGACCGATACCGAAAACACCATTGCCCCCGAGCTGCTCAACGACGAGCGTGCGCTGCGTCTTTCCAAGCGCGAAGACTACATCGCTCGTGGCGTGAACCCGTATCCCGAGCACTCCGAAGTGACCGACTACGTGCGTGACATCGTCGCGAAGTATGCCGACCTCGCGACCGGCGAAGACACCGAGGACGTCGTGAAAATCGGCGGCCGTATTGTGGCCAAGCGCGGCCAGGGCAAAATCATGTTCCTCGTGGTGCGCGACACCACGGCCGACATCCAGCTTTTCTGCCGCATCAACGACATGTCCGAGGCCGATTGGGAGCTTCTGCGCAACCTCGACCTGGGCGATATCGTGAACGTCGAGGGCGTTGTCGTGCGCACGAAGCGCGGCGAGCTCTCCATCGCTCCGCGCGCCCTTACGTTGCTTTCCAAAGCTGTGCGTCCGCTCCCCGAGAAGTTCCACGGTCTCTCTGACAAAGAGACCCGCTATCGCCAGCGCTACGTTGACCTCATTGTGAACGAAGACGTGCGCGACACCTTCCGCAAGCGTTCCACCATCCTTTCCACGTTCCGTCGTTACATGGAATCTGACGGCTACATGGAAGTTGAAACGCCGATTCTGCAAACCATTCAGGGCGGCGCTACGGCCAAGCCGTTCATCACGCACTTCAACGCTCTTGACCAGGAATGCTACCTGCGCATTGCCACTGAGCTGCATTTGAAGCGCTGCCTGGTTGGCGGCTTCGAGAGCGTGTTCGAGATTGGCCGCATTTTCCGCAACGAAGGTATGGACCTTACGCACAACCCCGAGTTCACTACCATGGAGGCTTACCGCGCCTACAGCGACCTCGATGGCATGAAGGCGCTCGCTCAGGGCGTTATCAAGGCGGCCAATGCCGCGGTGGGCAACCCCGAGGTCATTGAATACCAGGGTCAGCAGATCGATTTGTCGGGCGAGTGGGCGAGCCGTCCTATGACCGATATCGTTTCCGAGGTTTTGGGTTTCGAGGTCACCATCGACACGCCGGTTGACGTTCTGGCCGAAGCCGCGCGCAGCAAGGGTCTGGAAGTGAAGCCCGAGTGGACTGCAGGCAAACTCATTGCCGAAATCTACGACGAGCTCGGCGAAGACACCATCGTGAACCCCACGTTCGTGTGCGATTACCCCATCGAGGTTTCGCCCCTCGCCAAGCGCTACGAAGACGATCCTCGTCTCACGCATCGCTTTGAGCTCGTTATCGCTGGCCACGAATACGCCAACGCGTTCTCCGAGCTTAACGACCCGGTTGACCAGGCCGAGCGCTTTGCCGCCCAAATGGTCGAAAAGGCCGGCGGCGACGATGAGGCCATGGAATATGACGAAGACTACGTGCGCGCCCTGGAATACGGCATGCCTCCTGCGGGTGGCATTGGCATCGGCATCGATCGCGTGGTCATGCTGCTCACCAATTCCGCGAGCATTCGCGACGTGCTGTTGTTCCCGCACATGAAGCCCGAGGCTGGTGCGAAGAGTGGCGCAAAGGCCGCCAAAGAGGCGCAGGATGCCGCTACGGCAAGCCCGTTTGTCAGCTCGATGATTCCGACCATCGACTACTCGAAGGTTACCGTGGAGCCCCTGTTTCAGGAATTCGTCGATTTCGAAACCTTCAGCAAGAACGATTTCCGCGTGGTGAAGGTGAAGGCGTGCGAGGCCGTGAAGAAGTCGAAGAAGCTTCTGGCGTTCAAGCTCGACGATGGCACCGATGTCGAACGTACCATTCTTTCGGGCATTCATGCCGACTATGAACCCGAAGACCTGGTGGGCAAGACGCTCGTGGCTATCACGAACCTGCCTCCGCGCAAGATGATGGGCATCGATTCGTGCGGCATGCTGCTTTCTGCCATCCATGAAGAGAATGGCGAGGAGCGCTTGAATCTGCTGCAGCTCGACAGCGCGATTCCCGCTGGCGCAAAGCTCTACTAACAATCAAAGGCCGTCCGCGAGGGCGGCCTTTTTCGTCTCTGGTTTCAGTAGATTCCGCACGAGCAGAACAGCACTTAATGTGCTGTTCGTCGCGAGCGGGACTTGACCGAGCTGGAACCAGGGACGGAACCACCGAGCCAGACGAGGTAAAGCGAAAGATTTGTTGGTGATGCTTGTTGGAATTTCTTCCTGAATGAAGGGCAGAACCGTCAAACTAGAAGCCCAATTGATTGTCAACAAGAAGGTATCGCGCATGTGAAGCTTTGGCACTCATTGTGAATGAGTGCTAGCATACATTCAGCAACCTCTACAGAAATGGACCGTATATGGCATTCGATAAATTTACCGACAAGGCGCGACATGTCCTTGTGCTTGCCAGGGAAGAAGCCGCTGCGCTCAAACGCCCGCATGTGGGCACTGAGCATTTGCTGCTTGGCCTGGCGAAAGAGCCTGACGGCATTGCTGCGCAGGCTCTCGAACGCGTGGGCATAACGTATGAGAAGGCTCTTGAGGTCGTCACCGGCATGGCCGAAGGCGAGCAAGAAGCCGAAGCGGGCGCGAACATCTCGTTCACGCCGCGCACCAAACGCGTGCTGGAAAATGCGCTGCGTGAAGCTATGCAAATGGGTCAAAGCTATATTTCTACCGAACATTTGCTGCTCGGCATTGTGCGTGAAGGCGAGGGCGGTGCTATCGATGCGATGGCGAAGCTCGGCGTCGAAATCGACGCTGTTCGTTCCGCACTCAACGACTTGGTCGATCAGCCGACGCCCGTGGCTGCGGGCATGCCGTTTTTCGGCGGCGAGCCCCATGGCGAGAAGAGCATGCTCGAGCAGTTCGGTACCGACCTTACTGCGAAGGCCAAGGCGGGCAAGCTTGATCCGGTTATTGGTCGTGCGGCCGAAATCGAACGCGTGATGCAGGTGCTCTCGCGCCGCCAGAAGAACAACCCGCTGCTCATCGGCGAGCCTGGCGTGGGCAAAACCGCCGTTGTCGAAGGCCTGGCTCAGCTCATTGTGGCCGATCAGGTGCCCGATATCATTTCAGGCAAGCGCGTGATTACCCTCGATGTGTCCGCGCTGGTCGCGGGCAGCAAATACCGCGGCGAGTTCGAAGAGCGTCTGAAGAAGGTCATCAAGGAAGTCGTCAAAGACGGCAACATCATTTTGTTCATCGACGAAATGCATACCATCATTGGCGCGGGTTCTGCCGAAGGCTCCATCGACGCTGCCGCCATTTTGAAACCGCCGCTGTCTCGTGGCGAGCTGCAGGTGATTGGCGCCACCACTACCGAGGAATACCGCAAGCATCTTGAGAAAGATTCCGCGCTCGCCCGTCGCTTCCAAACGGTGAACGTGAAAGAGCCGAGCGAGGAGCAAGCCCTGCGCATTCTCGATGGCCTTCGCGACCGCTACGAGGCGCATCATCACGTGCGCTATTCCGACGAGGCGCTGCAGGCCGCCGTCTCTATGTCTTCGCGTTATATTCAAGATCGCTTCCTGCCCGACAAGGCAATCGACGTGCTCGACGAGGCTGGCGCGCGCATGCGCATTCGCAATCGCACGCTGCCCGATGAGATTCGCAAGTTCGACGACGAGCTTCGCCGCGTTCGCCTTGACAAGGAAGAGGCGGCGTCGGCGCAAGAATTCGAGCGCGCCGCGCAGCTTCGCGATGAGGAAAAGCAGCTTGAGGAGCAGCGCGCCGAAGCTGAAAAGCGTTTTTCCGAGGAAAGCGACAAGGAACTCGCCAACATCACCGAGGTCGAAATCGCCGATGTGGTGAGCATGTCGACGGGCGTGCCCGTGAGCAACCTCACTGAAGCCGAAGCCGACAAGCTTTTGCGCATGGAAGGCGTGCTGCACGAGCGCATCATCGGCCAGGAAGAGGCTGTAACGGCCCTGTCGAAGGCCATTCGCCGCAGCCGCTCTGGTTTGAAAGATCCGAAACGTCCCAGCGGCTCGTTCATTTTCCTCGGCCCTTCGGGCGTGGGCAAAACCGAGCTTTCCAAGGCGCTCGCTGAGTTCCTGTTTGGTACCGAAGACGCGCTTATCACGTATGACATGTCGGAATACATGGAGAAGCACAGCGTGAGCCGCCTGGTCGGTTCGCCTCCGGGCTATGTGGGCTTCGACGAAGGCGGCCAGCTTACCAAGGCCGTTCGCCAGCGTCCTTATTCGGTCGTGCTGTTCGACGAAATCGAGAAGGCGCATCCCGATGTGTTCAACATCTTGCTGCAGATTCTCGAGGAAGGCCGCCTTACCGATTCGCAGGGCCGCTCGGTCGACTTCCGCAACACGGTTATCATCATGACCTCGAACGTGGGCGCTCGCCAAATCGCTGAAACCGCGCCGCTTGGCTTCACGCCCGATTCGCAGAAGGGCCTTTCCGATAAGGAAATCAAGAGCCGCGTGATGAGCGAGATGAAGAAGCTCTTCAGGCCCGAGTTCTTGAACCGCCTCGACGAGATTATCGTGTTCAAGAGCCTTACTGAAGAGCAGATTGCCCAAATCGTCGACCTCATGGTTGCCGACCTGCGCGATCGCCTCATCGCCATGGATATGACCATCAATCTTACGCCAGAGGCTCGTGCGCTTGTGGCTAAGGAAGGCACCGATATCACGATGGGCGCTCGTCCGCTGCGCCGGGCGATTCAGCGTTTGCTCGAAGATCCCATCTCTGAGCAGCTGCTTGCTGGCACGTGGCATGCGGGCTCGGTTATCGATGTCGGTGTGAAAGATGGCGAGCTAACTTTCACGCCTGGCACAGGAGAGATTCCCGCGCCGCGAAAACGTGATAGCATTGCACACGAAGCAGAATCGTTGCTGCCGCAGTTCGATTTGTCGCATGCCGGGGCGCCAAGCCACGGTGGCGGCGTGTCGAGCGACGGCGCGGCTGATTAACGAACCATAGGCGCGGCCTTCGCGGTGGCGCCATGCGAGGGGGCGTCTGTGGGCGCCCCTTTGTTGTTGAAGCCATGAAAGGGGAGCCCATGAGCGCACCGGAGAATGTGAGAACCGTGGGAGGTGCAGCCGAGTTTGGAGTTATCGACCCGGTGTTTGTGCCTACGGCGCTTGTTGAAGTCGCCGAAGATGCGGCGGCGCGTCTCGATTTGAGCGAAACTGGCGCGAGAACGGTGCATTTTTCGGGCAAGGTGTCGAAGAGCCCGAAGACGGCTGCCATTATTTTGGCGGGCGGCTCGGGCGAGCGTTTTGGCCACGAGGGTGGCAAGCAGCTTGTTGAGATTTCTGGACGTCCCATGCTCACCTGGTCGATTGCGGCGTTCGATGCGGTTGAAGACGTGGGTGAAATCGTGGTGGTGTGCCCCGAAGAGCGCATTGCCGAATATCGCAGTTGCGCCATTGACCCGTACCCGTTTGTGACGCCTATCACGATGGCCCCGGCGGGCGCCACGCGTCAGGAAAGCGCGTTCTCGGGTCTGGAATACGCGTCGGAGGAATATGAGTACGTGGTGCTGCATGATGGCGCCCGCCCGCTCATCGCCCCAGAGCTCATCGCGCATACCATCAACACGCTCAAAGGCACGCTCGACGCCGATGGCGCGATTGTCGCCACGCCTTCGATTGATACGCTCAAAGTGGTCGAAAATGGTTGCATTGTGGGAACCCCCGACCGCCGCGTGTTCTGGAACGCGCAAACGCCGCAGGTGTTCCGTGCGGGCGTGTATCGTCGCGCGCACGCGTCGGCGCTCTCGGAAGGTTTCGTGGGCACCGATGACTCGTCGCTCATCGAACGATTGGGCGGCAAGGTGCTCGTGGTGGAAGGCAAGCGCAGCAACATCAAGCTTACCGTTCCAGAAGATTACGCCATGTTGAACATGAGCCTGGGAGTTCAGCCCGACTAGCGAATCAGCTGAAATGGGGCAGGGGCAAGTTCTCTGTCCCATTTTTTATAGGGTGCACGGCCCTGGAAGGATAGGCTTCTCGCTCCAAGCGCCACATGGGGCGCGAGTAGAGAAGCCCAAGACACTTTCATTCTACTAAGCTGCCTCATCTTGTGCTCATCGGAAGGGGTTTTCCTTCTTGTGCCTGCCGCAAACTTCGTCGCGTTGAAGTGGGCTATAATCGTTCGGAACATTACGATTTCGTCTAAGACGAAGGGATTACTCGTGACGAACGCTATGAATATGCGCGTGGGCCTCGGTTTCGATGTGCACGCATTCGCGCAAGGCCGCAAGCTTATTCTGGGTGGTGTCGACATTCCGCATCATCAGGGGCTTTTGGGGTATTCCGATGCCGACGTGCTTGCGCATGCCATCTCCGACGCGCTGCTCGGTGCTGCGCGTGCGGGCGATATCGGCAAACTGTTCCCCGATACCGACCCGGCGTATGCGGGCGCCGATTCCATGGTGCTGTTGTCGTGCGTTGCAAACCACGTGCGCGAACTCGGTTTCGATATCGTCGATGTCGATAGCGTTATTTCGGCGCAGGCCCCCAAGCTCTCGCCTTTCCGCGATCAAATGCGCGAGAACTTGGCCCATGCTATGGGTATCGACGTCGACCAGGTGGGCGTAAAGGCCACCACCACTGAGCATTTGGGCTTCGAGGGTCGCGAGGAGGGCATTTCGGCTCAGGCCGTGGCCTTGCTTTCGAAACGATGTTGCTAGGGGCACTTCCGTAACCGCATTTGCTCCTAACATCGAAGGAACCTATCGTGAATATCTTTAAAACCATCGCCGAAGACGTGAACAACGTTAAGCGTCTCGACCCTGCCGCGCAAAGTAAATTCATCATTTGGCTCACGTATCCGGGCCTGCATGCTCGTTGGAGCCATGTTGTTGAGCATTGGCTGTGGAACCATGGCCTGAAAAGTTTGGCGCGCATTTCGAGCCAGTTCACCCGTTTTATGACGGGCGTGGAAATTCACCCCGCCGCGAAAATCGGCCGTCGTTTCTTCATCGACCACGCCATGGGCGTGATCATCGGCGAAACGTGCGAAATCGGCGATGACGTTACGCTGTATCAGGGTGTCACGCTCGGCGGCACGGGCAAAGAAAGCGGCAAGCGCCACCCCACGCTCGGCAATAACGTTATGGTGGGCGTGAACGCGGCGGTTCTTGGCAGTATCACCATTCACGACAATTCGAAGGTCGGCGGCGGTGCGGTTGTCGTCGAGGACGTGCCTGAGAATTGCACCGTGGTCGGCGTTCCCGCGCGCGTTGTGGTGCGCAACGGCAAACTCGTGCAGCAGGAAGAGAAAGACGCCGCCGCTCGTCGCGAATGCCTGCCCGACCCCACGACTGCCGACGTCGTCGAACTCCAGGCGCGTGTTGCTCGCCTGGAAACGCTGCTTGCGGCTCAGGCGCAAGGCAAAACTATCGGAGGCCCCGCGAAAACCACTCCCGACGTTGCGTCGGATTCAGAATAACCAGGAGGAATCGTGCAAATCTACAGCTCCCAAACCCATAAAAAGGCTGAGTTCGAGCCTATCGAGCCAGGCAAGGTGCGCATGTATGTGTGCGGCCCCACGGTGTATGACAATATCCACATCGGCAATGCCCGCACGTTTATCAGTTTCGACGTTATTCGCCGCTGGCTCATCGCGAGCGGTTACGAAGTGACATTTGCCCAGAATCTGACCGACGTTGATGACAAGATTATCAATCGAGCCAATGAGCAGGGTCGCACAGCTGCCGAGGTGGCCACGGAATTCTCGAACAAGTTCATCGACGTCATGCGTCGCGCGAACGTGATTGACCCCGATGTGCGTCCGCGCGCTACCAAAGAAATCGGTCCCATGATTGCCATGATCAAAACGCTCATTGAGCAGGGCCATGCCTATGCGGTCGAGAACGGAGACGTGTATTTCTCGGTGCGCAGCGACGAGACCTATGGTGAAGTGTCTGGCCGCAATATCGACGACCTTATGGTGGGCGCGCGCATTGAGGAAAACGAAATCAAGCGCGACCCGCTCGACTTCGCCTTGTGGAAGGCCGCCAAACCGGGTGAACCAAGCTGGAAAAGCCCCTGGGGCGAAGGCCGCCCTGGCTGGCATACCGAATGCGCTGCCATGGTGCATCGCTACCTGGGTGTGCCCATCGATATTCATGGCGGCGGCAGCGACCTTGCGTTCCCTCACCATGAAAACGAATGCGCGCAGGCAACGTGCGCATGGCATCAGGGCTTTTCGAACACGTGGATGCATACGGGCATGCTGTTGGTGAACGGCGAGAAGATGTCGAAGTCGCTCGGCAATTTCTTCACGCTCGAAGAAGTGCTCGAGAAACATTCGGCGGCAGCACTTCGCCTGCTCATGCTGCAAACGCACTATCGCAGCCCGCTCGATTTCAGCTTCGAGCGCCTGGAAGGCGCGGAAAGCTCGCTGGCCCGTATTGCGGGCACGGCTCAGAACCTGCGTTGGGCTGCGGCCCACGCGACGGGCGAGCCCGATGCCGCATTGGCTCAAAAACTCGCCGACGCTGTTGCGGCTGCCGATGCCGAGTTCAAGGCCTGCATGGATGACGACTTCAACACCGCAGGTGCCCTGGGCGCATTCTTCGGCTTCATCACCGAAGCGAACTCATACCTCGATGCCGCCGACGGTGCGGTTAATGCCGAGGTGGTAGTTGCGGCTGCCGAGTTCATCGAGCGCTCCATGGACGTTTTGGGTATCGAACTCCCCGAGCAGGAGGCGGAGCTGCCTGTCGAAATCATTGCGCTTGCTGCTGAGCGCGCTGGTTACGCCGGCGACGACACGGCCGAGGCTGCCGAAGCCCTTATTGCCGCTCGTGCTGAAGCGCGCGCCGCGAAAGACTGGGCCGTGGCCGATGCCATTCGTGATGCTTTGGGCGAGCTTGGCCTGGTGGTGGAAGACACCGCCGCCGGCGCTCGCGTCAAGGTGAAATAACCAAGGGTTGGGTCGCTTCGTCGTTTTCGCTCCGGCGGCGCGGCCCTATTTGTGACCGTCTGCGTTCATATGGGCATTTCTTTTCAATATGAAACGCAGCCAGGCGGGCGCATAGCGAGCGAAGCGAACGGTAGCCCGGCGTGGTCATGGACAGGACCGCACCGCCGGAGCGAAAACGACTGAGTGCTTAATGCACATGAAAAGGAGCCCACGTGGCAGACTATATTGAAGGAAAACGCCCGGTCATTGAGGCATTGCGTGCGCAAATGCCGCTCATTTCCGTGCTTATGGCCGACAACGTTCAGCAAGATAGCCAAATCAAAGACATTTTGCGCAAGGCAAAGCAGTACGACGTGCCCGTGAAAACCGTGCCTCGCAAGGTGCTCGATGAGCGCAGCGAGCGCGGCAGCCATCAGGGCGTTATGGCGCATGCGAAGCCGTACCAGTACTCCAGCGTCACCGACATTCTGAAAATTGCCGAGCGCGATGCCGAAAAGAACAATGGCGCTGCGCTCGTGGTGCTGCTCGATCACATTACCGATGCGGGCAATCTTGGCGCCATCGCGCGTTCGGTTGACGTGATTGGCGCGAGCGGCCTCATTATTCCGGGCAAGCGCTCGGCAAGCGTGACCGCGGCTACCTATAAAAGCTCGGCGGGCGCCATTAACCATGTGCGCTGCGCCCAGGCGACCAACCTTGCTTCGGCGATTGACCGCCTGAAGAAAGCTGGCTTCTGGGTTGCTGGCGCGAGCGAGAAAGCTCAGCATACGGTATGGGAAGCCCCGCTCTATGGCAAAATCGCGCTTGTAATGGGCAATGAGGCCGAAGGCCTTGCTCGTCTCACGCTCGAGAAGTGCGACTTCCTGGTGAAGCTGCCGCAGGCGGGCCATGTTGGTTCCCTCAACGTTGCTCAGGCGTGCACGGCGGTCATGTATGAGTGGATGCGCCAGACCACCGTTCGCGCCGCCGAAGGCGAATAGCGGGGCACCTGTTCGCAATGGCAAAGCAACGCAGGAAATTATTGCTCGTCGATGGCTATAACGTGCTGCGCAGCGGTTCGCGTTATCGCGACATGCGCAATCCCGGCCCGAACCCCGATTACGATACCGATTCGTTCAATCGCGCTCGCGAAGCGCTCATTGACGATGTGGTGATGTACGCTGGCCGCGACTTCGAAGCGATTATCGTGTTCGATGGGGCTGACAACGAATATTCCGATGGCAGCTTTGAAAAAATCGCTGGTGTACGCATTATGTTCTCGCGTGCGGGCGATTCCGCCGATAAGGTGATCGAGAAGCTCGCGTGGGATGCGCGCGCCCGAGGCATTGAGACCATGGTGGTGTCGAGCGACGCGGCCATTCAGAACACCGTATTCGGCGGCGGTGTCGATCGCATGAGCGCGAACGGCTTCAGTCGAGCGGTGGCGGTGAATGCCCACGAGTTTCATTTGGACGAGTCACCGAAAACGGCTGTGAAGAACACGGTCGCCGAGCGTTTGGGCGGCGATACGGTTGCGAAACTGAAGGCGCTTCGCGATTCTCTGTAGTGGGTGAATAAACGAAGCTTCCGACCCTCGGTTTGGTGCAAAGAGTCCCCAAAGGTCGCGCTGCCGTTGTTTTTCATGCATTGCGGCTCGGCAAAGCTAGCCTCGGGGTTTCTCTTCGAGATGCCGTTTGCGGATGGAAATGTGCCGTTGAGAAGCGCTCGGGCTTTCGCTACAATCAAATTAACGAATCCGCTTAGGCGTCGCCGTTGTGGTGGCGCCTAAATCGTATTAAGGGAAAGGAGTGGGCCAATGAAAATCCAGGTCGTTGCCGTAGGGAAGTTGAAAGAGCGATTCTGGAAGGAGGCATGCGACGAGTACCTGAAGCGCCTTAAGGGCTATGCGAAGGTGCGCGTCGACGAGGTGCCCGATTGCGATCCGGCGAAAGTCGGTGGGGAAGAGGGCGCGCGCACGAAGGAGGGTCGCTCTATTCTGGAGAAGCTGCCCGAGCATTCGCATGTCATTCTGCTCGATGTGGGCGGAAGACAGCTTTCGAGCGAAGGTATTGCGGCGCGCGTCGATGCGTTGGCGCTTTCTGGCGTGAGCGAGATTTCGTTCATCGTGGGCGGCTCCGGCGGCGTGAGCCAAGGCGTGCACGACGCTGCCGACGAAAGCATGTCTTTCGGCAAAATCACGCTTCCCCATAATCTGGCACGCGTGGTGCTGCTCGAGCAAATCTATCGGGCATTCAAAATCTCGCGTGGCGAGCCGTATCATAAATAATTGGTTGCGCCGTTCTGCCGAACGGCGCAACTGCTCGACGCTGCGCCGGGTTTTATGCGGCATCTTGGCTTTCAGGCTTCGCTTTGCGTAGCGCTGCTACGCGGCAGCTCGCCTTCAAGCCAATCTGCTCGCCTAAAACCCTTGCTCGCTGACCTTGGTGCGAATAGGGTTTCTTCGGTGTTGAAAGAAGGGGGTTGCGTGTCACAGCTTCTTGTTGGCGTGCTTTCCGATACGCATGGACGACTTTCAGAAGACGCGTATGCGGAACTGGCCGACTGCGACTTCATCATTCATGCGGGCGACATTTGCGGTCCAGGAATAATGCTCGAGCTTGGTGGGCTTGCGCCGGTGTGTGCTGTGTTGGGCAATAACGACTATCCCGAATATGGCGAATCGGTCGGAACAGTGGCGACCCCCCGTATTGGCGGAGTGCGTTTTCTCGTGACGCATACGCCAACGGATTTGCGCGCGATTCTGTCGGGCCGCACAAATGTATTGAAGCCTGGCGACCCTGTGCCGCAGGTGGCGATTCATGGGCATACCCATGTACCCGAATTGCTGCACGGTTCGGCCGCTGCTCCTGCCGATGTGGTGCTGTGTCCCGGCTCGGTAACGCGTCCGCGCGGTGGCTCGAAACGGCAGCTTGCGAAAATCGCCATCGAGAATGGCGCCGTGAAAGAAATTCGTTTCGTAGAACTTGGGTAATCTTCGCAAATTCGAACGTGTGTTCGATGATACAATATGTCGCGGTAGCGCTCGTCGATTCCTGCGGGTGACGCTCCCTTCGATTTTTGATAGGAGTAACCACCATGGATATTGTGGTGGCCATTGCGGCATGGTGCCTAATCGTCGGATTTGTATTCGATTGCGCCGAGCGAATCCAAAGCAGGAAGAAACGAGAAAAGAAAATGGTGTCTATGGAATAGAAAAGCCAGTCGCAAGACTGTCTCCGAAACAACTAGCATCATCCGTAGCCAACGAGACTGGAAACCGAGTTAGTTCGGCGGGCGCTGTCGTTGGATATATTATGGCATGGCTTCAAGCCATAGAAATAATTCGTTATGAAGGATGCATACATGGAACTTGATCACGCGGAACTGCAGGAAATGCTTGCCAATGACCCGTATATGCTGTTGGTCGACGTGCGCGACGAAGAGGAATTCGATGCTGGGCATATTCCTGGCGCTGGCAACATGTCAGTTGACGATATCGTCGATTGCTTGTTCGATGAAGCGCTCGGCGAGCGAGGCCTCGACGCTATCGCGAATGGTAAAGGCATGGAGCTTTCCGACGACGCTTCGGTCATCGTGCTCTATTCGAATGCTGGCGAGCGATCGGCTCGTGCGTGCGAGCACATGGAATCGCTCGGCTATGTGAATGTCTACAACGCCCCCGGTTTGTCCTCGTGGCCTTATGAGGTTGTAACGACGGCGGAAGAGGCCGCCGTGGCTGCCGCGCTTGCGCAGAATGGCGCCGTTGCGACGCAAGAAGTTGGCCAGAGCCACGATTGCGGTTGTGGGCACGATCATCATGGGGAACATGGCCACGAGCACGGGCATGACTGCGGTTGCAATCACTAAATGGCTGCAAGTTTCATTTAATACATTATACGCAAAATAAAAATTAGGTTTCTATTAGATACCAAACATATGTTTAGTAATCTAATATCAAAATAGCATCTAGTATTAAAAAGAAACTATTACCGTGAAAATAATGGGCGTCCGTTAGGGCGCCCATTGTGTTGCTTAGGCTTTCTTTGGTGGCAAATAAGCCTTGGTGTTGTTGAGGCTGAACAAAATCGTTGAAGCATTGTGCAAAAGCGACGAGGTTTGCGGCGTGATAATGCCGGCAATGCCGAGCGCTAGCAAGGCGGAATTGGTAATCATGACCTTGCTGTATGACCCGTTGAGCCTGCTGACGAGGCCTTGGCTCATCTTGCGCAGGCGCACGACGGCTTGCAGATCGGTATCGGACAAAATGATATCGGCAACTTCCTTGGCGATATCACTGCCACCACCCATGGCAAGACCTACGTCGGCGCGGCCAAGCGCCGGCGAATCGTTTACGCCGTCTCCGACCATGGCGACGCAACGCCCTTCGCTCTTGACGCGGTCAACATAGGCGAACTTATCTTCGGGTAGCAGGTCGGCTTGGAATTCGTCGATACCTGCCTCAGAAGCGATGCGCGCAGCGGTGCGTGCGGAATCGCCCGTGAGCATGACGATATGTTTGAATCCTAAATTGCGAAGCTCAGCAACGGACTCTTTCACGCCGGGTTTTAAGGGATCTTCAATTCCCAGCACGCCCACAACCTCGCCATCGACGGCCAAAAACAAAGGCGACAGACCTTCCATTTCGGTCTCGACGCGAGAAAGCGTTTTGGGGTCCAAATGCGCGTGTTCGTCTTCGAATACGAAGTGCGCCGATCCGATAACGGCACGTTTGCCGTCGAGTGCCGAAGCGATGCCATGTGCGACGATATACTCCACGGCCGCGTGGCGCTCGCGATGCTCAAGCCCTCGTTCTTGGGCGGCGGCAACCACGGCGCGGGCGACGGGGTGGGGGAAATGCTCCTCCAAGCATGCCGCAAAGCGCAGGACTTCATCTTCGCTCCACCCGTCGGTGGGAATGACGCGCGCGAGTTTCGGCTGTGCCTCGGTGAGCGTGCCCGTCTTATCGAATATGATGGTGTCCGCTTTGGCGAATGCTTCGAAGTATTTCGCGCCTTTGACCATGACGCCGGCTTTGGCAGCATTGCTCATGGCGGTCATTACGGCGATAGAGCCCGTGAGCTTCAGCGCGCATGAGTAGTCAACCATAAGCGCAGCCGACGTTTTCACAAGGCTGCGCGTAGTGAGTGCCACAAGTCCCGCGAGCAGGAAGTTCCACGGCACAATCTTGTTCGCCAGGTTTTCCATGCGCGACTGGCCTTCCGATTTCAGTGAATCGGCGGCTTCGACGAGCGAAACGATCGATCGAAGCTTGGTTTGCGACGTATTGGCGCGCACGCGCACTAAGATTTCGCCATCTTCGACGACGGTGCCAGCGAACACGTCATCGCCAACGGTGCGCTCGACCGCGAGTGGCTCTCCTGTCAGGGTGGCTTGGTTTACCATAGCGCAGCCATGTTCCACCACGCCATCGATGCAAATAGACATGCCAGTGCGCACGGCTACCAAATCGCCAGGCATAAGCTCGCTTGCCGGAACGCTGGTTTCGGTGTCGCCAATCACTTTTTGCGCCTTGTCGGGTACGTCGAGAAGTGAATTGATGAGCTCGTTCTCGCTCATGGCGCGCGTGTAATCTTCGAGCAGCTCGCCCACATTCAGCAGGAACATGGTTTGCGATGCCGTGTCGAAATCGCGTTTCACGAACGAAATGCCAATTGCCGATGCGTCAAGCACGGGTACGGTAAGGCACGAGCGCGACAGCTCGAACAGCGCGGCGCGCAAGAACGGCAGGAAGCTAACTACCGTGCACACGGCGCGAATGGGCGCGGGCAAGAACCATTTGCGCGCATAGCGGGCGCCAATAAGAACAGCCAGGTTCATGAACAGCGCATGCGTTCGCGGCTCGAATTGCACGGAGTAGCCGGTTTTTGCATCGGCGATTTTCTCGGCGTTGATTTCGCAGAGCGCATCGAGCACGTTTGTGCGTTTGGGTGCCTCGAAGTCGACCGACATCTGACCGATGCGTCCGTAAAGCTGCACGCGGCGCACGCCGTCGATTTCTTTAGTGAGTTTGATAAGCGCGTCGAGGTCCTCTTCAGGCACAGGGCCCGCCAATTTCAGGCGGGCCCTGCCAGGGATCTCTTTGATTATCGAGAACTTCATGACGAATGCCGTAAGGCTTTATTCGGCGGAAGGCTCGGAATCGGCCTTGGCGGCTTTGGCGTCGCTCGTGAGGTACGTGGCCTCGGCGACCAGATCGTCGACCTCGGCTTTTGCCTGCTCAACCATGTCCTGGTAGCAATTCTTCGCGCGCAGGCCGCAGGCGATGCCGTGTACGTAGGCTTTCTTTGCGGGCGCGCTCGTAAGCGCTTTGATACCTGCGGTGCCCAGCAGGAAGCCGCCGCCGACGAGCAGGGTGTTGAATGTAGCCTTCTTCATGTTTGTCCTCCTTCGAATCGCGACGAATCGCGAATGCGTTTATGCATGAACGATGTTCGCTCATGCATACTTTTTGTAAAAGTAAGAGTAGTGTTACACTTTGCGAAAGTCAATGAAAGTAAACTCGATGTTAAGGAAGATTTACATATGGAGGGCATGAATGTTCAGACGGCAGTTTTGCTGGCGGTCATCGTCGTGGGCATGGTCTTCGCCGCGCGACGCATGTATCGTGTGTTTTCGCTGAAGGACGACTGCTGCGGCGGCGGCGCGAAAGACTCGTCGAAGAAATTCAAGGCGCAGCGCGTGAGCGATACGAACGAGGCGAACTACAAGCATGCGCTCGATTTGAAGATTGGTGGAATGACCTGCGAGAAATGCGTCGAGAATGTGCAGAATGCCATCAATTCCGTTGATGCGGGCAATGTGTGGGCTCGTGTCGATTTGGACTCGAAGACGGCGCATATTCTTTCGAAGAACGCCCTTGACCAGGCTTCTGTTGAGGAAGCGGTTGAAGCGGCGGGGTATTTCGTAAGTCGTCGATAGGGTGGCGCCAATCGAGCTTCGCTTCGGCCTTCGCGCATTCCGCAATGCGGCGCGATCGCCGTATGCGGCCGGGATTGACGGCTGCCAGCATTTCGTTTGAGTGGTTTCAAGCGAGTTTTGAAGTTGCTGCGCAATTGAAGGAACTGCCTAGATGTGCGCTTGTTGCGCTTAGATAAAACGAAGGCGCCGGCTCCTCGGAAAAACGAGGGACCGGCGCCTTTTTGAAGCGTGCGTGCCTAGTTGTCGCACATAAGCAGCCAGGCATTGTTCGGCGCCATGGCATGCTCGCAGAAGCTGCAGGGCTTATCGGCGCACAGCGGCGCGCTGCGCCACAGGGCGGCGTCTTCCCATTCGCTGAGCAGTTCGGCGGGCAGCATGCTTTGCGAAACTGTGGCAAGCTCGCGTGCACCGCGCCCAAGGGCGGCGTCAATTTCCGCTTCATGTTCCATCGACCAGGCGAACATGCCGGCGAGTTGGCGCATGCCTCGTGCGGTGGGGTGCGTGCCTTCAATTGCTTCGTAGTCCATGCCGCAGGCGAAGGCGTCGGCCACATGAGCGCCGGCTTCATGGGCGGCTGCGCGAATGGCGTCGTTGTATTCGGCGAAGGGAACGCCGCGGAAATCGTAAGCGAACTGCGGTTTTACATGGCCCGCAATGCGCCCGGGAACGAGTGTGACGCACCAGATTTCAGTTTCGGGACAGCGTGCGCGAAGGCGTGCGAGCATCGAAGCATAGGCGGTTTTGAAACGGTCGATTTGACCGGGTGCTGCAAGTTCGGCAAGAACCTTCTCGACGGGTGCTTGTGCGGAAAGCTCAGCAGGGCAGGCCGATCCATGGCTGTCAGCATTCATTTTCGCGCCGCCCCAGCCGTAGTCGTTGATGCCGATGAAACATACGATGGCGTCGGGGGCTTCGCCCTCATCGCCCAGAATCGCGTCTGCGCGCGCATCGGAATCGCCGGCAGGGAAGAACCCGCCTTCCACGAGGCTTCCCGAAAACGAGTCGTTTTTCAAAAGCGAACCGCCAAAATGGTCGATGAGCAGGTGCCACCATGTTTGTTCGACATGCGTAACGCCCGTTTTCTCCAATCGCTCGTCGGAGTAGAACACGTCGAAGCCCGGCGGGTTCCACCCGTCGAATGTGGAGATGGAATCGCCGAGGATCGAAAACGTTTTTGCCACCAGATTGCTCCTTGGGTCGGTTGCTTGGTCGTGCGTGCAAACGCACACGACCCACGCGGCGGGCGCGCGGGTCGATTTGTGCTCATATAAAAGGGGCGCGAAACGACGGATTAAGCCGAGCGTTTCGCGCGTGTGGTGCTAAGCGTATTTCAGGAATGCGCGGTAGGCTTTCAGCGCTTCATACATGTCGGCCTTATCGACCACTTCCCACGGCGCGTGCATCGAGAGCACCGGCACGCCACAGTCGATGACATTCATGCCATATTCGGCCAGAATGTAGGCGATGGTTCCGCCGCCGCCCACGTCGACGCGGCCGAGCTCGGCGGTTTGGAACGCGGCGTTGCCCTTGTCCATGATGGAGCGAATCTTGGCCATGTATTCAGCGTTCGCGTCGTTCGAACCGCTTTTGCCGCGCGCGCCGGTGAACTTGTTGAACACCACGCCGCGGCCCAGATAGGCGGCGTTCTTCGTTTCGAAAGCGCTCGCATAGCTGGGGTCGAAGCCCGCAGACACGTCGCTCGAAAGCATGGACGAATTCGCGAGGCAACGACGCAGCGGCAAATCGCCTGCCTGGCCAGCAAGATCCATGAGTTCGGCGATGGTGTTCTCGAAGAACATCGACGTCATGCCCGTAGCGCCCACGCTGCCGATTTCTTCCTTATCGACCAGAATGCAGATGCCCGTTTTCTCAAGGTCGCTCGCCTCAAGCTGCGCGACCAAACTGGGGAAGGCGCATACGCGATCGTCGTGGCCGTAGCCGAGCACCATGGAGCGGTCGAAGCCCAGCTCGCGTGCGCGGCCGGCGGGAACGACCTCGAGCTCGCTCGAAAGGAAGTCCTCTTCTTCCATGCCGTATTTCTCGGCGAGCAGCGCGAGCATGGTCGCTTTCACGGGTTCTTTTTCCGCGAGCTTCTCGAGTTTGGTTTTCTCGGCGTTTTCCTTATCTTCCGCCTTCGCGGCAGGGCGGCCACCTGCGAGCACGTCGAGGTTTTCGCCCTCGACAACCTCGGAGGCCTTCTTTTGCATTTGATCGTTGGCGAGGTGAATGAGCAGGTCAGTGATGCAGAACACGGGGTCGCCCGCGTCTTCGCCCACATTCACGCGCTCAACGCTGCCGTCTTTTTTCGCGATAACGCCGTGAATGGCGAGCGGCAGCGTGACCCATTGGTACTTCTTGATGCCGCCGTAGTAATGCGTGTCGAGCAGCGCCAAATCACCCGATTCGTAGAGCGGGTTTTGCTTGATATCCAAACGCGGGCTGTCGACGTGCGCGCCCAGAATGTTTAGGCCGTCCTGCATGGGACGGCTGCCGATGTGCGCCAAGATGATGGTTTTGCCGTACAGCTCGGCGTAGACCTTGTCGCCCGCAACGAGTTGCTTGCCCGCGGCACGCGCCTCGTCGAGCGAAACGTAACCCGCCTCGCGCGCCTGCTCGATGGCGGTCGCCACGCATTCGCGCTCGGTTTTGTTGGCGCTGATGAAATCGATGTAGTTGGTCGCGAGCTTCTCGAGCTCGGCCAGCTGCGGCTCGTCGTATGCGAGCCATGCGTTCTTGTGCTCCAAAGCAGTTCCTTTCGCTTGGGAATTCTCACAAGCGCATTATAGAAGGGAATGGGCGCGGCGGCGTGTCGGCAGCGAAACGAAACAGAATGGTCTTAACCGAAAGCCTTCCCTTATGTGTACACCACGAGGGACACTCATCTTCTTTTTCGGAATATAATTGTTTCGAGCAAAGCATGGGCGTTGGCGATTGGAGCGAACATGGCCGAAGTTGTCGCAAGCAAATTGAAGCTGCTGCATTTGGCTCGCATTTTCGAGCGCGAGACCGACGACGGTCACGGCCTTACCGCGCCGCAAATCATCGGAAAGCTCGCCGAGGCCGGCGTGAATGTCGAACGTAAAACCTTGTATCGCGATATCGATTGTCTGCGTGCATTCGGCTACAACATTCTGAAGTACAATCGCGCGCCCGTCGAATACGGCTTGGCCACGCGCGATTTCCAAGAGCAAGAGCTGCTGCTTCTGGCCGATGCCGTGCAGTCGTCGAAATTCCTTACCGAAAGCAAGAGCCGCTCCCTCGTCGAAGGCATCGGAAAGCTCGGCAGCAAATATATGGACGAAAACCTGCGAAAGCAGGTGCACGTCGAGGGTCGCATCAAGAGCCAAAACGAGTCGGTGTTCTACAACATCGACGCCATTCAGCGCGCGATATCGCTTCGCCGCAAAATCGAATTCCGCTATTTCAAATACGACGAGCATAAGAAGCGCGTTACGAGCAAACATGGGGATGGAAGTGAGATATATAAAGAAACCCCTGTTCAGCTTGCATATATGGACGATGAATACTATCTCATTGTATGGAATGACAAATACGCCGGTTTCACCCATTACCGCGTCGATAGAATGCAGAACCTCGAGGTGTCGAGTGAAACGGCCACACGCAACGATGAGATATCATCATTTGACGTGGCCAAGCATCAGCAGCGTGTATTCGGCATGTTCCATGGCGAATCGGTCGGCGTCACGCTGCTCGTGCGCGGGTCTGTGATGAGTGCGATTGTCGACCGTTTCGGTAAAGATGTCGAAGTGCTGCCTGCGGAAGACGGTTGGTCGCGCGTGTGCGTGACGGTTATGGCCGCGCCCACGTTTTACGGGTGGCTCGCGACGTTCGGGCCGAGCGTGCAAATCGAAGAGCCGCAGTCGTTGCGCCAGGCATATGCGGGATACCTATCGGCAATCCTGGAGAATTACCAGTAAGGGTCCACGCCGAAAGCGTGGCTGAGCTGTAGTGTGAGGGGGTTTCGTGGCTGAATGCTGTAGGTGCCACCGTCGACTCGGCGTGCTGTCTAAAATCGACGAGATCATTTGGGCGGAATTCGATGAATAACCGCTCATGGGCGTTTTCTTGCCTTTCGCCCTTGGCCAGTGTCGTTTTCGTCGCCTTATTGCTGCATCCTGCCCTTCAGTTTCGTGCGTCCTTTGAATTTGCTTGGAGCTATGGCATTCGCGCGTTGGGGGCGCATATAATATTCCGTTAACGTTACGGAAAACACACAAACCGAAGGAGACATCAGATGGCGTTCTACTACGAGGAACCCTCGCGTACGTTCAATGAGTATTTGCTGGTCCCGGGCCACACCCCGGCGTCCTGCATCCCTGCGAAGGTTGACTTGAAAACGCCGCTGGTGCGTTACCGCAAGGGTCAGGAAGAGTGCCCCATTTCGCTGAACATCCCCATGGTGTCGGCAATTATGGCCGCTGTTTCTGACGACCACATGGCTGTTGCCCTCGCCACTGAAGGTGGCATTTCGTTTATTTACGGCAACCAGACCATCGAGAGCGAAGCGGCCATGGTCGCTCGCGTGAAGGCGTACAAGGCCGGCTTCGTCGTTTCCGACACCAACCTTTCGCCCGACACCACGCTCGAGGAAGTCGTCGCCCTGAAGGAGCAAACCGGCCATTCCACCATGCCCGTCACCGATAACGGCCAGGCTGGCGGCAAGCTGCTCGGCATCGTTACCGAGCGCGACTATCGCCTTTCGCGCATGTCGCTCGACACCAAGGTTTCCGAGTTCATGACTCCCCGCGAGAATCTCGTGGTTGCTACCGAAGGCACCTCGCTCAAGGAAGCCAACGACATCATCTGGGATCACAAGCTCAACAGCCTGCCTATCGTCGACGCGAACGATAACCTGTGCTATCTCGTGTTCCGTCAAGACTACGACACCCATAAGGAAAACCCGCTCGAGCTGCTCGACAACGAGAAGCGCTACCTGGTTGGCGCGGGCATCAACTCCCGCGACTACGCCGAGCGTGTTCCCGCTCTGGTCGAGGCTGGCGCCGACGTTTTGTGCATCGATTCTTCCGAGGGCTATTCTGACTGGCAGAAGATGACCATCGAATGGGTGCGCGAGCACTACGGCAACGATGTGAAAATCGGTGCCGGCAACGTTGTCGACCGCGAAGGCTTCCGCTTCCTCGCCGAGGCTGGCGCCGACTTCATCAAGGTCGGTATCGGCGGCGGTTCCATCTGCATCACCCGCGAGACCAAGGGCATCGGCCGTGGCCAGGCTACCGCGACCATCGAAGTCGCCAAGGCTCGTGACGAGTACTTCGAAGAGACCGGTATCTACGTGCCCATCTGCTCCGATGGCGGCATCGTGTACGATCACCACATCTCGCTCGCGCTCGCCATGGGCGCCGACTTCGTGATGCTCGGCCGCTACTTCGCGCGTTTCGACGAGTCCCCGTCGGCCAAGGTCATGGTCAACGGCACCTACATGAAGGAATACTGGGGCGAGGGTTCTGCCCGCGCTCGCAACTGGGGCCGTTACGACCTCGGCGGCAAGAAGAGCCTTTCCTTCGAAGAGGGCGTCGACTCGTACGTGCCTTACGCTGGCAGCCTGAAGGACAACATTGCCGTTACGCTGCTCAAGATCAAGTCCACGATGTGCAACTGCGGCGCGCTCACGATCCCTGAGTTCCGCGACAAGGCGAAGCTCACTACCGTGTCTTCGACCTCCATCGTCGAGGGCGGTGCTCACGACGTTTTGCTGAAAGACAAAACGCCGTACGCTTCTCGCGTCCGCTAAAAGCTGCGTTTTGAACAAATAACAGCACGGAAAGCGACCCCTCGGGGTCGCTTTTTATATGGGCAAACGTTACTAATGTGGGGTGTGAACTACTCGCATTGACTTTACCAGGGAGTTTGTTCAAAATAGGCGGTTGTGTTTCTTTCCCACACGATTCGTGGGTATAGGAAGGCGGGTTTCCGCCACTGCTAATGGCGCATTGAGCGCGGTTGGCGGCGTAGAGAAAAACGACGAAAGCGGTTTATATCAAAACCTTTTCCAACATAACGGCGTTGCTGCTCGCGGGCATTCTGTCCGCTGGCTCGTTGACTTTTGCATGCGCCGCACCCGCCTATGCCGACGAGGTGAGCGATGCTCAAAACGCGCTCAGTGCCGCCGAAGCTCGCATGTCCCAAATTGCTTCGGAGCATGAAGCTCTTGTTAAGCAGGCAGAGGAATTGCATCAGCAAATCGATGAGGCCACTCAGGGCGTGATGGACGCGCAGGCGGCTGCTCAGACCGGTCGAAACAAGCTTGGCATCTATGCTGCTCAGGAGTACAAAACAGGCGGCATCTCACTTATTAAAGTATTGCTCGAGTCGCAAAGCATCTCCGATCTCGTGAATAACATGCAATACTTCGATGCGATTCAAGAAGACCAAGCTCGTCAAATCGCAGAGCAGAAGCAGCTCGAAGCTACGCTTAACGACGCCCTCGACGATTTGAACAAGAAAAAAGACGAACAGGTCAAGGCCATTTCCGATGCCGAAGCCAAGCAAACCGAAGCTCAGCAGGTCGTGGCCCAGGCCACCGCGCACTTAAGCGATGCCCAGGCTGCCGCCGAAGCCGCTCGTTTGGCCGAGCTGCAAAAGCAGGCTGAAGCGCTGAAGGCCCAGCAGGAAGCCCAATCTCAAACCGAGCAAGCCCCTGCGGAGGAATCGAAGGGCGCCGCCGAAAAAGCGGAGGAATCTGGCAACGGCGCTGTGTCGAATTCCGGCAACCAATCTTCAAGCGGCTCGTCGAGCGGATCGAGCAACTCGAACGGTTCAGGCTCGAACAATTCCAATTCCTCGAATACGAGCACCTCGGGTTGGCAGTCTGGCGTTGTTTCCGCCTACGGCTCAACGAGCGATGGCACGTTGGGCGCCCACACCGCGACGGGCGCAATCGTCAGCGAAAGCTCTATGGGCGTGGCTGTTCCTATGTCTATGCCCAACTACCGATCCTATTTTGGGCGCTCGGTCGAAATCAGCTATGGTGGCCGTACGGTTGTCGCCGTGGTGAACGACTGCGGTGGCCTGGGCGGTGGCTCCCGTGCACTCGATTTGCAGCCTGGTGTATGGAAGGCCCTTGGCGCGAGCAGCTGTTTCGATTGGGGCGTGCGCACCGTTTCTTATCGTTTCCTGTAGGGGCAAGTGCCTGCATCGTTAGGGGCTACGCCGCCCGCTTCTTTACGTAATGGAATACTATGTAAAGAAAGGGCGGTCTCGATCAATGCGTTTCCCAATGCGTATCGCACGGCGGGCTGGCGAGTGGTTCCATATTCAATCCAAGCCCGAGCTCGTTGAATTTCATTTGAATATCTCCTATTGAGCTGCATTACCGTCCGCGTTTGCGGACGTTTTTTTGTATGAAGCGCAAAGTATGAAGCGCAAAGGCGCGTTACAATAGGCGAATTATTGTTGCGCATGCATATGCGTTGAAGTTCCGGATTAGCAGGAGCACACATGAAGGAATACAATCCCCTCGAGATCGAGCCGCGTTGGCAAGCGGCTTGGGAAGAAAGCGGCATCAACAAGGTGCATGAAGAAGACGGGCGTCCCAAGAAGTACATCTTGGAAATGTTCCCGTATCCCTCGGGCGACATTCACATGGGCCACGCCCGCAACTATTCGATCGGCGACGTTATTGCTCGCTACTATCGTATGAAGGGCTTCGACGTTTTGCACCCCATGGGTTGGGACGCCTTTGGCCTGCCTGCAGAAAATGCTGCCATCAAGCACCATAGCCATCCTGCCAAATGGACGTATGCCAACATCGAAACCCAGAAGGCCAGCTTCAAGCGCATGGGCTTTTCCTATGACTGGGACCGCACCGTTGTTGCGTGCGACCCTGAGTACTATCGCTGGGGCCAGTGGATTTTCGAGAAATTCTGGGAGCGCGGCCTCGTCGAACGCCGCAACTCTCCTGTGAACTGGTGCCCGGGTTGCCAGACTGTTCTGGCGAATGAGCAGGTTATCGAGGGCCGTTGCTGGCGTTGTGATTCTGAAATCGAGAAGCGCGACCTCACGCAGTGGTATCTGAAGATCACCGACTACGCGCAGGAATTGCTTGATGACCTTGACCAGCTTGAAGGCTGGCCTGAGCGCGTGAAGCAGCAGCAGTCCAACTGGATTGGCCGCTCCGAAGGCGCCGAGGTCGACTTCGTGCTGTGCGATAAAGACGGCAACGTGCCCGTCGAGCCCGCTGAAGACGACATCATCACCGTGTTCACCACGCGTGCCGACACGCTGTTCGGCGCGAGCTTCTTCGTGCTTGCTCCTGAATACAAAGGTCTCGCGGCGCTTGTCGAGGGCACCGAATACGAGAAGCCGGTTATGGACCTCGTCGAGGCCTCCAAGAAGATCACCGCGGTGCAACGCGCCCAGGGCGACCACGAAAAGCACGGAGAGTTCACCGGCCGTTACGCGGTCAATCCCATCAATGGCGAAAAGCTGCCCATCTGGGTTGCCGACTATGTCGTTGCCGATTACGGCACGGGTGCCGTTATGGCTGTTCCGTGCGGTGACCAGCGCGACTTCGAATTCGCTCGCAAATATGATTTGCCCATCATTCCCATCATCTTGGGCGATGATGATCCGCTGTTCGAGCAGCTGAAAGACGAGCAGAATCGCGTGGTTACTTCGGTCGATTGGCCCGAGGCCTACGCCGCTGAAGGCACGCTTGTGCAGTCGGGCAAATACACCGGCATGACCGGCGGCAAGCATTCCGAGGGCGAGGCGGCCATCGTCGCCGAGCTCGAGGCTATGGGCCGCGGCCGCCGCAAGGTGGAATTCCGTCTGCGCGACTGGCTTATTTCTCGCCAGCGCTATTGGGGCAACCCCATTCCGGCGATTCATTGCCCGAAATGCGGCGTTGTGCCCGTCCCTGAGGAAGATTTGCCCGTGCGCCTTCCCGAGGATATCGACCTTTCCGCTGGTGAGACGCTCGCCACGCATGAGGAATTCGCGAAGTGTACGTGCCCGAAGTGCGGTGGCGAAGCTCGCCGCGAGACCGATACCATGGACACGTTTACGTGCTCGAGCTGGTATTACATGCGCTATACCGATCCTCATAACACCGAGCGCCCGTTCGATTCCGATAAGGCGAACTCGTGGCTGCCCGTCGACCAATACATTGGCGGCATTGAGCACGCTATTCTGCACCTGCTCTACAGCCGCTTCTTCACGAAGGTGCTGCGCGACGAGGGCATGCTGAACTTCGATGAGCCGTTCACGAATCTGCTGTGCCAGGGCATGGTGCTCGACGAGCACGGCGACGTTATGTCGAAGTCGAAGGGCAACGTTATTTCGCCTGAAGACATGATTGCCGCCTACGGTGCCGATGCCGTGCGCTGCTACATTCTGTTCATGGCTCCGCCCGACAAGGAGCTGCTGTGGAATGAAGACGGCCTTGCGGGCCTGTACAAGTTCCTGAACCGCGTGTGGCGCGCTGTGTACGACCTGAAGCGCGAGGCGGGCGAGGATACGCTGTTTAACGGCGGCTCCAAGCTGAATGCCGCCGACGCCTTCAAGACGCTGATGCGCGAGCGCCATCGTGTGGTGGGCAAAGTGTCCGATGACATCGACCGCAACAACTTCAACACCGCGATTGCTGCCATCATGGAGCTCGTGAACAGCACGAACGACTTCCTGCGTGCTGCCGGCGCCGAAGAGCGCGCTGCCAACGCCGAGTGGGCTGCTGGTTGCGACGAGGTTGCCGAAGTCATTGTGAAGCTGCTTGCTCCGTTTGCCCCGCACTGGGCTGAAGAGCTGTGGACTACGGTGCTTGGCAACGAGCCCAGCATCCATAACCAGCCGTGGCCCGAGTTTGACCCCGAGAAGGCCAAGGCCGATGAGGTTGAGCTTGCTGTGCAAATCAACGGCAAGGTGAAGGCCCGCATCACGGTTGCCGCCGATTCTGCTGAGGAAGACATCATCGCCAAGGCGTTTGAGGCTGCCGCCAATGCCGTTGAGGGCAAGACGGTTGTCAAGAAGATTGTTATTCCCGGTCGCCTGGTGAATATCGTTGTGAAGTAAGAATACGTCGGCCTAACGGCCGACGTATTGCGCCGACGCTGCGCGGCAATCTGGCGGCGCATTTTGGGTTCAGCCTTCGGCTCGCGTACCGAAGTACGCTGAGCCCAGCTGAGCTGGGCGCGCCCGCTCGGGCGCATAGGCAGGAATTGAAAATGCCACAGGCATTTTCAACGCCCGAACTGCACTCGCCAGTTTGCCGCTCGCTGACTTCTAGTGCGAATGCATCTTTTATAAGCCGCTCCTGTGGGGGCGGCTTGCTTGTTTTTGGGAGACTTCGCGCGGCCGCGAAAAGGCGGCTTATTATGGGACGCTCAGGAAACGAAGGAGGTTTGCGTGCTTAAAGGTTTGTTCAAATTCGTGTTGGCAATTGCGGTTGCGGCGATTGTCGCCGTGGGCGGCATTAATGCGTGCGTTGTGCTGTCGGCGAATCCGGCCATTACGACGTTGGACAAATACGAGCAGTCCCGGGTCGCGTCATGCGACGCTATCGTCGTACTTGGGGCGAGCGTGCTGCCCGATGGCTCGCTTTCGCCTATTCTGCAAAAGCGTGTCGATGCAGCAATCGATTTGTATTTCAGGGGCGTGGCCCCCATTGTCGTTATGTCTGGCGACGGCCGCGAATCGAATTACGACGAACCAAACGCGATGAAGGCCTATGCCATTGCGCAGGGTGTTCCTGAATCGGCGATTTATTGCGATGGGGGCGGCTATCACACGTATGACACCATGTGGCGCGTCGCGAATGTATATGGCGCGCAAAGCGTGGCCATTGTCACGCAGAAATACCACCAATATCGCGCGGTGTTTGACGCACAAGGCGTGGGTATGTCAGCCGTTGGCGTGGTGAGCGATACGGGCACCTATGATGACCAGGTCTATTACGATATTCGCGAGTGGCCCGCGCGCGTGCAGGATGCTATTTCGGTATGGACAGGCGCCGAACCCGACAATCCAGGCGAGGCTATAACGCTGTAAGGCTCTTTCGGTCTTTTACGGAAGCTATACCTTGACAAATTTCTCGAAATAAAGAAACCTATATCCCTAGTTAATATGTGGGTTTCAGAGGGCCGCATTTTGGAAACCGACCGCCTTGCTACGAATTCCATGCATCATCAGGGAGTGCACACGGTGGCACCCATGTTCGACCGTGTTGCATATGGCCCTGATGGGCTGGTAGAGGCGGTTGAGGTGCGTGACAGGTCGTTCATCATGGGGGTTCAGTGGCACCCTGAATTCTTTGCGGGCACGCGGAAAAAAGGGGTGTCTTTTCGCCTCGCTTGCGCAGGAAGCTATTCGCTCACATGTTTCGACGGTCGATGCGCGTGGGCGTTGCCGTCTCAATATCAAGAAGGCTCCCGATGCAAGGTCGTGGCCGACAATGGAATATGCCGATGGTATTTAAAAGATGTTCGCATATATTTAGGATGTAGGTACCAAAAAGAAACTAGAAGTAAATTAACTTTAAGTATCAAAGAGATACCGATATAAAAATAATGCCTAGTATCTTAATAATGTAAGGTTTCGAAAAGTAACTATGATATATCTCGATAACGCCGCAACAACTGCATTGCACGAAAGCGTGCTTGAGCGAATGCTTCCGTATTTCAGTGCCGACTTCGGCAATCCGGGGAGCGTGCATGCGGCGGGGCGTACGGCGCTGCATGCCGTGATGAATGCTCGCGCAACGGTTGCGGAATGCCTCGGTTGCACGCCGCGCCAAATCGTTTTTACTTCTGGCGGCACCGAAGCCGACAATCAGGCATTGGCAACGGGAGCTGAATTTGGCCGCAGGGCCCATCGAATGCGCATGGTTGCCTCGTCCATCGAGCATCCTGCAGTGCTCAGGGCGCTTGATTATTGGGAGACCCAGGGCTTTGTGATTACGCTCGTCAATCCCGATGAGACAGGCGTCGTGAGCGCTCGAGCTATCGAGGCCGTTCTCGACGACGACGTGTGTTTTGTGAGCGTTATGACGGCGAACAACGAGACAGGCATTCTGCAACCCGTTGCCGAAATTGCACAGGTGACGCATGCTGCGGGCGCGCTTTTCCATACCGATGCCGTGCAGGCGGCTGGGCACGTGCGCCTCAATGCCGAAGCGTTGGGGGTCGATATGCTGTCGATTTCGGCGCACAAGTTCCATGGCCCCAAGGGAGTCGGCGCGTTGGTATGCCGTACGCGCGAGGGCGCCGAGCCTATCGTGTACGGCGGCGGTCAAGAGCGCGGTCGCCGTTCGGGCACGGAAAACGTGCCAGGCATCGTAGGCTTGGCTGTGGCGCTCGAAGAAGCGTGCGAAACCGTGGAAGAGAATGCAGCTCGCGTGCGTGGTTTGCGCGATCGCCTTGAAGAGCAGCTTGAACAAATCGAGGGTGCATATGTCGTAGGAAAAGCGGCTCCACGCGTACCAGGCATTTCGAATGTATGTTTCGAAGGGCTCGATCACCAGGTTCTTATTCCGCTGCTTGATGCACGAGGCGTGTGTGCGTCGGCGGGGTCGGCCTGTTCTGCGGGCGCGGTGAAAACTAGCCACGTGTTGCGCGCTATGGGCGTTTCGGAATCGCTCGCGAAAGGTGCCGTGCGCTTCTCGTTTTCTGTGGATGCCACGCAAGAAGATGGAGACGCCGCGGGTGCCGCAATGCACGAAATCGCCGTGTCGCTCAAGCGGTAAAATATCTGCGCCTGCCGTGAGCCGAAAACGGCGGAATGGAACCGATGAAGAAGGATAAACATGGCGAAATCTAAGGGGCGCGTGCTTGTTGCGATGAGCGGCGGCGTCGATTCGAGCGTAACGGCGTATCTGCTGCAGAGCCAAGGCTACGAGTGCATCGGCGCTACCATGAAGCTGTACAACAACGATGCCGTTAACAACGATGGCCATACCTGTTGCAGCCTCGATGACGTCGAAGATGCGCGCGACGTTGCGTTCCGCCTGGGAATCCCGCATTACGTGTTCGATTACTCTGCGGAATTCGAAGACGAAGTCATGCGTCCTTTTGTGGAAGAGTACGAGGCGGGACATACTCCCAATCCGTGCATTGAATGCAATCGCCGCATGAAATTCAGCAGGCTTTTGCAGCGTGCCGAGGAGCTGGGCTGTGATTTCATTGCTACCGGTCATTACGCTCGAATTGAGCGTGCGGGGCAAGATGTGTCGAGCGCCGCGAGCGTTGAAGATGGTTCCGATTCGTGGGCGCGCGATTATGCGCCTGCAAGCGATGACGTTCGTTTCGAGCTACGGCGCGGCCTCGATGCCACGAAAGATCAAAGCTACGTGCTCTCCTTCATGACGCAGAATCAATTGGCTCACACGCTTCTGCCTCTTGGCGGTTTCACGAAAGCTCACGTGCGCGAAATTGCCGAACAGCAAGGTTTCATCAATGCGCAAAAACACGACAGCCAAGATATATGCTTCGTGCCCGATGGCGACTATCTGGGCTTTTTGGAGCGCTACCGCGGCTCGTCGTATGAGCCGGGCGAGATCGTCGATGCTCAAGGCAAGGTGCTTGGCCAGCATAAGGGCGCCGTTGCTTATACCATTGGGCAGCGCAAGGGGCTCTGCATTGGAGGTGCTCCCGAGCCTTATTTTGTGCTGGGCAAGAACATGGCCGCCAACCAGGTAGTAGTGGGCCCGCGCGCGGAACTCTCGTCGCAAGGCTGCGTGGCCAAGAATTGGAACTGGGTTATGCCGCCCCTTTCGGCTGGTGAGACTATGAACGTGCAGGTGAAGGCGCATTATCGCCAATCTCCTATTCCTGCCGAACTCTCAATTGATGCTGATGGCTTGGTGCGCGCGGCGTACCTCGAACCTCGCCAAGCGGCTGCTCCCGGTCAGGCGCTCGTTGCCTACGTGGGCGATTCGGTGGTTGGCGGCGGCACTATCGTTGAGGCTTTCTAGACGTTTTGCCGTGGCGCCATTCGATTTCGATTGTGCTTTGAAAAATGCCCGATCTGCGCAGGTTTTCGGAGCGGGCGCGAGCACGCCAGTATTTTGGGAAGATTTGACCTGGTGTTTGCCGCAATTGTCAATCGGCGAAGTCGAGTAATGATGAAGAACCTGCGCAAATCGGGCTTTTTTTTGATGTCGCTTGCGTCGCATGCGCTCTGTGATGGGGCGCGTGTTGCGCTACCATACATATGGTTCGCATATGCGAATAATATTGGCCGCGAATAAGGGGGATTCATGGCTCTTGTCGATAATGTTGCACTTTACGCGCTGGGCTATGCTGCCCACGAGAGCCATCCTATGCGCCTTGACCAGTATTGTTTGAATACGGTGCAGCGCAAATATCCCTGTTCCGATTGCGCCGATGCATGCCCGAAAAACATTGATATCGCCGCAAAGGAAATCAGCTGGCGCGGTTGCACGAATTGCAATCTGTGCGTTACGGCGTGTCCTACGCAGGCAATCCATGAATCATCGGCGAGCCTCGATACGGCTCTTGCGAACGCCGGCAGCGCAGGCGACGTTGTGGTGGTGGCGTGCGATCAGCATAAAGGCCAGACCAACGTTCGCGCGCATTGCTTGGCGTCGATTCCTTGGGAGCTCGTGGCAGCGCTTGCGCTGAAAAAGCCCGTGGTGCTGAAGGTGAAGGCATGCCGCGAATGCCAGAACGATGATCTTCGCGAAGGCGTACATGGCCTGATCAGCAGCTTGAAACGCTTTTTTGGCCCAGAGGAATTCAAGAAACGTATTCATTCTCGCGTACCCGAAGGGGCGCATGCGGGTTCGGGCGCATCGAAGCGCACGGCGTTCGAGGGTGCGATGTCTACTGTGAAGCGAGGCGCCGAGGAACTACTGTCCGATATAGACAAGCAGGGCCGCGTGTCGCACTACCGCGCCATTTTGCTTGAAACGTTGCGCGAAATTCCCGAGGAAGAACGCCCCGAAGTCACGTGGCTCACGCTTACCGAAGACGGCAATTGCCGCGGATGCGAGATTTGCTCGAAAATGTGTCCCCATGGCGCGATTGAGCTGCGTATTCCCGAATATGCTGCGGAGCAAAAGCGCCGCGAGGTCGAGCGTGAAGTGAAACGCCGTAAAATTCCCGTGATTGTCGAGCCTTCCGGGAGTGATTCGAGCGACGAGGTTTCGTTTACCTACCAAGCTGCTCCTGCCGGAACTTCGACTCAGGCGCTGAACGAGGCGAAAGAGGCGGCTCTTGCCGCCATCGACGAAGAGCTCGCGCGCAATATATCGCTTGGCCAGGCGTTCGTTCACGATGCGTCGCGCTGCACCCAATGCGGTTTGTGCTATATGAGTTGCCCCGAAGAAAACATTGGCGGCTGGGCTGAAATAACCACGCGCAAGCTTCCTGCAAAAGTTGAGCATGGCCTTGCGGTTCAGCTATGCGAAAAGTGCGGTCGCCCCTTCAAGCCGAAGGCTGACGAAACCAAGTGTACCGCCTGTTCAAGGGTGAGCTTCCTGTAATCGCCTCGCTTGCGACAAGCCTGCTCAATGCTCGTAGCGTTTAGCAGGTTTGTTGAAGCGGCCGGTTGGGGCGATGGAATGCGCGGGGCGTAGTGTTTGCTCTGCTGCTTCTCCGACGCGGCATTCTCGCGGGCGTGTTTTGTCTGCGCGGCTAAAGCGTGGGATCAACTGTGCTCAGCAGTTCGCCAAGTTCTTGGCGCGAGTGGATATCGAGCTTTGTGTAGATGTGTTTGCTATGCGTGCGCACGGTATTCTCGGAAACGAAAAGCTCTTCGGCAATCGCGGCAACGCTGCGTCCACGAGCGATAAGCTCGCATACCTCAGTTTCGCGTGCCGAAAGACCGTAGTCTCGTTTAAGCACCAAACATTGCTTTGACAGGCGATCAGTAATAACAAACCCATCATTGCCTATAGGGCGCCGCGTTTTTGAGGGCTTTTTGTCGGATTGCCGTCCACTGTGTTGGAGAGATTCGACAGGTGCGTCTGCAGCCCCTTCTTCGCTTTCTATGGGACTCTTGGAGAACATTGCCTCTTCGGGGGCTTTCCACGCCTTTCCGCTTGTGAGCTCAATTTGGTCATCGCGTCGCGGTGTTCCGTCTTTTGACGGTCCTAAAAGCGTGCCTGCCGAAAAATACAGCGACATGCCCAGTGCGTACGCGGCGAGCATGGAAAGAATTGCGGTTTTCCCTATACCCATTACGTCGATATCGAGCGTTATCCATCCTAAGATGAATCCGAGTGCTTGAGGCACGTATGCGCATGCTCCAAAAAATGCATAAGCGAATACAGGGTTTGTGCCGCGGTCTCGTGCGGTTTGGGCACTCTGCATCATGAGGACGAGCACCATAATCGAAAAAACTGTGTATGCAACGCTGGCGAAGAGTGCGAGACCTGCTCCTTGCACAAAAGGGAAGAGCAGTAAGCCTGTGAACATGATGGGATATACCGCGCGAAACGCCGACCTGAGGCTAAATTGGAATGGGAACCAGCGCCATGCGACAATCAAAAAACCGCATGCAATGAGCACGCCTGCCATGGATGTCGTGTTTACTGCGATTTGAATATCGGGTTCCACAATGGCAACGCCTCGTGCCAGGCCGGCCGCGAAGGCAAGCGCCCCCAACCCGCCGGCCGATCGCCAGAAGTCGTGGAGCATACGCGCATATACTTGTGGGTGCTCTCGTGGAATGTCTTCGAACATAGATTGGTCGAAGTCCATCTCGCGCACCGAAAGAGATAGGCACAGCGCGCAAATCGGCAGAAGCACCACGGGAATGAGAAATGCGGTAAGTGAATTGGGAATCAAGTAGAGCATGAAATAAAGCAGGGAGCCAAAAGCGGTTCCAGCGATAAGCCTCCAGTTGCACTCAGGTGCAGAAATCGAGGAAAAATAACGTTGCCAAAGCATGAAAATGCCCGCGCATCCCACGCCGAGGAATGCGCCTCCGGCAACGATGAAGCCGAGAGTGAATGTGGGAACGTACATGACCGCGATGATAAAGCATGATCCTATGAAAGCGAGTGAGATGGAGAGAGTGACAAGCATTCGTCGTGCTGCGGAGGGCACGTAGTATGATCCAAATGCGCTCGCGACATACGATGCGCAAAACGCCAACGACTGCGAAAGGTAGAACGTCAGGGTGACTTCTTGCGTTTGAAAATCGGTCGGCAGAAACGGGAATACGCCGCCCCAAATTTGAGTTGCATACACCACAAGAAAAATCGCGAAGCCCGCAACGGAGGCGTGCGGTGCCAACATCGATTTTCCCATGCTGAATCCTTCCTGCGTATGTCATGCGATTAATGAGAGATTGCTCATTTCAGTGTGCCTATCAATCGGCTCTCGTGCAAGCGCAAATGCCCTTGAATTTTGCCATTGCATGCGTAATTGCACGAAATCACATGTGGGGTGTGATGCGTTCATCTGGTCTTTTCCCGTATGGTAGCAGCATGATGCATGGCTCCTATGTCATGCGGGCTTAAAGGGAAACCTGAAAGAAGGGGGAAAGATGAGCGAGAATGAGAAGCGTGGCTTTACGCGTCGAAACTTCGTAAAGGGGTCGTTCGCGGGCGCTGCGGTGGCCGCAAGCGCGCTGGGCGCTAGCTCAATGTTCGGCTGCTCGCCGTCGGTAGACAAGAAAGGCGAAGGCTCCGCTGCTGAAGCAAACGAGACCATCGCGTGGAGCCAGTGCAATGTCAACTGTGGTGGCGACTGCGTTTTCCAGTGGCATTCTAAAGACGGCAAAGTGCAGTATATGGAAACCGACAATACGGGAGACGACGATTTCCAGGCACGCGCCTGCCTGCGCGGTCGCTCCATGCGTCGATGGCTGAACAGCCCCGATCGCCTGCTGTACCCGATGAAGCGCGTTGGCAAGCGCGGCGAGGGCAAGTTTGAGCAAATCAGCTGGGATGAAGCAATTTCGACCATTGCCGATAAGCTGAAGTACACCATTGAGACCTATGGCAATGAAGCCATCTATGTAAACTATGCAACGGGCATGCATTCCGCGACGGGCAATCCGGGCAAGCGTCTGTTGGGCCTTTTGGGCGGATATGTAAATCAAGGTTACGACTACTCTGCGAATATGACTTTGGCTGTTATGCCGTATATGTACGGCAGCTCCGCGAATCTTGATAAAGACGGCAACCATGTTACGCTCGGAAAGCCGGCGACGGCGTTCAACCCCTATGATGCGGTAAATGCGAGTTCGTTTAGCGAGGCCGAAGCGAATTCCGACCTTGTGGTGATGTTCGGCAACAGCCCCGCGGAAACACGCATGGGCGGAGCCAACGCCGTATGGGATTTCGCGCGTGTTCGCGAGGCCGTAACTGGACGCGGTGGCAAGATCGTCAATATCGACTATCGCATGAATGAAACCGCGTCGGGCCATCCCGATGAATGGCTGCCTATTCGCCCCGGAACCGATGCCGCGCTTGTTGCGGGCATCGCGCACGAGTGGATTGCCAACGGCCAGGTGAATAAAGAGTTCCTGGACAAATATGCCGTCGGTTACGATGACGATACTATGCCCGAAAGCGCAAAGGGCCAGAACAAGTCGTACAAAGATTACGTTATGGGCACTGGCTACGATATGGTCGAAAAGACTCCCGAATGGGCTGCGGCCATTACGCAAATCCCCGCCGATACCATTCGCCAATTGGCGGCCGACTTGGCTGCCGCAAAAGCTCCGTTTGTGTGCCAGGGCTGGGGTCCTCAGCGCCATACTAATGGCGAAGACACCACGCGCGCTATTTGCATGCTTCCTATTTTGTTAGGTCAAATTGGCCTGCCTGGCACCAATACCGGTCAGCGCGAAGCCGAACCGCCCGTAAACCTGGTTGGCAGCATTCCGTCGAAGAATCCGGTGAAAACCACCATCCCTGTATATCAGTGGGTTAACGCTGTCGACCACGGTCATGAAATGACCGCAACCAATGCCGGCATCATGGGCGCTGAAAAGCTTCAGAGCGATTTCAAATTTATCTGGAATTATGCGGGCAACTGTTTGACCAATCAGCATGACGATATCAACCATACGCACGACATTCTTGTCGATGAATCCAAATGCGAGTTCATTTTGGTATGGGATACCGTTATGACCGATTCTGCGAAATACGCCGACATCCTCCTTCCCGATGCCATGCGTTCCGAGCAGCTCAATATGTATAATCAGGGTTACTCCGAATGGTATACGGGCGTTACGGTCGGCGGTCCCGCCCAGGAAGCTCCAGGCGAATGCCGTAGCAGCTACGATGTGTGCGCCGACATCGCCGATAAATTTGGTAAGAAAGATGAGTTTACCGAAGGCCGTACGCATGACGACTGGGTTAAGTATCTCTATGAGCAGGGCCGCGAGGCTCATCCCGAAATGCCAACATGGGACGAAATTCGTGAACAAGGTGTTTACAAGGTGAAGCTCGATCCCGTCATCGGACTGAAAGATTTCCGCGACGATCCCGAAGGCCACCCGTTGGCCACGCCGTCGGGCAAGATTGAGATTTACTCCGAGGCACTTGCCAGCCTGAATGATACGTGGGAGCTCGCCGAAGACGAGCATATCAATCCCATCCCTGTGTTCACTCCGGGCTTCCAGGGTTATGGCTCCACGACCGATGAGTATCCGCTGTATTGCACCGGCTTCCATCACAAGAGCCGCGTGCACAGCTCCTACGGATTCATTCCTGAGCTTGAGCAAGTTGCGCGCCAGCAACTGTGGATCAATCCTGCCGACGCCGCGCCTCGCGGTATCGCTAACGGCGATATGCTCGCTGTTAAGAGCCCTGCGGGCGAGATTCGTATCGAAGCCAAAGTCACGCCGCGTATTATCCCTGGTACGGTTGGCATTCCGCAGGGCGCATGGCACAAGGCTGACATGTCGGGCGATAGGATCGACGAGGGCGGTTGCGTGAACACGCTGACAACCTACAAGCCCACGCCGCTGGCCAAGGGCAACGGCACGGCGCATTCGATGATCGTCCAGGTTGCCAAGGCGTAAAGCGCGAGTAAGAAAGAGGGGGAATTGAAAAATGGCTTACGGATTTTATTTCGATAGCACGCGCTGCACGGGCTGCCGTACCTGCGAAATGGCGTGCAAAGACTATCACGACCTGTCCACCGAGGCGGCTTTCCGTCGCGTGTTCGACTACGAGGGCGGCGAGTTCGTCGAGAATGCAGACGGCACAGTGACCGCCACCACGTATGCGTATCACCTGTCTGAGGCATGCAATCACTGCGAAAGCCCGAAGTGCTTTGCTGCATGCCCCACGGGTGCGATTGAAAAGGATGAAGACGGCATCGTCTACATTAAGGAAGACGTGTGCACTGGCACGGGTGCCTGTGTGGACGCCTGCCCGTTTGGCGTGCCCATTCTGGTGAAGGAAAAGAACAAGGCCGTGAAGTGCGACATGTGCCGCGATCGCATCGCCGAGGGCAAGCGCCCCATCTGCGTCGAGGCCTGTCCGCTGCGCGCTCTCGAGTGGGGCGATTTGGACGAGCTGAAAAAGGCCCATCCCGATGCGGTGCACGCCATCGCGCCGATGGCCGACCCGTCCATCACCAACCCGAGCGTTATCATCAACGCCTGCCCAGCCGCTAAAGAAGTCGGCGATACCACGGGCGCCGTGGCGAACGAGAAGGAAGTTACGTTTGCATAAGCAAGGGTAGCTGGTCGAAAGCCTCGCGTATCAGCGCGAGGCTTTTGCCGTATTATTGGAAAGATGTTTTTTAACGCAAGGGGGTGCGGCAATCTTGTACGGGTTTTTCTTCGACAATTCGCGATGCACGGGTTGCCGCACGTGCGAGATGGCGTGCGTCGATTTCAATAATCTTTCGGTGGGTCGCAGATACCGCCGCGTAATCGATTACGAGGGCGGCTCGTGCGAGCTTGCCGCTGATGGCACTGCGAAAACCACAGCGTTTTGCTACCACGTATCGCTCGCATGCAATCACTGCGCCAATCCCGAATGCGTGCACGTGTGCCCTACGGGTGCCATGCATAAAAACGAACTTGGTTTGGTGTGCGTTGACGCGCACAAATGCATCGGGTGCGGCTATTGCACCATCGCGTGTCCGTATCATGCCCCGTCCATCGATCCCGAAGCGCATCAAAGCTCAAAGTGCGATGGGTGTACGAGCCGCGTGGAGCAGGGCAAGCGTCCCATATGCGTGGAAGCGTGCCCTCTGCGTGCGCTCGACTTCGGCGAGGTGGACGGCTTGCTTGCGCGCCACGCTGACACAACGAGCGATGTGGTGCCGTTACCTTCTTCGGAATACACGAACCCGAATTTGTATATGAGGCTGTCGCCGGCTGGCGAATCGACGCGCATGGGCGATGGCTTTATTGCGAATTCGCAGGAAATTGAGAATAATCACGAAAATTCGTAGTGCTGTGCTGGAGGGGCGCTCATGAACGTGCAACAAAAATCATATTCGCGCGCGAAGGCGGATGGGACTCTTGATTTGCTTGGCGACGCAGAGTTTCTCGAGGCATATGCCGCGACGGCGGAGCTTCTGGGGACGTGTTTTGCCTATTCGCCGAAAGAAGAGGCATCGATGCGTGCTTTAGCGGCGATTCGCTCGATGGATATTGCTTCCGACTGGCCATTCGATGCCGAAGCGGAAGAAGACACGACCGGCGAAACGAGTATGCGCGCTCAGGCGGCGTCGCTTATCGAAGATGGCTTGAGCGAAGACGAAGCTTCGCTCGCGCAGGAATATCAGCGCTTATTCGTAGGGCCGGGTCATTTGGCGGCTGCCCCATGGGGGTCGGTTTATTTGGATCGCGACAAAGTGCTCTATGGCTGCTCGTGGGTCGAGCTTCGCGCCTGGATGCGCGAGCATGGTGTGGTCGTCAAATACGACGAGCACGTTCCCGAAGATCAAATAGGGCGCATTCTTGTGTTGTCCGCCGAAGTCGCATTGCAAAAACGCGAGCTTCTTCCTGAATTACTCGGCAACCATATGTTGCCCTGGGCGGGGCATTATTTCAACTTGTTGCTGGCCGACGCTCGCCTTGCAACCTACAAAGGTTTGGCGCAGCTTGCGCACGCGACGATTACCGACGTGCAAATGCTATTGGGAATAACGCCCGCCAATCGCAGGCTGTATCGTTAACGTATGCCGAAAATTCGGCTTGGCGTCGCTCGGAATCGGCGTCGTAGCGTGTCAATGCTCAGAGCGTTTAGCATGTTTTGCGGGATGTGGACGAAAGGATTCGAGGCGTGTTTGACGGAGGATTCAGCGCTACTTCGCTGGCTGTTTTCACGGCCCTTGCACCTGCGGGCGCAGTGGCGTTTGCCTGCTTGGCGGCGTTTCTGCTGGTCAATCGTTCACGATCGCGAGATTGGCGTGATGTTCTGGCGCACCTTCTTTTCATCCCTCTCGCTATTGCTTGGGCTGGATTCATCGCGTCGGCTACGCATTTGGGTACGCCGGCGAACGCGTTGCACGCTATTAATGGGCTGGGGCGTTCACCGCTTTCTAACGAAGTGGTGTCGGCTGTGGCGTTTTTGTTCTTCGCCGGAATGGCGTGGATGTATTCCTACCGCGAAAAGCCGAAAGCGTCTGTGATGAATGGGCTGCTGGCGATTTCGATTGTATGTGTGATTGTTATGCTGTTCCATACATCGTTCGCGTATTCCATCGCCACGGTTCCTACGTGGGATACGTGGCTTACACCGGCCAATTTATGCGCGACAGCTTTGCTGTCGGGCCCGGCGCTGGCAGCAACGGTGTTGCAGGCTGCTCGGGTGCGTGCGGGAAAGTGGCCCTACATACTTTTGCTTATAGCTGTGGCTGCGCTTGCTGCGGGCACGGTGCTGCTCGTATGCCATATGAATTTCTTGGGTACCGTCGGCAATAACGTAACACTTGCCTCGGCTCTCGTCCCGAATTATGGCTGGCTTATTGTCGCCCACACGGCGCTCGCAATATGCGGTCTGGCATTTCAGCTGCATGGTCTGCGCTTGGCAACGTCGCGCACACGTGGTCTGGTGTTTTCCGTAATCGGCTGTGCCGTGGTCATCATCGCGGCTTTGTTGGCGCGTTTCCCCTTCTACGATGCATATCTGTCGGTAGGGTTCTAGGGCGTAATAAAAGATAGGTCGTGGAAGCAGTGGCAGGCAGCCAAGCGCTTGAGAAATTTGCCAATGTGAAGCCCGACCTTGTGATTCTTGACATTATGATGCCTGGGCTTGATGGTTTTGAGGTGTGCGAGCTTGGATACCACTTGGGCGATTAACTTGTCTCAAAGAGTGCGGCCCAGGAACTGGGAGGCAGCTCATTCGTCGGGCGCTTTTGTACTTTAGGGGCCGAAATTACGTGAGATGGCGGTGAAGGTCGATTGCGAAACCGACTTTCATGGAGTGATATGCCGTTTGCCGGTGGTTATTTGCGTCGTTTGCGCTTTAGTACGCCGCCGTGCTAAACTATCTCTCGCATTGAGCACTTTAGCACGCTAAAGTGCTCCAAGGGCAGTCGCCATGCTGCCAGAAGGGAAGGGCGCCGGCAACAAGCCGTCGCGAACGATAGATTATCGAAGAGGTATTTCATATGAAGAAGAAATGGTCCCTTATCGCGGCAGCCGCCGCAGCGCTCGCGCTTGCTGGCTGTATGCTCGCCGGTTGCGGTTCGAACGATGCCGCCAAAGATTCTGCGAATTCCGACACCACCAAGCTTATCGTCGGCTTTGACCAGTCGTATCCGCCGTATGGCTTCGTCGGCAACGACGGCAACTACACCGGCTTTGACCTCGACCTCGCCACCGAGGTCGCCAATCGCAATGGCTGGGACATCCAGCTCGAGGCTATCGATTGGGACGCGAAAGACACGCTGCTCAATTCCGGCGCTATCAACTGCATCTGGAACGGCTTCACTATGGAAGGCCGCGAGGACGACTACACCTTCACCGATCCGTACATGCTGAATGCTCAGGTTGTTGTTGTGAAATCGAGCTCGGGCATCAAGAGCCTTGACGACCTTGCGGGCAAAAACGTCATTACCCAGACCGACTCCGCTGCTCAGGAAGTGCTCAAGGGCGATAGGGCTGATCTTGCAGCCACATTCGCGCAGCTCGAGACCATTGGTGATTACAACACCGCATTCATGCAACTCGAGTCGGGCGCCGTCGATGCTGTCGCTTGCGACCTGTCCATCGCCCAGTACCAGATGTCCGCGAAGCCCGGCGTGTACACCCAGCTTTCCGATGAGCTTTCCAGCGAGCACTACGCCGTCGGCGTGAAGAAGGGCAACACCGAACTCGCGCAGAAGATCACCGACACCCTGAAAGCCATGAATGAAGATGGCACCGTGAAGCAGCTGTGCGAGAAATATGCCGACTATGGTCTGAGCTACGAGAATTGGATTCTGAAATAAGATAGAATCGGTTGAAACATATGCGAGGCGTTTGGCAAGGCGCCTTGTGGCGGAATCGCGGGCGGAGCAATCCGTTCGCGATTCATGCTGTTAAGAGAGAGGATCGCCGTGGATATTTCCACTATGCTCGCCATGCTGGGTCAAGGTTTCGTGGTTACCCTGCAGATTTTCTTCCTCACGCTTTTGGGCTCATTGCCCCTTGGCGTGTTGGTTGCGCTTGGCCGTATGAGCCGCGTCAAGCCCCTTGCGTGGCTTATACGCCTGTACATTTCCGTCATGCGCGGCACGCCGCTCATGCTGCAGATGTTCTTCATCTACTTCGCGCCGTATTACCTGTTCGGTATGGATTTGTCCACCGATTCCAAGTTCAATGCGACCATCGTGGCATTCATCATCAACTACGCGGCGTATTTCGCGGAAATTTATCGCAGCGGCATTCAATCTATTCCGCGCGGCCAATACGAAGCCGCCGAAGTGCTGGGCTACTCGCGCGTGCAGACGTTTATGAAAATCGTGCTTCCGCAGGTCATCAAGCGAATTTTGCCTGCAATGGGCAATGAAATCATCACGTTGGTGAAAGACACCTCGCTTGCATTCGCCATTGGCGTGGCCGAGATGTTCTCCACGGCGAAGGCGCTCGTCGCATCGCAAGTCAGCATGCTGCCGTTCGTGTTTGCGGCCGCATTCTACTGGGTATTCAACTTCATCGTCGAGGTCGTGCTGAATAGGATTGAGAAGAAGCTCGATTACTACCACGACTAAAAGTTGCGCCGTTCTGCGAACGGTGTAACTGCTCGATGTCGCGCGACAATCCGGACGGCATCTTGCCCAGCTAAGCTGGGCGCGCTCGCTCGGGCGCAGCAGTTGGAGATTGGACATGCCATTTAGGCATGTCCAAGGTCGCGCGCATATCGAAGCAGGCAAGGGAATGTAGGCGCTCGCGCGCTGGCATGCACGGAACAAAGCTTCGCTTTTCTTAAACTGGTTTTATTATAAAAACTGCAAAAGCGAAGTGTGACGCATAGCAAGCAAAGTGAGCGGTAGGAGCGCTGCGTTTTAAGCGGCGCATGCCGGCGCGTGAGCGCTGGCGGGATACGGAGGTCACTATGGCCGAAAGCAAACCGGTCGTGCGCCTGTCGCACATTAAGAAAAGCTTCGTCGATGCCGAGGTGCTGAAAGACATTTCGCTCGAGGTGAACCCGGGCGAGGTTGTTGCCATTATCGGTCCGTCGGGCGGCGGCAAATCGACGCTTTTGCGTTGCGCCACGCTGCTCGAAACGTTCGATGCAGGCGAGCTTTCCTATGGCGACCTTGAGGTCGCGACTATGCAGAATGGCAAGGCGGTTTATGGCAAAAAAGACGTGCTTCGCGCAGCGAAATCGCGCTTTGGCCTTGTGTTCCAGAACTACAACTTGTTCCCGCACTACACGGTGCTCAAAAATATTATGGATGCGCCCATTGCTGTGCAAAAGCGCGATAAGGCCGATGTTGAACGCCAAGCCCGCGAGCTCATCGCGAAAATGGGCCTCGAGGGCAACGAAGGCAAGGTTCCTTGCGAACTTTCGGGCGGACAGCAGCAACGCGTTTCCATTGCTCGCGCATTGTGCCTGAACCCCGATATCGTTTTCTTCGACGAGCCCACCAGCGCGCTCGACCCTGAGCTTACCGCCGAGGTGTTGAAGGTCATCAAGCAGCTCGCCGCTGAACATATGACCATGGTCATCGTGACGCATGAGATGTCGTTTGCACGCGATGTCGCCGATCGCATCGTGTTCATGGATGGCGGCGTCATTGTTGAAGAGGGCCCGGCTGAGCAAGTCATCAACAATCCCCAGCACGACCGCACGAAAGCATTCCTCAATCGCTACGACGACTAGGCTAGAGCATCGTGCTGCTTTGTCGCGCGTCAGAACTTTGACGTCTGCATCTTGGAATCGCGATATGCGCGGATAATTATGCAGTTATTCGAGTACTCACAAATTAGAAAGCCCCTAACCTGGAGTTTTATAAACTAAGGTCAGGGGCTTTCTCGTTGCCTAGGGATTCATCTGCGCCTATCGCGATTCTAAGATTGAGGGTTGCTTGATGTGTTAAATGCTCGGAGCATTCAACACATTCCGCTTTTGCATAAAAGAGCGCGAAGTGCGTACCCTTGCTCTAATAAGTTCTTTTGCCGGTTCGGCGAACAGGTGTTTTACGAACGGTTTTGCCGCGTGTTGACGACAATCGGGCATTAGGGTACGCACTTCGTGCAGTTTCTTGCAAAAAAACGGAAGGCCCCGGAGCGAACTCCAGGGGCCTTACGCTAGGAGGGGCATGTGCTGTGACAAATTGTCGAAGGCGTTTTTATGCGCGGCACATATAAGAGGGGGGTTGATTGTTTACAGCGATGCCATGTATTCGCCCGTGAACTTGCCCTGCGTAATGGCAAACGCCACGCTCGAGCCTGCGACAGGAGTGCTGTATTGCGTGCCGAAACGACTGCCGGCGGTATTGCCCGCGGCGAACAGGCCCTTGATTGGACGATAATCTTCGCCAAGTACTTGGCCGTTCTCGTCGATCAACATGCCCGAGCCGTTTACCAGCATCACGCCGAGCTCTTTATTGCCGGCATAGCCATAGAACGGCGGCTTGGCAATGGGGAACATCAAAGAAGATTCTTTGCCGAAATCGTCATCGACGCCCGTCTCGCACAGCTCATTGTAGCGTTCGATAGATGCGACGAAATTCTTCAATGCATCGTCCTTATAGCCCAGGTAGGTACCCAACGTTTCGAAGTCGTTCGCGGCGAAAATAGTGGCGCCGGCAAGGGTCGCCTTGTCAACGGCTTCGCCGCCCTCGGTGCTGCCCGATTCTTTATTGCCCAAGCCGGTCGAGCCGCCTTCTCCGTTTGCCACGGCGGCAGCCATCTGCTCACGCAACGCATCGAACCCGACATTCGGCCAGTCCATGCCCATATGCCAAGCACCCTGTGCCTTCAGCAGTGTTTCGACATCGTCGTCGAAAATGGCGCAAAATTGGCCGTTGGGTTGCGTTGCGCCCTGCATGGCCGCAAGTTCTAGGCAGCCGAAGCCCTCGTTACAATAACGCTCGCCGTCGGCGTTCAACCACAGGGGCGAAGAGGAGCCCAAGGGGTCGGTCGGTGCATCGCAAGGGTAGAAATAATCACCGCCCATGGTCGCCTGATAGGGGTCGAGTCGACCGCCGGCCCAGTAGCAAACCTGCACGCCGGTACCCGTCTGGCCCATGCCCGTGATATCGCCGTCGGCACCAACCAGGCTATCGACGGTCGTCAGCAAATCGTGACACATTTCGGGGTTGCCTGAGAAGTCTCCCAAGCACACCGCGACGCCTTTGCTGGCGGTGACCTTCACATATCCGTCTTTGGTCTTGCCGATGGCGCCTGTCACACTGCCGTCGGAATCCTGCGTTAGCTGTTCAACGGTGGTTTCCCAATAGATATGGCCGCCGGTTTCAACTGCGACGTTCGCCATACCGTTGATGAGCTTGGTCTGGTATTCCTTTGTGCCAACACAGCCCGGCCAGGTTTCGATATGGTTCTTCGAAACGGTATACGATGGGTCGGTGGGGAAGAATTGTATGGCGAGTGTTTCCTTCTCGGCGTCGCTCAGGCCGTCGATGTACCAGTCGAAAGCGCTGCCGACCTCGTGCGCATATTTGCGGCACAGCTTCGCATTCGAGCGGTTGCCGCTACGCAATTGCCAGTTGTTGAAGAAGTCGAGTTCGTCAACCTCGGGAACGTTGCGCGATTTCAAGAATTCGGAATTGATATGGCCAAAATTGCCTTGGCCAACGAATGAGCGTGCGTCCTCGGCCTGCTGCTCGATACAGATAACTTTCGCGCCGGCTTCTGCGGCCGCGCGTGCGGCCGATGCGCCCGCATAGCTCAGACCCAAAACAAGAACGTCGCATTCGGCGGTTTCGGTGATTTTCGATTCGTCAATCGGTTCGGGCGCGGTACGCCAGCTGCTTACGTTTGCGTCGGTGGAAGCGTTGTTCGAGGACGTTTTGCTCGAATCGCTTTTCGCGGGCGAGCAGCCCGCGATCATGCCGCTTGCGGCAATGGCCGCCGCACCGAAGCTTGCCCCTTTGAGGAAGTTTCGGCGAGACATTCCCTCTGCTGCCTTTTTCATATGGTTCCCCTTCCAATGGAAATACGGTGGGCGCTTTTTGCGCTCGTTGCTGTGCAATCTAAACCGCATGCCGCTTCGCGCCCATCCCCGCAATGCGGTAAATTGCCTGGTTTGCGCCTACCCGTTTCGGTGAGTTCTTCGTTTGCCCTGGAAAGCGCCGAATTCCTCGTATATTCTTCTGCGTGCGGAAAGGAGTCGAAGCGTGGAAACAAATGCCAATGTTGTTGCGAAAGCAAGGAAGTTTGCCCTATTGGCGACATTTGGCCCTTTCGTCGCCTCGGCTCCTTTGCTGCCGCCGCCCCTTTCGCTTTTCTGGGAATGCAGTTCGTTCGGCATGCGAGAACTCGTATTGGTGACGCTCGCCGTGGTTGTTGGCATCATGTTGCTTGCGCGTTTGACGTGCGGGGTACGCGGAAGCCGCGCGTGGTTTGGCGTAATTTGCGGCTATGTTGTATTCGCTTTCGTACGATGCCTCGGTATGCTTGGGATCGTCGACGCCTGCTTCGTCGTGCTGCAATCGGCTTTGTTCGTGCCGGCGTTTTCGATGTTTATCAAAGAAATATCGGAGCTTCGGTTTGGCGAAGCGCTTGGCATCGTGTCGGGCTCGATAGCGCTTGCATTCTTACTCGTTTTGCCGTGTTCGCTTGCGCCTTCCTCGACTATTCCTGGTCTGCGCGCCGCGTTTGCCTCGGTTGGGTGCGCGTATCTGCTTTTTATCTCGCGTCCTTCGTGCGCGTATACCCTCTGCGATGTGTGTGATTCCTCGGGGCGAGCTTCGGGCGAGCCATCCAAACGGTTGTCATTGGGGCGTGTTAAAACCGTTTCGATGGTTGTCGAGTACTGCTCGGGGCTGTTTTTGCTTGCCATGTCGGTGGTCGCGCGCACGCCTGCGTACGCTTCGGGGAACATTCCGCAAGAATATCGACTTTTCGAATTGCTCGCGTTGCCGCTTGGGGCGCTATTCCTTATCGGCATGTTGCTTGCTAAGCGCGGCCGCATGGAATTGTCTTTGGTGAATGGCGAATATCTGCCCCAATTCGCTGCGGCGTTTTTCATATTGAGTGCGTTTGGGGCTGAGACGCCGCTGTTTGGCGTAGGCTTCCTGCTTTCGCAGGCGGCGTTGGGAGCGGCGGGAGTCCTGGCGTTTGCCTCCCTGGCATCGCGCTGGGCTCGAGGCGAGGCTTCCATGGCCGCAGCCGTGGGTGCTGTATTCATGGGTTTTCTTGCGTCGGACGCGCTGGGCCTGGCTATCGGTGAGTTCGTTGATCAAAGAAGGGTTGGGGTGGTGCTGCTCATAGTTGCTTCGATGTATTTCGCCGATGTTATGCTGCGGGCGCTTTCCGATACGAGGAAGCTTGTCGAGAGTATGGCCCATAGTTCCGAAGTTGCCGCGTGCGCCGATGGACCGCTTCGTGCAGGCAAACTGCGCGAAGTCTGCGCCCGCCTTTCTGACGAGAAGAAGCTTACCCCGCGTGAGAGGGAGGTTCTTCTCTATGTGGCATGCGGACATAATTCGCCTTACATCGCGAGTAAATTGGTGATTTCGGAATACACCGTGCGTACTCATATGAGAAATGCGTACCGCAAAATTGGCGTTTCGTCGAAAGAGGAGCTCATCCAGCTTATTGAAGCGCGCCATGGGTAATTGAAATTTAACCAAGAGGCGCTTCGTTTACGAAAACTGCACCCAATATAGCGGAAGGCCCCCGGAGCGAACTCCAGGGGCCTTCCGCCTCCAAGGGTTGGATGGCAAGTTATTCGGCCTTCGGCTTCAACAGGCCATAGCCGCCTTCGGTGCGGCGATACATCACATTGACCTCGTTGGTGTCGCGATCGGTGTACACCAGGAAGTCGTGGCCCAGAAGGTCAATCTGAATCATGGCCTCTTCTTCGGTCATGGGCGTGAATTCGATTTCCTTCACACGTACGACTTCGTCGTCGGCGGAAAGCTCGGCCATAAGCTCGTCGAGCGAGGCGCCGGTGGGCTCGATCACCTGGTCGACCTTCAGAGTCTCACGCATGCGGTAGTCGATGACGCGAGTCTTGTACTTGCGCAGCTGGCGCAGCACCTTTGCGGCGGCCACGTCGATGGCGGCGTACATGTCTTCCTCGTGCTCTTCCACATGAATGGTGTGGCCCTTCGGGCGAATGGTCACTTCGCAGATGCAAGGAACCGCGCGGTTTTTCTCGACACGCAGAACGACTTCGGCCTTCGGAATGTCGATGCTCAGAACCTTCATCGCATTGCCGATTTTTTCAACGGCGTAGTCGTTGAGCGCGTCGGTGATGGTGACTTTGCGACCGATGACAGTGACTTCCATGATTTACCATCCTTTCCCTTGTGCGCCCGAGCCTTAATTCCCCACTCGAGCGATTTTGCGGCGATGGCGGCGCCGCACGCGGGGGCTCAAACGAGCCGAATCCCTAGCGAATGAACTCGCTTTCTGGCTCATATGGTAGCGCACTTGGCGGGCCAAAACGGCGAGGCGTTGCCATCTCGTGATGCGACCTGCGTCCACGCGGCGGGGCGTATCTATGCGTCCTGCATAACGCACCCGGGCGTGTCTTACGCTTTACGTGAATCGAACACGGGACGGCCCGCTAAAAACGTCGCAATCGCGTGCGTTTCGAGCATGAGCTCGGGGCACTGTTCGGCATCGACGAGTGGGTTGCGATCGAACGCGGCGATGTCGGCCCACATGCCTGCTGCGAGTTTCCCAATTTCATTTTCACGTCCTGCGGAAGCGGCGGCCCCGGCCGTGTAGGCGCGAATCGCATCGGCGGCGGAAATGCGCTCGCTCGCAAGCCACCCACCCTTCGGCTCGTGCGTTTTCGCATCTTGCCTGGTGACAGCCGTATAAATGCCCGACCACGGATTCACGTCTACGACGGGCGAATCGGTGCCGAACGCGAGCGTTGCGTCTTCGCGTAAAAACGACGCGAATGGCCACATCACCTTGCAGCGTTCATCGCCCAAATCTCGCTCCGGGCCGCCTGGGTCGAGCGTGATGTGCGGCGGCTGAACCGATGCCACGATCCCCGCCTTCGCAAGCCGCGCGACGTCGGGCTCTTTCATGTTCTCTAGGTGCTCGATGCAGTGATGACCGATTGCGGGGGCGCCGAATCGCGCGTTCGCCTCTTCGAAAATGTCAATCGCCTGCGTAATGGCCTCATCGCCGATGGCGTGAATGCGTACGGCGAACCCGCGCCGCGCCGCTTCCATCACGTAATCGCGCATAAGCGCGGGCTCCACGGTGGGATGCCCGCAATCGCCTTCGAAATGCGCATTGGTGTAGGGTTCGGCGAGCCAAGCGGTATGCTGGCTCGAAACGCCGTCGAAGAATTGTTTGAATCCGCGCGCTTGCACCAGGGGCCCGCGCAACTCGTCGCGCATGCTTTCGAAACGAGAAACGTCGCGCGTAAGCGTGGGGAAGAGGTGCGCGCGGCACGTGAGTTGGCCGCGGCCCTCGAGCGTGCGATAGATGTCGTCCCGCACGAAATCGAGCCCGGGTTCGGCGGAAAGCGCCATATCGCAGATGCTTGTGATGCCGAGGCTTGCAAGCCTCGCGAGAAATCCCTGATAGGCGCCAAGAATCTCCTCGTCGGAAAACGTAGCCATGATGCGCGGCATAAGCGCCATGGCCGCGGCTTCGCGCACGATGCCCGTGAGTTCGCCTTCTTCGTCGACGTCGTAGCTGCCGCCGGCTGGCGGCACGCTCTCGCGCGAAATTCCCAGTTCGCGCAGTGCGCACGAATTCAGCCACAGGGTATGGGCATCGCCGGAATACAGGGCGACGGGGCGGTTGGGGAAGGCGGCGTCAAGCGAGGCTTTGCTTGGCAGCACGGGCGGGTTCCATCGGTACTCGCGCCACCCTTGCGCCAAAAGCCAGCCATGGGGCTTGCGCTTGGCAAGGGGAGCAAGCCGTGCGACGCAGTCGGCTTCCGATTCGCCCAAAAACATTTCGGCCAAAGGGCTCGAGTACAGTGCCGAATGGAATGCGTGCACATGTGCATCATGGAAGCCTGCGCACAAGAATGCGTCGCCAAAATCTTCCACGCGCGTGGAGGGGCCGATGAATGGCTCTGCCTCGCTCTTCGGTACCACGGCGCAAATAAGCCCACCCCGTACGCAAATCGCCAAGGGAAGAGCTTCATCGCTCGTGCCCGTGAACACGTTTTCGCTCATAAAGACCGATTCTGCCTGCATGCGTTCCCCTCTCGCGCATATTTCGTGGTGCGGAGCAACGGCTGGGCAACGTCCGAGCGGTTCCCCGCGAATGCTGCGGCTATAATACTGCTTCCGAAAAATAATGCTTTCGTTGCTTTTGAAAAACCCTGTCTTCGAAAACGGAAAAAACCAGATTGGAGCAGCATGGCAAATAACGCCTCGCCCCATAACGCCGACCAACCCCTCTTCATTGAGGAAGTGCAAGGTCATCAGGCTCGATATACCAAAGTCATCGAGCTTACCCATTCGGCCACGAAAGCGGCGGGCGTTATGCTGCTCGCCGCCATTGCTGCGCTTGCCATTGCGAATTTGGGTATCTACGGCCAATTCGAGCACCTCATTCACACGCAGATTGGCTTCGTTGTGGGCGATTCGATTTCGACTATGTCGATCGCGCACATCATCAACGACATCCTCATGGCAGTATTTTTCCTGCTCGTGGGTTTGGAAATCAAATACGAGATGACCGTGGGCGAGCTCACGAACATTCGCCAGGCCATTTTGCCCATCGTTGCGGCATGCGGCGGCGTGCTCGCGCCTATTGCTATTTATGTGGTTTTCAATTTCCAGAGCCCCGAAACGCTTGGTGGTTGGGGCGTTCCCACCGCGACTGACATCGCTTTCGCGCTTGGCATTATGGCGCTCTTGGGCAATCGCATTCCTGTTGGCGTGAAGGTGTTCCTCTCCACGCTTGCCGTGGCCGATGACATCATCGCCATTATCGTGATCGCCGTATTTTATGGGCATACGCCCGATTTCATGTGGCTTGCGGCAGCTGTCGTGGTTATGTTGGCCCTCGTCGCGCTCAACAAGTCGCACGTGTACTCGCTCGCGCCTTACCTTGCGCTGGGCGTGGTGCTGTGGTTCTGCGTTTTCTCGAGTGGCGTTCATTCGACCATCGCTGGCGTGCTGCTCGCATTTACCATTCCGTCGGGCTCACGCGTTAATCTGAAAGGCTTCGTCGCCTGGTCCGATAAGAAAATTCGTCAAGCGGAAAATGCGTTCGACCCCAATGAGCCGGTGCTTGGCCAGAAAGACTACATTCGCAACGTGAGCAATCTCTCGTCGGTGTCGCGCCTGGTCATTCCGCCTGCTACGCGCCTTGAGCACAAGCTGTACCCGTGGGTGTACTTCGCCATTTTGCCGCTCTTCGCCCTCACGAACGCCGATGTTGCCCTTGCTGGCGCCGATATGGGTGCCATCTTCACGAGCCCTGTCTTTTTTGGCGTGTTCTTCGGTCTGCTCATCGGCAAGCCCGTGGGCATTCTGCTGTTCAGCTTCGTTGTCGTAAAGCTGAAAATTGCCAGCCTGCCTGAAAACGTGAACTGGCGCCACATGGCTGGTGCCGCGGTGTTGGGCGGCGTGGGCTTCACCATGGCGATTTTCGTGGCGAATCTCGCCTACGATTCTGAGCTCGCGGTTACTACGGCAAAGGCCGCGGTTCTTTTGGCCTCGACGGTTGCGGGCGTTGTCGGCTTCCTGCTGCTGCTCACCGAGGCCCGTCGCAGCGCAAGTGCGGGTGTGGCGTTCGTCGCGCTGCCCGCCGATGGCGAAAACGTGACCCACGATGGAGCCGAGGCTCGTCGTGGCGCCCGCGCAATGCGCGATTCGTTCGACGAGGCATCTCTCGCTGAAATCGACCGCTGCAAAAATGACGGCTGCACTCACGAGGTAGTGGCTCATCTGCGCGATGCTCGCCGTACCCAAACCGGCCGCGAGCAATACGGCCGCAAGTAGCTAACTGCGATGCGTGTTCTTTCGCGGTAGCGTCTCGGGGAATATACGGCGTGCGGCAGGGTGGTGATACAATTCTTTTTTCAGGAAACACCTGCACGACGAAGGATATTTCATGGCATACAACGCACCTGAGGGAACTGCCGACATGCTTCCCGCCGCCGCGCGCCTGTGGCGCTCGACGGTCGATTCTGCGGCAAAGCTGTTTGGCACGTATGGCTACGAGCCCATTTACACGCCGCTTTTCGAGATTACCGATGTGTTTACGCACGGTATTGGCGAAGCGACCGATGTGGTGGGCAAGGAAATGTTCGTCGTGCGCAGCGGCGAGAACTACAAGCGCGCGCTTGCTGAAGGCGACGATTCCAAACTGAAATCGAAGCAGAAGCTTTCGCTTCGCCCCGAAGGTACGGCGGGAGTTGTGCGTGCCGTCGTTCAGCATAATCTCGTTGAGCAGGGCGCCGCTCCTGCAAAGCTGTTCTATGCCGGCCCCATGTTTCGCGCCGAGCGTCCCCAGAAGGGGCGCCTGCGTCAGTTCCACCAGATCGGCGCCGAGTGCCTCGGCTCTACGGAGCCCACGGCCGATGCCGAAATGATCATCATGCTCATGCGTTTCTTCGAGAAGATGGGCGTGCCTATGGGGAAAACGCGCCTGCTTATCAATTCCATGGGCGATGACAACTGCCGTCCTGCATATCGCGAGTCGGTGCGTCAGTTCATTTTGGACCACGAAGGCGAGATGTGTGAAGAGTGCCGACGTCGCGCCGACACGAATCCATTGCGTGCGTTCGATTGCAAAAACGAGGCATGCGCGCACGTGATGGAGAATGCTCCGAAAATCACCGACCATCTTTGCGACGATTGCCGCGAGCATTATGAGCAGGTCAAAGCCCTGCTCGATGCTGCTGGCGTGAAATATATTGAAGACCCCACGCTTGTACGCGGTCTCGACTACTACACGCGCACCGTGTTCGAGGTGCAGGTTGTTGAGGGCATGGGCTCGCAGAGCGCTATCGGCGGCGGCGGGCGCTATGACAAGCTCGCTGAAATCGAGGGCGGCCGTCCCACGCCGGGTCTCGGCTTCGCTCTTGGCTTTGAGCGCATGGTGCTTGCCCTTGAAGCGGCCGGCACGCTCGCCGATTCTCCGAAACGCGTCGACGGCTATATCGCCTGCGTTGATCCGTCGGTTCGCGCTACGGCCTTCGATTTGGTGTGCGCCGCCCGCGATGCTGGGCTTTCGGTTGAGATGGATCACCAGGGCAAGAGCTTGAAGAGCCAGTTCAAGATGGCCGACAAGCTTGGAGTTCGCGTTGTTATCGTGCTCGGCCCCGACGAGCTCGCTCAAGGCAAGGCGCGCGTTCGCAATATGTCGACCCATGCGGAGCGCCTGGTCGACATCGCCGCGGCGAAGCGCTTGCTCGCACAATTTGGCGGCAACTTGGTCGGTGGAGGTGCTGCCCCCGTTTCCATCGACGCGCTTTTCGATGCTGAAGGTGCAGAATAAGGCGAGTCGAACACGTCCACCAAAAACAAAGCCCGCTCAACCGAGCGGGCTTTTCTCGTAAATCTACCTTTGCTTCCTCTTGACCGGAGGGCGTGCGATTCCGATAGATTTCACACGAACAGAAGGCACCACTGATGCCTTTGTCGCGAACGGGATTTGACCATAGCGGAAGCGCGTGTCCTTCGGCCAAGTCCAGGTCGATTATTTGTGTCCCGTATGCACAGCCACGATGCCGCCGGCGTAATTCTTCCAGCTCACATCGCTGAATCCTGCATCGCGCAGCATTTGGGCGTAGTGTTCCTGGTCAGGGAACGCGCGAATCGAGTCGGCCAAGTATACGAAGCTTGGGCGATCGTGCGTGAATACTTGCCCCCAGAATGGAATCATGACCTTCAAATAAATGTGGTACAGGAAACGCCATACCGCGTTCGGTGGGGTCGAGAATTCCAGGCAAGCGAAGGTTCCGCCCGGCTTCAGCACGCGGTGCACCTCGCGCAGCGCCTTCATGCGGTCGGGGATATTGCGAATGCCATAGGCCATGGTTACGGCGTCGTATGAATTGTCGGCGTAAGGAATCTCTTGTGCGTCGACAACCTCGAAATCAATCGGAACGCCGCATGCGGCCCCTGCCGCCTCGCGCTCGCGGGCAACGTCGAGCATTTCAGGTACGAAGTCGGTCAGCTGAATATGCGCCGGGGGGCGACGGCTTGCCGCCATATAGCTCACATCGCCCGTGCCGCCCGCCAAATCGAGCAAATCGCTTTCGGGCGTGAGGTTTGCCGCGTCGACGGTTTTGCGCAGCCAGCCCTTGAAGAGACCGAAGCTCGATACTGCGTTGAATCGCGCGTATTGCTTCGCAATATTGCTGAAGATATGCTGCACGCGCTCTTCCGAAATTTCGGCGGGCGCTTCGGCTCCGGTGGCGGTGTCAACCACCCGTTCTTCGGCATGCTGGGCTTCGCTGCTCATAGGTCCTCTTTCTCATGGGCGTCGCAAAAAAAGCGGCGCGCTTGTTTCCATTCAGTAAAAAACGGCGGTGACTTTTGCCATGTACCGTGATTTTGCTCGGCTGCAAAGTATAGCCGAATCCATGATGCTATTATGTTCACCATGCTACTCTGTGCCGAACATATCATCCCGATTGCAGGCGAGCCCATCGATGATGGCGCAGTGCTCGTCCGCGACGGAAGAATCGTGGAGGTCGGCGGCGCGCAGCGCATGAAGGCGCACTATCCGCAGGAGGAAGTGCGTGACTTCGGTCGAAGCGCGATCATGCCGGGTTTCGTCGATTGCCATACCCATCTCGAGTACACCGCACTGCGCGGTATTGTGCACGATGTGCCCTATGCCGAATGGCTTGTGACCGAGCACGCTAAGGCCGACATGATGTCGCGCGACGATCGCTACGATTCCGCGGTCATCGGCGGCATGGAAATGATCGCCGGCGGCGTAACCACGGTTGCCGACTTCACGAGCACGGGCGCGTCGTTTGAGGCGGCCCAAGACGTCGGTTTGCGCGGAAAGTTCTATCGCAGCGTTGGCGCGACTTCAAAATCGCAGGTCGATACCGCGATTGAAGAAGCTGTTGCCGATATCGAGCGTTGGCGTTCTGAGGCCGATTCCGACCGCATGCAAATCGGCATTGCACCGAAGGCCCTGCACGCATGCCACCCCACTATTTTCAGCAAAGTGAACGAGGTCGCCGAAAAGCTCGACCTTCCTGTTGCGATGCACGTGGCTGGTAGCTATGAGGAATATAGCTACATCATGCGTGGCTCTACGCCCCTGTCGGTGCGCGGCATCGAAACGGGCGGCGATGCGCTTACCGATCGCCCCATGTGGCTCCCGACGGGCGTTACGCCTGTCAACTATGCGCTCAACTGGAACGCTTTCAATAGCCACGATGTGCTTGCTGCGCATTGTGTGCACGTTGACGACAACGACATCGCGAAGCTCAAAGAGCATGACGTGGCCATTTCGGTGAATACGCGCTGCAATGCGCAGCTCGGCATGGGCTTGGCTCCGCTGCCCACGTTCCTTAAATCGGGCATTCGCGTTGGCTTGGGCACCGACTCTCCTGCCGCGACCGATTCTTCGGACATGTTCATCGAGATGCGACTGGGTATGCTCATCCACCGTTCGGTCGATCGCGATGTATTCCTTACCGCGAAAACCATGCTCGAGCTTGCCACAATCGGTGGCGCCCGTGCATTGCATATGGAAGACGAGATTGGAACCCTCGAGCCCGGCAAACGCGCCGATATTACGGTGGTCGATTTGTCTGGTTCGCGTCAAACTCCGCTTGTCGATCCCGTTACGGCGGTCGTTGAAGGCGGCGCTGCGGCTGACGTCATGTTCACCATGGTCGGCGGCAAGCCAGTTTACGAGCGCGGAAGCAAGTGGGACGTGCGCGGCAATAAGTGGGAAATGCTCATCAATCCCGCCGAGGCTCGCGAGCGCGGCATGCAGATTCGCGGAAAGCTGAGGGATTAACGAATGGGTCAAAAGCTTACGGCCAAACAGAAGGCCGCAAAGGTCGAGGCTGCCCGACAGCGAGAGCTGCAGGAGCAGAAACGTCGCGAGGCGGCGCAGCGCACCAAGAAGATTTTCACGGTTGTCGTGTGCATCATCTTGGTGTTGGCGCTGGGAGTCCCCACCGTCGCCATTATGGCAATGGGTCTCTAGCATCGAATACGAGGTCGGCGAAAGCCGGCCTCTTTTCGTTTGTGGTCGATTCCCCTTGTGCGCGGGGTGGGAAAGCTTTGCGCGAGGGCGGCGCACCCCGCGCCTTTGCTGTCCGAAAATCCCGGCCCGTGAGTTTCAAAGAGCGAAACTTCCGCGTAACCCAAGCGAAACACAGCGCCCATAAGGTGGAAGGGTCACAAAAAGCAAAGGTGGTCGCGTGAGCGGCCGCGAAGCGAGGAGGCCCGTATGTCCCAGCTTACTGAGCGTTTCGGCACCCTGGTTTTTTCCGACCACGTGCGAAAGCAGTATCTTCCTTCCGACATATATAAGAAGCTCAACAAGACCATCGAAGATGGCGAATCTCTCGATCTCGATGTGGCGAACGCAGTTGCGCATGCGATGAAGTCGTGGGCCATCGAACACGGTGCCACGCACTATGCGCACTGGTTCCAGCCGCTTTCTGGCATTACGTCCGAAAAGCACGACAGCTTCCTTGAACCGAACCACGACGGAACGGCAATCGAGAAGTTTTCAGGAAAAGAGCTCATCCAGGGTGAGCCCGATGCATCGAGCTTCCCCAACGGCGGTCTGCGCGCAACCTTCGAGGCACGCGGTTATTCCGCATGGGATCCCACGAGCCCCGCGTTCATCAAAGATGAGGTCCTTTGCATTCCTACGGCATTCTGCTCGTATACCGGCGAAGCGCTCGATAAGAAAACGCCGCTTCTGCGCTCTATTACCGCGCTCGACCGCGAAGCCAAGCGCGTGCTGGCGCTGTTCGGCAAAACCCCGAAAAAGGTCGTTCCTTCCGTGGGCAACGAGCAGGAGTACTTCCTTATTAAGAAAGAAGACTACGCTCGTCGCAAAGATCTCGTGATTACTGGCCGCACGCTGTTCGGCAATACGCCGTGCAAGGGCCAGGAGCTTGAGGAGCATTATTTCGGCGCGATTCGCCCCACGGTTTCCGCCTTCATGAAAGACCTCGACGATGAGTTGTGGGCGCTCGGAATTCCCGCCAAAACCAAGCACAACGAGGTCGCCCCGTGCCAGCACGAACTCGCGCCGGTGTATGCCGAAGTCAATGAGGCGATTGACAACAACCTCGTCATGATGGAAAAAATGAAGCTGCTCGCTTCTCGTCACGGTTTGGTGTGTCTGCTTCACGAAAAGCCTTTCGAAGGCATCAACGGTTCTGGCAAGCACAACAACTGGTCCATCGGCACCGAATCCGAGAATCTGCTCGATCCGGGCGAGACTCCTGCAGATAACCTGCAGTTCGTCGTGTTCCTCACCTCTGTCATCGAAGCGGTTGACGACTACCAGGATTTGCTTCGCATGAGCGTTGCGAGCTGCGGCAACGATCACCGTTTGGGCGCGAACGAGGCTCCTCCGGCGATTATCTCCATCTTCCTGGGCGATGCGCTTACCGAAGTGGTCGAGAAAATCGCCGACGGCAAAGCTTCCGTGCACGCGAAGCACGGCATGCTCGATTTGGGCGCCGATGTGCTTCCGAAGATTAAGCAGGACAACACCGACCGCAACCGCACGAGCCCCTTTGCCTTCACGGGCAACAAGTTCGAATTCCGCGCGCTCGGCTCTGAGGCCAATCCGTCCGATTGCAACATGGTGCTCGACTGCGCCGTGGCAAAATCGCTCAAGAAATTCGCCGATGCCCTCGAAGGCGTTCCTGCCGAAGAGTTCGGCGAGGCGGCGCTTGCATACTGCAAGAAGGTGCTCAACGAGCACAAGCGCATTCTGTTCTCGGGCAATGGCTACGCCGACGAATGGCATGTTGAAGCCGAGAAGCGTGGGCTGTGCAACTACAAGACCACGGCCGATGCGATGCCGTGCTTCGTTTCCGACAAGAGCATCGATTTGTTCACGAGCCTCGGTGTGCTCACTGAAGTCGAAGTGCGCAGCCGCTACGAAGTGAAGCTCGAGAAGTACACGAAGCTGCTCAATATCGAAGCAACGACGATGATTCGCGAAGCGCGCCGCACCTATCGACCGGTCATCAGTGCCTATGCGACCAAGGTTGCCAAGGGCCTCGAAACGGTAAAGGGTGTAGGTATCGAAAGCGCCATGCAGTGCGAGCTCAATACGCTCAACAAGCTGTGCAATGGAATCACAACCATCAATGATTCTATCAAGGCGCTCGATGCGGTGCATCAGAAGGCGGAGGCCATCGACGACCCTCAGGAGGAAGCGAACTGCTACGCTCATGAGGTTGTCCCCGCGATGACAACCTTGCGTACCGCGGTCGACGCCATGGAGGAGCTCGTTGCGGCCGATTACTGGCCGGTGCCTACGTACGATGACATTCTGTTCTATGTTTAGCATTCAATAGAAGAGGCGTGAACGCGCGGTTTGAAGAGCGACCTATAGAGAGATATATAAAGTGAGAATATGGCTGGCGCCGAAGAAGGTGCCAGCCATATTCATAGAGCGCGGCGAAGGAAGCGGAGGCAAATGGTCGGCAAAAGCGGGGCTCGATCCCGGAGGTTTGCTCCCGTGAGCCAGGCGAACTTCTTAGAAGGGGAGGTGTAGTTTACGCGCTCGAACCTCGGTTGCTTAGCGTATCGAGGGCGATAGGAGACTTATGAAGAGGCATTCACATCTTAAGAAGAAAGGCGGGAAAGAGTAACTAATGTGATTTGCCAGGCAAAATAAAAGAAGCGCCTACGGTAAATCAGACGTATGCAAAAACTTTTCGACCAAAAAGTAAATTAATCCTTGACCCTATGAGTTCAAGTCCGTAATATACATTCCTGCGCCAAGCGGGAACGCGAAGCGCACGGCGGGCATGAAGCCCCGCCGGGAACCTTGAGAACCGGATACTGTGGATGGAATTTTACGAAGCCAG
>OLRB01000177.1_pt1 | contig 60616 bp, 48 predicted proteins | sample 1672751 | NCBI WGS metagenome assembly OLRB01 (sample SAMEA3136720, study PRJEB25190) | human gut metagenome | biome: human gut; feature: human-associated habitat; material: faeces | place: Austria | collected 2013
GGGCCGCCTATACCCTGCATTCGCCGCAGGAGGAACGCTCGCCGGCTGCTGCGCCATGGCGGCAGGCTGAGCTGCAGCAGGTGCTGCAGCCGCGCCCTGCGCCAGCGCGCGCTCGAGCACTTCGACGCGCGCAGCGAGCGATTCAAGCGTAAGGTCGCTTTGCGGGCGCACCATGCGCGTGAGGCCAATCTCAAACGACAGGCGCGGATTGGTCGACGTGCGCAATTCCGTATTCAAATCGCCCAGCACGCGCAAGATATACGCGAGACGATCGATTCCAAACATTTGAGCCTCGCCCGACATGCGCGGCAGCGAGCTTTGCGGCGCGTTCACGGCAACCGCCCCATCGGTGAGCGACAGCACATACAAATCGCGCACATACGCGGCCAAGTCGCGCACGAATCGAGCCAAGTCGGCACCCGTTTCCACATATTCGGAAACCCAGGTGAAGCACGCCGCCGCATCGCGCGTGGCAATCGATCGAACAATGCCGCTCATGTCGTCGACGTCGAGCGAGCCCAGAACATCGTTGGCAACTTCCATGGTCACGTTGCCGTCGCCGAACGCGATAAGCTGTTCGAGCATGGTAAGCGCATCACGCATTCCGCCCTGGGCGCGATGCGCCACCAAATCGAGGGCGTCGCCTTCGAACTGCACGTCTTCCGCCGTGCACACAGCACCAAGGCGGGCGATGATTTCCTCGTTGCTCAGACGGTGGAAATCAAAGCGCTGACAGCGCGATTGAATGGTTTCGGGAACTTTTTGAGGATCGGTGGTGCACATGATGAACACCACGTGGCTCGGGGGTTCTTCGAGCGTTTTCAGCAGCGCATTAAACGCCGCGATCGAGAGCATGTGAACCTCGTCGATGATATAGACCTTGTAGCGCCCGCGCGTGGGAGCATATTGAACGCGACCGATAATTTCCTCGCGCACATTATCGACACCCGTGCGGCTTGCCGCGTCGAGCTCGTAGACATCGGGATGGTTGCCCTCGGCAATGGCGAGGCACTGTTCGCACGTGCCATCAGGAGCGGGCGTGGGCCCCTTCTCGCACAAAAGCGCCTTGGCGAGCAGACGCGCCGTCGTGGTTTTGCCCGTGCCGCGGGGGCCACAGAACATGTAGGCGTGGCCTACTTTGTCTTGCTCGATGGCGTTTTTGAGCGTGCGCTCGATATGGGTTTGGCCCACCACGTCTTCAAACGTTTGCGGGCGGTACTTGCGGTATAAGGCTTCCGACATCGCGTAGGTCCTTCGCATTCGTGTGCGGCGCTCGCGGCGCCTTGTGCATTCCGCCCTATTATAGAAGAAGCGCCCGGGGTTGCCGGACGCTTCTGAAAGAGTTCGCCGTATTGATAGAAGCTCGCTCGCTAGATTTTCTTCGAGATAGTGCTGCCGCAGGTATAGGACGCATCGTCGGTTTGCACCGATGCGTTGTAGACAATCATCCCATTCTCGGTGTACCCATCGCCGCCAGCAAATATGCCTACGACCATCGGTTTGCCGTTTGAGGCCGTGCCCGTAAGCGTTGCCGTCACGCGATGCTTACCCTCTTCGGTGGGCGCGGAATACAGTGTGCCTTTCACGGTGGCGTCGATCGTGACATCAGTATCGTCGGTAACGCTTCGCAGAGCGGCAGCGGCGGCATGGTTGGAATGCTTGCCGCGCGTCCAAGTAACGTTCGCGGTTACTTCGCCCGTTTTCTCATCGAGGCTCACGATGTCGATCTTAGTAAGGCAGCCGCCCTCGTCTGTGTCGGCGGAGAACTGATCATACGTCGCCACGAGCGGGCTGTAGCTCACGGCGGCAGAGCTGTTTGCGCTCGCATCGGGCGCCCACGACGTGCCATCGAAGCGATAGACATACTTTACATCGCCCTGCACACTTTCAAACCATTCGGGCTCGTACGCCACCGAAACGGTGCACGTTTGGGCCTCTTCGTCAAAATCGACGCCTTGAATATTTTTCAAATCAGACGAGCTCAACGTGTCCTGGGGGTCATATACGATACCCGAAACGGCCTTCGTCGAAGCGTTCGATGTCTCGAAGTTCGGCATATAGGAATCGCCGTCTTTCGCATAGGTTGCCACAACGTCCATCGTGGTGCGGAAGGCGCTGTTCTCAAACGTCGCCTTGGCATTGAACACATTCGCGCCGTCGTCAGCCACGTGGGAATCGGAAACATCGAACGCAGTAAGCGCGTAATCGTCGTTGTCAACGTAAGGGCTTTGCACCAAAACGCCATCGGAAACCAAGGATTCCTCGGTCGCCTCGAAATCGCTTTGCACCTGCGACTGTTCAACTTCCACCTTCGGAGAAGCGCAGCCGGCAAGGGCAGCAAGCGCGCAGGCCGCAAACGCAATCGCAACAGTGGCACGCAGCCATGAGGCATGGTTCATTTTCAAACGCTTCATTTGCATCACAACTTCCACGACGCAACCCAAAGACCTTGGGCATTCATCCAGCCTTCTGAAGTAACAGGCGCGGCACCGCCCACCGCCTCGGCGGTACCGTACACAAGGCCACCTGCGGCAACAAGGGATTGATCGTCGGAATTGAAGTTATCCAAACGAGGAACAGCCGTCCATGCGCCGGAATCGTCGATGATGCCCCAATCGTCTGTCGCGAAATCTTTTGCATACGCCATGCCATCGGCAAACGGCTTGGCTTCCGAGAAGAGCGGCTGAATCTTCCATTCGCCCGATTTCGCATCGAGGTAACCCCACAGGCCCGAAACCGAATCCTGCGCAGCAACCATTCCGCCGCCCGCGTGGTTAATGCCGCCCCACAAGTCGACAAGCGTTGCCCATTGCGTAGACTTCGCTGTCGGGTCTTTCACGAGGGCGCCCGTTTTATCGATAAGACCATATGCCGTGGTGCCACCCATGCCAGTGTAACCTGCTTTGGCCCACATATCGACGCCCTGCAACTCTATAGTGGCATATCCGTCGTAAAACGGTCCCGCGTCAACAATGCTCACGCCATCGTGGCCAGAACTCGCGCTGAGCGCTTCGCTGCCTTTGCCGTCGATGTAGATAGCCTTGCCATCTTTGATGCCTTCGAAGCCCACACCATCGTGGAAGAAGATGGGCTGCTTATAACAATAGCGATCGGTTTCGGTAGAGCTTTTCGCTGAGTCGAGCGCCCACGCGCCGTTCTTATCAATTGCGGCATAGCGATTATTGTGCTTGATGCCGTTTTTCTCGTCGTCGAGCTTGCCCGAAACGAACGCCACGCCGTCACTGAACGACGTGGCGGCAATGTAACCGCTCACCACGAGTTCGCCTTGGGCATTTACGAAACCTGCACCCTTGTCTTCGGAGTACACCAGGCCAAGCCCATCGCTGAACATGCGAGCTTGCTCGTATTCGGGCTCGATAGCCCATTCGCCCGACTTGTCAATATAGCCCCATTTTTCGGTATCGGGATCTTGTGCAGGGAACGGATCATCGTTCATCACGCCGCCCGGCAAATCATAGGCGCATCCAAAATCGGGGAAATAGGACTTTGTCCCATTGTTCGGCGAATACGTCGTCACAAGACTGGGCGATTGCCCCGGCAAACTTCCAAGTGACTCGAACTGGCACGGAATCACTTGCGTCCCCGCCGCATCGACAAAACCCCATAAATTCGTTTCGGAATCTCGCACCGCATATAAATAGCTGCTGCTTTGTGCATTCTGCGCGTTTGCCGTCTGCGATTGGGATTCCGTTTCAGAAGCATATGCTACCTGATTGCACGGTACTCCCGCAGCCAAGCAGGCTGCAGCGAGCATGCATGCAACAGAAATGCCAGCAGCTGCAAAACCGCGTATGCGCAGCGCATTTTTTTGCAACGTCCATATGCGTTCCCACCTTTCCTTCGCTGTTTCCTTTATCTGCATTATAGAAATTACAGGCAGCGGTGTTAGGAGGTTTTAAGCGGGTAAATTTATTTTTACCTTAGCCCAAGACTTCGGAACGCGCTTTCGCGAGCGGCATGCCCCAAGAAGAAGCGCCCACGGCAGAAACGTGCGCCGCCCACACCCCTCCGATACAAAAGGCGCGCCCCGAGGAGCGCGCCTTTCAACTTTCAATATATATAGGTATATGGAGGTACGGTTCAGGCAAGTCGCATTATTTCGCATGTTTGAAATACGATGCGACAAGCAACGTCATTTCGCGTGCTTGGCGTTCTTCGTTTTGTCGCCCTTCTTCGAACTCATCGCCGCTTTCACCGCGCCGATAAACGCAGGCGCCACCGACACCGCGACAATGCCCAAAACGATGACCTCGAAGTGATCCTGCACAAATGGGATGCCACCGAAGAAGTAGCCCACGAGCACGAACAGACTTACCCACGAAATGCCGCCAATGGCGTTGAACAGGGTGAACTTACCGAAATTCATGTGGCCCGTGCCCGCGATGAACGGCGCAAACGTGCGGAAGAATGGCATGAAACGCGTAATGACGATGGTAAGGCCGCCGTATTTCGCGAAAAAGTGATCGAGCTTGGCCATGCGCTCGGGCGTGAGCGCCTTGATTTTGCCAGAATCGATAATGCGCGCGCCGAAGAAGCGGGCAATCCAGTAGTTCGACGTGTTGCCCAGAATGGCAGCCACATAGAACACGATGAGCGTGGCCCAAATATTCAAGCCGCCGCCGTCGGCGGAAAATACGCCTGCCGCGAACAGAAGCGAGTCGCCCGGCAAAAACGGGAAGAATACCAAGCCCGTTTCAATGAACACGATAAAGAACAGCGGCGTATAGACCCATACCGCACCGAGCGAAATAATCCAGCCAGCAATGGCGCCTCGCGGGTCGGAAAGCAAGTTCAAAAAGAATTGAATGACGTTCACGAATGACCTTTCATCTGGAATAACTCCAAAGAACGATAGCTTGAAGCCGCTTCGTTTCCGAGAAACGTTACCCCGATTTTGCAAAAAGAGGGGCCATATGGCCCCTCAGAACATGCCAATGCATTGGATAGGCGTGGGCGCTCGCCAGAGGCCCCTTATGGCTGCTTCGTCCCCGACCTGACCAGGTTCGGAACATGGCGCCGCCCAAGCCCATCCAAGGCATTTGGAACGTGCCAAGTATACCCGAGCCGACAAAGAGACGAGCCCTTCACCTTCTGCGCAACAAAAAACCCACGGACTCTCCGCGCCCAGCAAAGTCGAATCATGGAACCTCGGAAAGACCGAAGGGCGAAAAGATTGGTCGTTCAATCGACGCCCGCGCTTTGCCGTTGCGCTATACTCTCGCCGTTGAAAGGGGCCACATGAATACGCATGAACACAATTCGCATTTCGCGCTTGCAGCGAGGCATGCGCTTTCCGACCCCCACGCACTCACGCCGCTCGTTCTGCTCATGGGCTTTCTGGGCGCTTCCCTTCGCTACGCCCTTGAAGTTGTCCTGCCTGCGCAAGGGGGCTTTCCCGCAGCCACGCTCATCGTGAATATCTTTGGCTGCTTTACTTTAGAAATCATCAACCAATATGTTGGTCGGCGTACGCAGCTGCCCGCGCCCCTTGTAAAATCGATGGGCATTGGACTTGTGGGCGCATTTACCACCATTTCCGCGTTCTCGACCGAATGCCTCGCATTTTTGCAAGCAGGGCGCTACGAGATTTTCGCAGCATACATGGCCGCGACCATCGCGACAACGTTCATTGCGGCACTCGCCGGGCACCGCGCGTCGCGCGCGCTCGAAGCGCATCGCGCCCGTAAGACGGAAGTAGGTGCTGCGCGATGAGCGTACTCTCGTTTTTGGCGGTAGGCCTCGGCGGCGCACTCGGTGCGCTGTGCCGCCATAAAGCCTCAACCTTCATGAAGCTGATTTTCAAAAGCGCGTTTCCCTGGCCCACTTTCTTCATCAACCTGTGCGCCACTACCATTGCGGGTGCTGCCCTTGCAAGCTCCACGGCCACGAATCAAACCTTTTATACGGCACTGACCATGGGCTTTCTTGGCGGCTTCTCCACGCTTTCGACCATGAATTGCGAAGCTGTCGACCTGATACTTGGCGGAGAGCGCGCTTTGGGCGTTGCGTATGTGGCCGCGACCTATGCGTGCACACTGGGCGCCGCAGCGCTTGGATTCGTCACGGCGCATCACATTCTCTATTAGTTTCTTATCGATACTATAAGATGAAGAACGTCACCGCAATCGCTACCGTAAGCAGAGCTACGCTTACCGCCACGCCAGCGTAATCGCGGGCAGCGAAGGCATATTCGTCATAACCGCTTCGACCGAAAGCGCGATAGCAACCAATATTTTTAGTTTGGTTTATAAAATAAGGTTTCTCAAAGTAACTATTGACGAAGTGCGTATCCTAGATTGCGGTTCGCAAAAAGAAGCGTCAAGATTCACACGAAAATGCCTGGTCGCGAGTTTTGGCTCGATGCCTTCATGCGACAAAACCAGAACAGGGTACACACTTCGTAAAAACTTTATTTACGATATATAGTTTCTAAAAGAGACTATTATCCAATACCACCGAGCGCGATACCGAGCACAATCACGAGTGCCGTAAGTCCCACGAATACATAGCGCGCCATGGGTTCAAACCACGCCCCCAAAGGCTTTTTGCGACCGAGCTGCGCTTGAGCCTTCGCGAAACCTTTCGGGCACACCCAGAAGAACATGATCGCCGCGCACAACGCGCCCAGCGGAATCGCGTAAATCGAAACGAAATCCATCCACGCCCCCACGGCGTTGCCATCTTCGATAAACACGCCTACGCCAAGCGCCATGACGAACACGACGAGAACCGCAGCCCAGCGCGGCATGTTCAGTTGGCTCTGCAACGCTTCGATGGGCGGCTCGAACAAATTCACCAAGCTCGTAAGCGCAGCGCACGCCACCGCCAAGAAGAACAAGAAGCAGAACAGGCCGCCAAACGGCATATCGGCAAACACCTGAGGCAGCGTGATGAAGAGCAGCGGCGGACCTGAAAGAGGATCAACACCGAGCGCGAACACCGCAGGAATAACCACCATGGCGGAAAGCACCGCGGCGAGCGTCGAAAACAGCACCACGTTTTTTGCCGACGACACGACATCGACGTCGTTCTTCAAATAGCTGCCATACACCAGCGTGCCGCTACCTGCGAGCGACAACCCAAAGAACGCTTGGCCAAGAGCCAAAACCCACGTCTGCGGATTCGAGAGCGCCTCCCAATGGGGCACAAACAAATAGGCATAGCCGTCGAGCGCGCCCGGCAGCATGGCAACGCGAACGAGCAGCACGCAGAACAGAATAAAGAAAATGGGCATCATGATTTTATTCAGTCGCTCAATGCCGCGCGACACACCGAACGCCATAACGGCAAGCGTAATGGCAAGCGCCGCCACATGGTATCCAACGCTGCCAAACGGCCCGGCGATCGAGCCAAAGAACGCTGCCATATCGGGCTGCGTCACCAGCGTTCCGCACGCAGCCTCGATAAGGTATTTGATGAACCAGCCGATGACCACGGCATAGCCAATGGCGATGCCGAGCGCACCCAGCACGGGAATAATGCCAATAACGCGACCGATTTTGTCACCGCTTTTCACGCCGCGCATTTCAAGCGCCTTCGAAAACGCGCCCATAGGGCCCGTTCCCATGGCACGGCCGAACGCCATTTCGCCAATGACGCCCGTAATGCCCAGCACCACGACGAAGAACAAATAGGGAATCAGGAACGCCGCGCCGCCGTATTGGGATACGCGATACGGGAACAGCCAAATGCCCGAAAGGCCCACCGCCGAGCCAATGCAGGAAATAATGAATGCGGTTTTGCCGCTGAACGAGTCTCGCGATGTAGTGTTTTCGGCCATAAGGGCCCCTTTCTGAATTGCAACCCGCTCACGATAGCAGACTTCGTGTTCAAGCCGCATGCCAAACGAACATTTCGCTGGTCAATAAGCGCACGAAAGGGCACAGTGGGCCAGGTCGGTACTGGCCAATCAAAGCCGAGGCGTGCAAAACAAGCCCCCATCTGCATAAGCCAGCCCGCCTTCATCGGCGCGAGCGCGCGCGAGCGCAATCTTCGACTTCCCTCGCCTAGGCCGAAACGCACACTCCCGCAACCGCAAAATGTTACCAAGGTAACGAAACGGCGGCATTTAGCACTCTCACTTGCAGAGTGCTAAAAAGCTCCTATACTGCAAATTGTCAAAAGAAAGAGCGAGGCGATGGCCCCGTACGAGAAAGGCAGTGAGTCATGATGTTGGTACCTGCACGTAGGAACGATTTCTTGAGCGACTTTTTGAGCGACCCTTGGGACATGGGATTCTTTGGGAACCGCCCGCAGGGCCAAAAGCCCGCACCGGCCATGATGAAGACCGATATCAAGGAAACCGAGAAGGCTTTCGAGCTTGACATCGATTTGCCGGGCTTTAAGAAGGAAAACGTTCACGCCGAGCTGCAAGACGGCTACCTTACCGTGAGCGCGAACACCGAAACCGAGACCGAAGACAAGGACGAACAGGGTACCTATCTTCGTAAGGAGCGCTTCACTGGCAGCTGCAGCCGCAGCTTCTATGTTGGTGATGACATTTCCGAAGACGACATTTCCGCGAAATTCGAAAACGGCATCTTGAAGGTTACCGTGCCCAAGAAGCAGCTCCCCGCACCCGAAGAGACCAAAAAGGTCATCGGCATCGAGTAATTGATTTTCCCGAGTCTCCCCTTTCTATAAAAAAGCCGGCCCGCGCAATGCGAGTCGGCTTTTTTTGCTGCCCATGGGAGCGATGCATGAGCAATAAGCAAGCTCTTTCGCTATTTCGACTTCGGCTCTTCAAACATGCGCTCAATCAAATACCCCTCGCGCACGCCGCGATCGCAAATGCGCAAGCGTTCCCCGTCGAGTTCCTCGAAGACCTCGACAAGAATCGCCAACCCGCACACAATGGTGTGAATTCGCTCGGGAGAGACGTGCAGAACCGCGTCGATGAACGCGCGGCGATGCTCAACGACGTCGCGCAACATGCGATTCACATCGTTGCGCGTAATTTCTTCGCTCGAAGCGCCAGGCACAACCCATGCGTTTACTTCCGAAAGCGCGCGAATGGAGCCACCGACACCGTAGAGTTCTTGGGCCGAGCCAGTACAGGCGCCCGTTTTGTCGGCGGCAATAAGCCTGCGAACGCTCGCACGAATGGCCGAAATCTCGTTTTGGGTGGGCAGAATGTCGCCCACGAAACGCTTGTATGAAGAAAGCGACCCCTGCGGCAAGCTCGTACGCGCAACGTCGATGCCATTTTCAATAACGGTAATCTCGGTCGAACCACCGCCAATATCGATAAGGGCGCCATCGTCCAACGTACCGCGCGATGACGCGCCCACAAATCCCAAATGCGCCTCATCGGCATTCGAAAGCAGCGAAATCGAGCAGCCCGCGCCCTGCTCGATTGCCGCGATTGCCTGTGCACTGTTTGAGATATTGCGCAGCACGGCAGTCGCGAACACGTCAATGCGGTCGGGCGACAAATAGCTCGCACGCTTTATGCATTTTTTTACCGCCAGAATCGCCTCGGCTATACCTTCGTCGGAAAACGCCCCATCGACGATATAGGCCGCCAAACCCGCCATGATTTTACGGTTCATGATGGTTTTGAACTTGCGCTTCTCGGGACACAACACGTCGTAGACGCACAAGCGCACCGTGTTCGACCCAACATCGATGACCGCATACTTCATAGAGCAATTCCGCCTTTCAGAATTTCGTGATGCAGCATTCAAGTATACCGATTGACGCGAGACGCACGTAAAGCGTATGTCAAATCGCCAGAACACAGCAGCGCAAGCCATGGAGCAATTCCGCCCCGCAAGCCCGCGTAGCGCCTCGATTCCTCACGAATTTTTTTTACCCGGTTTATACCCATTTTTCATAGGTGTCTTTATTTCTACTATGGGGTCATCGAAACACGGCGACGAAAGGAACCATCATGAAATGTCCCTGTTGCGGATACAACCTGCCAGACGATGCGAATTTTTGCGCGTCATGCGGAACGAACGTAAGTGTCGCTTCGTCGGCCACCGCGGCCACCACAACAAGCACCGAGGGCAGCGGGGATGTCGCACAGTCCACGACCGAGCCGCATGCGGCGCCCAACAATGCGGAAAGCGGCGCGCCTGAAGCGCCCGACTCGACGAACGCATGCGGTGAACCAGCTCATTTCAGCAGCTCAATCGGCAATTCCTTCAGCGTGCATCAAGGAAGTAACGCGGCATCGCACGTTGGGCAATTCCTCACAACCAAAAAAGGCAAAGGCATTGTCGCGGGCGCAATCGCTGCCGTGGCGGCCATCATCGTAGCGGCCGTCGTTGGCTTCAACATGGCGAACAACGTGCCCGAAGACACTGTGCGCCAAGCGCTCCAAAACAGCTCGACCGTAGCTGATGGCATCGTGGCAAACGACTACGTTACCGCCCAGCCTTACGATTTGAAAAACCTCAAGATCGACAAGCAGGAAGACGAATCGACGGGTGAAATCGGTGCAGCAATTACGGGCAGCAACAAAGCGCGCCATGTATATTTTTCGGGATCGATGGAAAACGACTTCTTCAAAACCGATTTCACAGGTGAGGCCTACTACGTCAAACAGGGCGACACATGGGTCAGCCTTCTTGGGCCTTCCATCACCGGCAACACCACCACGCCGCTGCAAGGCGTCGGGCGCATAAGTGAAGCCTCGGAAAGTGACGACTACGAAATATCGAATTTCTCTTCGACGCTCGATTCCAGCAACGGCGCCTACACCTCTACCGCCACGCAGGACGTTTCGTATACGTTCTGGTTCGCGACCGACACCGCAACCAATACCCGCACGTTCGTTTTCGACGGCGACCGCTGGAAGCCAACGGGCGATACAGCGGTTTCCAACATGCAGACAAAAACGAACTTCGCGGGCAAGAAGTTCGAATACACCGATACGGGCAGCGGACTGTTCAAAACGGGTACGACCAATTCGACGATCGAGTTCACAAGCGATGGTGAAAATGGCCAGGTCGCAGCCACGTATTCGCTCGATTGGAAGTACTCGGGCGACACATCCAAGGGCTCATCGGGCCAGTACTACCTGCCCGTCAACCTTTCGGGCAACCTCACTGGCGCAATTGAGCACGAATTCGGCAAAGACAATTTCAGCATCGAGCTCAACGACGCCGAAAACCAGGTGACGTTCACGGGCGGCGAATCGTATGCGACGATTTCGGCGGGCGACGGCGAGTCGAACAGCATGTCGCTTTCGGCCGCGACGAACACAAAGTATTTCGAAAGCCCCTTCCAAACCTCAACGTATCGCATGAGCATGGGCACCTACGTGGAAAAGGCGTAAGGACGAGCGACCCAAACCGCTCCGACGCCGGGTGGCCCGAATCGGCCCTATCGCGTTATTTGTCGATTGTCTCAATCGAGGATCGACCAATCGGGCCACCCGGCATTGCTTTATATGAGGCACATCGCAGGCGTCGTTTCGCCCGCTACCTTACCTTCTTCAAGGCCTTCATTCGCCTCTCAAGGTATTTTTGATCAAACACGCCTTCAGCGACGCAACGTTTCACGATATCGCCCGAGCCCTGGGCGATATCGGCGTCGACGTCATGCTTGAGCTCAACCCACGTTGCGAGCATATGGCGAACTTTATCGCACGCAACGCCGCTCGCCTGCTTTGGGAAAAACACAGCTGCGATTTCGCTCACGCCATCGCCTTCCGCATACGCCTGACGAATATCGATCTGCAATTGACGGGTTTTATCATTTTTCGCGGCCGTCTTGCATTCTTCGCTGCAGAACTTTTTCGGCACGCCGCGACGACGAGCGAGCGAAAATGCCTTGCCGCACCGGGCGCAATAGCCGATTTTCACGTCGCCGAGCTTTTTCGAGAACAAAAACCAAAGGTACGCGAGATAGGTGTCGAAGCTCAAGAAATCATCGTCTTCGGTGGAGCGGAACAAGTCGACGCGCACGCCTTCCAAATGCAGCGATATGAGCGCCTGGACCAAATGGCGCAGCGAGACCATATCATCTTCGCAGAGCTCCGATTCCCGAACATCAAGTTTGCCTTCGACGGTTGCCGCGTCGAGCCGAATCAACGAAGCCTTTTCAGCTTCCCCCTCGGCCTCGCCAAAACCTGCAATAGTCTTTTTCGCCTGATCGATAAGCGCAGCCGCATGGGCGCCATCATAGAAGCACGAAAGCACCAGGGCAAAGTCGAGCGGCGCAATTTCGCACTCGAACGAAAAGAGCGTAACCGTAAGATAATCGGCACCGTCTGGGTCGTGTTCGATGTCGCCTATCACATAGTCGAATTCGTCACCCACGAATTTCTTCAGCCACGGCATGTTTGGCATATGCGCCACGTAGCCATTTTCTATGGAAGCATCAACGGCGAACGAAATGGCGAAAATCGAGAAGTCATTTCCCGTTTCAACATTCTTCACCAGGGTTTTCGCGACGAGCGCTTCCGATTGCGATTCTTCATCGGCCTGCAACACCGCGAGCGGCTTGCCGCCATTCACCACTTCCTGCACCGTGACAACCGCACGGGCGACATTCGCCGCGCTTTGCCAATCGACAAGCGACTCGCGCACATCCGTTCCGAACAAAGGGCCCGTTTGCAGAGCCAGCGGCAACAGCCCATTTTTATCGACAAAGGCGAGGTCTTCTATGCCGGTTTGCGACGCAGGGCGCGGCATGGCCAAATCAGAGGTCGCAAAGCGTTCGGCTGCATTCGCCGGCACGAACTCGAGGCACGGCGACTCGCCTTGCGTCAAACGAACATCGTGCACGGGAATTCGGCCTTGCGGAGTTTTCAGTTGGTCAATCACGTTCATATCAAAATCCAACGATCGACGGTATCGTGCGATTATTTTACCCCGTTTAAGCGTTATTTTTCGGGGAACAACCTAGCTCCAAACCATCCGAGACGCGCCTTTGGCAAAACCGAAAACCCAAATTGCGCGAAGGTTACCTGAGAAGCCGTGCAACGCTCCGCAGACCAACCCTGACAGGATGCGCTTTGCCTGCAGTGCATAGAGCCTCATTGCGAGGCGCGCCCATGCTTTCACCGTAGCGACGCTCATTCACTCGCCCCGCAACGCGCGATAAGGCCCCGCTACTGCGAAGATGCTTGACCCGAACCAGAGAAACCCATGGGCGCTTCGATGGCAACCGTATCGCCGACTTTCGCAAGGCTGCCGTCGCTCGGAGCGACCAGAATCTCACGCCTTCCGTATGCATAGCTGCCCATTTGGTAATCCTCCGTCGCAAACACCAGGCCTTCGCTTGCGATATAGAAATGGGAGCATCCGTCAAGCGGGTTTTCGACATCAACGCCGCTTCCCAGCGCAGGGCTCATCAAGCACATGTTCGTGATATCCCTCACGACTGCGTTCGTGCTCAGAATATCGCTCGGATCGGTGGCGAGATACGCAGTGACCGCATCGGCAACGGCCGATTTTGCCTGTTCGGGAGTGAGACCAAACGCCGATACCGGGTCGATGGGATCACCCGTTTCCAAACTGTAAGCGCACCCCGTTACCGTCGTCGAGCCATGCGGACCCCATCCCGTATCGTAGCGTTGATCGCGCACGCATACGATGTCGTTATCGATATACGTCAGCGTGATAGAGCGATACTGGCATATGAACACGATGGCGCCTCCCATGTCTTCCGCGGCATCGGGGGCCGCATTCGTCTTCTCGACATCGGTGCGCATGGATTCCTCGAGGGCAGCGTTGATTTTATCGACCGCGTCGCTTTGCGTCGAGGCCTCGATGTGCGGGTAGTACCACTTCTGCGCCTCGCGTTTGCCCGGCGCATCATATGGATCGACCGGCACGCTCACGTCCATCGAGCGAGTTTCAACCGAATATGTGATTTCCTCGGGCGCTTCGACGGTTTGCTCATTTTGGGCCTGCTGCGCGGGGAGCCACATGTCGGTGTAGACGCGGTAAGCGGCATATGCCGTGCCCGCAGCAAGAGCCATGGCCAGCGCGACCAGCACGACCATAGGCACGCGGCGACGCGAGCGATGTTTCGTGGCATTCACCGCACCACGCAACGTTTCAGATTGTTCTGACGAGGGGTTGTTTTGAGATGACGAAGACGCACCCATCGGCTCGGCAGTCTTCGCAGGCACGGCCGCAGGCGCGGCGGCTTTCCCAGACGATGCTGTCGACGCAGCGGCCTTCGCGGACACAATTGCCGATACCGGCTTTCCGCAGTTCATGCAGAACCTTGCATCCCGAGGAAGTTTCGCGCCGCATTTCGTGCAATACATGCTTGTCGCCCTTCGCTTGGATTTCACTTCTTCTCGCGCCCGTATTGTAAGCCCGATACGACAGGAAACCGCACAAAACAACATCAGGCGCGCGTGCCTACACGATTTTTTTTACCCGCTTTTATTCCCCTTTTCAGGGCGACAGCCTTTGATTATTCTTTCACTATCGAAATAACGCCCAAAGAAACGGGGAACCATGTATTGCAGCCATTGTGGAGCAGAAAACAAGAACGCAGCTCAGTATTGTCGAAATTGCGGAAACGCATTGAACGCAAGCTCATATCCAGACGGCGCCCCCTCGGCATTTGAGCAGGAAATCGCCGCAAGCAAAGGCCGCCAGAGCGTTGCGCAGTTTCTTCGCGCGTTCCAGGCTCACGTTGCGCCGCAAGCAAAAAACTACAATGACCTCGGCATCCATTGTGCGCAAATGGAAACGCTCGAACGCCAGCGCGCCGACTTCGAGAGAAGGATGAAATCACCTGCGCTTCTCGTTGTAGGTTGCGTGCTTACCGCGCTCGGCATTGGCCTGATCGTCTCGTTCGTCTCCTACATGCAGGAGCATGCCAGCGAAGTCAGCATCATTGAAAACCCGACATTCGCCGATTACGTCGACAATATCGTTGCGCTGCTGTTCCTTGGATCGCCCCTCATCATTGGCGCCATCCTTATCATCATTTTCTTCATTCAGAAAACTCGCGCGCCGAAAAATCGCGAGAAATTCGATAGCCAGTATGCTCAGGCGAAAGCAGCAGCCCAGACTGCCGCCAAAGAGATACGACGCAACTACGAGACGTTTCCGAACCACCAACTTATAGCGTTCAAGTATGCCAACCCGTGGCTGCTCGACGCGCTAGCACACATCGTGGCCGATGGCAAAGCAAACACACTCACCCAGGCAATTCAGTATTTCGAAAACGAGAGTTACCAGCAAGAAATGAAGGGCATCGCGAACGCGAACCTCTACGCAACGCAAGAAACGCTCGAGCGGACAAAGTCTATTCAGCGTCAACTTGCCTACATCGGTGTCACGTCCACTATTGGTGCAATCGGCGCATGGCGCAACTAGCCATCGCAAAAGCGCGTATATCTCGAGCGCGTCTTACGACTTCTTCATGACCTCGGTTTTGCATTTCGGGCACACGATGCGCATCGTACCTTTGCCGCGCGGAATAGAAAGGATTTGCCCGCACCCTTTGCAGCGGAAGTATTTCGTGGTCTTGCGATTGACGTACATGGTGTCGAGCATGTTCCACCAACGCTTTGGCTTCGCCGATGCCGCGAGCCACTTTTGATTCTCTCTATCTCGCACGGCAATATTCTTGGAATAGCAGCGCACGCAGCATACGATGAGCAGGACAAACGATATCCATGAAAGCACGCGCCATCCAAACAGGATTTCAAGCACCATGCAAATCACGGAGGCCACGAGTAGGGCAACATTCAAATTGTCCATGCCACGACGGCCGACCATAAAAGCACCGATTTTATATGGCAATTGCGCAAAGAAGTTTTTCATGGGCGTCTTTCCTCATATGCAGATATTCGAACAAGTAAGAGCATAGGTATTTACACGCAAGTAATCTCAGGCTGTTGAAAAGCCGTCATCCGCGCGAACTGCCCACGACGAAACCGCCGTATTCCAAAGCTCGACAGCCCACGTCGCACGAAAATGCACGAAGTGTGTACCCTTTGCGTCAGATGCCAGCAAGAGAAGGCAATCGCTTTATAAAACCCCAGGTCATTTACCGCCAATTCAAAGATTGGCCTAGAGCTTCCAAACAGGGTACGCACTTCGTGCGTTTTTATGCAATGCCATTTGCGAATTCTGATGCATAAGGCGACGTTCCACACGAGACGATATGAGCAGGACATAAAAACATTGAGAGCCCCTGCTGCATGCAATCCCGTGGATTAGGCCGACAATGGCGAGTGTCTGATTCGAACCAGTGGCGGCCACGCCACAAGCATGGAAAGGGGCTCTCTCATGTTGAATACTACCACCTTCGTCGGCCTCGACGTGCACGCGCGCTCGATAAAGGCCGTCGCCCTCGACGCGATGACCGGCGAGGTCCGCTCGGCCACCTTCGGCTACGACGCCGCCGAGGTCGCGGGCTGGGTGTCGTCCGTCGATCCGTCCGCCAAATGCGTCTACGAGTCGGGCGTCACCGGGTTCGACCTGCAGAAGAGGCTGGCTTCGATGGGGATCGACTGCGTCGTCGGCGCGGTGTCCAAGATGATCAAGCCCCCGGCCGACCGCAAGAGGAAGAACGACCGCAACGACGCGGAGTTCCTGGCCCGCATGCTGTCGGTGGGCAACGTCGTGGAGGTGTGGGTTCCCGACGACGGGTGCGAGGCGGCCCGCGACCTGTCCCGCGCCCTCGACGACGCGCGCGAGGACCTGAAGCGCTGCAAGCAGCGGCTGTCGAAGTTCCTCCTCAGGCACGGATACGCGTTCAGCGAGACCACCCCGACCGGCCGCAGGAAGGGCAGCTGGACCGCCGCGCACTGGGCGTGGATAAAGTCGATATCGTTTCCCGAGAAGGCGGACAACGACGTGCTCGCGTACTACGTCGACGCCGTCAGGCAGGCGATGGAGGACAAGGCCCGCCTCGAGAGGCTGGTCGAGGCCGAGGCGTCCAAGCCCAGGTGGAAGCGCAGGGTCGACTCCGTCAGGTGCCTGAAGGGTATCGACGTGACGAGCGCCGCGGACCTGGTCTTCGAGGCCGGCGAGTTCTCCAGGTTCAAGAGCGCGAGGTCGTTCGCGGCGTGGCTCGGGCTCACGCCCTCCGAGCACTCCAGCGGCGAGAGCGTGCGGCAGGGCGGCATCACCAAGGCCGGCAACAAGCACCTGAGGCGCGTGCTCGTCGAGTCGGCGTGGCACTACCTTGGCTGCTCGCCGCGCTCGAAGGACCTTGCCAAGGGGCAGGTCCCGGACCCCGCGGCGAGAAGGCACGCGGCCAAGGGCGTGAGAAGGCTCGTCGAGAGGCGGCGCGCGATGCTCGAGCGCGGCGTCCACAAGAACAAGGCCAACGTCGCCACCGCCCGCGAGCTCGCGTGCTGGTGCTGGGCGGTGGGCCGCATGATCGAGAACGGCTAGCCTTCGGGAAGGCCGTCCCGACATAGCGCGATCCATCCCATCCTGCGGCCATATCCGAGGCCGTTGGGGCTAACCCCAGGCTCTTTTTTTGCGAGCGCCCAAGGCGCCACCCGCGACACGAGACTGTCGAATCGACCGAGGCAGCCCCAGCCGTAGCAACGGATTGCCCAGCGCAGAGATGCGCCACGGGCGGATATTAAACTGCAAAGACGAGCGTCGGAGAGACACGCCGAGGTCGCCGCAGGAGGGTTGAGATAGAGGAAGGGCCTGACCCAGAAAACCTGGGCCAGGCCCGATTTTGTCTATTGACAATGTCCTGCTCATATTAAAAAAAAGCCGCCACCCAGGACGGTGGCGGCTTTTGGGTCAGGTCGGTTGCCACTCGAGCAACTGACCTGCCTGAGCGAGCGGACAAACCGGCATTTACAGCGTGCGCAGGTTGACCTCTTTGAGCTGACGGGTCGTAACCTCGTTCGGGGCGCCGGTCATGGGATCGGCCGCCGAGCTCGTCTTCGGGAAGGCGATGACGTCGCGGATGGAATCTTTGCCAGCCAGCAGCATGACCAGGCGGTCAAGACCAATAGCGATGCCGCCATGCGGGGGCGCGCCAAGCTCGAGCGCATGAATCAGGTGGCCAAACTTCACTTCCATATCTTCATCGTCGACGCCGCAGCGCTTCAAAACGCGCTTCTGCAGCTCGGCGTTGTGAATACGAATGGAGCCGCCACCAGCCTCGAAGCCGTCCATGACGATGTCGTAGCTGTAGCTGCCGCACGCCATGGGGTCGGTCTCGATTTTATCCCAATCGGACTTCGGGATCATCGTGAACGGATGATGCTCAGCCGCGTACTTCTTGGTTTCCTCGTCGTACTTGAACATGGGGAAATCGACGACCCACAGCAGCTTGTGGCCATCGCGCGGAATGTTCAGAGCCTCGGCCATGTGCAGGCGCAGGGCAGAAAGCACGGCGTTCGCGATGCCGAACGTGTCGGCCGCGAATAGAACCAGGTCGCCCGGCTCGACGTTCATGGCTTCCTTGATCTTCGCGTGAACCTCGTCGCCCAGGAACTTGATGATGGGGCTCTTCTCTTTGCCGTCAGTGGTGTAGGCAATCCAAGCCATGCCCTTCGCGCCATTGGCGGAAGCGATGTCGGCCAGCTTGTCGATGTCGCCACGGCTCCAGTCGCCAGCGCCCTTCGCGTTGATGGCCTTCACGATATTGCCGGCCTCGACAGCCTTGGAGAATACGCCAAAGCCGCAGCCACGCACGATCTCGGTAAGATCAACGAGCTCCATGCCAAAGCGGATGTCGGGGCGGTCGCAACCAAAGCGGTCCATGGCCTCTTTCCACGGCATGCGCTGCAGCGGGAATTCGTGCTCGACGCCAGCGGCCTCGAGAACTTCCTTGAACACACCTTCCATCATGTCGATGACGTCGTTTTCCTGAACGAACGACATCTCGATGTCGACCTGAGTGAACTCAGGCTGGCGGTCGGCGCGAAGGTCCTCGTCGCGGAAGCAGCGAGCAATCTGGTAATAGCGCTCGATGCCGCCCACCATGAGCATCTGCTTGAACTGCTGCGGGCTTTGCGGAAGCGCGTAGAACTTGCCCGGGTTGGGGCGAGACGGAACCAGGTAGTCGCGAGCGCCTTCGGGCGTGGAGTTCGCCAGGATCGGCGTTTCGACCTCGAGGAAACCGCGCTCGTTGAGGGCCTTGCGCATAGCCTGGGCCACGGTATGGCGAAGCTTGAGATTCTTGTACATCTCGGGACGGCGAAGGTCCATGTAGCGCCACTTCATGCGCGTGGTTTCGTCGGTCTCGATGCCATCCTCAATAGAGAACGGAGGCGTGACCGAGGTGTTCAGCACCTCGATGCCGCTGGCGAGCACTTCAATCTCGCCCGTCGCCATGTTCGGATTCACGGTGCCTTCAGCGCGAGCGCGCACTTTGCCCGTGATTTTCAGCACGAACTCGCGGCCGAGATGCTCGGCAACGTGGAATTCCTCTTCGGAAACGCAATCGGGGTCGATCACGATTTGCGTGTAGCCCTCGCGGTCGCGAAGGTCCACGAAAATCAGGCCGCCGTGGTCGCGGTTGTGCCACACCCAGCCAGTGAGGGTGACCTGCGCGTCGACATCGGAGGCGCGCAGCTCGCCGCACGTGTGGTCGTGCATGCAATACTCGTTGATGAATTCGGTCATCGGTTTATAGCTCCTTGCGAAGTGAAACTAATCGCTCAAACTGGGCTATTGTAGCGCACGAAGCGCATGCGGCGAAAGGTCGCGACGCAATTTACGCTTCTTCGACACCTTCCGCATCGACCGAAGCCGCCTCCGCCGCCTCGATTCGCTCACATGCGGCGAGCGTTTCAGCGTAATCGGCCTGATAGGCTTCGATTTCCGCAGAAAGGCTCGCGAGGTCAGGTTCGGAAAGCTCTGCGGCACGCGCTTCTTCGCAAGACGCGAACCCGCCATCGGAAAGAGCCTGGTCAAGCTCGCGTTTCGCCGCATCGGCAGCGCCTTTGCGAATGCCGCGCTGCGTGCCGCACGTCAGGATAAGGGCGCGCTGCGCTTCTTCGCGGTCACAGTCGCCTTGCTCGATGGCGATCGCCCTCTGCCGTTCATGCTCGGCCATCTCGGACAAAATGCCATTCAGCTCATTTTGCTGGCCTTCGTAGTAATGCGCGCGCTTAGCAACTTCAGCTGCGGCACGGGCCCTCGCAAGCACGGCGCCTTTTTCCTGCATTGCGGGCAACTCGGCAACAAGCTCCTGCAAATGTTCGAACAATTCCTCGTCGTTCATAGTCATGCGATTCCTTTCATCGCACGTAAGTCTAGCAAAAAGGGCCCGCCAAGCGGCGGGCCCGGGGAGGGGGGTATTTCTGCGCCATTCCGCTGAACAGCGCTTCAAGTTGCCGTCGGGCGCAGCCGAGCACCGTATCGCGCCTTGCGCTTGTCGCCTGCGTAGCGCCGCCACGCTTCGCTCCTGCCTTCAAAGCAATTCGCGATGCCAAGCTGCATCTCGCCCACATGGCCAGCCGACGGCTCGTTGCGTTCCTACTGCTCCTCGTAGACGCCCGCGAGCTGTTCGCCGAGGCACTTGCCCTCGACGAGGCAGCGGCCATGGCTGTTGCCCTGAACGTTGATCGGGTAGTCGTACGCGTACATGTCGCCCGAGCAGTTGCCAATGGCGTACAGGCCCTTGATGGGCTCACCCTCGGCGTTGACAACCTCGAAGTTGTCGGAAATCGCGATGCCGCCGACAACGGCGAGCAGGCCAGGGGCAACCTTGGTCGCGTAGAAGGGGCCCTGCTCGATGGGGAACAGGAAGTGAGATTCCTTGAAGAAGTCAGTGTCTTCGCCCTTCTTGCAAATCTCGTTGTAGCGCTCGATGGTCTTCTTGGCCTCGTCAACGTCGACATCGAGCTGCTTGAGCAGTTCGTCGATGGTGTCGGCGACCTTGTAGTTGTCGGGAGTCTTCTCGACGCCTTCCTTCACCGTCTTGGCATGGGAAGCGGACGCATCGGCCGCCGTGGTGCCCACAGCGCGGAACGAATCCCAGAACATGCCGCCGCCGAACTCGAGCGACGCGGTGTTGTCGGCCTCGAAGTTGGAGTCGAAAATTGACCAGCAGTGGTCGTCGCCGCCGTTGACCATAGTGCCGACGCACTTGCCCTGAACCCAGGTGGCCTCGTTCATGAAGCGCTTGCCCTTGGGGTTCACGAACAGGAAGGGACCATGGTACATAGCCGCAGCTTGCGGGTGCATCATCGTGGGCCACGGGCCGTCCTGGAAGGTGCCGCCGACCCATGCGGCCATGTTGTGGCCGTCGCCGGTGTTGCCCTGGTCGGAGCACAGGCGGGTCATAACCTTGTTCGCGATGGGAGCGAACTCGTTGATGTACTCGTCGTTGTAGCTCACGTCGCCAGTGGCGAGTACGACGCCCTTGGAGGCGTTGTACTGCACGTACTTGCCTTCCTCGTTCTTGCAAATGGCGCCGGTGACTTCGCCCTTATCGTTGGTAACGAGCTGCTGAGCAGGCATGTTGTACACGAGCTCGAAATTGCCCGTCTCTTCAGCCTTGGCGATGAACAGGTACTCGATGTAGGTCGCGATGGAGATTGCCTCATTTTCCTTGGCGAGGTTGCCGCCGAAGATCATGTGATAGCAATCAATCTCGGGGTGCACCGTTGAATTGGAACCAACGGTGACCATGCACTTCGCGCCATCGGACTCAGCAAGGTCGAGCAACCAGTTCATGCAGCGCTCGCTCTCGCGGAACCACTTGGCAACGAGGGACTCACGGCAGCGGCTGCCGCACGTAGAAACCCAGCGCTCCATTTCGATGGACTTGTCGAAATGGATGTCGAGCGCGTCGAGCGCCTTCGATGCGATAGCGCCCGTACCGCCAACGCCGTGGCCGTTGGGCACGCCATCTTTCTCAACCAAGGTGACCTTGACGCCGTTCTGCGCAGCGTTCAGAGCGCAGCAGGTTCCCGAATAGCCGGCGCCAATAACGAGCACCTCGGTTTCGACGGTTTCGGCGATATCGGTGATGGCCTCAGGAGCTACCTCCCACGTGTGCTTCTTCTCGCCAGCGGCAGCGTCAGACTTGCTGCTCGAGCTCGACGAGCCGCCCGCCGGGCTGCAGCCAAACATGCCGAGCGCCGCCACACCAGCGGCAGAAAGCGTTGCGCCCTTGAGCAGATTGCGGCGAGAAATGCCCTTCTTCAATTCTTCCATAGTTCCCTCCTAATGGAATTTCTTGGAATGCCGCGCCCGAGGAGACCGCTTCAAACGCCACGGCAAGCCGCGCAGGCCCAAGACCGCGCAGGCGTATTTCATGGCTTTGCGAAGACGCGCCCTCCCTGGCGCTTGCATCTGCACCCTCCCTGGATGCGATGCGGTCACTATAGAGGGGAGATTGGGCGCGGCGCACCACATATTATGGGTTGTTTTATTGTTTTACCTGGTAGGGAGCTTGTTTAACTTCGCATTATCAGGGTAGTAACCCATGGAATCCAAGGCTGAAAAACAAGACAACCCACCTCGCTTCGACAAAATGGGTTGGGTTTTCTTGGATATGAAGGACGGAGGAAAGACTAAAGGCGGGCTAATTTAAAAGATCGATGAGCTCTTGCTTCGAGTGGATTCCGAGTTTGCGATAGATGCTTTTCGTATGCCCGCGCACCGTGTTTTCCGAAATGTAGAGACGGCGAGCAATAACCGCAACGGTGTTCCCATGCCGCATCAAATCGGCGACCTCGCACTCGCGAGCAGAAAGCGGGTCGGCAAGACCAAGCGAAGAAAGACGCTCTTCAAGGGAGGTCGGCGACTCATCGGTTGGCATCATGGGGGCAGCGCCGTTTGAGCGGCGAAGAGCGGCCGAGGGCTTTTCTTCACACTGTTGAACATCACGCGATGCCTCTTTGCTCGACGGCTCCTCCTGAACGCATTGGCCCCCTTCAACCACGCTCGCGCCTTGAACCGGGAATTCCTCAGATTTTGTCCGAACGACGTTTTCTGCAATGGATTCCCCAGAATCGCGTTCACCTGAACCAGACTGGGGAGCCGCGGTTATCGACCGGCGCACATCGCTCCTGTTGCGGCCAAGCGACGCCAAAAAGAGCGCCGCCGTAAGCACATACACGCACACGAACAGCACGTCGACCACGAGCGTGAAATCGAGCACCGTATGCGCAGCGGCAACCTGCCCCACCGAATCGCCCAAAACCAAACTCACGAGCGTGGGGGCTACGCACAGCGCATATACAAGCGACGAGTCGACGGCCTTGCGGCTTGCATACGCCGCGCACGTAATGAGCAGCAACAGATTCACCACCTCGAAGCCGAACATGGTAAATACCGAAACCGCACCAAGCCATTCAATGCCAAAGAACGTGGGCAACAAGAACACGCCAGTGACGAGCGGAAAGAGGACCTGATACACGCGCAGCATGTCGAAGCCACGCTCGGTGAATAGCTCGATGGCCGCAACCACAAGTGTGGCGCAGCTCATGCCGAGCATGATGCCCTCGAAAGAGCCGAGGTTGCCCTGCGGAACCACGTAGCCAATCATCTTCCACACAAAACCGATGGCGCACACGCAAAACACGGGGCGCGCCATATCGCGCAGCAACATGCGGCGACGCTCGCGAGTGAGAGGCTCCGCTTCATAGGGAACGACCTCAGCAAGGCTTTTGCGCAGCGTCCAAGCGCCAAGCGCGGGCAAGACGATGACGCCGCAAACCACAAGCCATTCCGTCGGCAAGAAGCCAATGGCGATGCACAGCACAACCGAGCACAGCGCAGAAAGAGGGATATAAACCGTGGTGCGCGAGGTGCCTTCTGACGCATAAAAGCTTTGCCACATCACGAAAAACGCGCCCTGCGAAGCTCCTACCAGCACCGATGCGATTGCGACCGAGGCAACCGAGAAATCGGCCAAAAAGAATGCAAGATAGTACAAAAGAGACCCCGCCGACAGGGCGATGCCCGCGATATACGCCGACTCGGGAGAAAACGCCTTGCTGCCGCGACGGACCGAAAGCGTCGCCGCCGCCACGACGGCAACGATGGTCGAAAGTTGCTTTCCCACGGAAAAGCCCGTGCTTGCAAACGCGAACTCATCGGCAGGAGCCATGAGCGCGACGAACGTGACGGCCCAAAAGAAGCAGAAGCCCAAGTGGTGCCACTTCAAGCCTTTGACGATACCCCTCGCCTGCGCAACAGACATGCGCGCCTCCCTTAATCTTCTCCCCAGAAAACGGCCCCATGATAGCAAAAAACCGGCCGCACGGCTGCGCAACCGGTTTCGACGCGTCTTTGAGCAGGCGCAATTGCCGCCCTGGCAAACAAAATGGGCCAGGAAGATTCCCTGGCCCATACAAAATCCGTTTCACGCTGATCGCGATCGAGCAGCACTCGACAAATGCCACTTTCGCAGCACAGGTCAGCGAGCGGCAAGCTGGCGAGTCGAATTGGCTCGAAAGAGAAGCGACGCGTAGCAGCGCTACGCGAGCGACGATTGAGAGCCAAGTCGGCCGCCAGATTGCCGCGCAGCATCAACGGTTAGCGCCGTTCGGCAGAACGGCGCCAACCAACTAATGACGGAAGTGGCGATGCCCCGTGAACACCATGGCAATGCCGTGCTCGTCGCACGCTTCGATGCTTTCCTCGTCGCGGATGGAGCCGCCGGGCTGGATGATGGCGGTGACGCCAAAGCTTGCCAGCGCATCGATGTTGTCGCGGAACGGGAAGAACGCGTCAGACGCGGCAACAAGGTTCTTCGGCTCAAGACCCATGCGCTCGCACGCCTCAAGCGCGCGCTCGCCGGCCAAGCGGCCCGAGTCAACGCGATTTGGCTGACCAGGGCCCATGCCAATGCCCGCATGGTTCTTGGAAATGAGGATGGCATTGGACTTCACGCCCTTGCACACCTTCCACGCGAACAGCAGCTCGTCCATTTCCTCGTCGGTGGGCTTACGCTTGGTAGGAACGGTGAATTCATCAGGCGTTTCGGTTACCGCGTCGGCGGTTTGGGCCAAAATACCGCCGTCGACCGAGCGATATTCAACGCGAACCGGAGCATCCACGCCGCCAGTGCGCAGAACGCGCAGGTTCTTCTTCACCTGCAGAAGCTCAAGCGCAGCGGGCTCGAAGCTCGGAGCAATAATGACCTCAACGAACTGTTTGTTCGCGTTCATATGCTCGATCATTTCGAGCGAAACCTCGACGTTTGCTGCGATAATGCCGCCAAAAGCGCTCTTCGGATCACACGCGAACGCCTTGTCGTAAGCCTCGGCGACCGTGGCGGCCGTAGCCGAACCGCAGGGGTTCTGGTGTTTCAGAATAACCACGGCAGGCTCGTCGAACTCGCGAGCGAGCGTCCAGCACGCATCGGTATCGAGAATGTTGTTATAGGAAAGCTCCTTGCCGTTGAGCTGTTCGGCATTCACGAGGCTATGCGCGTCGGCATTGGGCAGGCGGTAGAACGCAGCGCTCTGATGCGGGTTTTCGCCATAGCGCAGGTCCTGCTGCTTCTCGAGGTGAAGGTCGATAACGTCGGGAGTCTTCTCGCTGAAATCGGCCTTGCCGTTGAGCTGCTCGTCCATCCAAGCGGCAATCGCGCCGTCGTAGGCATTCGTAGTTTCAAACACCTTCAGCGCGAGCTTCGCACGCGTCTCGCGCGTGGTGGCGCCGTCGTTGGCGCGCATTTCCTCAAGAATGGCATCGTAAGTGGAGGGCTCGGTGACCACGGCAACGCTCTCGAAGTTCTTCGCGGCGCTGCGCAGCATCGACGGGCCGCCGATGTCGATATTCTCAATGCAGGTGCCGAAGTCAGCGCCCGAGGCAACCGTCTTTTCGAAGGCATACAGATTCACGACCACCATGTCGATCATCTTGATGCCGTGCTCTTCGGCCTCGGCCATGTGCTTGGCATTGTCACGCTTCGCGAGCAGGCCGCCGTGCACCATGGGATGCAGCGTCTTCACGCGGCCGTCCATCATTTCAGGGAAATTCGTCACCGCATCGATGGGCGTCACATCAACGCCCGCCTCGGCAATCACCTTCGCGGTGCCGCCGGTCGAAATAATCTCAGCTCCGAATTCCTCGTGCAAAGCGCGCGCGAACTCAACCACGCCCGTTTTGTCGGTCACAGAAACCAGAACGCGTTTAACCTGGGGGTTAGTCACGTTTCCTCCTCCGTTTTCCTTCCGTTGACTTTTGTTTACCTTATCAGCCGAATCGCCCATACGCCGCGACATCAACGCGAGTGGGCGAAAAAGACACGCATCGGACCGCCGCGTCATGCAGCGAAGCCGAAATGCACGCTATCGACCCAAATTCGAGTCGTGTTTCGCGCGCGCGGCTTCCGAATAATTCTGCTTATAACGCTCATCGACAAGCTCGGCGACAATGGCGATGGCGAGCTCGGCGGGCGTTTTTGCACCAAACTTCAAACCAATGGGGCGTTTGATGCGCTCCCACCCTTCTTCAGTGCCGCCCTTTGATAACACCAGGTCATGCACGGTATCGTTTTTGCCCTTACATCCCATCATACCTATATAGTGCAAATTGTTCCTAATAGACCACACGCACGCCTCGGGATCGAACATGTGACCGCGCGTAAGCACGCATGCGTAATCGGCGGGGTTCGCGGCGATGCGTGAGAGTTCATCGAAGTTGCCGCCACCGAGCAGCACGCGACGAGCGTTCGGAAAACGCTCTTCCGAAATGTATGCAGGGTCGTAGTCGACCGCCACAACGTCGAAGCCCACATGGTGCGCAAGCGCGGCAACCTCCGCCGACGCGTCGGAAGCGCCCAAAAGCCACACGCGTACCTTGTCGAAAAGCGCAACAGCGAGCCATGTAAGGCCATCGAACTGCTCGGTATGCATGGCGGGACCGCGCGTGGCATCTTTCATTTGGAAGATATCGCGCGGGGAGTGCTCGCGCCCGCACACGATTTCCTTGGCGTCGTTGCAAAAGAACACGAACGAATCGCCGCAGCCCGAACCCACATCACCGTATTTCTTCGTGACTTCATTGTCGACGTTTTCGCAGGCAGCGGACGCGTCATACACATATTTGAAGCCAATCCAGGCAAGGTCGCCCTCGTCGATTGCCTTTGCCGCGCGTTCGAACACGCACGCATCGGCAGGCGTAAGGCCAGCCGAAATTTCCGCGAGCGCTGCAGGCGTCACATGCGCGCGGCCCTCGAGCGCCTTAGCCGTGAAACACGGAAAGTCGTCAAAAGAAAGCTCAACCGGCCTGCCTGCAGCAACATCCGCCGCGAGCGAACGCAGAAATTCTGCCGTTACCATACGCACCACAAACCTCTCATTAAAACGCCGCCACCTATTTCGGCGTCCCGTTCGCGAAGGGGACGCCGAGGGCTCTCTGGTTACGTCCCGTTCGCGAACGGGACGCCGAGGGCATCACGCTATTTTTCCGTTTGTCGAACCTTATAGTAAAAAGATCGTCCCTTTTTCTCATGGACAACTACACCGTTTGACTCGAGCTTCTTCATTCGTTTTTGTATAGCGCGGGGTAATACCCCAAAAAATTGAGCAGCTTCCTCCGCAGTTATCCCTTGTTCTTTTCGGCAAAGCAAAAGAAGGGTATCCTCGTCCACTGTACCGCGAATTCCCGCATCGCCAGCAACCGAACAATCAATCGGCAGTTCAAAAACCACCTTTGCTGGCGCGTATGACTCAGACAGCCGAGGAGCTGACCCGTACTTCTTCTTCCATGTCGCATAAATAGTGCATAGACCACTTCCCGCTCGGTCGCTTATGCCAACCATCCCAAAAATTCTCATAAGTGTAGGATTCCTGGGGTCTGAAATGCCTCCAGCAATTGCGACATTACGATCAACAAGAAACGATCCAGCGTTTTCAAAAACAATTTGCTCATCTTTGACAATTACACGTACAGTACTCTGCCCGCCGTAATAGGCATGCACAAGAGCATTCGCAAGCGCCTCATGAACAGCATCTTTTACGTCATTCGTAAAACGATGCGAAGTGCCATCTTGAGAAACGGACAACGGGGTCAACAGCAATGCATCTATTTTCGGCATTACGGCAAAATAAAAATCAAAAAGGTTTCCACTCCAGTCTCCGCTATTCGAGGTAAGACGGTCATCCCAGCGAGCGTTGCCTGAAGATTCATTCCGATAATCAAGCAAAAAATACGGAAGATGGCCGACTATTTCATATTCGTGGCCAAAAGCAAGCAGCCCCGCCAACGTTGGACACAAACGCCCAGTTCGATCCTTCGCTAACGCGCCGATTCTATAAAGGAAGTCAGCATCGCTCTCCAGACTCCACGGATGCCCGGGCTTATTACCATTAAAAAGCTGACGGTATGAAGCAATCGTATTCCCATCTAAAGCGGAAATATCAAGTTCTTCAATGGCGCGCCTATCCGCCGCGGGAAGAGCGTCGTATTCGAGTAGGCGCATCTCGAAATCATTGCAGCGTGTGTCGATAACGTCTCGACGTACAAACGCAACGAACGACTTCATTTTCTTGTCATACACACGGACCGGACGCATATGCCTTTCAGCCCTAGGGACATTGACAACAACCAGGTCAACCCCATAGCTACAATCAATCGAAACTCCATCGGGAAGCATCACATCATTCTCAACACGCTGTGGATTGCGAACGTTTTCCCAAAACTGTCTCATGACAGTACGTGCATCGCCAACTCCCTCAACTTTGAAAACGCCCGGAGATGGCTCTGCTATCCCCAGAACGATTTTCCCTCCTTCCGTATTTGCAAATGCAGAATACGTCTCCCATACATCATCGGGAAGGCAGACCGAAGCTTCCTTAAATTCAATCGTTTGGCACTCTGCCAAAGATTCCTCTGGACCGAAAAGCATATATGACTTACCCCAATCGAACAAAACCCCTGCTACGCGATATGCACGCGGCCCGATTCTTCGTCGACCGACACGCGGCCTTCAGCAATCAGCTGCACGGCCTGCGGATACAGCACGTGTTCGACCTCGTGGATCTTCGCCTCGAGCGTCTCGAGCGTGTCGTTTTCCGCAACCTCGACAGCGCGCTGCGCGACGATGGGGCCCTTGTCGTAATCTTCATTGGCGAAATGCACGGTCACGCCCGTTACCTTCACGCCCGCCTCGAAAGCATCGCGAATAGCATGCGCACCCTTGAACGAAGGCAGCAGCGCAGGATGCAAATTCAACACGCGATTCGGGTACGCACGCAGCATGACCGGAGTTACCTTGCGCATGTAACCAGCCATAACGATGTATTCGGCGCCAGCAGCCTGCAGCGCTTCGACAATTTGGGCATCGGCGGCTTCCGCGTCAGCGTACAGCGTTTTGTTCATGACAAGCACCGGAATGCCCGCAGCCTGCGCGCGTTCAATTCCATACGCGTCGGGGCGCGAAGAAACCACCTGAACGATTTCCGCATTCAGCGTGCCCGCAGCGATGTCGTCAATGAGCGCCTGCAGATTCGTGCCCGAACCAGAAAGCAAAACGCCGATTTTCAAAGGTTGAGTCATATTCAAATCCTTTCCAGGTGCAAATAAAAGCCACGCTGCTCGGCGCCCACAACGTTTCGCCCCCGCCGCGCTCGAGCGGGCTTGCGCGAGACCACCTGCGCCCATGTTCGTTCTTCTTTTCAAAATGAAACGCAACCAGGCGAGCACATGGCGAAACCCCAAAGGAGCGAAGCGGTAGCCGCAGCAAGGTTTTCCGAGAAACCCCGGACGCCAGACGCGAACGACAGCCCGCTGCGGCCCGAGCGGCCCCTTCCAGGCGCCTCGTCGGACCGAGCGAGCAGACCGAAAACAGAAAGCGGGCCAGGCTTTTCCCGACCCGCTCCTTTGCTTTATTCGGCGTAACGAACCACACCAGTGCCTTCGACGATTTTGCCGATGACGACCGGCTCTTCGCCCGACTTCGCCAGCTCATCCATCACGGCGTCGACACGCGCCGCATCAACGATGAGCACCATGCCAATGCCCATGTTGAAGGTCTTGAGCGCCTGCTCCTCGGTAAGGCCGGCGGCCTCGATGCCCATCTTGATGATGGCGGGAACTTCCCATGCACCTTTATTGACCAGGGCATCCATGGTTTCAGGAAGCGCGCGGTTGAGGTTTTCAGTAATGCCGCCGCCCGTGATGTGCGCCAGGGCATGCACGTCGCCCGGCAAGTTGCGAAGGCAATTGAGCACGGGCTTCACGTAAATACGGGTGGGGGCGATAAGGGCGTCGCCAAGCGTTTCGCCATTGAGCTCGGCTACGGGAGCCGCGAGCTCTTCGGCGGTTTTGCCCTCTACGAGCACCTTGCGCACGAGCGAGTAGCCGTTGGAATGGAAGCCGCTCGAACGCAAGCCCACAAGCACGTCGCCTTCTACGACGCCGTCGGGACCGATCATCTTCGGGCGATCGACAACGCCCACGGTGAAGCCCGACAGGTCGTAATCGTCGGGATCCATAACGCCGGGATGCTCGGCCATCTCGCCGCCGATAAGCGCGCAGCCCGCCTGACGGCAGCCTTCCGCGATGCCGCCCACAACCTTGGCGACATGCTCCTTCTTCAGCTTGCCAATGGCGATGTAGTCCAAGAAGAACAGGGGCTCGGCGCCGCACGCCAGAATATCGTTCACGCACATAGCGACCAGGTCGATGCCCACGGTGTCATGCTTGCCGATGAGCTGGGCGACCTTGAGCTTCGTGCCCACGCCGTCGGTGCCCGAAACCATAAGCGGCTCTTCCATGCCCTTGAATGCCGCCGCAGAGAACAAGCCGCCGAAGCCTCCGATATCGCCCACGACCTCGGGGCGGTACGTGGAATGCACGGCGTCTTTAATGGCGTCGACCGCGGCCGCGCCCTCTTCGATGTCGACGCCCGCGTCGGCGTAAGTGATTTCTGCCATGGGTAAGACTCCTGTCTATTCATTGACGGGCGAAGGGGCAATCCCCCTCCCCATTTTCAACCTCATGCAATGTCTCTTGCATCTGAAACAAAAGCGGGACAAAGGGAAGGCCCCTTGCCCCATCGAAAACCGGAAGCGCCCGCACCTGGATAGGAGCGCGGGCGCAACAGATTAGCTCTTCTTCAAAAACGCGTTCTTCGTGATGGAATCGGGCAGCGCAACGGGATATTCGCCTGTGAAGCATGCCTCGCAGAACGTTTTGCTGTGCGCATCGCCCACGGCTTCGCGCAGGCCGTCGAGCGAGATGAACTCGAGCGAATCGCAGCCGATGAACTCGCACATTTCCTCGTTGGTCATGTTTGCGGCGATGAGCTGGTCTTGGTTGGCGGTGTCGATGCCATAGAAGCACGGCCACATAACCTCGGGGCTCACGATGCGGAAATGGATTTCCGCCGCACCGGCCGAACGAAGCATGTCGACAAGCTTCTTCGACGTGTTGCCGCGCACGATGGAGTCGTCGATGACCACCAGACGCTTGCCCGCGATGACGCTCGGCAGCGGGTTGAGCTTGATGCGAATGCCCATTTGGCGCATTTCCTGCGTGGGCTGAATGAACGTGCGGCCGACGTAGCGGTTCTTCACGATGCCGTCGGTGAATTCGATGCCGCTCGCTTCAGAGTAGCCAAGCGCACCGGGCACGCCCGAGTCGGGCACGCCGAGCACCAGATCGGCCTCGACCGGAGCTTCACGTGCAAGAATGCGACCCATGTTGCGACGAGCCTGGTAGACGCTTTGCCCATCGATAACCGAGTCGGGGCGCGCGAAATAGACGTATTCGAAAATGCAGCCGCGCGGCTCTTGAGGCTCGATGGCCTGCAGCGTCGAGATGCCCGTATCGTTGATGCGGATGATTTCGCCCGGGCGCACATCGCGCACGAATTCCGCGCCCACGATATCGAGGCCGCAAGTTTCGCTGGAAACGACCCAGCCGCGATCGTCGGGAAGCTTGCCCAAGCACAGCGGACGAATGCCGTGCGGGTCGCGGAACGCATAGAGCGCCGTGGGGCTCGCGAGCACCATGGCGTAGGCGCCGTCAATCATCTCCATGGCAGTTTTGATGCCCTCGGTAAGATGATGGGTTTCGCGCGTGTAATAGCCAATGACCTGGCACGCGACTTCCGAGTCGGTGTTGCTGCGGAACTCGACGCCCTTGCTAATAAGGTCGGCGCGAATGCGGTTCGTGTTCACAAGCGTGCCATTGTGCGCAAGCGCGATGAGCACCTCGTCGATGGCCGACATATGGGGCTGGGCGCTTGTCCAGTTGCCCATGCCGCCACTCGTGGAGTAACGGCAATGGCCCACAGCCACTTCGCCGCGCAACGCAGCGAGCGCACTCTCATTGAACACCTGGGTAACCAAGCCCAAGTCTTTCGTAACCGTCACGGTGTCGCCATCGCCCACCGCAATGCCGGCGCTTTCTTGGCCGCGATGCTGCAGGGCCTGTAAGCCAAAGCAGGTCAGCCTCGCGACATCGTCGGTGGTGGAGTACACTCCAAACACCGCGCACTCTTCTTCAAGCCGATCTGGCTTCTCGCCGGGAAAGATTGACGTTGCCACCCGGTATTCCCCCTTGTCGGAAATGTTCGAACACGCTCGATGCTTGGCCAAAATTGGCCAGATATTCGCATGGTACCATCGCACGCACGCCGTGGGGCTGAAAAGCATGCATGCACAAACGAAACCAACGGATGAGTGGTCGAGGGGCAGTCAATAGATATACAAAAGGCGGGCTTGTTTTGGCTAATGCCCGCCTTTTCAATGAGGAACTACTTCCGGTTACCTCCAGTATTCAGTCGTGCGCCGCGAGGACTTTATTCCGCGTTCGCGGGCGTCGCCTGTTCAACGCAGCCGCCACAGAGCACCGCGCGCGTGTTCGCGTAGTCGTCGCCACACGTGATGAGGGTGAACAGCTTCGTTACCGACGCCAAATCGACATCGGTCGGTGCGCCTACCGCGGAATCGTTGATGCGTGCCGTCATATATGAGCGCATGGCCGCTTCATCGGCGAAGTTCGGCTGTAAGATGTTCGTTTCCGTATTCTTCACAACATCGAGCGCATAGGTGCGGCAGCGGTAGTTCTGCGTAGGCGTCAAAATATAGAACGTGCGCGCTGCATCAAACGTCGCCTGATCGGTCATGGCCAGAATGTGCGCAAACATGGTTTCGTCATTCATGTTGTGGCCATAGATGAAGCTGTTCGAATCGGAGAAATCGCCCGCATTATCGGCGGAAAGGAAAATAGTGCCCTTGTGCACCAGGCCGCTCGTGCTACCCGTGAAGTCTTTCTGCAGGTATTCCTCGTCGTTTTCGCCCTGCACAATAGGGTAGTCGATGCTCGTGCCCGGCATGTACACCCATCCGACGATGTCTTCGTTCTGCTCGCGCAGCGCATCCCAGTTCACCGTCATATCGGCGAGCGCGGTTTCCTCTTTCGCCAAGCCCGATGTCGCGGAAATGTCATCGTAGACCTTCGTGCCATGCCAATAGCCATAGCCAATAACGCCAAGCACGCCGAGCGAAACCGCAAGCACAATCGCGGCAACGATGAGGACGATCGTCCACACGCGGCTCTTTCCCGAACCGCCATGTTTGCCGCCGCGGCCGTGCTTGCCCCCGCCCATATTCGAACCGTAGTTGGCACGGGAATAATCGACGGTGTTTTGCGTCGACGGCCGCGCCGCACCACAAGCGTTGGCGGAATAGGGATTTGCCGCATGGCGCGGTTGCGCAGGGCGCGCAGGAACGAACCCACCCTGTTGAGCGGGCTCCTGCGTCGAATTCGCACGATAAGGGTTTTGTTTGTTCGTATTCATGATGCCCACTATAGAAGAAAGGGCGCAGCAGCACAAAGGAACTCCTGCCCAGTGTGCCTATTTTTCGCGAAGGCGGCACGTGGGCATCGTTTGGGCCGAATGCAACTCTCGTCGCCGCGCCCGCCGCACATATCGCATGCTTTCGTCGCATGCATCCATCGCCTTTTCGTTGCGGGTTTCCGCGTGCCTCACCGCACATCTTCCCGAGGGCAGTACAAAGACACGGAATCGAGCACAACCAGAATTCTGTTCAAAAAGCGTATCGAATGTGGCATGCGCGACCCGTTCCTAAGCGGTCGGGACGCGTTGCACCTAACCTTGCATGCAAAACCCCAGGTCACAAAGTATGCGACCTGGGGTTTTCTTTCCGAATATCCTTTCAAAGGCACATAAATGCCACATTCGAGGCCCATTGTGAGCAAAAGCGCGAACGCAGCTACAACCCCAAGCGTTTTTCGAGCTCGTCGTTGATGATTTTCAACGCCTTCACGCGCGCGTAGTATTTGTTCGTGGACTCAAGAATGCGCCACGGAGCATACGGCGTGCTCGTAAGGCGGAACATATCATCGACGGCAGCATCGTATTGCGGATGCTTGTCGCGATTGCGCCAATCTTCCGGCGTGATTTTCCATTGCTTGTCGGGATTGTTCTGACGATCGTTGAAGCGGTTGAGCTGCTCCTCGGGGCTTACCGCAACCCAGAATTTCAACAACAGCGCGCCCCATGCCTCAAGCTCGCCCTCGAATTCGTTGATCTCGTCGTAGGCGCGGCTCCATTCCGCGGGGCTCGCGAAACCTTCAACACGCTCAACAAGCACGCGGCCATACCAGCTGCGGTCGTAAATCCCCACATGGCCAGCACGCGGCAGGCGCGTCCAGTAGCGCCACAGGTGCGGATGCGCAAGCTCGACTTTCGTGGGCGCTGGGCTGGGAAAGATGGTGTAAGCACGCGGGTCGATAGCCTGCGCCACACGCTTGATGTTGCCGCCCTTGCCAGCCGCGTCATCGCCTTCATACAGAACCATAAGCGGAACGCGGGCCAGGTACATTTTCAGCTCAAGCTCGGCGAAACGCTTCTGTTCGCGCTTAAGCGCTTCCTGATATTCTTCCCTGGTCAGCGCGAGCGTATGGTCGATATCGGCCAAGCACGGCGGGTTCTTCACGATGGTGAAGCGCGAATGCAGCGGCGCCTCTTCGGCCTGCTCGGCAGCCTGCGCGCGAGCAGCGGCCATCACGCGCTCGGTCTCTTCGGGCGTGCGGTCGCGCGGATCGGCCTGATCAAGAGCGCCGGCGCTGTTGGCGGCAGCCTTCGCAGCGGCGGCTTCGGCGGCAGCATCGGGACCGCTCGCAAGCGCGCGCTCCAGGGCACGCACGAGCGCCTTGGCAATTGCGATGTTCGCGGAACGCTTGTCCTCGCCGTTGACCATGGTCCAACGCGCGAAATCGAAATCGGTATTGCGCAAAAGCTCATCATAGCGCGCGTAAATCTCGTCGTAGTCCTTCACGGTGGCGAGCTCTTCGTCGCTCACGCGCCACGCGGTATCGGGATTGTCGTGAAGGCCCTTCAGGCGCTTCTTCTGTACGTCCTTCGAAATGTGGACAAAGAACTTCAGCACCACGTAGCCATCGGCGGAAAGCTGTCGCTCGAACTCGCTCACGGCGCGCCTGTAAGCCTGCAGGTGGGCCACATGATTCGCCTCGGAATCGGTGTACACCAAACGACGTGCGGCCGCCGTGTACCACCCACGTTCGTACAGCGTCATGTCGCCGCGAGGGCCAAGCGCCTGCCAGAATTCCTGCATGAGCGGCTCGAAGCCGGTAACGCCCGAGCCCATATCGCGAAAACGAGCCGCGCCTTCCTCGTCGAAATTCGACAGCACATGCATGTGCGTCGCGCGTGCGTCGAGCTCGTAGACCAAATCGCCGATGCGGCTCCCCTTGCCCGCGCCGTTCCAGCCTTCGAACAATGCAACGACGCCCACGCCCTTCTTGCGGGCCTCTTGCTGCAGCACTACGAGTTTCGCAATAAGTTCGTCGTGCAGGGGCTTGTATTCTTCTTTCGACATTTTCGCCGAAAGATCAACTTGTTCCAGCATATGAATCCCCTTTCACATTGTGCGTTGGCCCAATTATGCGTCAACGTCGCCCACAGGCGAGGCGGCAACGGACATTTCGTGCAACTGTTTACACGTCGTTGCGGGCTTTACGCAGGCGTTTGAGGCAAGCTTGCCTGTCGCCCGTGAGCCAAAACGAATCTTCGCGCCGCACGAACGCCGAATCCAGTTTCCCCCGCGCCCATTCCGCACCCATTCCGCCCTTAAACGTGTCGAACATACACCGATGTGCTCAACGCTACGAGCATATAACACATGTTCAGCGCTCGTAGCATTTAGCATGCGCACACCTTTCTGCAGCATGCATGCGCCCCGCAGGCACCTTCGGCACTCGTTCGCCCTCGACATTCGTCCGCTCCCCAGCATTCTCCCGCTCGCGCCCCGCAAGGCCCCTTTCGCTAAATCGGTGCAAAGCCTTGGGTTTGTGCAAATTCATAGCATCTGCTTATCGGTATAATGGTTAGTAGCTGATGCGCTTTTTCAGGAGAATACGCCCCATATCTATGCGATTTGGTGCATTTCCCCTGTTCTCGATGCACATGAGGGAGGAATATCATGGGTGAGGAAAACGAAGCAAAGGCCACTGTCGCAGAGGTAGACGACACGAAAAAGGCCAAGAAGCCGAAGGCCGATCGTCTCGAGAAAAAAATCGTACGCCCGGCGCACAAGTCCTATATGCAGAACCGCGAGCTTTCATGGCTCGAGTTCAACAAGCGCGTGCTCGACCAATCCATCGACCCGCACGTTCCCTTGCTTGAGCGCCTGAAATTCATCTCTATCTGGCGCAGCAACTTACAGGAATTCTTCATGGTGCGTGTCGGCAGCCTTACCGACCTTGAGCTGGCGAAAGAAATGGTGTTCGACTCGAAGACCGGCATGACGCCACGCGAACAGCTCGATGCCGTGTATGCGCGCGTGCGCGAACTCACGCCCATCGCAGCCGAAGATTTCCGCCAAACGCGCCACCTGCTCGATGATGCAGGCATCCACCAGCTCTACCCCGACGAGCTCACGCCCGCCCAGCACAGAGAGCTCATGGATTATCTGGACTGCAACGTGCTGCCGCTCGTGTCGCCCCAGATCATTAACGCAACGCACCCGTTCCCTCACTTGGAAAACGGCGCGCTCTATATCGCCGTGCGCCTCGATGAGGAAGCCGAAGCAGAAGCGCTGCCCGAAAACGCTACCAAAGCCGAGCGCAAAGCCGCGCGCGCCAAAGCGGCCGAAAACGTACTCATGGGCATCATCCCCATGCCTCGCAACTGCCCGCGCATGATCGAGCTCACGGGCGAAAACGGCAAATACTCGTTTATTCTGCTCGAACACGCGCTCGAGATGGTCGCCGACAAGATTTTCGAGATGTATCCGGTGAAATACGCCAACGTGATTCAGGTCACGCGCAACGCCGATCTCGATACGGCCGAAGAATCCGACGAATACGATGAGGACTTCCGCAGCCATATGCAGCGCATCTTGAAGAAGCGCGGCCGCCTGGCTCCCGTTCGCCTCGAAAGCGAGCGCCCGCTGTCATACACAACCGATAAATTCCTGCGCGAAAAGCTCGGCCTGAAGAAGCAGCAGGCCTACACCGTTGGCATGCCGCTCGACATGGGCTACGCGTTCGCCCTCATGGGCAAGGCCCCCAAAGCAATCGCCGAGCCGCTCATGGACGAACCGGCAAGCCCGCAATGGCCCGCATCGCTTTCGCGCAAAGAGCGCATCACCGACCAGGTGCTTCGCCACGACGTGCTGCTCTCTTACCCGTATGAAACCATGGACGCATTCGTGAAGCTGCTCCAGGAAGCCGCGGTCGACCCCGATGTCGTGAGCATCAAAATCACGCTGTACCGCCTGGCAAGCCAATCGCGCCTGGCCGAGGCCCTTATTACCGCAGCCGAAAACGGCAAGGACGTGACCGCACTGTTCGAGCTGCGTGCGCGTTTCGACGAGAGCAACAACATCGAGTGGTCCCAGCGCTTTGAGCAGGCCGGATGCAACATCATCTACGGATTCCACGACTACAAGGTGCACTCGAAGATCTGCGCCATCACGCGCCGCAGCGAAGGCGGCCTGCAGTTCATCACGCAGCTCGGCACGGGCAATTACAACGAGAAAACCGCCAAGCTCTACACCGACCTTTCCATGATTACCGCCGACCCCGTAGTTGGCCAGGATGCCGCGCGCTTCTTCCGCAGCATGCAGCTTGAAAGCGCGTCGAGCGACTACAAGGAGCTGCGTGTAGCGCCGCTCATGATCAAGCCGCGCATGTGCGAGGCCATCGACGGCGAAATCGCGAAGGCGAAAGCCGGCAAGCCCGCTCGCATCCTTATGAAGAGCAACGCGATCACCGACCGCGATATGATTGAAAAGCTTACCGAAGCAAGCCGCGCGGGCGTGAAAATCACCATGCTGGTACGCGGCATTTCGTGCCTGGTTCCCGGCATTCCCGGCAAAACCGAGAACATTCGCATCGTAAGCGTGGTTGGCCGCCTGCTCGAGCATTCGCGCATCTACGCGTTCGGCGTGGGCGACGAAACCACGGTATTCCTTTCGAGCGCCGACCTTATGACACGCAACCTGGACAAACGCGTGGAAATCGCCTGGCCGGTAAACGATCCCGCACTGCGCGCCCGCGTGCTCGACTACTTCACGACCATGCTCTCTGACACCGCGAAGCTGCGCGAGCTGCAAAGCGACGGCACGTTTACCGACCTGTGCGCCTTCGTTCCCGAGGGCCGCAACCCGTTCGACGCGCAAGACCACCTCATCAAAGAGGCCTATATCGCCGCCGAACGCGCCCGCGCTACCGGTCTGACGTCTCCCCAGTTCGTCGACGCGGCGGTGGGCGGCACCCCTGCAACCGCGCCCACGCTTTCTTCCGCCATGGCCGATATGGCAGAAGACGCCAAGGAAGATTTCGTGACCGCTGAGGAGGTTGAACAGAGCGAGGGGACCGAAGGCGAAACCACCGTCGAAAGCGAAGCCACCGTCGAAGCCGAGGCCGAAACCGCAAGCGAGAGCGAAGCCAAAACCGAGCCCCAGGCCAAAACCGAGACCAAGGGAAAACATGCTGCCGTCGAGGCGAATCCCAATTCCCTGGAAAAGGCACCTCTCGAAATCGCCATCGACGATGAGCCCAAGAAGGAAGACGCGAAGGTTTCCATCGAGGCCAAGATGCCTACCGCTTGCGCCACGCCTGCCGCCACCCAAACAAAAAAGTCGCAGCCTGCCCCTACGCCGAAGAAAAAGGGCTTCTTTGCCCGCCTTTTCGGCAGGTAAGCCGCTCAAACGCATGCAACGATAAATTTTGATGATGGGCTCTCGTTTTATCACGAGGGCCTATTTTTTTCACCTAGGTTTCCGCAGCTCATGGCGCCGCACGGGCGTATAGTGTTGTTGTCTCTTTGACGAGGAGGGGATTATGGGAGATTCGCCAGAGAAACCGAAAACAGGAAACGTGCAGGTGCTCGAGAGGGCATTCGACCTGCTCGAAGCGCTCGCCCAATCGCGCGAGCCTCTAGGTCTTACGGCGCTCGCAACGCAAACCTGCATGAGCAAGTCGACCGTGCACCGCATTTTGGCCACCATGCTCGAACGCGACTACGTCACGAAAACGCTCAATGGAGCCTACGCGATTGGGCCAAAACTTTTCAGCATGCTGAGTTACCACATCAATTCGCTCGAACTGCAGGTCGAAGCCAAGCCGCATCTTGCCGCGCTTGAGCGAGAGCTGAAACTGCCCGCATATTTAGGCGTGCTCGACGGACCGTTCGTCTCTATCATTTCGAAAGAAGCCACCAACAGAGCCGACGAACTATTCACACGCGTAGGCAAACGCTATCCCGCGCACTGTTCCTCTATGGGGAAATGCCTGCTCGCATGCCTTTCCGCCGACGAGCTGGAAGAAACACTCTATGGATTCACGTTCGAGGCGCACACGGCCAACACCATCACGAACAAACAGGAGTTCTTGAAATATCTGCATGGCGTGCGTCGTCGCGGATGGGCCGTCGATTGCGAGGAGTCCGAGGCGAACCACCGCTGCCTCGCGGCGCCCATCTTCGATTTCTCAGGCGACGCCATTGCCGCCGTAGGTGTGAGCGGCTCGAACGCCGACATGCCTGAAAGCGAATTCGAAACCATGGCGCATTCCGTCGTGAAAGCAGCCCGCAACATCTCGCTTTCCATGGGCTATGTGATGTAGATTAGTTTCGCCGTTCTGCCGAACGGCGAAACACTTGACGCTCGCTGACATTTGGCGCGAAAGATTCTTTATCAAAACAGAAACCCCGCCGACCGGGGAGGATGGGTCGGCGGGGTTGTGGTGAAATCTACTCTACTTAGACGTCGCAGCGGATGCGCCTGCGATGCGGCCCCAATTCAGAGCGCCCTGCAGGCACGTGCCCGAACCGGGATAGTAGGGGCCAAGCCAACCGGCAGTATTCACGCCGCCGCCATACAGGTGCGGAATCGGGTTTCCGTCAACATCGAGGATTCGAGCATCGGTATCGATAATCAGACCACCGATAGAGCCGATGTTGGTATTCTGCGTCTTCCAAGCGTAGTACGGCGCGGTATCGAGGGCGGTAAGTTGAACCTTGCGACCATATGCAGCGTCCTCACCCGCAGCGCATGCGGCATTCCACGCGTCAACGGTTGCCTTGAGATTCGCGCCCGACATGCCAAGTTTTTCGGCCAAGCCTTCGAGCGTGTCGGCCTGCACCATGGAGCCATCGGCAAGCGCGGCTTCGCGCGTCTTCGCGCCGTCTTTCGCGTTGTCGCTCCATGCGCACTTCGCATCGGCGCTGGTCATCTTCGAATCCATCAGCATATACGTGCAGCCGTCGATGCCGCCCTGAGCCATGGCCGCGTTGAACATCGCGCGGCAGTGGAACGCGTACGTGGTATCTTCGCGCACGAAGCGGTTACCGCGCTGGTCGATGAGGATATACGGAATCTCGGGGTTCTGGTTGTTCGTGTAGCTCCAGGTTTGCAGAATAAGGTCGACCGCACCATGGAAGGCGGAATCGGCGCCGTGGGCCATGCCGATGCGAATGCCGTCGCCCGTGTTGGTTTCGGCCGTTGCCACGAACTGGGTCTTCAGATCCCAATATTGCTGCTGGTCATAACGGAAGGCCATTTCTTCGTTATGGTCGATAGACGCCATCGCGAACACAACGCCCTTGTTGGCCTTGTAATTCTTCTTGCCAGCGGCGACGCCCACCACGGTGCCCGTTTCATCCTGATAGATATCGGTCACTTCGGTGTTCGTCTGAATTTCGCCGCCCTTTTCCTCAACGGCCTTCTGCGCATTCGTGGTCCACACCACGCCGCCGGTCTTGGTTTCGTCAGACGCATCGGTAATCAAGTGGATGCGGTCACGCATGTACTCGTCTTTCATATACGGCGTGGGATAGCATCCGAACACGTTGCTGAACGTGATATTGAAGCTATCGGCCATCCATTTCAGATTGTCGGGCGCATTTTTCGCCATGCACTCGACGAGGTCTTCCTTCACGATGCCCTCGGCGTCGGTGAGCCAGAACTTCTTATGCAGCTCTGCCGAGTCGTCGGTCACGCCGGCGATTTCCTTTTGCCACTGCGTTCCGCTCGCCTGCACCGCGCCCTCGGCAAGCGCCGTGGTGCCGCCGCATGCTGCGGCCTTTTCGAGCACGAGCACCTTTTCGGCGCCGTTTTCAAGTGCGGAATACGCAGCCGTGAGGCCCGAACCGCCGCCACCGCATACGATAACGTCGTATTCGCCGTCCCACTTCTCGGGCAAACCGGAACCAGCGGAACCTGAAGCCTCCTTGCTGCCGCCCGCGGGCGAGCAGCCGGCCAAACCAGCCGCAGCCAAGCCAGCAACGCCAGCCATACCGGCCAGGAAATTACGGCGAGACATGCCTTGTTCGGTGATTGCGCTCATGACGTCCTCCTCATCCCTCACCAGGCCCCTCCGCCTGGTTGACGCGCTGCGAGCGCTCGGCCGTTTCCCTTAAACGACCTGCGGTTTTATTCGCAGCGCATCTCTTGGATACGTGATGGTTGCAGTATGCGCCGCGAGAGGCGCGCCCGCAACATGCCCAGTTCACCGTGCGAACCAACCGTTCCGCGATGTGGAACGGGCAACCTGTTAAACGCTTCCCACCTGCTAAACGCTACGAGCATTTAGCAGGTCTTGAAACGCGCAGAGCCCCGCAGGAAAACCTGCGGGGCTCTGCGCATTCGCGACAAACGCCAATTTGGACCTTTCGATCGAAGCGTAATCAATGGACTTCGGGTACGTATTCAATCAAGTCGCCTGGCTGACAGGCCAAAACCGAACAGATTCCATCCAGCGTCGAAAAACGAAGTGCCTTCGCATCACCAGTTTTAATCTTCGACATATTCGCCCTAGTAATTCCAACGCGCTCAGAAAGCTCCGAGACCGTCATCCCTCTAGACTCCAGCAACTCATCCAAATGCAGCACAATCACGGCACGCCCCCTTGCATTTGCTGTATATATCACACAAGGAAGCAGTCTTTCAAATTACGTCTTCACCGTCTCTTTGAATTTTCACACCGTAATCGACGATATAGGAAAGACCCCAAAACGAAACAGCCAATATTAGCGCCGATAAATCAAAGCCACATATGGGCACGTCCCGCCTCGACTGCGCCGAAACCAATTCTTCCCAAAGCCCAACAGGAGGAAAGCAGCCAGGACCGCTAAACTGAAAGGAGACGGGAGACAACGATCCCGTAAGTAAAACTGAAGCGGCTTCAGAAAAGGCAATGGAAATCAGCGCCACCAAAACAAATAGAAGGCCCGACAAACGTAGGCCGCGAGACGTTCCTTCCGCTATACCAGAGCCAAAAACTATCCGTGTTATCGCCTTCGCAACAACATCCAGCAAAATCGAATAGCAAAATAAGAGCAACGTCCATTGCGCAAAAACAACGGCCGCAACTACAAGACCGCGAATCAGACCCAAGAAGAATGCAAGAAGGCACGCAATAGTACCTACGATAAGAATAACACGCAGAACCTTAACGATAACGCATGCCACTTCTGCAAGTTTAGCCTTTTTGCGTGGATGCCTAGAGGCATTTTCGACTACAACGGCCATATTACCCCTCGAATAACACGATGCAGGCAGCTTCGCCACCTGCATCTAAAACGTCAACTATGAAACAGTAAAGAAATTGCCTTCCGAGGTTGTAACGTCAAGCCAAGCACTCACGTTATACCAGAGCATATAGCCAGAATAAGAACGCGCCGGAGATGCGTAGAATGAATTCGAATAAGACGTGCTCGCACTCACCCCGTCATCATAAATCTTAACCGCGCCGCCTGATCCTACAATCCCATACGATGTGCAGTGCACTGTAAGAGTCATTTTTCGAGGGGTAGGCCCGCTGGTTTTAGCAACATTGATATTTCCACCATAGTTGTAAGAAGGAACAGTGCCATTATGGTACAAACTGCCAGTACAACGTACGCTTGTTCCATATCCCGAACCTGTAACATTAAAACCCTGAGAATCCAAAGGTGCTATGCTGCTCGTATTCGGCTTGCTCGCATAGAGCATGATAAATTCCGTATCGCATTCGTTAAAAACTTCGCCAATGGAATAAGTGGAATTAATCTCTTTAAATCTTTCGGATATTTGTTCATCCGTCAGGTTGTCATTTTCGGCATACACCGAAGCATACGCCGAAGGACTGAAAGCCATCAGTGACAGCCAACCCACGAAGAGAAATACCGCAAACGCCACGAGCGATTGGCACGTGGTTTTACGAATGTTCCGTGCTTGCATGTATATCGACCTCCTATGGTCGGTATCGAGTACGTAGGCGCCCTCTTGAATGCTTAAGCAATAAATATGGTACTAGCTACGTATCGAGAAACAATACACATATTCCATTATTTGTTACTAAAACACTATCAAAAGAAAGAATCGCTTCTTTTGATATGCGAAACGAAAAACCCCGCAGGAAAACCTGTGGGGCCAAAAACGGAGCGAGAATGCGCTCCTAAGTTGATTTGAAGCAGCGCCCAACCAAAAGAGGAGCCGACTTCCATGTCGAAAGACAGCAAGAGGCCCGCCGGTGGCGCGAATCGCCGCGAAAGCCAAGCGCATTGGCCTTTCGGCCATGCGCGAGGCTTGAACGGCGAGTCGCCCACCAGCGGGCCTCGCGGCGTCGGCAAAAATTACATCATGCCGCCCATACCTGCGCCAGCGCCAGCAAGAGCGCTCAAATCGGGGCCTTCCTTGGGGATCTCGTTGATGGAGCACTCAGTGATGAGGATGAGGCCAGCAACGGAGACCGCGGACTGCAGAGCGGTGCGGGTAACCTTCACGGGGTCGGAAACGCCCATGGCAATCATATCGCCATATTCGCCATTAGCGCAGTTCAGGCCTTCGCCCTTCTTCATGCTCTTAACCTTCTCGACCACAACGGAGCCTTCAAAGCCAGCGTTCTGGGCGATGGTGCGCATAGGAGCCTCAAGAGCCTTGCGGATGATGGCAACGCCAACTTCCTCGTCGTGGTTCGCGCAATCAACAGCGTCAAGAGCGGGCAGAGCATGGAGCAGCGCTACGCCGCCGCCAGCAACGATGCCCTCTTCGACAGCCGCGCGGGTTGCCTGCAGGGCGTCCTCGATGCGGCTCTTCTTCTCTTTGAGCTCGGCCTCGGTAGCAGCGCCAACACGCAGCACGGCAACGCCACCGGAAAGCTTGGCCAGGCGCTCATGCAGCTTCTCGCGGTCGAAGTCGGAGTCGGTGTGCTCCATTTCGGCCTTGATCTGGTCGATGCGGTCCTTGATGGCAGCCTTGTCGCCGTCGCCATCGACGATGGTGGTGGCGTCCTTGGAGACCTTGACAGTCTTCGCATGGCCGAGCATGCTCACGTTCGCGTCGGCGAGCGTCATGCCGAAGTCGGGGGTGATAACCTGACCGCCGGTGACGATAGCGATGTCTTCCAGCATGCGCTTGCGGCGGTCGCCGAAGCCAGGAGCCTTCACGGCAACGCAGGTGAAGGTGCCGCGCAGCTTGTTCAGCAGGATGGTAGCCAGAGCCTCGCCCTCAAGGTCCTCAGCGATGATGAGCAGCGGGCGACCAGACTTGGAAACTTCCTCGAGCACCGGCAGCAGATCCTGGATGGAGGAAATCTTCTGGTCGGTAAGCAGGATGAACGGGTCTTTCAGAACGGCTTCCATGCGCTCCATGTCGGTAGCCATGTACGGGGAGATGTAGCCCTTGTCGAACTGCATGCCCTCGACCGTTTCGATGTCGATGCCGAAGGTCTGGGACTCCTCAACGGAAATGACGCCCTCCTTGCCGACAACTTCCATGGCCTCGGCAATCTTGGTGCCGATGACCTCGTCGCCAGCGGAAATGGTACCGACGTTGGCAATTTGCTCTTTGCCCTCAACCGGAATGGCGTCGGTCTTGATGGCGTCGACAATAGCCTCGGTGGCCTTCTCGATGCCGCGGCGAACGGCCAGCGGGTTCGCGCCAGCGGTAACGTTACGCAGGCCCTCGGTCACAATAACGTCAGTGAGCAGGGTTGCGGTGGTGGTACCGTCGCCCGCACCGTCGTTGGTCTTGGTGGCGGCTTCCTTCACGAGCTGGGCGCCCATGTTCTCCACGGGATCCTCGAGCTCGACTTCCTTAGCGACCGTCACGCCATCATTGGTGATGGTGGGGGCGCCATAGGTGCGCTCAAGGGCGACGTAGCGGCCCTTGGGGCCAAGGGTAACTTTAACGGCATCGGCCAGCTTGGTGACGCCAGCAGCAAGGCCGCTGCGGGCCTCAGCCTGGAATTTAATGTCTTTAGCCATTGTGATTGCTCCTTCAATGGGTAGTTTCTTTTCGAAACTTAATTACCGAATTCGCTTTGGTTTCTATCGTTTGCTTTACGCGGTGTAAACACCATAAAGGTCGTCGGCGCGCATGATAAGCACGTCCTCGCCCTCGATGTTTACTTCGGTGCCGCCGAACTTGCCGTACAGCACACGGTCGCCTTCCTTGACGGGAACCGGAATGAGGTTGCCGTCCTTATCGCGCTTGCCCTCGCCAACGGCCAGAACGATGCCGGTCTGAGGCTTTTCCTGGGCGCTCGAAGCGATGTAGAGGCCCGATGCGGTCTTGGTTTCAGCTTCGTCGCGCTTAACGATAACGCGATCACCCAAAGGCTTGAGATTCATGGAATGTCCTTTCTCCACTGCCTGTTATAACCAAAGATTGGGAAGAGTGCTAGCACTCCGTATGCCCGAGTGCTAACAAGTTGGTACTCTAACACCCTCATAAAATGATGCAAGCACCTTTTGAGAAAATCTCAGTGCTGTTTACTAAATGTCATAGAAGGACACCCTGCAAGCCAAAGCTCTCAAACGAAACGAACCTCGAGCGTTTTGCCGAGCGCTTTTGCGATATCGCTGAGCGTTTCTACCGTGGGATTCGTGGCACCGCGTTCAATTCGACTGAGCATGGGCTGACGCATGCCGCATTCTTCGGCGAGCACCGCCTGGCTCATCCCCGCCTGCTCGCGAGCTTGACGCACTTCGCTTCCGACGCGGATCGAAGTGGGTTCGAACGTGGCCCCACTCCTTACTTCGCGAACGAAGAAGTCATCTTGAGCACACCCGCCCTCGCCGGCAATAAACAGCAATATAGGCTCGTAGAATTGGAGCCCGTTCGCCCGCAACACTTGGCCTAGATTCTGTCTGCCCGAGGGCACAATTCGTTCCTCGATCCAACGCCTGGCCCATTCGTCGCTTATGTGGCGCTCCCCTTTTCGCAAAAAAGGAATGAACAACATGGGGACATCTTTTTCCGTCGCGCTTTCTCCGATATCTATTGAGAAGGAATCTGCATCATCGTCCCAAGTCAAAATCGCGCACGGTTTTGCATTGCGCTTTGACCCATCAATTATTTCGAAGCGCCTCATAGCGGCCCCATCTCCTCTGCAGCATTTCCCACATCTTTCGAATATGGCTTTCGCTTAATACGGAATCCAGCCCACGGAACAATTCGTCTTTATGCTCGGGCCGCAAGGGACGTACATCCAAATCGCGAGGAACGAACCGCTTGAGATTCTCTTCAAGCGATCGGGTGCCCAGATAATTGTTGGCATTCACATCGGACATTGCATCAAAAGCATCCACTCTCCCGGTGTCGTCGTAACACGAGAACACGAAAGACAAGCCGCTGTCGAACGCTGGCGCCAAACGCAGCGCGCCTTTAAGGTTGAGCAACACCTCGATATTCGCGCCATGCCTATCTCGATTCGCGATGAGATAGTCGACGAGCATGATTTTCTGAATCTGCTCACGCCAGCCAAAGCGCTCGCACAACTGCAAAGGCGATTCACCCTGCAGCTTGTTCAAATCGTAGAATGTATCGAGTGCTTGCTTGCGTTCGCCTTTAGCACGAAAACTGCGAGACCTATTAAGCCATGTCTCGTGCTCAACACCATCGATTTCGATAAGCGCATGCACCAGACGATATTCAAGATGCTCAACGCCAAGAATGCCCATGAGCCGACTCGCTACGATTTCATTCGCGCACTCGTGCCCGTAAATACCCCGATAGCTGTCGTAGCAGGAAAGTTTGTAATACCAAAGCCCCGCACCCGTTTGCTCCCTGGATTTTAAAAAGCAACCCGCCGTACCAGACGTATTGGCCCGTTCGGACCATTCGAGATACCTGAGATCTTGCAGCTCGCTTATCACATCTTGCATTTCGCACCTCCCTTGTTCAAAGTTTTATATATCATATATGGTATATAGAATTCAAATTTAAAAATCAAGGTTAAGTTCGAGAAGTGGGAGTGCATGGTAATTGGCTTCCAAAATCGTGTTTTGTAAACCAATTGCGATACGCAAAAGCCCCTTGAAAGACTATTTAGATCAGCATTTCTACCACCTACATGGGCAATTATCCTACGCCATCAAGGCCATCATGTTGACGCCTTCGGAAAGTTCGCCGTACGACGTGTCCCCTCGCAACTGCTTGACCGCGACGCTCACCTTGCCTTCTTTGGTGATGCCGATTCCCCAATAGGCGTCCTTGCCGTTCAATCTGCACTTCCCGATTCTCTCCCAGCCATCAGTGCCGAAAGTCGTTTGCCCTTCGTGAATCACCGAGCCGAAGCCGCACTTCTTCATAATCGAATCAACGCGGGAAGACGCATCGCTCCAATGCTCAAGCCTGTCTCCCGACCAGTAGAGATAAGCGGCCCCGACAGACGCGCCGTCGTTCAAATCGTCGCGGCTTAGCTCCCTTTCTTGATTCTCGTCTTCAAAATGGACGAGCATGCCGTCGCAGGGCTCGACCGCATCTTTGGGAACGCCAGCCCATGCGTAGTCGATGTACTTGTCAACTTCCGCGAATTCAAGCCCTTGGCCGGATTCCAGTTCATCGACAATCTTGCTTCCGCTTTGCGAGGCGAATTTGTCAAGCCGGTAGTATTCCCCCGGCCCAAAGCATGTTGTCAGAAGAATCGCAACGACAAATAGCGCCAAACAAATTGAGACACCTGCTGCGATTATCTTTGCTTGACTCCCGCCTTTTCGACACCTGCCACCGAACGAGCCAGAAAGTCCTGTGTCCCCATCGCTCTCCTCAGAGGGTTCTTTGGTCTCGGTCTGTTTGACATTTTCATCATATTGGCTTGTTCCGCAGAAGGCGCAGAATTTAGAACTCTCATCGAGTTGCCTCCCGCAATTTCGACACTTCATTTGAATACCCCTTTTTTCGATTTCCACGGAAAAGACTCTTCCGAAACGCTACTCACGGATTTCAGATCGATCTTGATTCACGCACTCGTCGGGAACAGTGATGAGCATTCCATACTTGTCCTCTGAAAAATCTGGCGCATAGGTCACGCCATTGCATTCAACGGCGCTGCCGGTGATAGAGCCTGACGCGATCTCGCTTGCGATTTCCTTTGCGCCATCGAGACCGAGGGACGGGTCACACGCCTCTATGACGCCGACACACGTCTGCGCGAAGGCGAGCTGGCCGTCGTCGGCTCTGCCTTTGTCGATATAAAGACCGATGCATTGCGGCTGGTATTCTTTGAGATTTATCCATCCCACCAGATTGTCATCCATATAGATGAAGAACGCATCTTCGAAGCCGCTTTCCTCGAGCCTGACCGTCCCACCGTCTATTGAGTTGGCCTTCTTCTCAATCTCTTCCAGCGTTGGTATACGAATGCCTCGAGGCTCCGAGGACTGTCCGAAGAGCACGAATGCCCCTAGGGAAACCAATGCCAGCACAACAATAGCCGAGACGATTAGAATGGCCTTCATTTTGCCCCTGGGGAGTCGATTTCCCTTTTTGCCGCGCATGGAGCCGCCATCGTCCGACGTTTGCTTTTTCCCGTCACTAGAGTCCACCATCGAAGAAGCAGGCACCGCGTAACTGGTTGCTTTGCCGCATTGGGGACAAAACCCACCCCCATCCGGTATTTGTGTCCCGCATTGTTCGCAATACATTTATTTCACCCTCCCTTTAGCGTCGTCATATTTGACGGAGCCCCATCAAATTCTCGATAAGGCAATTCACCCGTCTTTGTGGATGTTTTGCTTATTGGTTTATCGTATAGGAATTAAATTCGAATCAAGCGCGCCTAGGATGCGCTTTTCTTCTCGGCAGATACGCCGTTAGATTTCAGGAGTTCAAAAGTTGCGCAACTTTTTGGCTATTTAAGCCAACAACGGAATGGCCGGGCTAGAAACCCGCTAAAAGCAAGCTATCGCGAGACCCGACAAGCCCGCGTTCTTATTTCGTTTTCGATTGAATCGGAATCTCTGATGCGAGACGTGAAGACGGAGTTTTCGCCATTCATCGCAAGCCCCTTCCCTCTTGGGTCATTAGATGGACTGAAGGGAAGAACCTCTGCAAAAGTAGTGATGAGGAAGACATCCGCCACAGTCACCACAACTGCAAAGGCGCGCATAAGCGAATCACCCAAGAAGAGGCAGATGCCTTCCTGGTCAGTGATTACGCTTATGCGGTTTTTCGCGCCCCCTATAAATAAGGTGCAGTTGTGGTACTTGCCACTATAACATACAGACTTATTTCGCTTGACATGAATTCGACCAAAGCGCCCACAAGACGACAGACGAAACTTCGGTTTTTAAGTCTCGCTCATACGCTAACGACAAAGCTCCTCGAAAAATCAGTTCGCTGCGTTTGGGCTCATTTTTTATCGTAAATTCGTCGTAAATCGCTTTACTGCACGCTAATGCATATACGCCAACAACGCCTCGCAGCCGCGAACCACGTCTTCGTACGTCGTTTCGAAATCGCCCGTGAACCACGGGTCGGCCACGCTGCGCGCGGAATCGGCGTCTCCACCGTCGGAATACTCGAGCAGCTTGTGCACTTTGCCTTGTGGATCGCCTTTCAGGATGCGGCGCATATCGCGAATGTTCTCGTCATCCATGCCGATGAACAGGTCGTATTCAGCATAATCGGCCGTGCGCAACTTCACGGCGGCTCGGCGTGGGTGGGCGATGCCGTGCGCGTCGAGCACCCGCTGCGTACCCGGATGCGTGTCATTGCCGATTTCGTCGTTGGTCGTCGCGCAAGACGCAATGGCGATGCGATCGCCCAAACCCGCGCGCGCAACCATGTCGCGCATCACGAACTCGGCCATGGTCGAGCGGCAAATATTGCCGTGGCACACAAACATGATACGATGGATAAACTGACGTTGCGACATGCGATTCCTTTTCTTCGATAAGCTCAATGCAAACGAATATGCTATTGCACACATGCGGAAATGGCAATGCCGCCGAGAAACCCAAGGCGAATCCTAGCGCGACTAGGCACCCACCGAACGGCCACGCCCCCACAGAACGCAGTCTCGCACGAGCGCACACCTGCAAACCCATCCGCACTCGCAAAATAAACCTGACGCGAGCGAGCATCCACAAAACCGCACGCGACCCCATTATTGTTAAGGGCAATGCCGTGATTATCGCGGACGCCGTGAGGCTCGAGGGCTGCCGCGCGAGCGAACACGCCGCAATAAAGAAGGCTCCCCGCCTTATAAGCGAGGAGCCCTTGATCGCCTTTATGAAGAAAACCGCTAGTCGACGCGTGCGTAGTCATCGCTGCCGTCAAAGCCCCAATCGAGCTTATCAGCCTTGCCGTTCGAATCGCAATGGATGGCATAGTTCCACGCCGGGTCTTCATCATCCCAATACAAGCCAACCTGGTCGATGGCGGTAATGGCCCAGGTACCCGCCTCAGCCTGCTCGCCATCGCGGCTCTCGACAAGCGTTCCATCTTCCCTCAGCTCGATTTCGATGGACTCGTTTGTGAGCGACTTCCATTTCGTATTGACGACCTTCGCCATCACGGCATTGTAGTCACCACGCGAATACCAGGTATTGTTCACAGAGTCGTAGCAGGTCATGGGGTCAACGAAAACGATATCGTAGCCAGACTCGCATTCTTCGGAGGGCACCAGATGTTTATCTTTTATCGTGGCATCGCAGTTGGGATCGATGGGCTTGCCGCCCTCGTCGAAGAACACGGGCAAAACGACCGTCCACGCTTCTAGATAGAAGCCGGGGCGCGACGTGTCGCCATCGATATACCACACGTCAGCAGAGTATCCGAAGCCATTGTCAGCGAGGTAGCTTCCCGAGTCGATGCGGGAAGGGTCGACGTTCGCCTCGGGCACGCGTTCCTTCGATTCGACGGCTCCAGACCCTCCGCCGCAACCCGCAATCATGCATGAACACGCCAAAGCAAACGCAACGACTACCGACGTAAGGCATACGCGCCACCATTGCTTTTTCGAAGCCTTCATTCGACGCTCCTTCCCCTTCGATGAATTTGAGGAAAGCGTACGAGAGGAAGGCGACGCCAACCAGAACAGAGCGGCCCAAATCGGCACCAAGAAAAAGACCACGCGTCCAAAATGACAGCGCGGCCTATGGTTTCATTACGATACTAATCTTAGTAACTTTTTGTTAGTTAATCTCTTTTAAAGAGTAATGCAATATCAAAAAGAAAGTATTACAGTTTCTATTGAAGCCTTATTCGATATCTAAAAGGAAGCATTATCGGTATCTTTTTAATACCAGCATCCCACTATTTACAAAGCTCCCAAAAAGTAACCGCACTTGCCGCCGCTACATTCAGGCTATCGACCCCGGGGCGCATGGGAATGCGCACCGTGTAATCGCAGCCCGCGATAGTACGGTTCGACAGCCCATCGCCCTCGGTGCCGAACACGAGCGCGAGCTTGTCGATTTGCGCCAGCTCAGGCACGCCAAGCGGAAGGGAGTCGTCGGACAGGGCCATGGCCGCCGTCTTATACCCAAGCGCGCCCAGGCGCTCAAGCCCCGCCGCAGGCCAATCGCGCACGCTTTCGCCAATGCGCGTCCACGGCACCTGAAACACGCAGCCCATCGACACGCGCACCGCGCGCCTATACAAAGGATCGCAGCACGTAGGCGTTACGAGCACTGCATCGATTCCCATGGCCGCCGCCGAGCGGAAAATGGCGCCGACGTTCGTATGGTCGACGATGCCTTCGAGCACCGCGATACGCCTGCGGCTCGCATCGTGCATGTTGCCCACCTCGCCTGGATCAAGCTCGCCCGCCGCAACAGCCGCCGCTCGTGCGGCCTTTTCGGCGTCAACTCGAGCAAGCAGGTCTTCCACACTCGACAGCTGGGGGCGACGACACGCCAGAAGAATGCCACGCGTCACCGCAAAGCCCGTAAGGCGCTCCGCCTCCTTCGCGGGAACCACGAACACGGGCATCCCACCAGGCTCTTCGCACGCCGCCTCGGCACGCGCCACGATTTCGCGCGTACGGTCGACCCATTCAGGCGTCATGAGCATTGAAAGCGGCTGCACCCCACCGAGCAATGCACGATCAATAACCTTCTCGCTTTCGACAATGAAAATTCCTTTTTCGGGTTCGAGCTTATTGCGAAGCTGAGCCTCGGTCAGGCGCGCAAACACATCGAGACGCGCGTCGTCAAGCGATTCGAGTTCGATATAGGGCATGGGTACTCCTCAAACGAAAAGAGCCGATCATCAGACCGGCTCATTGTGACATTGAACTGCCCTGGCGGCAACGCAACGAAATGCTCGCACCAAAGCCAGTGAGCGGCAAGCTGGAAAATCTGATTGCCCCGAAAGAGAAACAACGCACGCTTCATAACGCGAGCGACGATTGGAAGCCAAGGCAAAACCAGATTGCTACGCAGCGTCAACGGCTTACGCCGGCCGATCGTCCGGCGCAGCCTCAGTCACCCAGAATTCGACCTGGTTGATTCGGCGCGCATCCATCGAACGTACCACAAAACGTACCTTAGTGCCGTCTTCCTCATAGTTCGCTTCATCGCCCACATCGGGAATGCGATCGAGCACGTCAAGCAGCAGGCCGCCGAGCGTTTCGTATTCGGTGAAATTCTCGTCTTTGAAGCCCATGCGCTCAGCGAAATCGTCAATAGGACATGCGCCAGTGGTGATGAAGTGGTTCGGCGCAACCTCGGTAAGCACATCGCTCAAGCCGTGGGCGTATTCGTCATCGAAATCACCCACGATTTCCTCGAAGATATCGCCCATCGTCACCAAGCCCGACGTTCCGCCGTGCTCGTCGACGACCAGAGCCATCTTCGTTTTCTCGCGCTTGAGCACCTTGAGCAGCTTCACCACGGGCATGCCCTCAGGCACCGCCACGATGCGGCGCACGCGCACGTCGTCCATGGTGCTTTCGGGCGACAAGTTGTACAAGTCTTTCACGCTCACGAAGCCCACGATATCGTCTTTGTCGCGACGGTACACGGGAAAACGCGTGAACTTCGCCTCAGTGACGATGCGCATGTTTTCTTCCAACGTGTCGCTCATGCACAGGCACACCATGTCGGGGCGCGGAGTCATGAGCGATTCGGCATCCTTATCGGCGATGTCGAAAATATTGTCCACAAACTCATTCTGCTCGGGCGCGATAAGGCCGCTTTCGGTGGACTCGTCGATGAGCAGCTTGATTTCGTCGTCGGTGTACACCTCATGTTCATTGGCGGGGTCGTGGCCCGCAATGCGCACCACCGCATTCGTGATGCCATTGAACAGCACCATAATGGGATAGGTGATCTTATAGAACGCCATAAGCGGACGCGCGGTGAACAGCGCGTAACGCTCGGTGGCGAAAATCGCGAACGACTTAGGAATGAGCTCGCCCGTCACCACATGCAGCGTGGTCATGATGAAGTAGCCAATGGCCACCGCCACCACGGAAATCACAGCTTCGGGCAGGCCGAACAACACGAACAGCGGTCGAATGAGAGCCGAAAACGCCGGCTCGCCCAACCAACCCAAGGCAAGCGATGCAAGCGTAATGCCCAGCTGGCAGGCCGACAGATACTTGTTCACGTTCAGGGCAATTTCCATGGCCGCATTGGCGCCCGGCTTGCCCTCCTCTACGGCGAGCTCGAGCTGCGACTTGCGCACACGCACGAGCGCGAATTCGGCGATGACGAAGAATGCGTTCATGGCCAGGAAAAATACGACGAGGATAAGGCTTATACCAACGGACATGAGCGGAAATTCACCCTTTCAAAAAGGCCGTCTCGCAGACGGCCCGACCTTCGCAGATATGCGATTCTTACTATTGCAATTTGTAACTATAACGAAAATATGACCGACTCATGCCACACGGGGCGAGACTTTGCCCAACCGTTACAAAAACAGCAGCAGCACGAGAAATGCCGCAACAAAGAAATGAAGCAAAAAAGACAAACAGAGGAATTCGCCTTGAGGAAGGCCCACAAATGCTCAATCCTCTGGCAGCAAGCGCCCAGAAGACGGAGCGCCATCGTACATTGCGGCCCCCGTACGTGCCCTAATGACGATGCATGAGCTTATCGCTGCCCGTTTTCCAATTGAACCGCACGCTCAGGCAGCGCAGCATGACCACGCAAACCACGCACAGAACCGCCGCGAGCGTATCCTGCGCGCCATACGCCACAAGCACCACGTACAAAAAAGAACCAGCCAGCGCAGCTACCGCATAAAAGTTACTGGCTTTAAAAATACCCGGCACCTCGCCCAGCGCCACATCGCGCAACGCGCCGCCGCCAACCGCCGTGAGCACGCCCAACGCTATGGACATCACAAAGCCGGCGCCGCAAGAAAAGGCCTTGCTCGCACCCGCCACGGCAAACAAGCCGACCGAAAGCGCATCGGCCACGAACACGCCGTAATCAATGCGGTCGAAAATCTGCCGAAAGAAGAACACCACCACGCACAAAGCAATGGCAGCAAGCAGCAAATACGGATGCGCCATGAAGTACACGCCGTGGCTTTGCAGCAAAAAGTCGCGGAACATGCCACCGCCATAGCCCGTGACCAGCCCCAGCACCGTAACGCCTATGATATCGAGCTTCCGATCGCACGCAACAAGCGCGCCCGTAAGCACGCCGGCGATAACCGACAAATAGTCGATGAATGCCGGAACCACGCCGCCGCTCGTCGAGATAAGCGTAAGTATATGTTGGGTGATGAAATCCACGATAGCCCCCTCGGAAGGTCAAAAGACCAACGGCCCTAGTACGGCTCGTCGAGCGGAGCGTGCGCTTTTACATCGAGTGAAAGATCGGCGAACCTGCCTTGCGCAAATCTGTCGCGCGCAACTTCAGCAATCATGGCCGCCTGGTCGCCGCATGCCGAAAGCGGCGGCATGGTCAGACGAACGCCGAGCTTTCTGCACATCTTCTCGTAAGCGCCGCGCAGCATGGGGTTCGCCGCCACGCCGCCGCCAAGGCAGAATTCCTTCGCGCCCGTCTCGATGAGCGCGGCCTTCGCCTTCGCCACCTGCACATCGACCACCGCCGCCTCGAAACTCGCGGCGATATCGGGCATGTTCAGCTCACGACCAGCCTGCTGCTCCTTTTGAATATACGTGGTCACAGCGGTTTTCAAACCCGAGAGGCTGAAGCGCAAATCGCCCGAATGCATGAGCGCGCGCGGGAACGCGATGGCCTTGGGGTTGCCCTTCGCGGCGAGCTTGGAAATGATGGGGCCTCCGGGGTAGCCCAAGCCAAGCGCCTTCGCCACCTTGTCGAACGCCTCGCCCACCGCGTCGTCGATGGTGGAGCCCATGGTTTCGTAATCACCCCAATCGCGCACGTGCACGAGCATGGTATGGCCGCCACTTACGAGCGATACCACCATAGGGGGCTGCATGCCAGGTTCAGCAATGCGGTTCGCATACAGATGGCCTTCCAGGTGATTTACGGCGATAAGCGGCTTATCGGCACCCCATGCCGCGCCCTTCGCGAACGCAAGGCCCACAACGAGCGCGCCCACCAGGCCCGGAGCATACGTCACCGCCACGGCATCGAGGTCGCGCCAGCGCACGCTTCCAACGCCCAGCGAGGCCGCTGCCGTTGCCAAGCACTCATCGCACACGCCACAAATCGCCTCGATATGCTTGCGACTCGCGATTTCGGGAACCACGCCGCCGAAGCGCGAATGGAAGTCAATCTGGCTGGCAACCACATCGGAATGCAAGCCGCCTTGCCCGTCGATGATACTCGCCGCGGTTTCGTCGCACGAGCTCTCAATTGCCAGGATAAGCGGACGTTTCGAAGAATCAAGCTCGACCGCGGTCGCTGCCGCTTCGCGCGGCGCGCCCGACACGGCGCTCACCTGAAGTTCCATACCGGCAACAACGGGAGCCGCCGACTCATCATGTGCAGAAACACCCGACGCAGGCAGCGGGCCCGTCATGATGACAGCATTTTCGCGGTCGGAATAATAATGGGGACGCACGCCGATAATCGCCAAGCCGAGCTTTTCGTAGAACGCCTGGGCGCCCACGTTCGACTCGCGCACCTCGAGCGTCATTTCGGTAGCGCCCAAATTCCGCGCATCGGAAGCGACGAGCACGATGAGCTCGGCGGCAATGCCGCGACGGCGATACGATGGGTCGGTAGCGATTTTCAGAATTTGCACCTGGCCAGCGACGATCCACCCGCCGCAATAGCCAACGAGCTTTTGTCCGTCGTATGCCGCCCACCACGTGCGGTCGCGGCGCGGCAGTTCGTCGGCAACAAGAGACGGGGACCACGCATCGCTTCCCATGCATTCGCGTTCCATAGCGGCAACGCCGGCAGCGTGGGCGGCATCGAGCGGACGATACGAAATGTTGGCAGAAACGTCGGCGATTTCCGCAACCACGGCGGCACGATTCTCGATTGCCGCCGAAACGACATTGGCATGCTGCACACCCGTCGACAAATCGCGCGGCGAGAGCGCATCAGTTTTCTCGGAGGCTTCTTTCGCCAGGCGAATGCGCTCGTTTTCCTCGGCATCGGAAAGGCGCGTATATACGGGCAGAAGCACCGAAGGGTCGCCCGGGCGCAACGCCACGGGGGCCGCGCCTGCGTTCGCGCGAGCGGCGGCGGCATTCGATTCTCCATGCCATGCGTCAGCCGAAAGATCGATATCACCCGCAGCAAGGCCAGCCTGGGCCGCAAGCAGCAAACCCGCACCCGACACCGCCCACAGGCTTTCATCCGCGATGACACCCAAAGGTTCGAAAGTCTCTCGGTATTTCACCAAGGCGTCGCCAAGAATAGTCAAATCGCCGGCTCGCTCAGGAAGCTTCGCCTCCTGGTCGGCGACCCATTCGCACGCAATCACGGCCTTCACTACGGCATCGGTCGTAAGGCGGGAAATCTCGGAATCCGAAATTTCAAACAGCGCGGGGTACACTTCCTTGCGCATGGCATCGGCCGCAACGAGCACGCGGCCGCGCACCCCTTCCGCCCACGCGCGCCACGCGACGGCATCGAGCGTCGAGACGCCATACAGCGGCACTTCGAGCGCCGAAGCGGCACCTTTGGCCGTAGCCATACAAATGCGCACGCCCGTAAAGCTGCCGGGGCCGCGCCCGCACACAACCGCAACGATATCGCTTTTGGAAGCGTCCGCCTCGGCCAGTGTTGCGTCGACCTCGTTCAAAAGGATGGTGTTGCTCGCGCGATGCGCGGGAATTTCCCGACAAGCAACAGGCTCAACACTCGCGCCCGCAACGCGGCCAACACCAACGGCCACGACTTCATTCGCCGTATCAAATGCTAAAATGCACGCGCCACGCGCGGCAGATTCGTTTTGCATGCTCAAGGTCCATGCACCTTTCATGGCGGCTCGGTGCCGCGAATTCATACCATACATAAAACGTACTGGCATTCTACCATCGCCCTGGCGGCGAGGCGGCTCATCCCCATCAATACAAAGAATCGCCCGCAGGCCACGCCCGCGAGCGATTCTTTCGTCATATCAAAACGGCGGCTCCTTTTTTCGGAAAGCGCCGCCCAGTTTTCCCATTCTCGCCCGAAACGATTCCCAAGATAATTCCTGGGCACCCCTTAAGCGTTCGCGCGGCGAAGCGCCGGAACGGCCTGGCGAAGCGCATGGGCCAGACTCACGCCGATCACGATTTTAATGGCGTCGAGCAGAATGAACGGAGCGATGCCCGCGAGGAAAGCGGCCATGGGGCTCATTCCCGCAACAGCCATAAGCTGCGTCCAGCCACACACGTAAGAAATCGCGAGGAAAGCGAATGCGGCGACGTACTCGCGAACCAAGCCGAGAGCCTTCGACGAGGGAACCTTCCATGCCTTGAGCACAAGCGCCGCAGCAACAGCGCCCAGCACAAAGCCGATGATAAAGCCGCCCGTGGGACCCATGACCTTCGCAAGGCCGCCCGCCATGCCCGAGAACACCGGCACGCCAAGAGCGCCCAGAACAACATAGCCGGCAACGCTTGCCACCGCTTCGCGCGCGGGGAACAGCAGCACCACGAACGCGAGCACCATGGTCTGCAACGTGAAGGGCACAGGGCCCAAAGGCACCGTAACCCATGCGCCAATCGTGATAAGGGCAATCGCCAATCCGCAAAACGCGACCGACTCCGATCGCTTGAGCGTCTGCTTTTTCTGCATGAATGAAACCTTCCCTAGGTTTGAGGGCTGCACGTTCACCACAAGCAGCCCATTAACAAATGCCTTAGCACTTTACCATGCGATAGTGCCGAACGGAACCCCGAATCGTCAACAAATAAAGAAGCCGCCCATAACAGGCGGCTTCATGCACAATTACAAGAGTTTGCGCCACTCCGTTCGCCAGATAGCAAACGTCTTCGAGATTTACTCGAGCGGCTTGGCTTCCATCGCATCGGCGAAGTATTCCTTCACCGGCTGCTCTCCGACGTCTTTCAGGTCGTCCTCGCCAATGTGCCAGCACTGGGTTTTCGGCAGTCCTTCGACTTTGTCGGCGACGAAGACCGGGTCTTTGCCGGCATTGCGCTGCTCGGTGTAGTCGTCAAGCGCCTTAATGGCCCATTTGCCCAAAAGCAAAATAGCGATAAGGTTCACGATAGCCATGAAGCCCATGAAGATATCGGCAAGGTTCCATGCCAGATCGAAGCTGTTCACGGCGCCGAAGTAGATGATGACCAGGCACACGATGCGGAAAACCGTGAGCAGCACGGGGCTGTCATCCTTGATGAAGCGCAGATTGCTTTCGGCGTAGAAGTAGTTGCCGATGAGGCTCGAAAACGCGAACGCGAAAATGGCGAAGGTGATCACATGAATGCCCCACTCGCCCACCGAGTTGTTCACGGCCATCTGCACGAGCGGCATGCCGTTGAGCGCGGTGGCCGTCTCGGGGTCTTGCACGTAGAACACGAGCACCATCATGGCCGAGCAGGTGCAAATGAGCAGCGTGTCGATGTAGACCGAAAGGCTCTGTACCAGACCCTGCTTAACCGGGTGCGAAACGCTTGCAGTAGCCGCGGCGTTAGGAGCGGAACCCATGCCGGCTTCGTTGGAGTACAAGCCGCGCTTGATGCCGAGCATAACGACCGAGCCAGCAAAACCGCCGAAGATCGACTGGAAATCGAACGCCGACGCGAACATAAGGCCGAACACCGCGGGGAGCTCGCCGATATTGCTCACGGTAGTCCACACAGCAATCGCGATGTAAATGAGCGCCATAACGGGAACAACGACCGAGGTGATGATACTGATGCGCTTCGAGCCGCCAAAGATGACGATGGCGGTCATAGCCGCAAGCACGATACCGCTCGCGATGGCGGCCTTCGTAGACATTTCACCGTCACCGGTGTAATACGTCAACGAGCTCGTAGCATTGAACGACTGCAGGCCGTTGAAGCCGAACGCGAAGCACAGGATGAGCAGCACGGCGAACACCACGCCCAGCCAGCGCTTGCCCAGACCCTGCTCGATGTAATAAGCCGGGCCGCCGCGAAATTCGCCGTCTTTGCCGCGAACCTTGAAAATCTGCGCCAAAGTCGATTCGACGAATGCCGACGCGGCGCCGACAATCGCCATAAGCCACATCCAGAACACAGCACCCGGGCCGCCCGTGGCGATTGCGGTTGCAACGCCGGCGATATTGCCCGTGCCAACGCGGCTCGCAGTGGACACCATGAGCGCCTGGAACGACGAGATGGAATGCTTGCCGCCAACATGCTTCTTCTCGGTGAGCTGGGTGAACATGTCTTTGATGTAGCGAATTTGCACGGCCTTGGTACGAATGGTGTACCAAATGCCCGTTGCCACAAGCAGCGCCAGCAAGATGTAGGTATACATGAAGCCGTCGATTTCGCCTGTGACATCAATGAGGAATGCGTTGATGTCCACGTTGGGCCTTTCTTCGGTATGAAACATAACTAAAACATTTTACTCCGCCGTCGATCATTTCATGAGCTGAAATACCTACACTTTTGCGGGTTGATGAGCACGAAGACGATATGAGCAGGACATAAAAACATTGAGAGCCCCTGCTGCATGCAATTCC